>NPIG01000025.1_pt1 | contig 183984 bp, 181 predicted proteins | sample 8637441 | NCBI WGS metagenome assembly NPIG01 (sample SAMN07420675, study PRJNA396082) | bioreactor metagenome | isolation source: sample BR6 brine-fed electro-methanogenic bioreactor BR | place: Japan: Kochi | collected 2016-06-14
GACACATGATCATCAGCATCAATGACCACCCTGACATCAGAGAAGTGTTCAAAGACCTAAAAGTGATAGAAGTAGATTATAAATACACGGTAGGCGGCGCGAGAAGGCCAAGGACTGTGTTGAATTGATCTATGGTAACTGGGAGGAAGTGCCAAAGCCGAAAGGTCAAGATACGTTATTCTAAGTTGAAACGCCGTTGCAAAGGCAATGCATTAGCTGTGCAAAGCATTTGCAACGGTGTCCAGAACCTACTTAGTTATAACTAAAAATTAATGTCCAGTAGTAAAATCCTCAGCGTCCGAAAATATGCGACGCGCTACACTTGCCAATAATGCTGTTGGATATGGAGTCTGATCTTGTTGGCTAACTTTAATGCACCACTCATCTCTGTTCTTGGGCAGAGCAGCAGGAACTCCTCTCCGCCCCAGCGGCCTAATATATCTATCTCTCGACAGAGGCTATTCATTATTTGGCTGACTTCCTGAAGCACGACATCGCCTCGCTGGTGACCAAACTGATCATTGATCTGTTTAAAAAGGTCTATATCAAAGAGTACGATAGAAAAGGGTTCTTGATAGCGCTTGGAAACGGCTATCTCTTTTATCATCTCCTGAACCAATAAGTAGCGATTAGGTAGATCAGTTAATTGATCGGTGGTGGCCTGTTGCGCAAGTTGCTCATTGAGTATTCGAAGTTTGTTGTTATAACTGGAAATCACTCTATAACGATAGAGCAACAAGAAAGCTAATGCAGCGATAACCGCCATTACACTCATAAAAGGGCGGTAATCGAATGCGCTCTCATATTGAATTCCTACCCAGCGATTATGAATTTGCTGACGTTCGGCGTCGGTAATTGAGTTAATCGCTTTATTAAGAATAGGCACCCACTCCGGCAAATCCTTTCTGACGCCGATTGACAATGAATACTTATCAGGGAGTGTGCTGGATACTTTAATATTGAGATGTTTATCGGCGTTGACTTGGTGTGCGATAACTTCCAGAGAGCTGATAAACCCAAAAACTTTTTCTTCGCTGAGTAGTTTTAAGCCTTCCTGATCAGACTCCACCTCTAATAGTTTAATACCTGGATATCGGCTTTTCAAAAAGGGGATGGCGGCAGTGTCTTTGACTACTGCGTGCAACTTATGAGTTACGCTACTGATATCAGATAGGAAAAATTGATCAAGCCGGGTAGCCAACACGAGAGGCGATGAAAAAAGTGGCTGAGTAAAGTTAAGATATTCAGACCTTTCTCTGGTTGGAGTGATTGTGGTGACTAGGTCGCACGCTTGCTGCTGATAGAGTTGAGTCGTCTCGCTCCAAGTATCCGTTTTTACGAGTGTGAAGGAGATTCCCAGTCGCTGGCTAATGAGCTTCATCAGGTCGGCGGATACGCCAATATGCTTCCCAGACGAAGATAAGCCGTCAAAGGGTAGCCAGTTCGGGTCGATACAGAGCTTCAGTGTCGTCGTTTGATTTATAATTTGCTGTTCTTCTTTAGATAGATAAAGCGACCCATTATGCTCTGGATTATTACTGGGACTTACTTGAGGGCTAAACCACTTAGTTTGGATGCGTACTTTCTCATGATCTGGGATGGCAGACAGTCCTTTATTGAGGATCGAGTTTGCTTCAGGCCAGTCGTTTCGTGTAGCGAATACTAAGTCTAGTTGTTCGTCTAGGTGAAATGCGATCTGTAAGTAAGGCATGCCTAACTTGTTGGCCAAATAAAGTGTTGCTCCGTTACCAAAAGCGACGTCTGCCCTTTGATCAGACAGGGAGCTGAAAACATCCTCAACAGTATCGACGAGTAGTATCTTCGATTTGGGAAACTGGCTCGCTAACTCTATATCCGCTAAATTGCCCTGTTGAATAACAATAGTTTTATTATCCAGATCCTTAATTGAATAGATTTCTTTAGGGTTTCCGGTTGCGACGAATACTGCTTTTTTTAGTGTGAGATAGTTATCTGAAAAATTGAGATAGCTTCTGCGCTTTTCAATAGGCGCGCCAGTGCTCAGTCCGTCTATTTTTCGCTCTTTAGCGAGTCGTTGCATGTCGGGCCAGCTACCGGTTACTAGGGAAAAGTTTGCCCCTGTTAGTTGATTAATCGCTTCTAAGATTTCGGCGTCGTACCCAGAAACACTTCCATCCTCGGCGACAATGACATAAGGCTCCCATGACCGATCTGTGCCTAGTCTGATCTCTGGGTGTTGTTGAATAAAAGCTTGCTCCTGTGGTGTCAGGTTAACACCCGCGTAAAGAGGAGAGGTGGCAAGGAGTAATAATGAGCAAACACCCAGGATGAATAGGTCAATTAAAGTGTGCTTCTTGGTTCCAGTCACCTGTCCTCGAGCTGTGTCCCTTTTTGTCACAATAATAACCTGTATGTAACCTATGAATGATGTTGATGTCGTTTAAGAATGTTTATTCAGGAAATTTGACATGTACCTAATTAAAGACGCTAATTTGGTGTTTTGCCAGCCGTTCTTTACTTTTTTGTATACTTGTATTCCGCTTTACAGAGAGGTTCGCTGACTGGTTATGTATGTGGGGTTTTTGACACATTTAGCTCATAGAAAATGGTGAACTTCCACCGTATTAGTAGCTCGCTGGATTATGTTGCTACGTCAATTGTGTGGTAGAGCGGCTGTGTTTTCTGAATTTAGCCGTTATTTTCGATCATCTATAGAAGATGTAATTATTGGCTCATCTTTTGCTTATTGCTTTTGTGGTTAGAATCGAACTGATACCGCATGCTTTAAGTCATGCAATTGAAACGAGGATAGATCAGCAGTGGCAACGAATAAGCAGGACATTCATGCACATAATGAGGATTATCTAGCGCCGGGTGACCGTCGCAATCCAGACTATAAAGACCGGCCTGAGCCCACCCCAACGCCTGTTAGCAATGGGCGTTTAGCAGGTTTGCTTGGCGGCCCTATTGTTGCTCTACTACTGCTCCTACTACCCGCACCCGGGGATATGCCTCTTGAGGCGTGGCGTTTGGTAGCGATGGCTAGTTGGATGGTAATCTGGTGGTTAACTGAAGCTGTGCCTATTCCGGCAACGGCCTTACTGCCTATCGTATTGATGCCTCTTTTGGAGATCGATAAGATAAAGCCCGTTGCTGCGAATTACGCTCACCCGCTCATTTTCCTATTCCTTGGTGGTTTCTTATTGGCTGCCGCTATGCAGCGAGTAGGTTTGCATCGTCGAATCGCCCTGCAAATCGTTAGCCGGATAGGTACATCGCCGTCGCGTATTATTCTAGGATTTATGCTGGCAACAGCCTTTTTGTCCATGTGGATATCAAATACGGCGACAACCATCATGATGTTTGCTGTGGGTCTATCGGTGATCGACTTTATTTCTCGTCAAACGGATGATGATCGCGTTGTGCGTAATTTTGGGGTGGCGCTTATGCTGTCGATCGCCTACAGCGCATCGATTGGTGGTGTAGGTACTTTGATTGGTACGCCTCCAAATGCGTTATTAGCGAGCTTCCTGCAAAGCAACTATAACATCGAGATCAGCTTTTTTGATTGGATGTTGCTAGGCATTCCGGTTGTAGCGGTAATGCTGCCTATCACATGGTTGATTCTGACGCGTATCCTGTTTCCGTCTCACCAAATTGCTATTAATGACCCTTCCAGTGTGGTCAAGCGTGAGCTAAGTGATTTAGGGGTGATGTCACGTGGCGAAAAGCTGGTCGCCGTCGTGTTTTTTGCGGCGGCGGCTAGCTGGATTTTCCGCAAGCTGCTGGTTGACCTGACGGGTTTACCTCTAAATGACACTATTATTGCCCTATTGGCTGCCTTAGTATTATTTGCGGTACCGGTTTCTCGCCAGAAAGGTGAGTTCGCTCTCGATTGGGAAGCCGCTCGTAATGTTCCGTGGGGCGTGTTGTTACTGTTTGGAGGTGGTCTTGCGTTAGCGGGCGGTTTTAAGGGTACTGGTTTGGCAGAGTGGATCGGTAATGGCGTATCTGGAATCGATATTAGTACGCTTGCGTTGGTGTTAGTGGTGACGATCTCCATTGTCTATCTGACCGAAATTACTTCTAATACGGCATCGACAGCTACGTTCTTGCCAATTCTTGCGGCGGTAGCCGTGGGGCTTGGACTCAATCCGATCATTCTTTGTGTACCGGTTGCCTTGGCGGCTTCAATGGCGTTTATGATGCCAGTGGCAACCCCACCGAATGCTATCGTTTTCTCCTACGAGCGAATGGAGCTGCGGGATATGGTGCGTGCAGGCTTTTTGCTGAATATAGCTGCTATTGTTGTCTCGTTTGGTCTGTTTACTTTGCTGGCTGGCTGGGTATTTGGGGTGGAGTTTTAATTAATGTGATCAGCAAGCCTCTTATTGAGTAAGGGGCTTGCTGTTGTATGCCTTAAGCGTCGACTAAACGAGGATCACTATTACTCACTCCTGGGCTTGTAAGGTGTTGTTGGTGGAAGGTATGTAGCGCAGTGTATCGACTTAAATCCTCTAGCTCCCGAAAACTGATCCAGTCCAGTAAACAGAAGAGACACATTGCGGGGTAATACCAGTCAGCAAAATCACCGTCGGCTACTGACTGTTCGAGTAACTGCAGCGTACGTTCAATACGCTCTTTCTGTAAGTTGGCGATTAGCATATCGGCATCAGTATCGATTCCTGAGCGTTTAGATAACAGCAGAATGACATAGGAATCGTTGGCGGCATCAATCAGTGATAACAAGTTCTCTTGGTGCCAGTTCATTGGTGTTTCAGGAAAGTGTGTGCTTACTAAGTAACGGTGAATCGCTCTTGAGTCATAAATGGTTTGCTCGCCATCCACTAAGACTGGAATCTTCATGGCTGGAGTATAACTGGCTAGTGCTTCTCTTCCCTCAGGGGAGTAGATATTCAAATTTATGAACTCAAACGCTTTGCCTTCTAAAAAGAGGCGCAAGCGTCGAACATAAGGGGACATGGATGAACCTACAAGCTTCATTTAAACCTCCAATCATGAATATGCATTCAAAAAGTACAGTCACCTTATATCGAAGCGTATTGAAACGGAATAGTTTTTCTTGGGATAAGAGTGTTTCTATCTTGGTTACTCTAACCACCCTGCAACCGCTTGTACGGGTTCTGCGGAATCTGGGTAAGTAAGCCAAATAGCAATGGCTTCTCGCTCAGTATTGCGCTCAGGTAAGGAGAAGGTCCAGTTGTTACTTGATAGAGCTTGGTTGAAATACGTAACAACAAACTGATTTTGTAATGTTTTGTCTTTATTCTCACCTGCGGTCACCGCTGATGTTAAGTCAAAACTTAATACTGCAATGTTAGCTACGAGTTGATCTTCTTTAGGGTAGTGAACACTGACATGCCGGTCTTCAGAGAGACGGGCTGTTAAGGTGGATGCCCCTTTTTCAGCGACATTAGGTAACGCTTTTCCTATGAAAAAGCCTCGCCACTCTTTTCCATCCACAACCCAGCCGGGTGTATAGACATTGCTAATGGCTCCCGTTTTTTTAAGCTGGTATTGACGCTGGCTATGCATAGGGGTGGCAAATGGGTCTTTCCAGCCTAAATAGTCCCAGTAGTCGACATGAAAGGCGACAGGAATCCGTTGCTTCCAAAGTCCAGGGTCATCTAATAACTGGTTGAACTTTTTGTCAGCTGGCGGGCAGCTAGAGCAACCCTGAGAGGTATAAAGCTCTACCAATTGAGGAACTGTGTTCGATTGGGTAAATACTTGCTCGGCGACTGCCTGAGTAAGGCTCAAAGGAAGCAGTAATAAGCAGGCAAATTGCGAAAAGCGTTGGTGCAACATGATCTGATCTCTTTGTTATCTAGAGGCTCAGACCCTGATTGCACCACAGAGTTCAGCTTGAACGCTCACGTCAATGCTTAGTGCGTAACGTCGTTTAAAAACGCACTAAAACGCTGCCAAGACTTTTGATCAGCGTCTTCTCTATAACGTTCGCTACCAAACACGGTAAACGCATGGGGTGCACCACTATAAGTGATCATTTCATGAGGAATACCTGCTGACTCCAGTTCACCTGCTAATTCAGCAAACTGGTCCATAGTGATCGCCGTATCGGCGGTGCCATGTAAAACTAGCAGCTTTCCTTTAGTTTGACTGTAATCTTGTCCTTGGGGTGTTTTTAAGCCGCCATGGAAGGTTACAAACCCTTTTAGGTCAGCACCTGAGCGTGCCATTTCGAGTACGCCAGCGCCACCAAAGCAGTAGCCCATTGCAACGGTATTATTCCGATCTGCGCCAAGCGCTACAGCTTTATTGAGTGCGCCATTCATAAGAGAGCGCAATTTAACACGGTCTTTATAGAGTTCGCCGGTATGCTGCTTTTTGTCTTCCATTTTGGTGGGGCGAATGCCTGCTCCAAACAGATCGGCAGCAAAAACACTGTAACCCATATCTACCAACATATGAGCACGTTTAACCTCATAATCTGTGAGTCCGTCCCAGTCATGGAGTAGTAAAACTAAGGGGGTATTATCCCCAGCGCTAACATAGTAGCCTTCATAGTCTTGACCATTAATTTGGTACGTCACACTCGCGGCCATCAGCGAGGCTGGGAATAACGAGAGTAAGAAAAGCAAAGCCGTTTTCATCACCAGGCTCCTATTATTATTTGATCTGGTTTAGGTTGATGAAGCGTATTGTAGAGATTCACAGTTAAGGCTTATCTTAATGAACCCGAACCATAAGTCTATACGTAATTCTATACGCGTAGAGGGAGTGAACAGATGAAGAAAAAATCACTATGTCTGGCTTTAGTCTGCTTATGGGTAGTTAATGGTACGGCCGCCTCGTTGCTAGAGCAAACGGTTATGATCGCTGAAAAGCCCTATACCGTAAAAGTTAAAAAGGGCTATCGTTTGTCGTTACTAACGGATCGTATTTCGCAACCGAGATTGCTGACGTTCCATGAGAGTGGAGAACTTTTTGCGGGATCCCGTTCGGGGCAAATCTACCGGCTTAAGCCTCCTTATAAGCAGGTGGAGTCACTCGGGCCTGACTTTGTATACCCCCACAGCGTTGCTTTTCGAGGAAATACGTTGTTCGTCTCCAGTACAGAAGCAGTTTACTATGGCCGTTATCAATCCGGAGGCAATATTGAAAGCCTCAATCTGCTGGCTAAACTGCCTGCAGGTCGAGGTCATAACAGTCGAACGGTTAAAGTAGGGCCGGACGAGCGGATCTATGTCAGCTTAGGTATATCAGGTAACTGCAGTAATGAATATTTACATGACACCTACCCTTTTGAGAAACGTAGAGGAGGCGTGTTTGTCTTAGATGAGAGCATAAACCCACCGCAATGGCGCACCTATTCATCGGGTTTGAGAAATCCGGTTGGATTTGATTGGTCCCCCTCAGATCAAACCTTGTATGCGTCAAACAATGGTCCTGATCATCTTGGTTTTCAGCAACCCCCTGAGCAGTTTACGCGGCTATCGCAAGGAAGCTTTCATGGAATGCCGTGGTATCAGTATGACGGTGAGCGTGTACATCGCGACCGTTGCCAGAGTAGCCCAGCGCCTTACCCAATAGAAAGTGTTGTAAAACCAATTGCGACCTTTCCTGCACGGAATGCGCCCATGGCTGTAACCTTTGTGCCTAATCACGCTGACTTTGGTGAGTTGGCGGGGCAAGCGTTAGTCGCCTTAAGGGGATCATGGGCAGTCGATGAAAGTGGCAATAAAGCGAGTCGTCGTGAGCCAAAAATTGTTGCTATAACGGTCGAGGGAAGTGACAAAGGCAAAGTTGAAACGTTAGTGAGTGGGTTTCAATTGCCCAATGGCGAACGGTGGGCGAGGCCTGTGGGGATCGCTATCGGGCCTGATAATGGGATATATATTTCAAGTGACTCCCCATCAGGATTATATCGGTTGGAGAAAGAGCTGTAACTTCATCGCTTGTCGTGCGATATAGTCAAAGCCGAGTTCAAGTCTCGACTTTGACTATATAAATAGCTATAGCTTCATGCAATTAGCGTAGTAGGTTGTGGTCGCTGGCCAATCAGAAAATAACCCGATTATACCCACGTCTTTGGCTAGCACATCGACAACCGTAAACATATCACCATCCGTGCTAATCACGTTGGCCATCTCTTTATCAGCATCTGGGTTTTGGTCATTTAATGTCTGGTAATACCAACCACCGCCGGTATTTAGATGCCCAGAGCGTTCTAACGTCCATGTGATAATTCTTAAGCCTGCTGTCTTAGCGGCTTTAGCATAAGTAGAAGGGGTAACTTTACCGTTTTCGGCATCTAGCAACATCCACATGGGTGGGGCAATAATATTTACGCCATCCTCTACGAGCTGCTCCATGGAAGGCTTCCATGTTTTAGGAGAACGATGATCAAAAGATTCATCATCATAACGGCCATCCAGATAAACAGCTTGCTGAGCAAATAAAGGTTCCGACTTGATCCAGTAGCGCACATCTTCAATATTAAATGATTGAGGCCATACATGTGTGGCTGGCGCGTTTGTCTCTTTATACTCATTAATCATTTTTTGCGCATAGTCTGTTTGCGAAAAGCCATTAAAAGGCATCTTGACGCTGGGCGCTTTAAGCTCGGGTGTCATTTTTGTCCCCAGAGCTTTGAATAACTCAATGCTCTCTTTATGGGACATCACCGTGCCTCGACTAGCGTAAAGATCGGTTCTCCAGCTCGCGGTGCCGTTTAAAAACTCAGCGACGGTTGTGGCTTTTTTATTAGAGGCGTCCATCTTTCCTGTGAGTGTTTTGAACTCAGCCAAGGTAATGTCACTCGTGCAGCATTTAGCAGTTGCGGGCGTTACCAACTCACCGGACTCATTAAACTGCGCTGGCTGAAAAGGAACCGAGCATTTAGCGGCTAAGGGAGTGGCCAAAATATTAGTGGTTGTTGCTAAGTCACAACTTTTCAATTTCTCTTTTAGCTTTCCTTCCTTCATATCATCGATCAAAAAGAAAGGACGCGGGCCTAGTTGAACATGTGCAGTGTTCTGGTCCATAACAGCAAGTGTTGCCGTAGTGCTGGCGGCATAACTAGCCGATGTAGAAAGCATAGTAGTGACTACAGTTAAAGCGAATGTAAAGCGACGCATATCCGTCTACTAGTTTTTCCTAGAGGTGGGGGCACTATCTAGTGCTGGCATTACTTGGACTGGAAGCAATCAGCAACGTGAACCACACTCTAGCAAGCAAATATTGCGGATTTGTTCTAGTTTATTGATAGTTTGATGACGGAAAACGTTTTCTGAGTTTAAAGAAATAGGTGGCGGGTCAAATTTCAGTCAATTCAAGGAATTATGCATAAAATAAAGACGCCCTAGGGCGTCTTCATTCTTGTGTTTGGTGGAGGTGGCGGGTTTCGAACCCGCGTCCGCCAATCCGCTGCCATAAGATCTACATGTTTAGACTTCTCTATTGAGTTAACCCAGCACGACCCGAGAGTCAGGGTGTTTAGGGCGAGCCTTTTTAGTTTTAACCGTTCAGCTTAAGGCGAAGCTTCCGGGCGATTCTGTCTCGAATGACACCGCGAACCTCTGAGTTACAGACACCTCTGAGTGCGGCGCTAGCGGCCCTTAGGCTGCTAGAGCGTAGTTATCGTCGTTAGCAACTATAACTGTGTAGTAATGGATTTACGTGATTCACTACACTCACGACATGCACTTAAGGTTTTGTAACCGGCGTCGAAGCCATGTCACCCCCAAGTAGTCGGCCATTATAGTGGTATGACCCTGTTTATGGAAAGAGGTTTCGTGATTTAGTGTGCGGCCATGATGCGTTGTTTTTGACGATCCCAGTCGCGGTTTTTCTCTGTCTCACGCTTGTCGTGCAGTTTTTTACCTTTTACTAGCGCGATTTCGCATTTTACGCGGCCTTGTTTCCAGTAAAGGCTCAGGGCAACGCAGGTGTAGCCTTTTGCTTCGATCGCACTTACAAGCCTGTCGATCTGCTTGCGGTGCAGTAGCAGTTTTCTATCCCGACGTGGTTCGGTCACAAAGTGAGTGCAGGCTTGGGTGAGTGGTGTCATATTGGCGCCGACCAGCCAGGCTTCTCCATTTTTTATCACGACGTAGGAGTCAATGAGTTGGCAGCGACCTTCTCGTAGGCTCTTTACTTCCCAACCGGCGAGCGCAAGGCCAGCTTCAAGTTTTTCCTCGATGCTGTACTCGTATCGGGCGCGCTTGTTCTGGCAGATGGTACTGCTGGTGTTTTGAGATTTTTTCTTTTTAGTCATAGGGCGCGATTATAGCGGGGTGTAAGGTTGTGAGGAAGCGGTCGTTTGCTTTTTGTTGGGGATGAATTGTACGTTTTTTTTACAGTTTTCTTCGACTAAAGTTGTCATCATGGGTAATTATGTGAACAATGCGCGCTTTCATTCATAAAACTTAGAAGAAAAGACGTTTAGTCTGAGACTTGTATGCAAGAAAAATTATCTATCCATGGTGCATGGACGAGTCGCTGGATCTTTATCCTGGCGGCAACTGGCTCGGCAGTCGGACTCGGGAATATCTGGAAGTTTCCCTATATCACCGGTGAAAACGGTGGTGGTGCTTTTGTATTGGTGTATCTCGTGTGTATTTTACTCGTGGGTATCCCAATCATGGTTTCTGAGGTTTTGATTGGGCGTCGTGGTCGTCAAAGCCCTATTAACTCAATGAAAGATGTGGCACTAGAGTCTGGCCTTACAGGTCGCTGGTCGCTTGTTGGTTGGGTCGGTGCGCTAGCAGGTGTGATGATCTTTTCCTTTTATTCGGTTGTGGCTGGTTGGGTGCTTTACTATGTCGCGGGTATGGGGAATGGCGATTTTATCGATATCGGTAGTGAGATGGCTGGTAAGCGTTTTGAAGGCTTATTGGGTGATCCCGAAACATTGCTGATATGGCACTCTGCGTTTGTGGTGATGGTGATGGCAGTTGTTGCGGGAGGCGTTAATAAAGGCCTTGAGCGCGCAACGCGTATTATGATGCCTGCGCTGTTTGTCCTGTTATTCATTTTGTTAGGTTATTCCATGACAACGGGGGCTTTTGGGCAAGGGTTTGATTTCTTGTTCCATTTTGATCCTTCCCAGCTTTCATGGAATGCTGTGTTGGTTGCTTTGGGTCATTCCTTCTTTACGTTGTCACTTGGTATGGGCTCTATCATGGCATATGGCTCGTATATGCCTAAAAAAGCGAGTATCGGCGGCACGGTATTGATGATCGCGCTGTTGGATACGTTAGTGGCTTTGGTTGCGGGGTTAGCAATATTCCCAATCGTCTTTGCTAATCAGTTAGATCCTGGTGCAGGCCCTGGTTTGATGTTTATCACTCTACCTGTTGCCTTTGGTCAAATGCCTGGTGGTCATATTTTTGGCTTCTTGTTCTTTGTCTTAATTGCAGTGGCTGCGTGGACATCGGCGATCTCTTTGATGGAGCCTGCGGTAGCGTGGATGGTCGAGAAGTTTGGCATTAAGCGTGTGCCAGCATGTTCGATTTTGGGATTGATTGTATGGACGTTGGGTATTGCTTGCTTAGGTTCGTTCAACTTTATGGCAGATTTCAAGATTGCCGGGATGAACTTCTTTGACCTGATGGATTTTGCAACAGCTAATATTATGCTTCCGCTAGGAGGGTTGTTTATTGCGCTCTTTGCGGGTTGGAAAATTAAGCAGACGATCCTTAAAAATGAGTTGGCTTTGCAGAATGAGTTTTGGTTCCACGCATGGTATCTAGCTATTCGTTATATTGCACCGGTCGCGGTTGCAGCAATTTTCGCTCTAAATTTGTACAATAAGTTCGCAAGTTAGAGCGGAACGAAAATAATGACCCAAGTAAATCGCAGTGCGCTGGTGCTACACAGCGCACAGCAGATGTTTGATATTGTCAATGATGTAAGAGCGTACCCGGATTTTTTACCGTGGTGCGCTAGCACTGAATTGTTATGTGAAGATGATCAGAGCATGGAAGCCACGCTTCATCTTGCAAAAGCAGGATTGAAGTATAGCTTTACGACCCGCAATCGATTATCAAGGCCTGATCGCATAGAGATTGAGCTGGTTGAAGGCCCGTTTTCTCGTTTAACCGGAGTCTGGACGTTTGAGGCTCTCAATAGCGAGGCCTGCAAAGTGAGTTTGGATCTAGTGTTTGAATTTTCAGGCAAGTTGACTGGTATGGCGATGAGCAAAGTGTTTAATCAGGTGGCTACTACACTGGTGGATGCATTTGTGCAGCGTGCGGAGCGTGTTTATGGATAACCCTATTAATGTTGAGGTGGCTTTTGCGTTACCTAAGCTGCAGCGGATTATTGCGTTGCAGGTTGAAGAAGGCACAACGGCTTATCAGGCGGTTATTGCATCGGGTATTTGCCAGCAGTTTCCACAGATAGATGCGGAGGCTGACCCTATGGGGATTTTTGGTAAGGCGATCAAAGACCCAAAAGACACGGTGCTTCGCGAGGGGCAGCGGGTAGAGATCTACCGCCCGTTAATTGCTGACCCTAAAGAGGCGAGAGCAAAGCGGGCGGCGAAAATGAAGGCGCAAAAAGAAGCTCAGTAGTTATTGAGCTTCTTGTAAGCCTGCTGGTTTATAATCACCTGAGTAGTGGCTTAGCAAACCATCTTTGAAGAAAAGGGATAAATTGCCCTGCACGCGTGCATCCCAGCCTTTTTTGAATGTGTAAATATAGTCCCAGCGTTGCCCATTAAAGGTATCCACCACCAGAGGTGTACCCATGAGGTATCGTACCTGAGAAGGCGTCATGCCGGGCTGAAGCTGGTCGATGGCTTCTTGGGAGATAATGTTACCCTGAGGGATGTCAATTTTGTAAACACCCGGAAAATCAGAGCAACCTGATAACATTGCGATAGTCGCAATGCAAATTAGAAACTTTCGCATCTGTAAATGACTTCCACTTTCACGTGTAAATAAAGATAATACAGTCTAACATTCAGTCGTCAGAATCAATAGAGTAAAGATTATGTCCCTCGAAAATCAAGAGTTAAGAAAAGCGGGCCTTAAGGTGACGCTACCGCGCGTTAAAATTTACCAGATTCTGGAGAAGGCCGGAGAGGGTGATCATTTCAGTGCTGAAGATATCTACAAGCTGTTAATGGAACTAGGTGAAGATGTCGGTTTAGCCACGGTTTATCGTGTGTTAACTCAGTTTGAAGCAGCGGGCTTGGTTTCTCGACACCACTTCGAGGGTGGCCACTCGGTGTTTGAGCTGGCTCGAGATGAAGATCATGACCATATCGTTTGTGTAAAGTGTGGCAAGGTGCGTGAGTTTGTCGATAACCAATTAATTCAGCGCCAAAATGAGATCGCCAAAGAGTTAGGCTTTACTATCACGGATCGCACTCTCTATCTTTACGGTCTGTGTACAGAAGGATGTGAAAAGAAATAGGTTCTACGTCTGTAGACCTAGCATCTCTTTCGCATGGTCGATGGAGCGTTGCGTAATATCAATGCCGCCCAGCATCCGTGCGATCTCTTGTATGCGATCGACGCTTTTTAGTTGGTTGATCTGGGTGTGAGTGTTTTCACTTCCTGCTTGTTTACTGACGAATAGATGTTGATCTCCCTGAGAGGCAACTTGAGGTTGGTGAGTTACGCACATTATTTGTGAGCGCTGCCCAAGTTGTTTCAACATGCGCCCAACCACTTCAGCGATTGCGCCACCAATTCCTACATCTACCTCATCGAAGATTAAGGTCGGTGTTGTTGAGGTCTGAGCGGTAATGACTTGAATAGCTAAGCTGATTCGAGATAGCTCCCCGCCTGAGGCAATACGGGCCAAAGGCCGAGCGGGCTGTCCTTTATTGGTTGAAATAAGGAATTCCACTTCTTCTAAACCGTTGGCCGTTGGTTTGTTGTATGGCGTTAGGCAGGCTATAAAACAAGCTGAACTCATGCCTAGCTGGTGGAGTTGTTCATCTATTAATGTGTTTAATTTCATCGCAGCCTGCTGGCGGGCTTCGCTTAACGTGGTAGCTAGGCTTTGATACTCCGTTTCTAATTGGGCGACTCTTGTGTGAAGTTTGTCTAAGGCCTCATCGGAATGATTAAGGCCGTCCAGTTCCTCTTGCAGTGTTTTATGGAGTGCAGAGAGCGCTTCGGGGCGAATACGATGCTTGCGCGCAAGATCGTAAATAGTAGATAGCCGCTCTTCCACGTCTGATAAACGGTCTGGGTTGATTTCTATACGATCCAAATAATGGCGCAGTTCATGAGTGGCTTCTTCAATTTGGATTTGTGCACTGTTGAGCAGTTCGCTAGCCTGAGTGAGTGACGGTGACTGGCTTTTCAGTTCGCCTAGTAAGTGCAGTGCGTGATTCAGAAGTTGAGTACAGTTGTCACCGTCTCCTTCTGAGGTTAGTGCTAGCACTTGATGGCCGTTGTGTAGAATATCGCCGGCCTCGCATAACTGCTTTTGCTCTGACTCTAATTGTTCCAACTCGCCTTCAGTTAGCCCGAGCTGATTTAGCTCTTCGACTTGATAGCTAAGTAGCTGGACTTTAGCTTGGTGTTCATCACTAAGGTTGAGCAGGTTTTCCAGTCGCTCTTTTTCCTTTTGCCATAAGTGAAAATGCTGTCGTACCTGATGCGCGATGGGTGATAAAGCCGCAAATTGATCCAGAAGGGTGCGATGGTGGTCTTTTTTAAGTAGCTGTTGATGTTCGTGTTGGCCGTGAATGGCTATCAGATGTTCGCCGAGTGCCTTGAGCGAATTTAATGGGCATGCTTGATTATTGATATAGCTGCGAGATCGCCCTTCCTTGGTAATAACGCGGCGAATAATGCACTCGTTTTCCTCGTCAAGATCCATGTCTTGTTGCTGAAGCCATGCTTTGGCATCCGGTAATGTACTGATGTCAAAACTGGCAATAATCTCGGCGCGTTCTGCACCGTGTCGCACCGTTGCGCTGTCTGCTCTGTCACCCAAAGTGAGGCCAAGCGCATCAAGCATGATTGATTTTCCTGCGCCTGTTTCACCGCTAATAACGGTCATGCCTTTTTCTAGTTCTAAGTCGAGCGACTCAACAATAGCGTAGTTACGAATGATTAATTGGGTCAGCATGAGGATATTCCATACATGTGTATTTATACAGTGTTTTATATATAGGTGATTTTAATCACGGGCGCAATCCTTATGAATTAGAGAAGTGAAAAAAAATTTTAGGATGGGTTGATTTTCAACGTATCGGCCCCATCAATACGGCAATCTTTAAAGTTAACTATGCCCGCTTGAATTGGAGATTCCCAATGGCAAATGAGCAGACTAAGCCAAGTGATCAGCCTGAAGTGGCGGATCTTGATATGAATGCGACAGACGTTATGCCTAACGAGGCGGATGTTGTGAATAATGAACCCTCAACTGAAAACGAGGTTTCAGAGGAAGCCGCTTTGATAGCCGATCTGGAAAAGCAGCTGGTGGCCGCGCAAGAAGAAGCCGCGAGTTTGAAAGATCAAATGTTACGTGCTGCTGCAGATGTTCAAAATGCACGTCGTCGTGCAGAACAGGATGTTGAGAAAGCGCATAAATTTGGTACAGAAAAATTTGCCGCAGAAATGTTACCAATTATTGATAGCTTGGAGCGTGCGCTTGAGGCGTGCAAGCCTGATGATGAAGCAACTAAGGCGCTACGCGATGGTGTAGAAATGACCTATGGCATGTTTGTTTCTGGTCTCGCCAAGTTCAATGTTGAGCAAGTTAATCCAGAAGGTGAATCGTTTAATCCGGAGTTACACCAAGCGATGTCAATGGTCGATGTGCCGGACGCACAGCCTAATACGGTGGTAGGTGTTATGCAAAAGGGATATAGCCTAAATGGACGCTTGATTCGCCCAGCGATGGTTATGGTGGCAAAAGGTTAAAAAACCGTATTAAAAGCCTTGAAATTGTACGAAACGTATCCATATACAAGGCAAGCGGTTTTAAAACAGATTTTTAGCCCGTCCAATCGGGTAACGAATATCGGAGTGAGTAGACATGGGTAAAATTATTGGTATCGATTTAGGGACCACCAACTCTTGCGTTGCGGTTCTTGATGGTGACAAAACGCGCGTTATCGAAAACGCAGAGGGTGATCGCACAACCCCTTCCATCATCGCTTATACAGATGACGAAACATTAGTTGGCCAGTCAGCTAAGCGTCAGGCTGTTACAAACCCACACAATACGCTGTTTGCTATTAAGCGCCTGATTGGTCGTCGTTTCAAAGATGACGTAGTTCAGAAAGATATTAGCATGGTGCCTTATAAAATTATCGAAGCAGACAATGGTGATGCTTGGGTTGAGGTAAAAGGCAATAAAATGGCACCGCCTCAGATCTCTGCTGAGATTCTGAAAAAGATGAAGAAAACAGCAGAAGATTATCTAGGTGAAGAAGTAACCGGAGCGGTAATCACAGTACCTGCTTACTTCAATGATTCGCAGCGTCAGGCAACGAAAGATGCTGGTAAAATTGCTGGCCTAGATGTTAAACGTATCATCAACGAACCAACGGCTGCGGCACTGGCTTACGGTATGGATCAATCCAAAGGCGATAAAACCATCGCTGTATACGATTTAGGTGGTGGTACATTCGATATCTCCATCATCGAAATCGCCGATGTTGATGGCGAGCACCAGTTTGAAGTATTGGCTACCAACGGTGACACATTCCTTGGTGGTGAAGACTTCGATATGCGTTTGATCGAATACTTGGCAGCTGAGTTTAAGAAAGAGTCAGGTATTGATCTGCACAACGATCCTCTGGCCCTACAGCGTCTGAAGGAAGCGGCAGAGAAAGCAAAAGTTGAGTTGTCAACGTCACAGTCTACAGACGTAAATCTGCCATACATTACGGCTGATGCAACAGGTCCTAAGCACCTTAATGTGAAAATTACGCGTGCAAAACTAGAGTCGTTGGTTGAAGAGCTGGTGACTAATTCAATCAATCCATGCCGTACAGCATTGAAAGATGCCGGTTTGAGTGCTTCAGATATTGATGAAGTCATTTTGGTAGGTGGACAGACGCGTATGCCATTGGTTCAGCAGGTTGTTGCTGACTTCTTTGGCAAAGAAGCACGTAAAGATGTTAACCCGGATGAAGCGGTTGCTGTAGGTGCTGCGATTCAGGGTGCTGTATTGTCTGGTGATGTGAAAGATGTGTTGTTGCTTGACGTTACGCCACTGACCTTGGGTATCGAAACCATGGGTGGTGTTGCAACAGCATTGATTGAGAAGAACACAACGATTCCGACTAAGAAATCTCAGATCTTCTCGACAGCTGATGACAACCAGAACGCAGTAACGATTCACGTTGTTCAGGGTGAGCGTAAGCAGGCTTCTCAGAATAAATCGTTGGGTCGTTTTGACTTGGCTGATATTCCGCCAGCCCCTCGTGGTGTTCCACAGATCGAAGTAACCTTCGATTTGGATGCTAACGGTATCCTTAATGTATCAGCAAAGGATAAAGCAACGGGTAAAGAGCAGTCGATCATCATTAAAGCCTCTTCTGGTTTGAGTGATGAAGAGATCGAACAAATGGTTCGTGACGCAGAAGCCAATGCGGATGCCGATAAGCAGTTTGAAGAACTAACCCAAGCGCGTAATCAAGGTGATGCGATGGTTCACTCTGCGAAGAAAACCCTTAAAGAAGCCGGCGATAAAGCGACGGCTGAAGAAACAACGGCTATTGAAGGCGCGATTGCAGCACTGGAAGAAGCCTTGAAGGGTGATGATAAAGCAGAGATCGACAGCAAAACTGAGGCATTAACAGAAGCGGTTTCTGGCTTGGCTCAGAAGATGTATGCCGAAGCGGCACAGCAGGCTGAAGCGGGTGATGCCGCAGAAGCGTCAGGCAGCGCTGCGGATGATGCTGTTGATGCTGAGTTCGAAGAAGTGAAGGATGACAAGAAGTAAGCTAAGCGCTTGCCCTTGTAAACACTAAAGTGTGGCAGCGCGGGCGTAAGCCCGCGTTGTCGTGTCCGGCTCCCGGAGGGAGCTAACCGCTCAAACTGACAAGATCCGGATATATGTCTAAAAGAGATTATTACGAAGTATTAGGCGTCGATCGCAATACCAGCGATAAAGATATTAAAAAGGCGTTTCGTCGACAGGCGATGAAGTATCATCCTGATCGAAACCCTGATAATAAAGAAGCCGAAGAGAAATTCAAAGAGGTCAATGAAGCCTACGAAGTACTGTCAGATGCGCAGAAAAAGAGCGCCTACGATCAGTATGGCCATGCCGGGGTTGATCCTAACATGCGTGGCGGTGCCGGTGGGTTCGATGGTGGCTTTTCCGACGTATTCGGTGATGTCTTCGGTGATATCTTTGGTGGCGGTGGTGGTCGTCGGCGTAGTTCGGTTCAGCGGGGTGCTGATCTTCGTTATACCATGGATCTCAGCCTTGAAGAGGCGGTACGTGGTGTGGAAAAAACGATTAAGGTTCCCACGCTCGTAGCCTGTGAGTACTGTGATGGCACAGGAGCAAAACCGGGTACCAGCGCTAAAACTTGTGGTACTTGTGGTGGTATGGGCCAAGTGCGTATGCAGCAAGGCTTCTTCTCGGTACAACAGACCTGCCCAACGTGTCACGGTGAAGGTAAGATCATTACGGATCCCTGCCAGCACTGCCATGGTCATGGCCGGGTTGAGAAAACCAAGACGCTGTCGGTTAAAATTCCGGCGGGTGTTGATACGGGCGATCGAGTTCGTCTCTCTGGTGAGGGCGAAGCAGGCTCCCATGGTGGTCCTGCGGGTGATCTATACGTACAGGTACAGGTGCGCGAGCACGCGATCTTTGAACGCGATGGTCGTCACTTATATTGTGAAGTACCCATCAGTTTTATTGATGCGGCGTTAGGTGGTGAATTAGAGGTACCGACTCTGGATGGTCGCGTTAAACTTAAGATTCCTGCTGAAACGCAAACGGGTAAGCTATTCCGGCTACGTGGTAAAGGTGTCGCACCTGTCCGCGGTGGTGGGGCAGGGGACTTGATGGTTCGCGTTGTAGTAGAAACGCCAGTGAATCTGACCAGTCGTCAGAAAGAGCTGTTAAGGGAGTTCCAAGAAACGACCGACGATAGCCATAAAAAACACAGTCCAAAGAAACATTCCTTCTTTGATTCTGTGAAAAAGTTTTTTGAAGATTGATCAGCAACGGGCCGCTTAGCGGCCCGATTTGTCTGATAGGGGAGAGTGGTTAAATGACCCATCTAAGTGCAGAGCCAGAAGTTTTATGGCTGAGTATTCAGCAAGAAGCCAAAGTAGAGGTTCAAACAGAACCTTGTTTGGCTAGCTTCTATCACTCATGCATTATCAACCATTCAGGTTTGAAGTCGGCATTGTCCTATCTTCTGGCCAGCAAGCTTGCGGATGATGTCATGTCAGCCGTTTTATTGCGTGAGTTATTGGAGCAGGCAATGGAATCTGCTCCTGAAATTATCACTGCAGCTTGTCATGATATTATTGCTGTACGTACCCGTGATCCTGCCGTGGATAAATCATCCACCGTATTATTGTATCTGAAAGGTTTTCATGCGTTACAAGCGTATCGTGTCGCTCATTGGATGTGGAAGCAGGGGCGTAAATCAATGGCTTTGTATATTCAGAGCCGTGTAAGTTCTGTTTTTCAGGTAGATATACACCCTGCGGCATTAATTGGGCACGGTGTCATGTTTGATCATGCTACAGGTATTGTCGTAGGTGAAACATGTGTGATCGAAAACGATGTGTCCATTCTCCAGAATGTTACGCTCGGTGGTACAGGTAAAGAAAGCGGCGATCGTCACCCGAAAATTCGCGAAGGTGTGCTGATTGCAGCGGGTGCTAATATTTTTGGTAACATTGAAGTGGGTATCGGGGCTAAAGTGGGAGGCGGTAGCGTCGTTTTGGATACTGTTCCTCCCCATACAACGGTTGTGGGTGTTCCGGCACGTGTTGTTGGCTGTGCTGGTTGTGAAAAGCCTGCCTTAGATATGAATCAGAAAATTGAGTTAGCAGAAGATTAGTACGGCTAGCGAAACTGAGAGAAAAGTAATGAGAATAGCTGTAATGGGTGCCGCTGGGCGCATGGGTAAGACGCTGATTGAAGCGATTTGTCAGGCAGACGGTGTGCAGTTAGCGGTAGGTACAGTATTGCCTGACTCGTCGTTAATTGGCGCAGATGCTGGTGAAGTTGCAGGTGTGGGTAAGTTGGGCGTGCCACTGGTAGCGACACTGGAAGAAGTGAAAGATCAGTTTGATCTACTAATTGACTTCACTACGCCAGAAACCACCATGGAGAACCTCTCCTTTTGTGCTGAACATGGCAAAAAAATTATCATAGGTACGACAGGCCTTGATGATGAACAGAAGGCACATTTAGCCGCGTGTGCTGAAAAAACCGCCGTGATGTTTGCACCGAATATGAGCGTTGGTGTTAATGTTTGTTTTAAAATTTTAGACACGATCGCGCGTACATTAGGAGATGACTACGATATTGAGATCATCGAAACGCACCATCGACATAAAGTGGATTCTCCTTCGGGTACTGCATTGCGCTTGGGCGAAGTGGTGGCTGATGCATTGGGTCGAGATCTTAAAGAGTGTGCTGTTTATGGTCGTGAAGGCCAGATAGGGGCACGTACTCGTAAAGAGATTGGCTTTGAGACGATCAGAGCAGGTGATGTAGTCGGTGATCATACAGTACTGTTTGCAACGGAAGGTGAACGTATAGAGATTACTCATAAAGCCAGTAGTCGTATGACCTTTGCCAAAGGTGCTGTTAGAGCTGCAGCTTGGCTGGCTGATAAAGAGATAGGACAGTTTGATATGCAGGATGTTTTGTCGCTTCGCTAAGCTGATTTCTAACTGATTGTTTTATAAGCTGCTTTCGGGCAGCTTTTTTATTGCCTAAAAAAAGTTAATCTCTCTGTCAAATTTTTGTTTCCTTTGATGAAAATTTTTCCTAAGGTGCTCTATACTTTCGTATAAATAAGAAGCGACCCGTAGGGAGTTAAAAGGATATGTCTGCAGAGAAGTTTCCAACACTGGTAGAAATGGGTATCGATGAGCCTCATGATATTGAGCGCTATACCTCGCGTATCGAAGGCGATGTAGATATTCTGAAAATCTATTTCCATCGTCATCAAGGCGACTGGATGGCAAAAAGTAAGAAGTTCAAATTTAAACGTATGCATAAGAATATGCGCGTTAATGAAGGGCGCGTACCTTATATTGCAACGACTGAGTCTTCTCCTTATTTTCTCAGGGCGGTGGCTGAATTAGATCAGCTGGTTGCAGAAGATAAATCCGCACAAACCAAGAAGCAGCGATTGCTTGATGATATTGAGCATCTGGAAAAAGTGGTTTCCCGAAAAATCGAAGATATGCGTCGCCAAATAGAAGAACTTTAATATCTCTCTATTGAAAGGGGTCTGGCAGGCGCTCTATATGTGTGGTGTAGAGTATTTCGCAGGCCCCGCCTCCTGTATCCTCTCGGGTTAACGAGGTGTTCCAATAGAAGCCATCGTCGCTTTTGATATTAACCAGTTGTCCTGAAAGCCGAATCATTTCCCCCTCTTTTATGTCTGATATCTGGTCTTTAATGCTGTTGTTGGCGGGTATGATATGTACATTGGCTGCACTTATCTCAATCTCTTTGCGAGGGATTGGCAGCTGATCTGTTTTCCAGCGAAACCAGCGACCGCTTTGCGAGATGGTTAGCTGGTTAGTGACAGTGGGATTTGCCATTTGTCCCCACCCTAGGGCGAGATCGACCGGTGATAAGTCAGACTCCCGATCAAATCGATAATACTCTTTACTAAGCAAGCGTGCCGAAAAATGTATTTCTGCTTTGGGGTAAAGCGTGTACTTTTCCAACTGGTGAGGTGATGATTGGGTAATAGGAATCTGGATAGGCGCTTGTAAAGCACTCCCTTGAACGCTTGTAGTCGGCGGTAGGGTTATAACAGGCGTATCGTTGGAAGGCGTTGGCTCTGGCGACAGCCAAATGAACATCAAAACGATAGCGGCAAGCGCTCCTAGTAATCTAAGCATTATCCCTCCCGATCCTGTACTTCATTATATCCTAAGCTGTCTGTTTTACAGGATAAAGGCTAAGAAGTAGACAGATATTTATTCTCCGCTCGCGATGTTCTATGCTGAATAAGAAACGGTATAGGGGATCATCCATGGCTGAGGATTCAACCTACTTTATCAAGCGCTCTGGTTTGTGGCCTTTATTGCAAACCTTGGTTGCTGAGGGGTTTGATGTGCTAGGACCTGTGGTGGCCGATCAAGCTATTCAGTACAAACCCATTTCCCAAGAAAGCGATCTTCCTAAAGGTTGGCATGATCAACAATCTTCAGGGCGCTATCAGCTGTACCATGATATGTCAGAGCGTTTGTTTGCGTGGGCTAACGGTCCTCAGGCGATTCGTCCGTTTCTGTTTCCATCTGATGAGCTGCTATGGTCTTCAAAGCGTATGGAAGATGGCAGTTTGGTTTTTTTACCTCCGGATCCTCAACCTGCAAAGATTGCCATTCTGGGGGTTCGAGGCTGTGATATGGCAGCCATGAAGTTGCAAGATCAGCACTTCTTGCAGGCAAGTCATCAAGACTTAGGTTACCAAAAGCGCCGATTATCGTTATTCTTGATCGCTGTTGATTGCTCTCATCCTGCCGATACTTGTTTCTGTGCTTCTACGGGCGATGGCCCCCATGCGGGTGGGGAGGCGGATTGGAATCTAGCCGAGCTGGATAACGGCTATTTGATACGCGCAGGTACGGATGAGGGCCGGCGCTTGCTCGAAAAGCGTGCCTCTATGCTGCAGGTGCCGACGCAAGCTCAAAGAGATGAGGCCATATACCAGCATCAACAAGCGATTGAGGCGCAATCCAAAGCACTGCCCTCAGGTGACTTATCTTCAGTATTATTTGCTCATTTAGATAGTCCACAGTGGCAACGCGTGGCAGAACAATGCTTAGCGTGTGGCAACTGCACTTCCGTTTGTCCGACCTGCTTTTGTCATAAAGAAACAGAACAGGTTTCTCTGGATGTGAGCGTTAGTGATCATTATCGATCGTGGGATAGTTGTTTCTCGCAAGGGCATGGTTATATGGCTGGCCATCAGGTCAGGCCGGATATTGCGAGCCGTTATCGACAGTGGATGACTCATAAGCTGGGGAGTTGGCACCAACAATATGGCCGTAGTGGATGTGTCGGCTGTGGCCGCTGCACGACGTGGTGCCCTGCCGGTATCGACTTCGTCGCCGTTGCTAATGCAGTTTGTGCGGAGGACTCCTGATGGATATGAAGCGCGTGCCCGCAGAGGTCCAAGTTCTACAGTGCATTGAAGAAACGCCGAGCATTTTCACATTGAAACTGCGTATTTGTGGCCAAGCGATGCGTGAGGCTTATCAGTTTCTTCCAGGGCAATTTAATATGCTGACATTGCCAGGTGTGGGGGAGGTTGCCATCTCGGTCGCATCGGACCCAGAGGATGGGGTGTCAATTGATCATACGATCCGACAGGTTGGTCGGGTTACCGCAGGGCTATCGAAACTAAAAATCGGCGATAAATTAGGTTTGCGTGGTCCCTTTGGTCGTGGCTGGCCGCTCGAATTATTGAATGGGAAAGATATTGTCGTGGTGACGGGCGGCTTGGGGTGTGCCCCCGTCGTTTCACTGATTAACTATGTCATGCAGCGGCGGGAGCAGTTTGGTCGCCTTGCGATTGTGCAGGGTGTTAAGCATAGTGATGATCTTATTTGGGCTGAGCAATACCAGATTTGGCGACAGGTTAAAGACACTCAGGTGTTGCTCTCAGCTGATCAAGCGGGCATGTCTTGGCCGTTCCATACGGGGCAAGTGACAGAACTACTTGGCCAGCTAAAAACGGATCCTGAGCATAGCTACGTGATGATGTGTGGCCCTGAAGGGATGATGCGTGCCTCTGCTGTGGCTCTGATCAATTCAGGCTATGCCCCAGAAAATCTTTTTCTGAGCATGGAGCGTAATATGCAATGTGCACTTGGATTGTGTGGGCATTGTCAATTTGGAGCTGCCTTTATCTGTCGAGATGGGCCTGTTTTTAGTTACCCTGAAATCGCAGAGTTGCTAGGTAAGCGGGGGTTTTGATGGAACGTCTACGCATTGCTGTGCATAAATTTAGTTCCTGTGATGGTTGTCAGTTAGCCTTTCTCAATATGGGCGAAGCATTGATTGAATTATCCGAAGCAGTAGAGATTATGCACTTTCCTGAAGCCGGTTATGTCGATGAGTTGGCCCATGTCGATATCGCTTTTATTGAAGGTAGTATCGTGACTGCCCATGATGAAAATCGTATAGCTTCAATTCGAGCGGTGAGTAATAGACTCGTTACCATCGGTGCTTGCGCGACATCGGGAGGGATTCAGGCCTTAAAAAATGCTGCGCAGAGCCCCGATGATTGGACAGGGGCGATCTATGCAACGCCTTCCTATATCGACACGCTTTTCGCCTCGTCGGCGATTGCTGATTACGTCCCCGTTGATTTTGAACTTTGGGGGTGTCCCATTACGAGCCAGCAGATCGTGACGTTAGTTGGCGCCTTATTGCGCGGAGTATGGCCTGTTGATGATACTGAAAAAGTGTGTATGTCTTGTAAACGGGCTCAATATGTATGCACGCTCGTTACTAAGGGGGAGCCCTGCCTAGGGCCTGTTACTCGGGCAGGATGTGGTGCGTTGTGTCCTGCGTTTGGCCGTGATTGTTTTGGCTGTTTTGGGCCATCAGATACCTGTAATGCGCAGGGGTTGGCTAACCGTTTTGTCGGTTTAGGGTATCAACCAGAGCGTATAGCAAGGCGCTTTCGGTTGATTCATTCTACGCGCACGGACTGGTCAGTGACTCAGGAGGTGCCAGATGAGTAAGCGCCGAGTGGATTTATCGGTACCTATCTTAGCCAGAGTAGAGGGCGAGGGTGCGTTAGATTTAATTATCCAAGACGGCAACATTGAGACCTTACGTCTGAGAATATATGAGCCACCTCGCTTTTTTGAGAAGTTCCTTGAAGGGCGCCACGTTAGCGAAGTACCCGATATGGTGGCGCGTATCTGTGGTATCTGTCCAGTTGCTTACCAAGTCAGTGCTGTTAATGCTTTCGAGTCTCTGTTTTCGGTGGAGCCCGATCCTTGGGTTCAGCAGATGCGCCGACTGTTATACTGTGGTGAGTGGATAGAGAGTCATGCCTTACATGTCCATATGCTGGCGCTGCCCGATTTCCTGGGGTATGCAAGCGGTATTGCCATGGCAAAGGATTACCCTGATCAAGTCAGGCGAGGTCTGAAGCTGCAAAGCTTGGGAAATGAAATAATGCGTTTGCTTGGCGGACGCTCTGTTCATCCGATTGGCGTCAAAATAGGTGGTTTTCACCGTGCGCCGGATAGATTATCGATCAGCAAACTGCTGGCTAAGTTAGAGGCAGCACTCCCTGAAGCTGAAGCAATGTTGGCCTGGCTTAATCAACTCCCAGTAACAGGGCCTGCCCAAACGTTTACTTCTGTTGCCTTGGTGTGTCCAGAAGGCGCTATTGAACAAGGTGTTCTGCACTCAACGCAAGGCCACCGTTTATTGGCCGAGCAATTCACGGAGCATGTTGAAGAGTTTCAGTCACCCTACTCAACCGCATTGTGGAGCCATCTTGATCAGCAGCCATACTTGGTTGGCCCGTTAGCGAGGCTCAATCTAACTAAACAACATGGAGAGGGCTCTGACTATTTGTTAGATATGTTATCCCGTTACCCTCGTTTTCCAAGCCAAACTCAGTTCGATAGTATGTTGGCAAGAGGTATTGAAATTTGCTTTGCGCTGCATGAGTCTATTCAGATATTAAAGCGTTATTGCCTGCCATGCTCACCATCGGTAGCTTGGAAGGTGGCGCCAGGAAAAGGTTATGGTTGGAGCGAAGCCCCCAGAGGGTTGCTATGGCACCAGTATGAGGTGGATGAGCAGGGCTATATTACGTTTGCGCGTATTGTGCCGCCTACCAGCCAAAATCAGGCGAGAATCGAACAAGACCTACATGAATCCTTGTTAGCTTTCGGCTTAGATCAGACGGATGAAGCGCTGCAGAAACATTGTGAGCAGGTGATTCGCAATTATGATCCCTGTATATCCTGTGCAACTCACTTTCTAACGCTGAATATAAAGCGATGATAACGTTAATGGTATGGATACGATATCAAAAGTCATAGCGATAGGTTCGCCTCACGGTGATGACCGAGTTGCTTGGGCAATAGCTGACTACCTTCATATTAATAACTTACTTCCCCGTGTCACTGAGTGGCTCTGTTTAGATCGGCCTGGGTTGTCATTATTACCTTATCTGCAGTCGGGAGGTGTCGCTTTGGTTATCGATGCGGCAGATTTCGGCCAACAGATAGGCGATGTATGCTTTCTGGCTCCCCATGAGTTGAGGTTGAATCAGCGGGTCAAAATGACCAGTGGCCACTCTTGGGGTGTACAAGATACGTTTGAGCTGGCCGCTGCGTTATCCATGGAGCTTCCAATGAGCGTGGTCTGTGCTGTGCAATTGGAACAATGTTGCCCACTGGCTGATATGTCGTTATCCCTAAAAGATCAGATTCCCGCTATCGCACAAGCTATTGTTGAGAGGTTGCAACATTAAATTGTCATAACGCACTTGCACAATCTATCTGGCATGTCCTATGTTGTAGATCAATATGCGAAAAATGACATCAGGGTAGAGTATGTACAAGTTAGCTTTCTTTGTGCCTGAAGCGCAGCTGGAAGAGGTAAAAAGTGCCTTGTTTGATGCGGGTGCAGGAAAAATAGGCAATTATGAGGCGTGTTGTTGGCAAACCTTAGGTCAAGGTCAGTTTAGGCCAACCGAAGCGAGTCAGCCCTTTATTGGCACTTTTAATCAGCTGGAAAAACTTCCTGAGTGGAAGGTGGAGATGGTGTGTGAAGATCATCTGATTAAGCGCGTGATTGAGGTGTTAAAGCGGGCCCATCCCTACGAGGAAGTGGCCTATGATGTTTGGAAATTAGCAGAGTTTTAATCTACTGAACTATTGGCTGCATAGGGAGGTTTCAGTGACACAGTTACTCATGCGCTATTCCCGGATTTTGGAAATTGTTGGGGATATAGTTAAAGTTCATGTCCCTGCCACAGAAAATAAACAAACGGCGATCTGTTTTGGCGACTTAGCGCTGATTGAGAGTATTGCCGATAGCGCTCGCCCCCCACATCTTTCGCAGGTCATTCTTTTAGAAGGTGAGGAGGTTTCTCTTCAGGTATTTTCGGGCACAAAAGGGTTGTCGACTCAGTCGGTTGTTCGCTTCTTAGGTCGATCTATGGAAGTGACTTTTTCGCCTAATATTCTCGGGCGCGCTTTTTCGGGCACTGGGCGCGCGATTGATGGCGGCCCTCAACTGAATGATGAACCGAGTATTGAAATTGATGGCCCAACGGTGAATCCGGCGCGTCGGGTGTTAGCGTCACATATGATCCGTACCGATGTTCCAATGATTGATGTGTTCAACTGCTTGGTAGAAAGCCAGAAAATACCTATCTTTTCGGTGGCGGGTGAGCCTTATAACCAGCTTCTGGCGCAAATTGGTACCCATGCTGATGCCGATATTGTCGTATTTGGCGGTATGGGATTAATTTTCGATGACTATTACTTTTTTCGTAAAGCCTTCGAAGATGCGGGTGTGCTGGCACGCACGGTTATGTTTGTGCATCAAGGTTCAGACCCGGTGGTAGAAGGGTTGCTAGTGCCGGATATGGCGCTCGCGGTCGCTGAACGTTTTGCGGTTGAAGAGGGTAAGCGAGTTTTGGTGCTGCTCACCGATATGACCGCATATGCAGATGCGCTGAAAGAGGTAGGTATTTCCATGGAGCATGTGCCTTCTAATCGAGGTTACATTGGAGACCTCTACTCTCAGTTGGCGCGACGCTATGAGAAAGCCTGCGATTACCGAGGCGCTGGGTCGGTAACGATTTTATCTGTAACAACGATGCCCGGTGATGATGTAACCCATCCTGTCCCTGATAACACGGGTTACATTACTGAGGGTCAATTCTATCTTCATGATGGCGTTATAGATCCTTTTGGTTCTCTGTCTCGATTAAAACAGCATGTTATTGGTAAGGTTACTCGTGAAGATCATAGCCAGATTATGAATACCATGGTGCGCTTCTATGCCGCTGCTCAGGATGCGCAGCAAAAGCAAGCGATGTCATTTGAGTTGAGTGAATATGATCATAGGTTGTTGAAGTTTGGAGAGTTATTCCAGCGGGATTTCATGGATATCAACGTTACGATGCCGCTAGAAGATGCACTAGATCGTTGTTGGCAGGTATTAGCCGAGTGTTTTTCACGGGATGAGCTGTTAATGAAAGACTCCTTGGTGGAAAAATATTTCCCAACGCCTGCTGATACGTTATCGCAAGTAGATCCTTAATATGGCGAAGTTGGCACTTAATAAAAGCACTCTCAATAAAGAGAGTCGCCGCTTAAAGTCGTACCGGCAGGTGGTGCCGGCGTTGGATCTTAAGCGAAAGCAGTTGATGGCGGCCCGCGTGGAAACACAAAAGTTGTTGCTAGCGTATCAAGCAGAGTTAGCGCAACTACGCGAAAAGGTGGAGGATGAGCTGACCCTATTAGCCTCTCACGAAATTGACCTTTCAACCCTGCTAAAAGTGACGAAACTTACCCTGGTTTCACAAAACTTAGTGGGACTTAAGCTACCGCTGCTGGATGAATTAGCCGTTGAGCATCAGGCATATTCTCGGTTAGTGACCCCTTTTTGGGTTGATCTTTTAGTGTCTTGCCTTGAAGAGGCGTTGCAATTAGAAGTGCGTATTTCGATCGAAAATAAGCGTTTAGATTTATTAGGAAAGGGCCTGAAAAAAACGACGCAGCGGCTGAATTTGTTCGAGAAAGTTTTGATCCCGCAAAGTGAAAAGAACCTGAGAAAAATACGCATTGCGCTCTCTGATACGGAGCGTGCGGGCGTAGTTAGAGCCAAGATCGCGAAGAATAAACGTCGGAGTTTGGTAACTTTATGAGTATTTTGAAACTCCAAAAAGCGACTCTGATTGGACTGACGGAGCACAAAGCGCAGTTGCTGGATCAGCTGCAGACGTTAGGCGTGCTACACATCATCCCGCTCTCCTCTAAGAAAATGCGTGAGTCTCATAGGCCTCAAGAAGCGGATGTTAGTCCCGAGTATTTATCCACATTGCTGGCATATCTGCTTTCCTGCTCCCACAAGCGCCGTCAGGTGCTCAGTGAACGGCATTTCAAGCTAGATACTATTTTGGCGGAGGTTTCTGAAAATCGAAATCGGCGTTTGGCTTTACTTGAACGTAGAGATTTCCTGAAAAAACGCATCAAAGATCTGCGCCCATGGGGGAGTTTTATTCTCCCAGAGCATGGAGAACTGTATGAGCATAAGCTTTGGTTTTACTTGGTGCCAAATTATAAGATGCGCGAGCTAAGTGATGTGCCACTCCCTTGGTCTGCCGTTCATCGAGATAATCGCCATACTTATGTCGCGGTCGTGTCTCCGAAAGAGCCTCCTGCGAATCTAATGCCTGTGCAGCGTACTCATACCGGTTCAGTGCCCATGGATATGCTAGAGCGCGAGTTAGAGGATGTAGAGATATTGCTCGAAACACTTGAGGCGGAACGAGAAGCCCTAACTCGGTGGATCTATCTTTTACAACGCTCGGTTGCTGGCATCGCTGACCAAGACAGTTTAAAAAGTGTTGCGGATCAGACGATGGATCGGCAAGAGATTTTTGCGATTCAAGGTTGGGTTGCAGAGCGAGATGCTAAGTTGCTAGAAGGGTTTGCAATGGAGCAGGGTATGGTGCTTCAGCTTCTGCAGCCGGAAACGAATGAGTTACCGCCAACCTACCTTGATAATCCGAATTCCGTTGCCGGCGGAGAAGAAGTTGTGCATTTTTTTCAGATGCCAGGTTATCGCGGCTGGGATCCGTCTCGTGTTGTGTTTTTCTCTTTCGTAACATTTTTTGCCTTGATCATGTCTGATGCTGGCTACTCACTCTTATTGGGGGGAATTCTGGCGTTTTACTGGAAGCGCATGGGTACAACACAGAGCCTGCGACGACTTCGTGTGATGGGTGTCGCGCTAACCTTGGCGGGTGCGGTTTGGGGTGTACTGGTGGGTAGCTATTTTGGCGCGCCTCCGCCCTCATGGCTAGCGCCAGCTAAGATCATGGATCTGAATGACTTCGACAGTATGATGATGCTCTCTATCAGTATCGGGGCAGGTCATCTGATTTTAGGCAACTTAATGATGGCGTGGGTTCGACGTAAAGAACGAACACGCTGGGGGCCGCTAGGTTGGGCGATTGCTATCGCTTCTATTTTATGGGGCTGGTTGTCAGGTTTCACAATCATCCATTGGCTGGGCGCCGGATTGGGGTTGGTAATGGTGTTTTTATTTACCGCTGAAACCTCTGGCTGGGGTTTAAAGCGTCTCTTAAGCGGTTTGCTGGCACTCACAAATGTCACGAAGCTGTTTGGTGATGTATTGAGCTACCTGCGCTTGTTTGCTCTTGGGTTAGCCAGTGCTTCGCTTGCTGTTACTTTCAATCAGCTTGCAGTTGATGTGGCCGTCGCGCTTCCGGGTATCGGCTTGCTATTGAAAGTACTGATTCTGCTCACAGGGCACTTACTAAACTTTGTGTTGACGGTTATCAGCGGGGTCATTCATGGCTTGCGCTTAAACTTAATCGAATTCTATAACTGGAGTCTGGCGGATGAAGGCTATGCCTTCCAACCGTTCGCAAAACGGGAGGTTTTACCTTGGATAACCTGATTATGGCATTAGGGTGGGCTGGGCTATATGCGCCCATGGCACTGGGTGCAATCGGCAGTATGATTGGCTGTTCTTTGGCGGGGCAGGCGGCGTGTGGTGCATTACTAGAAACGGAGTCAGGACATGGTCGATACATAGGTATTTCGGCTATGCCTTCCTCACAATCTATCTATGGCATCGTCGTGATGTTTGCCTTGAATCGCACAGTTACGCCGGAGAACGCGGCGGGGTTGGCGGGTATTGGTATCCTTTGCGGTTTGGCACTGTTATTCAGTGCGGCATATCAAGGGCGCTGCTGCGCGTCAGCGATTAATGTCTCTAAAATTCGTCCTGAAATCTTTGGGATGTCATTGGCGCCAGCAGCGATTGTTGAAGGTTTTGCTGTGTTCGCTTTTATCTTTGCGCTGGTTATCAGTGCGGGTGTTCCCGCTTAGGAGGCCGCAATGAATGATAATGGAGTACATGCCTCTTCGGGTGTTGAAGCACTCATAGAGCAGTTGAGAGAGCAAGGCGTACGCACAGGGCAGCAAGAGGCATCACGCTTAATCGAAGAGGCTGAGCACCGCGCTGACTGGTTGTTATCTCAAGCACGTCAGGAGGCCGAGCAATTGGTGGCCAATGCGCGTCGTGAGGCAGAGCACTTACGTAAGGCTGGCGAAGATGCACTGCGTATAGCAGCAAGGGATATGAATCTCGAAGTTAAAGAGAGCTTGGGCAAGAGCTTCACGGATCAAGTAGAGCGCCTTGTGTCGCAGCAGATGGATAATCCTGAGTTCTTGCAGCGCTTAATCATTGAGCTTGTTGGTAAGAGTCGTGTCGATATGGGGTTAGATGCCATAGATAAAGTGGAATTGCTGCTGCCACGGACCTTTATTGGCTTAGAGGAGTTGCGACGAAACCCCAGTGAGTATCGTGACGGTCAGCTGAGTAAATTTGTTCAATCGCTGACTGCTGAGCAGTTGCGTGAAGGGCTGAGTATTAGACTTCATGAAGGGAAGGGTATCAAGGTTTCTCTCGTTGGTCAGGAGATCGAGGTTGATCTGAGCAGTGCGGCGATATCACAACTATTGCTGAAACATCTACAGCCTAGGTTTCGCGCTATCCTTGAAGGGGTTATTCGCTAGTGAGTGAATACTACACGTTGCTGACGTCGCTTCCCCATCTGCCCAAACTGGACAGTGGTAAAGTGCTACCGATTACGCGTCTCGCATTAGATCGGCGCTTAAGTATGCTCAGTGAGCAAGACAGCCAGCAATTACAGTGCTTGGAGTCACTTTACTTTCCTGAGGAGGATATCCTTTCTCAGTTATCGGACCGAGATGTTGTCCGATACTGGACCAAAGCATTGGGAAACCTGCAGTCTGATGTATTAAAGCAGCGAGTCTATTATCAGTTAGAAATGAGAAGTGTCATTGCGGCTATCCGTTACCGGGAAGCCGATATGAATCATCCTGAACATTTTTCAGGCATAGGGCGCTGGAATGGTTTTATTCGCAGACACTGGCATGAGCCCATGTTTTCTCTGGATGAGTTTCATCCACAGATGGTATTCACTGTCCGTTTGCTCAAGAAAGGGTTTCCCGGACAAGCTGAGAGTGCGTTTCTAGCACACTTATGGCAAGACCTCTTTTACTGCGAGAAGCAGCAGGATTTTAATTTTGAAGCCGTCGCATGCTACGTACTTCGTTGGGGAGTGCTAGCAAAAGCGCTCAAAGCGGATGCGCAAAAAACCCGCCAAATATTTGATTCGATGACAAGCACATTGATTGGCAGCACATCGTTGCATGATGACCTGGAGAAGGAGAAAACTGAATCATGAACAGCAGGCAAGTGACAGCTAAAGTCAAAGGTGTTCGCGATGATATCGTGACTATCCAGATGTTATCCAATGCAGACGGCACTCCTTTCCCGATTATCAAAAATGAAGTGGTGCATATCTGTCCAACCCGTTTGGGAGTAGAGGGCCGGCAAGAGTTTTTAAAGGCTGAGGTGTTAAGGGTTCGGTTTGGTGAAGCTGATGTCCAAGTGTTTGAAAGCACACGTGGTGTGGCCATAGGGGACCCGGTTGAGCAAACGGGGCATATGCTATCTGTCTCTCTTGGGCCTGGACTATTGGGGCAAGTTTACGATGGATTGCAGAACCCTTTGGAGTTGATAGCCTCACAACATGGGTTCTTTCTTCCAAGAGGATTGGAGGTATCGGGTATCGATCCCCATCAACATTGGGCTTTTGTCCCTGTCGTGAAAATTGGCGCTAAGGTGCGTGCAGGTGATGTTATAGGTGCTGTGCAGGAGGGGCGTTTTAAACACAAAATCATGGCCCCTTTTGGTTTACAAGGAGAGGCTGAAGTTAGTTGGGTGCAAGAGGGATCCTTCAATGTGACGACACCGGTTGCTCGGTTAAAAACGGATCGCAATGAAATTGAAGTAACGATGCAACAGCAGTGGCCTGTCAGGGTGCCGGTTTCGGAACCCTTACTGAGGGCTGGCAACTCAAAGCGGCTCTTCCCTAACGAGCCCTTGCTGACCACTATTCGGTTGATTGATACCTTCTTTCCCATTGCGCGGGGTGGTACTGCCTGTATACCTGGGCCTTTTGGTGCAGGTAAAACGGTTTTGCAAAGTTTAATATCACGCTTTTCTGATGTTGATATTGTGGTGATTGTGGCGTGTGGTGAGCGAGCAGGGGAGGTTGTAGAAACAATTACCGAATTTCCTAATATGGCGGACCCTAAGGGCGGATCCTTAATGGATCGTACTGTGATTATTTGTAATACCTCATCGATGCCGGTGGCCGCAAGGGAGGCCTCTATTTATACAGGTATTACGATTGCAGAGTACTACCGGCAAATGGGTAACAATGTACTGCTGATCGCTGACTCAACATCACGATGGGCGCAAGCGATGCGTGAAACGTCTGGGCGATTAGAGGAAATTCCTGGTGAGGAGGCTTTCCCCGCTTACTTAGATTCGTCTGTTAGAGCACTCTATGAACGGGCTGGCTTGATAGAAAATAATGAGGGGCAACTGGGGAGTTTAACCTTGATCGGGACGGTGTCACCAGCTGGGGGTAACTTCGAAGAGCCAGTGACGCAATCGACGCTTCGTACGGTTAAGTCCTTTCTTGGATTAAGTGCTGAGCGCGCTTATAAAAGGGCGTATCCAGCGGTGGACCCATTACTATCGTGGTCTCGCTATTTGGAGCAGTTATCTGATTGGTATAGTGCTCATATGGGAGAGGGCTGGGTTGAGCAGGTTAAATCTATGCAAAAGTTACTACAGGCTGGTGAAGAAATTCAGCAGATGATGCAGGTTACCGGTGAAGAAGGCGTCACTCTAGATGATTACATAACCTACCATAAAGCTATTTGTTTAGATCAGGTCTATTTGCAACAGGATGCGTTTGATCCGGTTGATGCTTCTACAACAGTTGAACGGCAGAAGGCGCTGTTTCATGAGCTTCTGGGCTGCTTAACGAAGGCTCGTGAGTTTGGCGACAAAGAGGAGGTTCGTGCTCACTATACGAAACTGACAGGTCTATTTCGTAATTTGAATTACAGTCGATTGCATAGTCCTGACTATCGTAAGTATGAAGGCGAGATTAAAGCGACGTAGTTTGCTAAATTTGTATTGATATGGCGACTGTTTTGAATTGGCTGGCTGGTATACAATCTCATCTTGTTAAGTAGAGCAGTGAGGACTTATCTGCTTGTCGTCTTTCAGGATGAGCCGTTGTTAATTTCGGAACCGCTGATTTTATGTCGTTAAATATCAATCCCCAGAATCTACCTCGCTATCAGACATGGGAAATGATGGGGGTTGTGCTCCTGATACTCGTGACTATATTTGGCTTTTTAGTTACGCGGCAATATTTTGATCAAACCAGAGTCAGCGATCTTCATGATGAGGTGCTCAGTACTCAAAAAACTCGTCTGAAGACGGAGCTTGCATCCGTTTTAGACTATATCCGTTTCATGAGCCAACAGGCAGAAAGTGTTCTAGCGGAGGATGCTAAAAGCTATGTTAACCAAGCTCATTCGGTTGCAACATCCTTATATACCTCTTTGAATGGCAAGCTTCCTGACTCGCAGATTCAAGAGATTATCCGTGAGTCCTTAAGAGAGGTGCGCTTTTTTAATGGTAGAGGATATCTCTTTATTGATGACATGCAGGGTCAGTGCATTCTTCTGCCTACAGCACCGCAGTTAGAAGGTACCTCTCTCTGGGATAATCAGGATGATACAGGACATTACATCATGCGTGGCTTGGTGGATGCTGTAAAAAATCCAGAACGTGCAGGTATTAGTCGTTATCGTTGGTATCCCCCTGACGATAATAAAGTCATGAAATCCAAGTTAGCCTATGTGCGTTACTTTGAGCCTTTTGATTGGGTGATAGGCACAGGGGATTATCTGTATCAGACGGAAAACGATCTAAAGAAAGAAGCATTAAAGCGCATATCATCACTGCGTTTTGGGCGTAATGGCTACGTATCTGTCCTAGATCGAGATGGCTACGTGCTTTTTTCTCCGAATACACAGGAGCGCCAATTACCTCAGCATGTCTCTTTATTGCGAAGCGAGCAAGAGCGTAAAGTTGTCCAGCAGGTGTTAGATATAGCTAAGCAAGGGGGTGGTTTTACCGAGTATGAATGGCTTTTTCCTGACGGTAGTGGTCATTCTTCTAAGAAGTTATCGTTGGTGGAAGTCGTGCCTTATTGGAACTGGATTCTAGTTGCAGGGGTTTATCCTGAAGAGGTTGATCAGATATTTCGGCAGCAAGTACAAGAACAGCAGAGAAGCCTGACAGAGGATCTATGGTTCCTGTTGCTGGTCTTGAGTGCTATTGGTCTTGTTATGCTATTGATTTCATGGGCTTATGGCCAGTGGTTACGGCGTTTATTTCTCGATTATCAAGCTGATATTAAAGCGCAGAAGTACCAGATAGATGAAGATGCTCGGGAGTTGCAGATAGCTGCGCGAGTCTTTGAAACGGCTCGTGAGGGCATTATGGTCACCGATCCTGAAAATAGAATAGTCGCTGTTAATCGCTCATTTACAGATATTACAGGATACACCCTAGAGGAGGTAAAAGGGGTTAATCCTAGGGTGCTCTCTTCAGGCAGACATTCTCCTGATTTCTATCGGCGAATGTGGTCTTCTCTGGCGAAAACGGATCAATGGGCAGGAGAGATATGGAATACAACAAAAGGAGGGCAAACGTTCCCTGAACATTTGTCTCTTTCGGTATTTCGTGATGAGCAAGGTGAAGTTGTAAATTATGTTGCAACTTTTAGTGATGTCACCGAACAAAAACTGGCTGAAGAACAGCTCCGTTACATGGCTGAATATGATGAGTTAACGGGCATGCCTAATAGACGCTTGCTAATGGATCGTGTTAACCAAACGATAGCCAGAGCTAAGCGTCAGCAATTAAGATGTTTTACCTTGATGTTTATTGACTTAGACCGTTTTAAAAATATCAATGATTCATTGGGTCATAGTGCAGGTGATCAAGTTCTACAGGAAGTCGCGCAACGTTTACAAGGAGCTGTGAGAGAAATAGATACGGTTAGTCGTATAGGGGGGGATGAATTTGTTGTTTTAATCTCCGGTAATGGTGATGATGCTATTGCATCAGCGGCGAACCTGTCGAGGCGTCTACTTCGAATGATTTCTGAGCCCATTGCCGAGCAAGGTGTAGAGCTTATAGTAACCCCTAGTATAGGTATCGCAAGTTATCCTGCTGACGGTGAAGACTTTGAAACACTTCTGCGCAATGCAGATGCTGCGCTCTATCATGCGAAATCTTTAGGACGAAATAACTTCCAATTTTATAGTGCTGAGATGAACGAAAAGGCTTCGTCACGTCTGATTATGGAAAATGCATTAAGGCAGGCACTCGAGAAAAAAGCATTCGAGCTTTATTATCAGCCTCAATATGATATGCAGACCCAGCGTTTGTCAGGTTGCGAAGCACTTATCCGTTGGCACCACGAGGACGCTTTAGTAGCGCCGGATCAGTTTATTCCTTTGGCTGAAGAAACAGGGCTTATTCTCTCTATTGGTGAGTGGGTGCTTAGAGAGAGCTGCAGACAAGGTGCTGAGTGGTTATCTCAAGGGTATGAGCTCCCCTCGATTGCAGTTAATGTATCAGCGGTTCAATTCCGCTATGAATTCTACTCGACGGTTAGAGAGATACTCAAAGAGACCGGTTTTCCTGCGGAGCGCCTGGTACTGGAGGTTACGGAAAGTACTCTGATGAAAGATGCGGTCAGGACTCGGCAACTGCTCATGAAGCTCAAGTATCTCGGTGTCCAAATAGCGCTAGACGACTTTGGTACAGGTTATTCCAGCTTGGCTTATCTGAAAAAGTTTGCGTTAGATAAACTAAAGATTGATCGAGCTTTCATTGATGGCTTACCAAACGATAAGGATGATAAAGCGATTGTGGGCTCTATATTGGATGTGGCTAGGCATTTGGGCTTGGAGACCATCGCAGAAGGTGTCGAAACAGTCGAACAAGCAGAGTTTTTAATGACGCATCGCTGTGACCAAGCGCAAGGCTTTCTCTTTTCTAAGGCTATTCCTGCAAAAGACTTCATTAGTATCATTAAAAAAAATTATGCTAGTTAATAAATATTAATTTGGCTTATGTTGAATTAGGAGTATCCTAGCCTTTTTCTGGAAACGTCCTAATGATGCCAACGCACTTGATACCCTTCGTTAGCTTATGCTTTGCTATGCTGTTATGGGCAAGCTCTTTTATCGCTTTGAAAATAGCGTTTCAAAGTTATGACCCTATGGTAGTTATCCTTGGGCGTATGCTGGTGGCGTCTGTCTGTTTTCTTCTCTGCTTTAAATATATTGTCAGGATTGACTATCGCAAGGGTGACTGGAAGCCTTTGCTTTTCATGGTGATATCCGAGCCTTGTTTGTATTTTCTATTTGAAGCACATGCATTACAAAACACCAGTGCTGCTCAAGCCGGAATGATCACGGCTTTGGCTCCTTTGTTGGTAGCGATTGGTGCCTTCTACGTGTTGAAAGAGCGTCTTCATCGTGAGGCCTGGTTGGGTTTTGGTGTGGCGGTGGCGGGGGCAATCTGGTTGAGTTTAGCCAGCAATGAAACTGATCATGCCCCTAATCCGTTGCTAGGAAATTTTTTAGAATTATGTGCCATGGTTTGCGCGACAGGTTATACGCTGGCGCTTAAGCATTTGTCGTCTCGCTACTCCACATGGTTTTTAACGGCGCTGCAGGCGTTTTGTGGCGCATTGTTTTTCGCCCCTTTTATGCTGCTCCCTAGTACAGAGTTGCCGACGTCTGTGAATATGGAAGGGCTTGCAGCCATTGTCTATCTAGGTACGCTGATTAATATAGGCGCTTATGGACTATACAATTTAGCAGTCTCGAAAATAAAAGCCTCCCAAGCCTCCGCCTTTATCAACTTAATTCCTGTTTTTACTTTGATAATGGCGTTTTTTATACTAGGGGAAACGTTTAATTTACAGCAGCTATGTGCGTCCGCATTGGTGATAGGAGGTGTCTTGCTAAGTCAGTGGCAACCTAAACGTCCTGACGCGGTTATAACGCCAGCTTGATGAACAGTATCTAGATAGCTTGAGAGGTGCTGACAGCCGTGGCTGTTCTTGAGGTATGATATTTGGAGAATTGAGATAGGAATTTTATGCTTAATCAACTTCGCCAAAGATTACTAACATACAAACCACGCCAATTTTCAAGTGGGAGCCCTAAGGCTGGTGTGCTTATTGCGCTAACTGATGCACCTGAGCCGCAAGTTATCTTAACCAAGCGCTCTTCGCATTTATCTACCCACGGTGGAGAGGTGGCGTTTCCCGGAGGGAAGCACGATATCACTGACCCTGATCTCCTTTATACCGCCTTGCGAGAAGCCGAGGAAGAGATTGGGTTGTCACCAAATGATGTTGAGGTCCTTGCGCCGTTGGGGCAAGTGATGTCAAAGCATAGCTTACAGGTGACTCCTTGGGTGGGTATTGTCCCTGCAGCCATTGAGCTCACGCCTAACCCGGACGAGCTGGAGGCTATTTTTCGCGTTCCTCTCTCCTTTTTCATGGAAGATCGTCGTCACCATACGGATCAGATTCTTTTTAAGGGTAAAAGTCACTTTGTTCCAGCATACGAGTATGACGGGCATATTATTTGGGGGCTGACAGCTTATATGCTCGTGGAGCTGCTTAATGTTGGATTTGATGCGGATATTCCTATGAAACCAAGACCGGAGCATTACCATGACTGCTGATAAGAAAAGTGAGCCTCCTGTGCGCAACCCGTGCATGGGGGTTTGTGCTTTGGATGAACGTGACTTGTGTATTGCGTGCCGGCGTAGCGGGATTGAAATAGCGGAGTGGGGTGTCATGACGAATGAGCAGCGACGTGATGTTATTAAGAAAATTGAACGGCGCTATCAGGGTGAAATTTGCTAGTTGGGATAAAAAATGATGAAGGTGATGGTTGATCTTTGTGTAGTGCCGATGGGTGTAGGTGTTTCTGTGTCTGAGTATGTTACTGCGTGTCAAAGAGAGATTCAGGCAGCGGGCTTATCTCATCAAATGCACGCCTACGGTACTAATATTGAAGGTGATTGGGATGAGGTTTTCGCCGTGGTGAAGCGTTGTCATGAAGTGGTGCATGAGATGGGTGCTCCCCGCATCACTACCTCGATGAGAGTAGGTACACGTACTGATAGGGAGCAAACGATCTCAGATAAAGTGCAAAGTGTCCTTGAAAAATTGTGAAGTTAGTCCTCACTTTTAGGTAGCTCTATAATACGAGCACTTTTGATTAGGTTGTCAGACATTTGCAAGGTTTCGATGCGGTAGTTGGCGATTTGCAAACAAACATTAGCATCGGGTATAGCCTCAAGCGTTTCAATGATTAAGCCGTTAAGGGTTTTAGGGCCATCTGTTGGGAGTTCCCAAGAGAGCGACTTATTGATCTCGCGAATATAGGCTGAAGCTTCGATAAAGTAACTACCATCCTCCTGAGGGTGAATATCAGAATTTTCCTCTCGGTGTTCGGCTGACAGTTCCCCTACAATCTCCTCTAAAATATCTTCCAGCGTAGCTATACCTTGTACATCACCATACTCATCTACCACTAAGCCGATACGGCGGCTTTCTTTCTGAAAGTTAAGTAGCTGAGTCTGTAAAGGCGTTCCTTCGGGGATAAAGTAAGGTTCACGAATAACTTGTAAAATGGCAGGTTTAGTGACTTTTCCCTGTTGGATAAGTTGAGCTAAATTACGCATATGTAAAATACCAACCACTTTATTTATCTCCCCGTTATAAACAGGCAGCCGGGTGTGATTGGTTTTAGATAGTTGTTCTAAAATATGATCAAGGTCTTGGTCTAAGTCGATCCCTTGAATCTCATTTTTAGGAATCATGATGTCGTCTACTGTGACATCATTCAGTTCTAATACTCCTAAGAGCATAGACTGTTTACGTTTAGGCAGCAAAGCACCGGCTTCATTCACCAGTGTGCGTAACTCTTCTGTACTTAGGTGATGGTCGCCACTGCCATCTGTACTTATGCCAAAGACTTTTAATATACCATTAGTGATTCCATTCACCACCCAGACTAAGGGGTAGGTTAGTTTTAACAGGGGGGTAAGTAGAAACGATGCTGGGAAAGCGATCTTCTCAGGATAGAGCGCTGCGACCGTTTTGGGTGAGACCTCTGCAAAAATAAGAATAATAATTGTTAGACCTGCGGTCGCAATAGCGATACCTGCATCTCCCCACAAACGAACTGCGACTACAGTAGCGATAGCAGAAGCAAGAATGTTGACAAAGTTATTGCCAATTAGGATGACGCCTATGAGCCGATCGGGTCGCTCTAATAGCTTGCTGGCTTGTCGTGCGCCACGGTGGTTTTGTTTTACAAGGTGCTTAAGCCGGTAACGGTTGAGGGACATCATTCCTGTTTCTGAGCTTGAGAAAAAAGCTGAGCAGAAAATCAGAAAACAAAGTACGCCGAGAAGAAAACCTATCGATGCATCTTCCAAAACAAAAGGCCTTACATAACTATTGGGAAGGCCATTTTCAGTGCGAGCCGACTGTGTGTCAAGAGGCGTCTTTGGTCTAAGATCCTAGAATCTCTAAAACCAGTTTGGAGCCGAAGAAACCAAGCATTAAAAGAAAGAAGCCGCTAACAGTCCAGCGAACAGCGCGGTGACTTCGCCAGCCCAAAACTGTCCTACCCCAGAGTAACACAGCATAAAGAACCCAGGCCAAAATAGAGAGCAATGTTTTGTGGACAAGGTGCTGGGCGAATAGGTTCTCTACGAAGAGAAAGCCCGTCACCAAAGAGGCGGTCAGCAGTATGATTCCAATCCAAAGTAAGTCAAAAAGCAGGCGCTCCATCGTTTGCAATGGAGGGAGTGATGCTACTAACCCACGAGTATGGTGTTGTTTAAGGGCTTGGTCTTGTTTAGCTAGCAGGAAGGCTTGAAAAGTAGCGACAGTGAAAATGCTATAAGCAAGGATGGATAAAAGAATATGGATAATCAGGCCGCCTTTAAAAAGCTTGGCAGTACCAAGATCAGGCCCCCACATCGATAATGCTGCCGTAATGGCCGCCATCGGAAGCACACCGATAAAAAGATTTTCAATGGACTGTCGAAAGCTGCTAATAATAACTACGGTAGCGACGAGCCAGGCGACAAGTGAACCTGCGATAAAGAAGCCTAAATTTATGCCATCATCCTGATGAAGTACGCCATAAACGGAGTGGGTATGGAAGAGGACGGCAGCACAAGCAAGTAATGTGACGACTTTGCCTTTCGCTGGTTGCCCTTTTAATACACGAAATTGAAGAAACGCCGCGATTAGATAAAAAAATATGGCGAACAATGTAGAAATTATAAACATCTCTTCCTCCTAAAGAGGGCTAGTTTGGCACAAATGTGCGGTGGTGGAAATATGGGGTGTGGCATAGCCATGCACTAGGCTATAATGCGCTCAAAGTTATAGTTATTTCCGGATTGAGAAGCCCCGCAAGCGCGTCGGATTGGTTGTCGCTTGTTTCGTATGCTTTCATCCCAGTAGAGGCATCTATGTTTGAGAATCTTTCAGAACGGTTAACGAAAACGCTTCGCTTTGTGACCGGGCAGGCGAAGTTAACTGAAGACAATATCAAAGATACGCTCCGCGAAGTGCGTATGGCGCTATTAGAGGCCGATGTGGCTCTGCCGGTTGTTAAGGAATTTGTTAATAGCGTTAAAGAGCGTGCGGTGGGTGTTGAAGTATCCAAAAGCTTAACCCCTGGGCAGGTCTTCGTAAAAATAGTTAACGAAGAGCTGGTTCGCGTTATGGGGGAAGCGAATGAGGCACTTAACCTAGCAGCGACACCTCCTGCCGTTGTGCTAATGGCGGGTTTGCAGGGTGCTGGTAAAACAACATCGGTTGCAAAGCTTTCTCGGTTGTTAAAAGATCGTGAAAAGAAAAAAGTCTTGGTGGTATCTGCAGATGTTTATCGTCCGGCAGCTATCAAGCAGTTGGAAACGTTAGCCGCAGAAGTCGGTGTGGATTTCTTCCCCTCTTCGGCTGATCAAGATCCTATTGATATTGCTCGTGCAGCGATTCAGCATGCAAAAATCCAGCATCATGATGTGTTGTTAGTTGATACGGCAGGTCGTTTGCATGTTGACAGTGACATGATGGATGAAATTAAGCGCCTTCATGCTGCGATTAATCCCATAGAAACCTTGTTTGTTGTCGATGCGATGACCGGTCAAGATGCGGCGAATACCGCGCGCTCCTTCAATGAGGTTTTACCTCTAACCGGTGTCATCCTGACGAAAGCCGATGGTGATGCCCGAGGTGGTGCAGCTTTATCTGTTCGTCATATTACCGGTAAGCCCATTAAGTTTATTGGTATGGGTGAAAAAATTGATGCGCTGGAGCCTTTCTACCCAGACCGTCTAGCATCCAGAATTCTAGGTATGGGTGATGTGCTTTCTTTAATCGAGGAAGCAGAGCGTAAGATTGATAAAGATAAAGCTGAGAAATTTGCGGCCAAGATCAAAAAAGGAAAAGGTTTTGATCTGGAAGATTTCCGTGAGCAGATCCAGCAGATGAAAAATATGGGCGGTATGATGGGTATGCTGGATAAGATGCCTGGTATGGGGCAACTAGCCCAAGCTGCTGATGCCAGTAAAGCAGAAAAAGGGATTATTCAGATGGAATGTATTATTAATTCCATGACGCCTGGCGAACGGCGCAACCCAGATATCATCAGCGGCTCACGTAAAAAGCGTATTGCCGCCGGTTCAGGAACGCAAATTCAGGATGTTAACCGTTTGCTTAAACAGCATAAGCAGATGTCTAAGATGATGAAGAAGTTTTCTGGCAAAGGTGGTATCAGCAAAATGATGCGGGGCATGAAGGGAATGTTACCTCCTGGCATGGGTGGAGGCCCTGGTGGTTTCCCTCGTATGTAGCGTTTGAATAAAAAACAAACAGTTTTGCTTTTCAATAGGGGGGGATTCGCGTAAAATCCGCCCCCTGAATTTTCGATTTGGCCCGACAGGAATAATATTCTGTCGGAACAGTAACGCTGGGTGATTTTAAAGCCCACGCAAAATATAAAGGGATCATCATATGGTCACAATTCGTTTGTCACGTGGCGGCGCTAAAAAGCGTCCTTTTTACCAAATTACAGTTGCTGATTCACGCAACGCTCGCGATGGTCGCTTTATTGAGCGTATCGGTTTCTTCAATCCATCAGCACGTGGTCAGGAAGAGCGTCTGCGTCTGAACCTGGAGCGTGTAGAGTACTGGACTGGTAAAGGTGCTCAGTTGTCTGAGCGTGTTGCTCAGCTAGTTAAAGAAGCTAAAAAAACTGCGCAGTAAGTTAAGCTGCTGGATAGGTCAATGAGCCGTAATGCACAACCAGATGTAACTGTAGTCGGCCAGATAACATCGGTTTATGGTGTTAAAGGGTGGGTAAAAATCTACTCTCACACCGATCCGATGGAAAATATCATGACCTATAAGCCGTGGCTGCTAAAAGTTGGTAGTCAGTGGAAACCGATTAAGGTAGAAGCTTCTAAACGGCATGCCAAAGGTTTGATTGCCAAGCTGGATGGGGTGGATGATCGCGAAGTTGCACGTCAATACTGTGGCGTTGATATCGCAGTCGAAACAAGTCTTCTCCCCGATTTGGGTGAAGGTGAGTACTACTGGAGCCAGCTGGAAAAATTGTCAGTTTATACGCTTTCCGATGAGCTATTGGGGCGCGTAAGTCACTTGATGGAAACCGGTTCGAACGATGTTTTAGTCGTCCGTGGTAACGCAGAAAGTATAGATCGTCGTGAGCGAATGATTCCTTACTTGCCTGATCAAGTGATCAAAGAAATTAACCTGGAAGCAGGTACGATGAGGGTCGATTGGGACCCTGAGTTCTGATCTGTGTGGTTTGGCGTTATTACGCTTTTTCCTGAAATGTTTGATGCTGTGACACAGTACGGCATAACAGGAAGAGCGGTAAAAAGTGGTTTAATCAGTGTCGAGTGTTGGAGTCCAAGAGACTTTGCATTTGATCGGCATCGTACAGTGGATGATCGTCCTTACGGCGGTGGTCCTGGTATGTTGATGAAAGTTCAACCGCTTCGAGACGCTATTCATGCCGCACGAAATGCGGCAGGTGAAGGGGTGAAAGTTATTTATCTTTCTCCTCAAGGGCGAAAGCTCGATCATACAGGAGTACGGGAACTTGTTTCCTGTAGGAAGTTGATTTTAGTGGCTGGGCGTTATGAAGGTATTGATGAGCGCCTAATCGGTACAGAGATTGATGAAGAGTGGTCGCTTGGGGATTTTGTCCTAAGTGGAGGTGAGTTGCCTGCAATGACCATGATAGATGCGATATCTCGGCTGGTACCCGGTGTTTTAGGACATCAAGACTCGGCAGTAGAGGACTCTTTTGTCGATGGGCTTTTAGATTGTCCTCATTATACGCGACCAGAATCAATAGAAGGCTTAAGCGTACCTGATGTGCTGCTTAGCGGTAATCACGAGGAGATCAGGCGTTGGCGCCTGAAACAGCAACTGGGAAGGACTTGGCAACGTCGTCCAGATCTGTTGGAAGGCCTCGAATTAGACGCGGAGCAGCAAGCGTTGTTAACCGATTATATCCACCAGACCTAGATGTCTTGTGGGAGAATATTAGGAGCGAGCGATGAGCAGCAAAAATACAATCATTCAGCAATTAGAAGCTGAACAGATGACAAAAGAAATTCCTGCATTCGGCCCTGGCGATACAGTGGTTGTGCAGGTACGTGTTGTAGAGGGCACTCGTAGCCGTCTGCAGGCGTTTGAAGGTGTAGTTATTGGCAAGCGCAACCGTGGCCTGAACTCTGCATTTACTGTACGTAAAATTTCTCACGGTGTGGGTGTTGAGCGTACTTTCCAGACTTACAGCCAAGCGGTTGAAGAGATTACTCTGAAGCGCCGTGGTGATGTGCGTCAGGCTAAATTGTACTATTTGCGTGAGCGCAGCGGTCGTTCTGCGCGTATCAAGGAAAAGCTGGGTTAAGCTATACTTGATTCGCTGCTATCGCAGAGATAAGGTGACCATTAGGTCACCTTTTTTATTTGTTATTAGCAAACCAATAGAAAGGGCTCTAGAATTACTCGTGAACAATATCAGAGTGTGCATGGGAAGTGGTGAATGCGTAAGTGGCTGAAATGGATGGTACTAGCCTTGATCCCCATTGTTATCCTTGCTGCAGGGCAGGGGTATTATTGGTATCAGGTAAAGTCAAATCTGGATGAGTTGATTGCATCTATTCGCCCTTTTGTGAAAATTGAATACTCCGGAATTTCAGCTTCCTTATTGGGCGACGTTGAGCTGCAGGGTATACGCGCTCGTCCTGTGCCTTTCAATGATGCGATTACCATTGATCGCCTTATCCTTCAATCTTCTTCCTGGTCTAATTTTCTCTCGTTAAGAACTCAAGTGCGCCATGGTGTTATAACAGACGTATTGGATCTTAGGCTTACGAATATTCGGTATGATTTGAACGCTGATTACGCAAGAGAAGAACCCGCCTCTGTGGTCGAGGCAGAGGATGGTAAAGCGAGTTTAGACGTCTTGTTGTGTGGTGATGAGCGAAGTATCGATAGACAGTCGTTGCTGCGTATGGGGTATGACAGTCTGAGTGGAGAAGTGAATTTACTGGTCGAGCCTTCTGCAAACAGCCAGCTTGTGAAGCTGAATCTGGCTGCTGAGTTTCCTATGTTATTTAAAGCGGATGCCAGTGTTTGGTTGGGCTTGTCCCAAGGTGGCACCTTACGTAGGGAGGGGATGGCTAAGACCTCCATAAAATTGTTTGGCTTAACCTTGAGTGATCTTGGATATAACCAGCGTTGGCAGGGATTTTGTTCTCAGGCTGCGAACCTTTCAACTAGTACCTATCTGGAAGCTTATCGCGGTGAAATCAATGAGTGGCTCATGGCTGAAGGCCGGTCTGTGGATGATTCGCTACTGGATGCGTTTGTGAGTGCGAAAGCACCTCAATCGATTGTAGCAGCTAGATTGGAGCCGTCAGAGAGGCTTGAGGTTGGCGCATTAGCTCAATCTAAAGGGCTGGATAGTGTCTTCTCTGGTGCTGAATTTGTACTTCAGGTAAATGGTAAAGTGCTAGAAATCAGTGATGATGATTGGGGGAATCTACAGGCGTTGTTTGGCTCCAACGTGCGTAAGGCGGCCTTGGCTGTTGTATCCAAAGAGAGTGTCATTGTTGAAGAAAAGCTTGATGAAGCGAGGATTGTCGAAATCGTACCGGGTGTTGTGCCTATTCGTGCCCCCGTTGTACAGAAAATGTATCAGATAACCCCTTTTAATGATCTGTCAGAGCATGTTGGTCGGAAGGTGAAGCTAAGAACATTTTTTGGAAATGAGATCAATGGTGTTCTTGTGGAAGTTAGTGCAAACTCAATCAGTGTTCGTCATCAGGTTGAACAAGGGAGAGCGACGTTTCCTGTAGCTAAAGAAAAGATAGCGTCGATTGAGGTATATCGTTAGTGATCGGTGAGTAGTGTGGCGATCGCAAAAGCCGACGGCCGCTTTACGCAAAAAAAGCCAGCCGATGCAGATATAACATTAATTAACAGCTTTATTGATGCGCTTTGGCTGGAAGAGGGCTTGAGTAAAAATACTCAGGTTGCTTATCGTAGAGACCTTTCTCTTTTTGCATGTTGGCTTAATGATCGACAGCTGGACTTACGGTATTGTGGTGCCGAGGATATCAAGCATTATCTATCTTGGCGTGTCCAAGAGTCATTGAGCCCCGCTTCAACATCGCGTTTTATCTCATCTGCGCGTCGTTTTTTTCGTTTCCTTATGCGTGAATCGCTTTTAACTGAAGATCCTATGTTGCGGATCGAACTTCCGAGAAAAGGACGTCCCTTGCCTAAGACATTATCGGAGATGGATGTGGAAGCGTTACTTCACGCGCCTGATTTAAATACGGTTTTGGGGAGTCGAGATCGAGCGATGTTGGAACTGCTCTATGCTACGGGGGTGCGTGTTTCAGAGTTGGTATCTATGCGTTTGGGTCAAATAAACCTGCACCATGGTGTAATAAGGGTATCAGGTAAGGGCGATAAAGAGCGCTTAGTGCCTATAGGTGAAGAGGCGATTAATCACCTGAAACGGTTTATTTGTCGTGATAGAGCGTTGCTGGTGACAGAGTTGTGTTTGGAGGTGCTTTTCCCTAGTAAGCAAGGTAAAGAGATGACCCGACAAACTTTTTGGCACAGAGTTAAGCGGTATGCTGTTGAAGCGGGTATCGAAAAGCCTATTTCGCCTCACGTGTTGCGTCATGCATTTGCAACGCATTTGATTAATCATGGGGCGGATCTACGTGTTGTTCAAATGATGCTTGGACATAGTGATCTTTCGACAACGCAAATATATACTCATGTCGCTCAACAGCGTTTGCAGTCGCTTCATAAGCTGCACCACCCTCGTGGGTGAGTGAACTTTTAGGTCAAAAGACCGTCTGAAAACCACATTTACGATGAATTTTGAGGGTTCTATGCGAAATAAATTACTGATGGTCAGCGCTTTGTTGTCTATCTCGTTTATGGCTTCAGCCGAGAGTACTGAAGAGCGGATTAAGCAGCAAATCAGTAAAATTGATCAGAGAATCCCAGTCGTCTCCGTTGCGCCTGCAAAAGTAGCTGGGCTTTACGAAGTCGAATTAGGTACAGGTGAAACCATTTTTTCTGATGAGAATGGTGAATATTTTCTGCTAGGCCAGCTTTACCAGCTAACTGATGAGAAAGGTTTCGTTAATCTGTCTGAGCAGAAAGCGAATGCACAGCGTCAGGCTGAAATGGCTAAAGTGCCAGAGAACGATTTAGTGACATTTAAGGCAGAGGGGGTTGAAAAGGCCTCTGTGTTTGTATTTACCGATGTGGATTGTCCTTATTGCAGAAAGCTGCATGAGGAAGTGCCGAAATTGCAATCGATGGGAATCAGCGTTTCTTATCTGGCTTTTCCGCGTCAGGGGCCGGGGTCAGCTGCACATAAAAAAATGTCTGATATCTGGTGCTCAACTAATCGAACTGAAGCGATGACCCAGTCAAAGCAAGGAAAGGACTTGGATGTTGAAGCATGCGATAACCCAGTTCTCAAACAGTATGCTGTAGGGCAAAAAGTTGGTGTGACGGGTACACCTGCGATCATAACGTCTGAGGGGCAGTTGCTACCAGGGTATATGCCAGCGGAGCGCTTAGCTGCGGTTCTAGGTATTAAGCCGTAAGCCTGCCTTATCTCAGTCTTTCAATTAAAAAGGGGCATTTCGCCCCTTTTTTGCGTTTCTTCGGGAGGGCATTAATAGAGTCTGATAAATATATTGGCTATAATGTGTGCCCATTTTTGTTCGTTATGCTGAAACAGCTACGAATGTGGCTTGTAAACTGCGAGGTATTGGTTTGAAACCGGTAAAAGTTGGAATATGTGGCCTGGGTACTGTAGGTAGCGGTACTTTTAATGTTCTGCATCGTAATGCAGAAGAAATTTCCCGTAGAGCCGGACGTCGAATTATTGTGGAGCAAGTTGGTGCTCGCCGCGATAATACAGCGTGCGATACTCGTGGGACGCAGGTTACGCGAGATATTTTTGAAGTTGCAACCAATCCGGAAATTGATGTTGTTGTAGAGTTGATTGGTGGCTATGACGTCGCTAAAAGCTTGGTGATGACGGCTATCGAGAACGGCAAGCATGTTGTTACAGCGAACAAGGCACTTATTGCAGTGCATGGTAATGAAATTTTTGAAGCGGCGCAGAAGCATAATGTGATGGTTGCTTTTGAGGCTTCAGTTGCTGGCGGTATTCCTGTTATCAAAGCAATTCGTGAAGGCTTGGCTGCCAATAGCATTAACTGGTTAGCTGGCATTATCAATGGCACAGGAAACTTTATCTTGACGGAGATGCGCGAAAAAGGGCGTGACTTTGCTGATGTTCTAGCAGAAGCTCAGGCGCTGGGTTACGCTGAGGCGGATCCGACTTTTGATGTTGAAGGTATTGATGCTGCACATAAGTTAACTATTCTTGCATCGATTGCTTTTGGCATACCTTTACAATTTGATAAGGCTTACACCGAGGGTATCAGTCGCATTACGCCGCAAGATGTTGAGTATGCGGAAGAGTTGGGTTACCGAATTAAACATTTAGGTATTAGTCGTCGCTCAATTGATGGCTTTGAGCTGAGGGTTCACCCAACTTTAGTACCTGAGTCAGAGTTATTAGCCAACGTTAATGGTGTTATGAATGCTGTGATGGTTGATGGCGATGCCGTTGGTCGCACGCTTTACTATGGTGCTGGTGCAGGCGCAGAGCCTACTGCCTCTGCTGTCGTAGCGGATATTGTCGATGTGGTTCGCACTTTGACGGCTGATCGAGATAATCGAGTGCCTCATTTAGCATTCCAGCCAACAGCACTTTCCGATCAGCCTATTTTACCCATGGCTGAAACAGAAACAGGTTTTTATCTACGTTTGCAAGCAGCAGAAAAGCCTGGGGTTTTGGCAAGTATTACTAAAATTCTTGGCGATAATGGCATTAATATCGAAGCAATTGTGCAGAAAGAAACCTCTGAAGAACAGGTTCCTGTCATTCTGCTGACTCAGCGAGTTAAGGAGCAGAAGATGAACGAAGCCATTGAGGCGATTGAAGCCTTAGATGACATTATCGGTCAGGTTACGCGCATTCGTGTAGAGCACCTGAAAGGTTAATTTGGAGCAGAGGAACGTACGATGAAATATATTTCTACACGTGGACAAGCACCAGCTCTGAATTTTGAAGAGGTCTTACTGGCGGGGCTTGCGAGCGATGGTGGTTTGTATGTGCCTGAACAGTTGCCTGTCTTTACTCACGAGGAGATTGCAAGCTGGGCTGGGCTCTCCTACGCGGAGCTTGCGTTTAAAATCATATCCCCTTTCGTCAATGACTGTATCAGTGATGCCGATCTGAAGGTGATGATTGATGAAACTTATGCAGGCTTCAATCATTCTGCTGTTGCGCCATTGAAAGAGCTAGGCACTAATGAATGGGTTTTGGAATTGTTCCATGGTCCGACGTTAGCGTTTAAAGACTTTGCGCTTCAGTTATTGGGTCGACTGATGGATCACGTTTTAGAAAAGCGTGGCGAACACCTTGTTATTATGGGGGCAACGTCCGGTGATACTGGATCGGCGGCGATCGAAGGATGCCGTCACTCTAAGCATGTAGATATCTTTATTCTGCATCCGCATAATCGAGTTTCTGAAGTCCAGCGTCGTCAAATGACAACTATTCTTGCGGACAATGTATTTAATATTTCGCTGGAAGGTAACTTTGATGATTGCCAGGAGATGGTTAAAGCAAGCTTCGCCGATCAGGGGTTCTTAAAAGGGATGAAGCTGGGAGCTGTAAATTCGATCAACTGGGCGCGGATTATGGCTCAGATTGTTTATTACTTCTCAGCTTCTCTAGCCGTGGGCGGGCCTCACCGGCCCGTGGCTTTTTCAGTGCCTACGGGTAACTTTGGTGATATTTTTGCCGGTTATCTGGCCAAGCAAATGGGTTTACCTATCTCGCAGCTAGTGGTTGCTACCAATCGTAATGACATTCTGCATCGTGCTATTTCTGGCAATGATATGTCTAAGAGCCAGCTTGTGCATACATTATCCCCATCGATGGATATTATGGTTTCGTCAAACTTTGAGCGTATGTTGTTTGATATTTATGACCGTGATGGTGCAGCGATTAGCGACTTGATGAATCGTTTCCGTACCGAATCAGTAAGCCTTGATCCTGCGCGTTGGGAGAAAGTACGTGAGCTATTTGATAGTTTTGCGGTTGATGACGAAGCGACTTGCCAAACCATCGCTGACGTTCATGCTGAAACGGACTATTTACTGGATCCACACACGGCTATCGGCGTTAAAGCTGCGCGTGAATGTATCCGTGACAAAGCGGTGCCGATGATTACGCTGGCAACAGCGCATCCTGTTAAGTTCCCTGATGCAGTTGTCAAAGCAGATCTCACGGCGCCAGTGTTACCGGCTCATCTTACTGATCTGTTTGAGCGTGAAGAGCGTTTAACGGTTTTAGAAAATGATCTATCTGTTGTGCAAAAATTTATTGCAGAGCATGTTCATCCTGAGTAATGATTACCGTGTTGAATAAAGGCCCGTTTGACGGGTCTTTTTTTTGGCTTATGCTGCTTAACTTTTGAAAGGAGATCGCGTGAAACACGTATCGATACAGCGTCGGCAGATACCGGCAAGCGATCTGCCTATTTTTAGTGAAGTGCCGGGTGCGCTGGCCAAAATTTATGCCTCTCGAGGTATACAGAGTAAGCATGAACTCGGAAGACATCTCAAAGAGCTACTGCCTGATACAACGATGAAGGGCATGGCCGAAGCGGTGCAACGGCTTTCCTTGGCAGTGAAACTAAATCAGCCGATACTCATTGTCGGTGATTTCGATTGTGATGGTGCGACCAGTACGGCGGTGGCAGTACTGGGTTTGAAAATGATGGGTGCTACACAGGTTGACTATCTTGTGCCCAATCGTTTTGAGTACGGTTATGGTCTTAGCCCTGAAATTGTTGAAGTTGCACATACCCAATCCCCAGAGCTGTTAATAACCGTTGATAATGGTATTTCCAGTGTGGAAGGTGTAGCCAGAGCAAATCAATTGGGGATGGATGTTATTGTGACCGACCATCATCTGGCGGGAGCCCAACTCCCTGATGCGGTTGCGATTGTTAACCCTAATCAGCCCGGTTGCGAATTTCTCGCAAAATCAACTTGCGGTGTCGGTGTAATTTTTTATGTGCTGATTGCACTACGTCGAGCGCTAATAGCAGACAATTGGTTTGCTGAACAAGGTATTCAACAGCCTAATCTGGCGTGCTTACTAGATTTAGTGGCGTTGGGGACGGTCGCAGATGTAGTGGCATTAGAACACAATAATCGCACTTTAGTGTATCAAGGGTTGCAGCGTATTCGAGCTGGTCAAGCTAGGCCGGGATTGCTGGCACTGATTGAAATTTCAGGGCGACGCAAAGAGCGTTTAGTGGCTAGTGATTTAGGATTTGCCTTGGCTCCGAGGCTCAATGCTGCTGGGCGTTTGGAGGATATGTCGATTGGCATTGAGTGCCTGTTGTCAGATGATGAAGACTACGCGCGCGAGTTAGCACACACCCTCGACCAACTTAATTTAGAACGACGGAGTATCGAGCAGGAGATGCAACAGCAAGCATTAAGCTTGCTGGATCAGATACAGTTGGATCAAGCATCTTTGCCCTTAGGGTTGTGTTTGTATGATGCGAGTTGGCACCAAGGTGTTGTTGGTATACTGGCTTCCAGAATCAAGGAGAAAACCCACCGTCCGGTAATTGCTTTTGCACCAGGAGATGCTGGGGAAATAAAAGGCTCTGCACGTTCTATCCCAGGATTACATATTCGTGATGCTTTAGATCAAATAGCAACCTATCACCCGGGGCTGATAACCAAATTTGGTGGTCATGCTATGGCGGCAGGTTTAACATTAGCCTCTGAGCGCTTTGAGCAGTTTTGTACCGCTTTTGATCAAGTGGTAAGGCAACAGTTATCTGCTGAGGACCTGGATCAGCGGTTGGAAACCGATGGATCTTTGCTACCTGAAGAGCTGTCGATACAGTTAGCAGAGCATATTCGTGAAGCGGGCCCATGGGGGCATCACTTTCCTGAGCCGCTTTTCGATGGGGACTTTCGAGTTTTGCAGCAGCGCTTAGTGGGGAAAAAGCACCTTAAGCTTGTTTTAATGGAGCCTACGAGTGGTGTTCACCTTGATGCTATTCAGTTCAATACAGATTTGTCTTTATGGCCAAATGACACCTGTAAGTCGGTAAGAGTCGTTTACAAATTAGATGTGAATGAATTTAGAGGTCAGAGAACAGTACAATTACTGATCGAGTATATAGAACCACAAAACGGATACTAAAAAGAGATACAACGGTATGAATGATTTTACTTTAGAAGAATTAGCCGCCCTCTTGGCTGTGTTTCAGCGAGCTGGGGAGTGTGAAAATAATCTAGAGCAGGGTTTGTTAGGGCGTTTGCAGCAGGCGCATGATGAACGATTAGAGCTTGAAAACATGGACTTTGATGATTGCTTAGGTGGTGCTTGTAAGCTGTGAGTCGTGAAGATATTCCTTACTTTATTGGTGCTCATGTTAGTGCGAGTGGCGGTGTGGAAAATGCGCCGCTCAATGCACATAAATTAAACGCGAACGCCTTTGCGTTATTCACGAAGAACCAGCGTCGATGGGAAGCAAAGCCATTAACCGATAAGAGTATTCACCTCTTTAAAGAACGCTGTGAGTCATTAGGCTTTTCGCCTGAGCAAATACTGCCGCATGATAGTTACTTAATTAACTTAGGTCATCCTGATGCGGCTGCATTAGAAAAATCACGCCATGCCTTTATTGATGAAATGCAACGTTGTGGACAGTTAGGGCTTTGTTATCTGAATTTTCACCCGGGAAGTCACTTGCGTGAAATCTCAGAGGAAGCGTCTCTTCAGCGCGTAGCCGATTCCATCAATATAGCACTCAATGCAACCGAGGGGGTGAAAGCCGTCATAGAAATGACTGCCGGTCAGGGAAGTAATCTCGGTTATTCATTTGAGCAAATTGCCGAGATCATTGAAGCTGTTGAAGATAAAACTCGAATAGGTGTGTGTATTGATACCTGTCATATATTTGCAGCGGGTTATCCATTGCAAACGTTCGATTTATGTCAGACGACGTTTGATGAGTTTGAAAAAACCGTTGGATTTAATTTCTTGTCCGGCATGCATCTAAACGACTCTAAAGTTGCCCTAGGGGCCAGAGTGGATCGTCATCACAGTCTTGGACACGGCGAAATCGGTCTTGACGTATTTCGCTTTATTATGAAAGACGCCCGATTTAGAGGTATACCGCTTATACTAGAAACGATAGATGACACGCTATGGGCCGATGAAATTCAACTTTTGCGTCAATTCTCAGTGCAATAGTAAAGATTTTATAAAAACGGTCTATACTCCAGAGAATCAGAGCAAAAAGTGATCACTATCTATGCGTTTGCCAAAATGGACTCGGCCGTTAGCTAGCTTATTTTTCTTTTTTATGCTCTCTCTAGAAGGGAGGGCTGTAGATATTAGTTATGGTCGGACAGTCCTGATTATCAACTCCTACCATCAAGGTTTTCCTTGGTCTGATGGTATCTTAAAAGGTGTTGATCAGCGTTTCACTGAATTAGGTTTTCCTGTAGATCTGCAAATTGAGTATCTAGATACTAAACGATTCTCACCAGAGACAATGTTTCCGCTCGTCGCTAATGTGCTCAAGGAAAAAGATATCCAGCATGTCGATGCGATTCTGGTGACTGATAATAATGCCTTTTCCTTCGCCATGGCGTATCGAAGCTCGCTGTTTGGAGATATTCCACTGGTGTTTGTTGGTGTTAATCACTTCTCTCCAGAGATGATCGCGGGAGATCGGTTCGTCACGGGTATTGCCGAAGTGACTGACCCCTTGGCAAACTTTGAACTCATAAAACGTTTGCACCCTGATGTGGAAAAACTCCTCTTAGTCAGTGATGCTACCTCTTCCGGTATGGCAGAGCAGCAGCGGTTTACTCAATATGCTGAGCAGTATACAAAAGAGCTGTCGGTGGAATCATATGCCAGTTGGACGGTCTCCGAACTCAAAGCCAAACTATCACGGCTAACTGATGATACGGTCGTATTTCGGCTTCCCTTGCATAAAGACAGAGAGGGGCTGACGATGACCCTTCAAGAAAGTGTAGGTATTTTGTTAGCAAATAGCCCTGTGCCGGTTTATTCCGCTTGGGACACAGCAATTGCTCAAGGAGCCGTTGGTGGATTTGTGGCGACTTCAACGCTGCAAGGTAAGTTTGCTGCAGACTACTTGGTTGAAATTCTCAAGGGTCGTCCAATTTCGGAGTTGCCTGTAATGACACAGAGCCCCTCTGAGCCTGTGTTTAACGGTCACTCTATGAAACAGTATGGTATAGATCCCAAGAAACTTCCTGATAATGCGATTATCCTTCATCCAGTAGATCAGCCGGAGTACCGTAACGTTCTTCTTATGGTTCTTGGTCTTTTGTTGTTGTCACTGCTGTGGTTTGTCTACCTATGGAGACTAAATCAGCGCAAGTTGGGTAACCTTTCTGATCAGTTTAGTCATGTTGTAGATGAAACCGCACTATTAACTACCTTAATGGATTCAAACTCTGATCATATTTATGCCAAAGCGCTAGATGGTAGATACCTTGCTTGTAATCAATCATTTGCTGATTTTATTGGTGTATCGAAAGAAGAGGTAATTGGTCGATCAGCAGAAAAATTTTTTCCAGAGGAGTTGGTTGAGGTCATTGATGAGCAGGATAAGTGGGTTTTCAGTAAAGGGGAGGAAATTACCCGAGAGTCTTGGGTCAAGGGCACTACAGATAGGATGGCTTTGATTGAATGTATTAAGACACCACTTAGAAGTAGCAGTGGCCGATTGATTGGTTTATTGGCTGTCAATCGTGATATCACTCGTCGTTATTATGAAAATGAGCAATTGCGCCAAAATGGCAAAGTTCAGGATATGTTGATTCGAGGGGTGCCACTTACACCTATTTTAGAGGAGATTGCAGCGGGTTTAGAAAAGGTCTACCCCGATAGCCTCTGCTCCATTTTGCTTATGGATAAAGAGCGGCGGCACTTAGTTCATGGCGCAGCACCTAGCTTACCTGACTTCTACGTTGAGGCAATTAATGGTGTAGCAATTGGTGATGGCGTAGGGTCATGCGGTACAGCGGCTTGGAAAAAAGAGTTGGTGGTGGTCGAGGACATTGAGACCCACCCTTATTGGCAAGACTATAAACATTTAGCTAAGCAAGCGGGGTTGGCGTCTTGTTGGTCCCAACCTGTTATAGGTACGGGAAACGATATTTTAGGAACTTTTGCGTTTTATCAGCGCAAGCCTTCATCTCCGACCCATGAGCATTTGGCAATGATTGAGCAGTCCGCACGCTTGGTTAGTTTAGCGCTGGAGCGTAAACAAGTTGATGAGGAGTTGAATAAACTTTCGCGTGCTGTTGAGCAAAGCCCGACAATGGTGATCATAACCGATGCTATGGGAGTGATTGAGTATGTTAACGAAGAATTCTCTGATGTTACCGGATATCAACTCAATGATGTTAGGGGGCTGACTCCAGCCATCCTTAATGCAGGTGAAACCGACACTGCTTTCTATAAGGATATGTGGGAAACCATTAAGTCTGGCCGGGACTGGCATGGTGAGATGCGTAACAAAACTAAATCTGGCCAGATATATTGGTCGATGCTCTCCATCTCTCCGATCTTAAATGAACAGGGAGAGATCACTCACTTTATTGGTGTGAGTGAAGATATCTCCTCTCAGAAAAAGACACAGGAACAGATCGAGCAGTTAGCCTTTTACGACCCATTAACTCGATTGGGAAATCGTCGTCTGTTTAGAGAGCAGCTTGAATTTGAGCTTAAAAAAGCAAAACGCAATGATTCAGTTTTTGCTTTGTTTTATTTGGATCTTGATAATTTTAAGCAAGTTAATGATACCTTGGGGCATGATGTGGGTGACCGCTTGCTACAGGCATTAGCTGATCGTATTCGACAAACATTAAGACACTCCGATTTGATAGCGCGTTTAGGCGGGGATGAATTTATCGCATTACTACCGGATGTTAGTGGGCCTAAAGAAGCGGGTGTGGTTGCTGAGAAATTATTGGCGGCTATTTGCCAACCCCTGCAGCTAGGGGGTAGTGAGATTGAAGCGACGGTCAGCCTTGGTGTGACAATGGCACCTACTGACGGAGAAGATTGGCCTGTATTGATGAAAAATGCTGACTTGGCGATGTATCGTGCCAAGAGAAAAGGACGCAACAATTACCAGTTCTTTACACGAGAAATGAACGAAGAGGTACTGAACCGCGTTAATATGGAACACCAATTGCGAAGTGCGTTGGAGCGTCAGGAGTTCTGCCTGCATTATCAGCCGCAATGGACCATAATGAGCGAGTTGCAGCCGGTATGCTTAGAAGCATTAATCCGTTGGAATCACCCTGAGCGAGGGCGCGTATCCCCCGCAGAGTTTATTCCTATCGCAGAGGATTTAGGGTTAATTGTCGAGCTTGGTGAGTGGGTGTTGAACCAAGCCTGCTTGCAAGGCAAACAGCTAATTGATTCAGGGCACAAAATCAGGATTGCCGTTAATCTATCCATGCGCCAGTTTTTTGATCCCGAATTGCTGAATAAAATATCATCGGCCTTGGTTGAGCACCAATTTCCAGCAAGCTTGTTGGAGCTGGAGATAACTGAGTCGATGATTATGGAGGATGTTGAGACGGTTATTGAAACGCTTCAAGAGCTTAAAAAGCTCGGTGTATCTCTAGCAATCGATGATTTTGGAACGGGGTACTCTTCGCTTAGCTACTTAAAGCGTCTGCCTTTTGATCATTTAAAAGTGGACGCATCATTTGTTCGCGACATACCGCATGATAAGAATGATATGGAGATAACAGCGGCTGTGATTGCGATGGCGCATAAGTTGGGTCTGAAAGTTGTGGCGGAGGGGATCGAAACCCATGATCAATTAGCTTTCTTGAGAGAAAATAGTTGTGAGATGGGGCAGGGGTTCTTATTGGCTAAGCCAGCCAGCATGGAAGAGATTATGCGTTTAATCGATGTAGAGTTTGAATACCATATCGACTAGCGTCATAAAAGTGTCATTGTAAGCTCGTAAGCTGTGCATAAAAGGCCCCTTGGATACGGTTGCACGTGATTATGCAGTCATCACTTTATAATCCCCCCCTTTCTGAAGATCTAGGTTCTCTGAATCGAATCTTAGATGCTGCTGCTGTTACGCCTCATTTTCAGCCGATTTATGATCTGTTATCTGGCGATGTGATTGGCCATGAAGCGTTGTCCAGAGGGCCGCAGGGGAGCTTGCTAGAAATGCCCAGTAAGCTCTTTAGTGCAGCGATTTCCTGTGGAAAATTGCATGATTTGGAGCTGCTCTGTCGTGAAAAATCACTTTGTCGCTTTTCTGAGCTTGGACTTCCAGGAAAGCTCTTTCTTAATATTAGCGCCTCCTTGTTGAGTTCTCCTGATCATCAAAAAGGGATGACGTTGTCTTTGCTGGAAAAACTGAATATTTCGCGTGACAGGATCGTTATTGAACTTTCAGAACAGCACCCTTATGACCATTTCGGGCTGTCTAGAGCATCCGTTGAATACTACCGACGAATGGGGTTTAACGTTGCTATTGATGATTTGGGTGTTGGCTATTCTGGTTTAAGAATGTGGTCTGAGTTACAGCCTGAGTATGTCAAAATTGATAAGCATTTTATACAAGGAGTGGATAAAGACACGGTCAAGCGTGAGTTCGTTCGCTCTATTATTACCATAGCGCAGAGCTTACGTTGCGAGGTAGTTGCTGAAGGTATCGAAACGCCAGGAGAGTTGGAGAACTTACTTGATCTCGGTATTACTCGTGGGCAAGGCTTTTTACTGGGGCGTCCGGTGACGGAACCTACCGGTCAGCCGAGCAAGTTTTTGGCTAATTATTCTCGTCGTTTTGAATTACGACATGCTGTTGATGAGCGTGACCGGGTGAGCTCTTTAGCAAAAGATGTTCCTTCAGTGAGCAAGGATACCGATCTTGAAACCGTAGGGCGGTTATTCAAAGATAACCCGATGTTGCAAGCGGTGCCTGTGCTATCGAATGCTACACCGGTGGGGGTGGTGCGACGTAGTGATCTAATGGAGCTCTTCTCTACACAGTATGGTCGTGCTTTGTATGAACATAAGCAAGTTGTACGCTTATTACGGGATGATGTGTTAATCGTCGAAGGATACGTGAGTCTTGCAAAAGTGTCTTATCAATTAACCAATCAGGATAATAATAACCTAAACAATGAAATTATTGTGGTAGAAGACGGATGCTATGTGGGCATGGGGAGTCTCAGGGATCTGCTCAAGCGCATCACGGATCTTAAAATACAGAACGCCACATACTCAAATCCGTTATCGCTGTTGCCTGGCAGCGTGCCGATTAATAGGGAGCTTGACCGGCGTTTAAATAGTGCGCTGGATTTCTACCTGGCTTACTTCGATCTAAATGATTTCAAACCTTTCAATGACCATTATGGCTACGCTCGGGGTGACTTGGTTATTCAGCTGTTAAGCCAAATAATTAAACGGGAAGCAAGCAGTCCTTACAACTTTATAGGTCATATTGGCGGAGACGACTTTGTTGTGATTTTTGGATCTGAAGATTGGCAGGCTATATGTCAGAAAATTTTGGATCAATTTGCACAGCAAGTAAAAGATCTCTATTCGCCGAAAGCGATACAAGAGGGTGGCCTATGGGTGAAAGGGCGTACTCAAGAGGTGTCTTTCTACGAGACCCTGAGTTTGGCCATTGGGGTGGTTCATCCAGACCCATATGCTTGTGAAAGCTACCATGAAGTCGCAGAACTGGCGGCTCAGGCTAAGAAAGAAGCAAAAGCAATGGGAGGTAATGCGATATTCTTATCTAGGCGTAGAAAAATGCGCTCAGAGTACTCACATAAATAACGTAAGCATCAGTCTCGTGTTTCCAGTGCCCTTATTGCCTGATCTGTTGTGAAGAATATCTGCCCACCACCTAATTGCTCCTGGAAACGAACCCTGTTTAGTTGATCCATGATAGGCCCTTTAACCTCGGATAGATGCAGCGTTACACCTTCATTTTGAAGGTGATGGGCCATATTCTCCAGAGTCTCTAAAGCGTTAGCATCAATGAAGTTGATGGCGGCGCAAATTAAAACAACATCCTTTATTTCATGTTGCTGGCTCACATGACGAAGCACAAAAGACTCAACGTAACGGGTGTTGGCAAAGTAGAGACTCTCATCGATCCGAATGGCGAGAATACGCTTACAGGTCTGAACGTCATGACGGTCTATATTCCTAAAGTGCTCTGAGCCACCCACTCGACCTACGATGGCAATATGGGGTTGACTGGTGCGATGGAGCAGTATGGCGATTGATAGAAGAATACCACTGAGAATGCCGATTTCTACGCCGAACAACAGAACGGCAGTGAATGTTAATAGCAACGTAAGGGCATCGCCTTGGTTAAATCGCCAAGATTGGCGAAAACTACCCAAGTCTATCAGAGGAAGTACGGCCATGATGATGATAGCGGCCAAGGTAGATTTAGGCAGGTAGTAAAACAGTGGTGTGAAGAATAGCAAAAAAATCGTAACTAGCAGTGCTGATATGAGTGATGCGATGGTTGTTTTAGCGCCAGCGCTGAAGTTTACCATAGAGCGACCAAACCCGCCCGCCACGGGATATGTTCCACTAAAAGCAGCGCCTAAATTGGCAACACCCAAAGCAATCAGCTCTTTGTTTGGGTCGATACGCTCTCTATTCCTGCTGGCCAATGCGGTACCGACTGATACGCTTTCAATATAGCCGATTAAGGCGATTAGAAAGGCAGGTATGAAAAGACTTCCCCATAGGGAGAAGTTAATGGCACCTAAGGAAAAATAAGGCAGGCCTTCCGGGATAAAGCCGACTTTATTGATCCCAGCGGACTCTCCCAACCCAAATGTAAAGACAGAACCGAAGAGGACCGCAAACATGGGGCCGGATTTACACAGAGCCTCTTGTAACCAAGATGGCGTGTAAATAGCCTGCAAAAAGTGACAAAGCGGCCCTTTTGATAGCCACAGTATCAATAGGGAGAATCCTCCAATGAGTAATGTCCAATCGTTTGCTTCAGGCACATGGCGCATAAGTTGAATAAAAGTGTTGCTAACGTAAGCTTCTCTCGGGAACTCAACTCCCAAAAGGTGTTTAAGTTGTGTGATGGCGATAATGAGTGCGGCAGCACTGGTAAATCCGGAGATCACTGAATGACTAATGAAGTTAACGATTGTGCCTAAATTAAGTAGCCGAAGCCCCAGCAGTATCAGCCCGACGAGCATAGAGAGATTGATAGCTGCGTTGATATAAGCGTCAGGACCGCTTAATGCAATTTCACTTAAAGCAGAGTTGACCATGAGTGAGGCGATAGCAACAGGGCCTACCGCTAAGGTACGACTGCTGCCTAGTAATGCATAGAGAGCTAGGGGTAAGATGCTGGCGTAAAGGCCATATTGCGGTGGCAGGCCCGCGAGCAGGGCGTATGCCATACCTTGTGGAATTAGTAAAATGGCAACAATAATGCCGGCTATCAAGTCATCAGCAAGGGTTTGGCGTCGGTAAGTGGTTATCCACTGAGTGAGAGGCAGGTAGTTGATTAGCTGTTGGGTAAAGGCTTTAACAGATAACACAAAATGCTCGATCATTTAATTAGTGGAATAACTTTATATCCAAAGATTATAAATAATAACATAAGCTACAAAGTGCACATGCTATATTTTTCCTTTCTATGGGAGATTCGCAATGGAAAATAGTTGGAATCCTGAGTTTGGAAGCGATGACTTTTCGATTAAAGAAGAGACTGTTATTTGTCAGAGTTTCTATCAATTAAGAGAAGTTGTTATTGCTCATCAGCGTTTTGAAGGTGGCCAAGTACAGATAAAGCGAGATCTTTTTTGGCGGCCTGATGCAGTGTGCGTGCTCTTGTACGATCCGGTTCAGGATCAAGTGGTGCTGATAGAGCAGTTCCGCATAGGCACAATAGACCATCCGCGAAGCCCTTGGTTACTGGAGTTGGTGGCTGGATTGGTAGAACCTGAAGAGGCTATTGAAGAGGTTGCTAAGCGTGAAGCGATAGAGGAAGCGGGAGCTGACGTGTTGCATCTAGAGCATATATCGCGCTTCACACCAAGCCCAGGCGGTGTTCGGGAGTATATTGATCTCTTTTGCGGTTGTGTCGACGCTCGCCACATAGGTGGGGTTCACGGTTTGGAAGAAGAGGGTGAAGATATTAAAGTACACCTTTTCCCCTCTGAGGTCGCCTTTGCTATGCTGAAGACAGGGGATATCGACAATGCGGCAGCGATCATTGCGCTACAGTGGTTGCAATTAAACCGACATAGATTGCAGAACGAATGGAGTATTGGAGCGGAATGAAGCGTAAATATGTGCCAGATTTGACGAAGCAGATGGCTGTTTGTGAAGCCAACTATGCTCGTCTCAATAAGCTGATGCCTGACCTTGAAGGCTGCGACCGGCGTGAGTTCCAAATTGAATGGGGTGAGAGTCATCAGGCACACATACGCATCGAAGTAGAAGAACGCTTCACCTACACAACGACTTTGCAGATCTCTCAGAACTTAAAAGGTGCCTCGGACTGGCTGGATTCTCCAGCACTGGTTGTGCGGTTGTACCATGATGCAGCCATGGCTGAAGTGATATGTATGAAGCGCAGGCGTCAGCTCTCAGGCGTTTACCCTTATCCCAATAGGGAAATGCACCAACCTGATGAAAAAGTGCAATTAAATAACTACTTAGGTGAGTGGTTGAGCCATTGCCTTAATCATGGACAGATGCTCGAACCGGTATTTAGTCGTTGAGTAAGCTATTGCGCATTATTCAGGTAACGGACTGCCACCTTCAGAAAACGCCTAGTGAGGTGTTTAAAGACAGCTTACCTGAGGAACGATTATGTAAAGTTCTGGAGGATATTGTAGGAAGAGGCCTGCAGCCAGATCTGCTGTTACTGACCGGTGATCTTGTGCACCATGGTTATCCGCAAGGGTATCAGCGCTTGGCTGAGCATGTCCAGAAGGTAGATGCTGATATTCGTTGGTTGCCGGGAAACCATGATGATGCTCGACATATGAGCGTGTTTTCAGAGTTAAACCGGTTGCAATGGCGAAAGCATGATTGGTGCGTCGTTAGTCTCGACTCTACCTCTTCACCTGATGGCAAGGGAAGTGGCTCGTTGGGAGAGTGTGAGCTCCAACGTTTGGAAGCAATACTGCAAGCGCCTCCCAGTAAATACCTCCTGATAGCACTACATCATCCGCCTGTCCACGTGGGTAGCCCATGGCAGGATGCTATTTGTCTTGGAGATAAAGATGCATTTTGGCGTATTCTGGAGGATTCAAAATCGGGTGCGGCTAAGCTTATCGTCTGTGGACATCTGCATCAGGATCACGAGGTTTACAACTTATCGCTTCCACTGTTAGTGACGCCTGCTACAGCGCCTCAATTTAAAAAGGCGACGCTACAACCCGTACTTGAAACAGACGAGTATCTTTCTTTGCCAGGGTATCGTGTGATAGATCTATTCGAAAGTGGTGAATTTTCCACGCAAGTGGTCCGTGTCGCAATCTAACCTTGCATCCTGCGTGTAGCTTAGGTAACTTTCACTCAAATGCTGTAAGGATAACCAGTATGAAGTCACCGCTTTTTATCTATGTACACGGTTTTAATAGCTCGCCAGATTCCGCGAAAGCACGCCTGCTGGGTGAGTTTTTTAAGGCCTGTCATGAACAGATAGATTATCGAGTGCCTCAGCTTTCCCATTGGCCTGCTAAAGCGATGCAGCAGCTGAAAAGCTTAATCGAAGCGCACAATCATCGCCCTGTTATACTCATCGGCAGTTCATTGGGTGGCTTCTATAGTTTATGGCTAACGGAGCATTATGCGAATTGTCGGGCGGTGCTCGTGAACCCGGCTATCTATCCATACCGTTTATTAGCGGATTGGTTGGGAGATAACGAAAATATCTATACCCATGAGACCTATGAATTAACGCGCGAACACCTCTCTCAGTTGGAGGCGCTGGCGGTGGATAGGTTGGCTGACCCAAACCGTTATTTATTGTTGGTCCAAACAGCTGATGAAACCTTAGATTACACCGAAGCCGTGGACTTTTTGGCAGGGGCACCGCAGTTTGTACAACCGGGAGGCAGTCATGGCTTTGATCAATTTGAAGCGTTGATACCCGCCATTTTACAATTTTCACAGGGCAAGATAGCTTTACCCGATGCTATACCCCTGAGATCCACTATCCCGTGACAGGAAATAAGAAACAGATGTCAAAGCAATATACAGCTGATTCTATAGAAGTGCTCAGTGGTCTTGATCCGGTTAAACGTCGACCGGGGATGTACACTGAAACTGATCGGCCTAACCACCTTGCTCAAGAGGTGATTGATAACTCGGTAGATGAAGCACTGGCAGGCCATGCGAAGCAGATAGATGTCATTTTGCACAAAGATAACTCCCTATCGGTGAGTGATGATGGCCGTGGAATGCCAGTGGATATCCATCCAGAAGAAGGGGTTAGTGGCGTCGAACTGATATTGACGCGCCTGCATGCAGGGGGGAAGTTTAATAATGAAAACTACACCTTCTCGGGCGGTCTGCACGGCGTAGGGGTGTCAGTAGTCAATGCATTATCTAAACTGCTGGAAGTACAGATAAAGCGAGATGGGCAAGTTCATCGCATTGGCTTTGCGGATGGTGAAAAGGTATCTGACTTAGAGGTTGTGGATACCTGCGGCAAGCGCAACACCGGTACAACCGTGCGTTTTCTGGCAGACCCTAAATATTTTGATACCCCAAAATACAGTGTTTCGCGTCTTAAGCATAACTTACGCGCTAAGGCGGTACTCTGCCCTGGTTTGAAAGTTACCTTTACCGATCAAACGTCTGGCAAAAGTGACAAGGAAGAGTGGTACTACGAAGATGGTTTAAGTGCCTACCTCAAGGGAACCACGCAGGTCTACGAGACGTTGCCTGCGGACCCGTTCATCGGTGAACTGAAAGGTGAAGAGGATGCGGTTGAGTGGGCGGTGCAATGGTTGCCAGAGGGAGGAGAGTTGGCCTGCGAGAGCTTCGTTAACTTAATTCCGACGGCGCAAGGGGGTACCCACGTCAATGGTTTTCGAACTGGTCTACTGGAGGCGATGCGTGAGTTTTGTGAGTTCCGCAACTTACTGCCCCGCGGTGTTAAGTTAACAGCAGAGGATATTTGGGAGCGTTGTGCCTATATTCTTTCAGCTAAAACCCGTGATCCACAATTCTCAGGGCAAACTAAGGAACGCTTATCGTCCCGGCATATTGCAGCCTTCATTTCAGGGGCCGTGAAAGACGCCTTCTCTCTTTGGCTCAATAAGCATGTAGAAGAGGGTGAAGCACTGGCTGAAAGTGTTATTGCCAATGCTCAGCGGCGTCTGCGTTCCAGCAAAAAAGTGGTGCGCAAGAAGGTCACACAAGGCCCGGCGCTTCCAGGAAAACTGGCAGATTGTTCTGGCGCAGAAACTCATCGATCCGAACTCTTTTTGGTGGAGGGTGATTCTGCAGGTGGGTCAGCAAAGCAGGCTCGTGATAGGCAGTTCCAAGCGATCATGCCTTTGCGAGGAAAAATTCTGAATACTTGGGAGGTGGATTCAGGAGAGATTCTCGCTTCTCAGGAGATTCATGATATTTCGGTCGCGATTGGTGTAGAGCCTGGATCTACGGATCTCGAAGGTCTTCGCTACGGTAAGATTTGTATCTTGGCGGATGCGGACTCCGACGGGGCTCATATTGCCACGCTTATCTGTGCCTTATTTTTGCGGCACTTTAAGCCGTTGGTGGATGCTGGCCATGTATATGTCGCGATGCCGCCGTTATATCGTATTGATGCTGCAAAAGATGTTTTCTATGCCTTAGATGATGATGAACGCGAAGGCATTGTGGAGCGTATTCGTGCCGAGCGCAAAAATGTCAAAATTAACGTTCAGCGATTCAAAGGCCTAGGTGAAATGAATCCCTTGCAGTTAAGGGAAACGACTATGGATCCTGATACGCGGCGTTTAGTGCAGCTCACGATTAATGCAGAAGACAATGCCCATGAAATGCTTGATATGCTGCTAGCCAAAAAGCGCTCAGCAGACAGAAAAAGTTGGCTTGAAAGTAAAGGTAACCTGGCTGATATTTAGCCGGTCTGATGGATAGTGACAATATGAGTGAAGTATTAACCGACGACAGTATCGAACAATTATCTATCAAGTCATTTACCGAAAAAGCCTACTTGGACTATTCCATGTATGTGATTTTGGACCGTGCGCTCCCCCATATTGGCGATGGTATGAAACCTGTCCAGCGACGCATTGTTTATGCAATGTCAGAGCTGGGTTTAAAAGCAGCTGCCAAGTATAAAAAGTCTGCCCGTACGGTCGGTGATGTTCTGGGTAAATATCACCCTCATGGCGATAGTGCGTGCTATGAAGCGATGGTACTGATGGCTCAGCCTTTTAGTTATCGTTATCCCCTCATTGATGGACAAGGCAACTGGGGATCCCAAGATGACCCGAAATCCTTCGCGGCGATGCGTTATACAGAGGCGAAGCTCGCCAAATATGCTGAAGTCCTTCTAAAAGAAGTAGGGCAAGGGACAGTCGAGTGGCAGCCTAATTTTGATGGCACATTAGATGAGCCTATTGTATTGCCGTCTCGGTTACCTAATATCTTATTAAATGGTGGTAGTGGTATCGCTGTGGGTATGGCTACGGACATTCCGCCGCATAATCTACGGGAAGTTACATCTGCGTGTATTCATCTATTGGATAACCCTAAAGCGGGTATCGAAGAACTCTGTGAGTTTGTGCCTGCGCCAGATATGCCAACTGATGCAGAGATCATCTCCCCCCGCGATGAATTACGCAAGCTCTATGAAACGGGGCGTGGCTCCCTGCGTATGCGTGCAGTATACACCATAGATCATGGCGATATTATTGTAACGGCACTGCCGTATCAGGTATCTGGTGCTAAAATTTTAGAGCAGATTGCCCAGCAGATGCAGCAGAAAAAGCTGCCAATGGTTGCTGATCTTCGTGATGAGTCTGACCATGAAAACCCAACACGTTTAGTAATCGTCCCTCGTTCTAACCGTATAGATGTTGAACAATTGATGGCGCATCTCTTTGCATCGACGGATCTAGAACGTACCTATCGTGTCAATATGAATATGATAGGGATTGATGGTCGACCACAGGTTAAAGATCTTAGACAAATTCTTACTGAGTGGCTCAGTTGGAGAACAGGTGTTGTTCGCCGTCGTTTGCAGCACCGTCTTGAGAAAGTGTTGGATCGTTTGCATATCCTTGAAGGTTTGATGGTTGCTTATCTGAATATAGATGAAGTAATTGCCATCATTCGTTACGAGGATGAGCCAAAGCAGGAGTTAATGGCGCGTTTTGGCCTAACGGATATTCAGGCAGATGCTATTCTTGATTTGAAGTTGCGCCACTTGGCAAAGCTTGAAGAGTTTAAAATCAAGTCAGAGCAAGATGAGTTGGAAGAGGAGCGTAAGCGACTTGAGCAAACATTAGGTTCTGATCAGCGTATGCGCACCTTGATCAAAAAAGAACTCAAAGAGGATATGGAAACCTATGGAGATGACAGGCGTTCACCTATTGTAGCGCGTAAGGAGGCTCAGGCTTTTAGCGAGAAAGACCTGCTTTCCTCCGATCCTGTCACGATGGTTATATCCAAGCAGGGGTGGGTTCGGGCTGCAAAAGGGCATGATATTGATGCGGCTGGACTTAGCTATAAGTCTGGAGATGGCTTTAAACTTGCCTGTGCTGGTCGTATGAATCAGCCAATGATTTTGTTGGATTCAACCGGCCGTAGTTACACAGTTGAAACTCACACACTGCCTTCGGCAAGAGGGCAAGGCGAGCCTATTACAGGTCGTATTACTTTACCAAAAGGTGCAACGATTGATGCGGCTGTGACGGGAAAAGAACAAGATAAAGTGCTGTTGGCCAGCGATGCGGGTTATGGGTTTATTACCACGATGGGTGATTTAACCAGTAAAACTAAAAACGGTAAAGCCGCACTTACGCTGCCTAAAAATTCGAAAGTCTTACCTCCTATATTATTAGGTAATCTCGAGGGTTCATTGCTGGCTGCTATTACCAATGAAGGTCGATTGCTGGTGTTTCCTGTGGCTGAACTTCCTGAGTTGGCGAGAGGTAAAGGTAATAAAATCATCAACATACCTACGGTTAGAGCGTCCACTCGTGAAGAGGTTGTTTGTGGATTAGCTGTCTTACCACCCGGTGCTCAGTTAGAAGTACACGCAGGTCGTCAGCATCTCAAGCTTAAAGGTAGTGATTTGGAACATTACCGAGGAGAGCGTGGTCGTAGAGGAAATAAGCTGCCGCGAGGTTACCAGAGAGTTGATCGTTTAGAGGTGATTATTGCAGAAATGAATGACTAAGGTGTGCCTAAAAAAGGCATCCTTAGATGCCTTTTTGACTGAATGAAGAATCCCTTCGGCCCCTTGATTATCCTGTATGCAGTTTTGCGTGGATAAAGAGGGGCTTATTCCGTAAAAGGCATCCATGCAGCCTTCCTTGGCCATCCTTGCCAAAACTCCCTGTCTCAGCAAATCTCCATATGCAGCTATTATGCGCGAGGTATGTGTCAGTTCTATGAAGGAATATCCACTTCTGTTTTGTTTTCGTAATATTGTGTAAGGATGTGTTCTGCCTGTCGGGATAGAAGTTCGTGATAGGACTCTGTGAGGCTAAGAATTAATACTTTATCTTCATCTTCGCGGCGAATCTCGGCTTGCGCAAGTAGGGTTTCTTTCAGGTGTTTGGCTTCTGTTAAAGCTGTATGGCTGATCAGCTCATTAGACTGAGTTGTGCGTGTTAAAAACAATGCTTCTTCTTTTATAAGGTTGGCTTTGGTGCGGTTGCCTCTGACTAATGCCATATGTAAATTTAGCACAGGCTTGAAAGCGCGAATTCTTGATTGATTAAACGCTCGGTAGAGTAGCGTGAACAGCTTTGCCGCACATAGAGCATGTACGCCATGGGCATCTTCTTCATCTTGTTGATCGAATATAAGTTGTAGGTCGCCGCTTGCTTCGACAGTTAAATTGCCACCATAAATAGAGCTGACTTTTCTGATGAGCAGTTCATATTCAGCTAATAGATAGTTATGTTCCTCAGGCTCTACGTAGTCAGCATGGCCTGTTGTAGCATCAATTAAAAAGAGATAAGACGCTTCTTGAGGTTTTAGGCTGAGCTCAAGTTGATGCTCTAAAGAGTAAAGATCTAATTGGATTTCCGGGCGTCCTTGCCGGAGGGGGTTAAAGTTGTCGGTAACTGTTTCTATGCCTTCGTCCTTTTCTTCAATCTCTTGAGTGGGCTCAATAGCAGCAATCTGGGTATAGCTGATTTGCTTCGTTGGGACTGTAGCTTGTGAGTGTAATGGGGCATTGGTATGCAAATCGGTTTCAGGTTGCATAGGTGCGGGTACGAAATGAGGCATACGTACTTGGCTGTCTGGGCGGAGTAGTTGTACCAGATCTTGATCATTGAGGGTTTCATCAGAAGATGTTGTAGGGTCTGCTGAATCGGCTTCGGCTTCGGCTTCGGCTTCGGCTTCGGCTTCGGCTTCGGCTTCGCTTAAAGCTTTTGAAAAAACGCCATCTTTATCAGGCAGGACTGCCGTTTGAAGGTTTAAGTCATCGCTTGTGATGATCGCTGTTTGTGGTGGAGACTTTTGGCGCTGTCTTAGCGATAACCAAACTGTTAACAGTGTGGCTGCAATTACGATCGCCGATAAAATGCCGATTTGCCAGAGTAGTTGACTGAGTAAGAACTGTATTGGTTGGGTGTTGACATAGAAGGTGAGCGTTCCTGTTGGCGTTTGCTGACTGCCCAGTATCACCTGCTTTTCAATACCAATAGACTCACCTGATCGCGCTAGTAACTGCTTCTTTTCATTAAAGACTGAAATTCCATTGATTAAAGGTGTTTCTGTTTGGCTGTTTAAGTAGAAGTTTAGGCTGATATTGTCCTCTGCCAGTATGTAGGGCTGAATTGTCAGAGCGGTCTGCTTTGCCACAATGTGGGCTGCTTGCAGCGATTCAGTTTTCGCCAAACTTTTTGATGCGTAATGAAGATAGAGAAAACTCATTATCCAACCACTGATGAGTACCAATGCTAGGGCTGAAATAATTCGTAGGTTGCTATGTGGAGATCCAAAACGCATTAGAGGGCTCATTTCCCGTAGTTTTGATATGTTTTCGTTGGGCAGATCATACCAGCTTGTTATCTTTCTGGTCACTCTTGTTAAGCAGTTCATGACCAGAGAATAATAGCGATGTATAATGGTGGGTTCACGTGAACGCGAGAAGGGTAAGTGATGAACGTTGAAGATTACATGAACGATTTGGGGCAGAGAGCCCGAATTGCGGCCAGTGCAATTGCTCGGGCAGATACCGGCTTGAAAAATAAAGCTTTATTAATGATGGCGGAGGCGCTTGATAAAAAGCGACAGGCGTTGATAGAAGCTAATGCATTGGATTTGGAGGCGGCGCGTAAAGGTGGGTTGGATCCTGCGATGTTGGATCGCCTTGCGCTTAAAGAGTCTACCATTGATGGTATGATTGAAGGTTTACGTCAGGTGTCGGCCCTTCCCGATCCCGTAGGCGGAATAACCGATATGAATTACCGTCCTTCAGGTATCCAAGTTGGAAAAATGCGTGTGCCGTTGGGTGTGATCGGGATTATTTATGAATCACGTCCTAATGTAACGGTGGAGGCGGCGAGCCTGTGTCTTAAATCGGGGAATGCAACTATTTTGCGTGGTGGGTCTGAGGCAATTCACTCCAATCAGGCCGTGGCCGCTTGTATTCAGGAAGGGTTGCAGCGAGCTGGTTTACCTATGGATGCTGTGCAGGTTGTAGAAACAACCGACCGAGCAGCCGTTGGTCGCTTGATTACGATGCCAGAATATGTAGACGTGATCGTTCCTCGTGGCGGTAAAAGCCTTATTGAGCGTATCAGTCGGGACGCGAAAGTGACTGTTATCAAGCACCTTGATGGTATTTGCCATGTGTACATAGATGCGCAAGCGGATCGCTCAAAAGCTGTTAATATATCGCTAAATGCTAAAACCCATCGTTATGGCACATGTAATACGATGGAGACGCTTCTGGTTCATGAGGCGGTAGCTCCTGAGATGTTGGCTGATTTGGCGGATAGGTATGTGTCAGCAGGCGTTGAGTTACGCGGCTGTGAGGCCGCCCGTGCATTAGTGCCGTCCATGAAACAGGCAACCGAAGAGGATTGGTCGACCGAGTATTTGGCGCCGGTGCTATCGGTCAAAGTTGTATCCAGTATGGATGAGGCCATTGAACATATTAATCGTTATGGATCTCACCATACCGATGCGATCGTCACTGAAAACTATACCTTGGCACGGCGCTTCCTTCGGGAAGTTGATTCTAGCTCTGTTATTGTTAACGCATCTACACGCTTTGCTGATGGTTTTGAGTATGGTTTGGGAGCTGAAATTGGTATCTCTACCGATAAAATTCATGCCCGTGGCCCTGTGGGGCTAGAGGGTCTGACCTCGCAAAAATATGTGGTGCTGGGTGACGGACATATTCGCCAATAAGCTTTCACAACAAGCGCATGTCTTTATGGGTGGGACGTTTGATCCCATTCATAACGGGCATCTGCGTACAGCGCTTGAGATTCGTGAGTGGTTAGGTGTTGAAAAAGTGTGGCTTATGCCATCTAAGCGCCCAGTTCATCGAGACCTTCCTGGATCTACAAGTAGTGACCGATTAACCATGGTGCAATGCGCTGTAGCGAATGAGGCCGGGTTGGCGTGTGACCCGCGGGAGGTCATGTCTGATCAGCCATCCTATACGATTTTTACCCTTGAGTCTTTGCGACAGGAACTGGGCGCGCAAATCCCTGTCTGTATGACTATGGGCATGGATGCTTTTTTATCATTAGATCAGTGGTTGCGTTATGACGAGTACCTTGCGTTTTGCCATATAATTGTTGTTGCGCGTCCGGGGTATGATTTTGAGCCCAATGCAACCCTTGTAGCTTTATTGAAAAAACATCAAGTGGCGAGCCCAGAGGTAATGTGGCAGCAGCCAAATGGGTCGATAATCGTACATCAATTAACACCCCTAAGTATTTCGGCAACCCAGATACGCGCAATTAGCGCTCAGGGCTTGTCTCCGCGTTATCTGGTGCCTGATAGCGTCTGTCAGTATATTCAAGAACATAAACTTTACAGCTAAATTAACAAAAGGTAGTTAACCATCAATGCAAACTGAGCAGCTAATTGAGATCGTACGTGGCGCACTGGAAGATATGAAAGCACGCGATATTGATGTGATTGATGTACGTGGAAAATCAAGTATCACCGATTACATGATGATCGCCTGCGGTACGTCCAAGCGGCATGTGATGTCACTTGCGCAAGAGGTTTCTGATAAGGTGAAAGAAGCCGGGTTGAAGCCAATTGGTACAGAGGGTCAGAATGTAGGCGACTGGGTTCTGGTAGACTTGGGTGATATCGTTGTGCATGTCATGATGCCAGATGCTCGCAGCTTCTATGATCTTGAGCGCTTATGGCGATTTGAACCGATGGATGAGGAATTACACGCCACTGAAGCTTCTGGTCAGCCGGGATGAAAATCCGCTTACTTGCTGTAGGGGGAAAGATGCCGGTATGGGTCTCCCAGGGCTTTAATGAGTACATTAAACGCTTGCCTTCCGAAATGACCTTTGAATTGGTAGAGTTGCCATTAGGGCATCGGGGCAAAGGTGCCGATAAGGCTAGAGCGATCAAGCAGGAAGGCGATGCGATGCTAGCGGCTATTCCAAAAAGTGATCGTGTTATTGCACTGGAAGTAAAAGGTAAGTCGTGGTCAACTGAGCAACTAGCCGAGCAAATAAGAGACTGGCAAATGGATGGTCGGAATATCTCTTTACTTGTGGGTGGGCCGGACGGTCTTGATCCAAGGTGTGTGCAGGCTGCTGACCAGAAGTGGTCGTTATCTGCGTTGACGTTACCGCATCCGTTAGTGCGAGTTATCCTTGCTGAACAAGTATATCGTGCTTGGACAGTTATCCAAGGGCATCCTTACCATAAGTAACTATGTCTCGATTTGAGCCCTTAAAAGATCATTCTTTAGAGAGCCGCACGTTTTTATTTCGTGCGGTTTTAGCATTTCTGGTTGTCCTTATCATGGTGGGGGGATTGCTAGCGCGCCTTTATTATCTGCAGGTTATCCAGTACGACCGTTTTGCTGCGATGTCTGAGCAAAATCGCGTCCAATTGCAGCCCGTTGCTCCAACGCGGGGGTTAATCTACGATGGTAATGGCATTTTACTCGCCGATAATCGGCCTAGTTATAGCGTGACCATCCTTAAAGAAGAGGTGGGAAAAAATCTTGAAGCGACGCTGGATGAGCTTCAAAAGATCATAGAGATAACGGACAAAGACCTAGAACGTTTCCGTAAACGATTAAATCAAAGGCGCCGACCTTATGAAACGGTTCCTGTGCGCTTTCGGTTGACAGAAAAAGAGATAGCCAAGTTGGCCGTTAATTACCATCGATTACCGGGAGTTCAGGTCGAAGCTGACTTGATTCGGTATTACCCCTATGGACAAAGCTTGGTTCATGCAATGGGATATGTTGGCCGTATTAACGAAAAAGAGCTGCAAGTAGTGGACTCCCAAGATTATGCAGGTACCCACTATATCGGAAAATTAGGGATTGAGAAGTTCTACGAAGATACGTTGCATGGCACGGTTGGTATGCAGAAGGTAGAGACCAATGCGCGAGGTCGTGTGATGAGAGTGCTAGAGCGCACTGATCCTATACCTGGGCAGGATCTACAGCTTTATATTGATCTTCGTTTGCAGCAAATTACGGAGAAGTTGGTAGAGGGCGAAAAAGCTTCTATTGTTGCTATCGACCCTGAGACAGGCGGAATACTGGCACTGGTGTCAACTCCGGGGTATGACCCCAACCTGTTCGTGACAGGTATTTCTAACCAAGATTATAACGCGCTAAGAGATTCAGAAGATTTACCATTGTTTAACCGCGCCCTTCGCGGGCGGTATCCTCCAGGTTCCACGGTAAAGCCTATTATTGCCCTTGCTGCAATTGATTCAGAAACAGTACCACCGACACATACGGTTTGGGATCCCGGTTGGTATTCATTAACTAAAGGGGGGCGCAAATATCGAGACTGGAAGCGAGGAGGACATGGCAAAGTAGATTTGAAGCTTGCTGTCGCTCAGTCTTGTGATGTCTGGTTTTATGATGCGGGGTACCGGATGGGAGTCGATCCGATGTCAGATTACCTCGGTCGATTTGGTTTTGGTCAGGTGGCGAGCTTGGATTTACCTGAGGCGCTTCCCGGGATCTTACCATCTCGTGAATGGAAGAAACGTTCTCGGAACTTACCTTGGTATCCAGGTGATTCGCTGAATTTAAGTATCGGTCAGGGCTTTCTTTTAGCGACACCACTGCAATTAGCGACCGCAGCAGCTGTGTTGGCCAATCGAGGCAAATGGGTACAACCTAAAATGCTTAAGGGGATCAGAACACGTGATGAAGAAGGTAATGTGAAGACTGAGATGTTAAACCTCTCATCAGAGCGTGGATTTCCTGAAGACGTAACGATAAAGCACCCCGAGTACTGGGAGTTGATCGTTGACGATATGGTCGAGGTAGTTCATGGTGAACGAGGGACCGCAAGAAAAATAGGACTGGATTCCCCCTATAAAATAGCCGGTAAAACTGGAACAGCGCAGGTGGTAGGCATCAAACAGGATGAACGTTACGACGCCGACAAACTAGAAAAACGCTTCCATGATCATGCATTATTTATTGCGTTTGCCCCTGCCGAAAAGCCTAAAATTGCTTTGGCGGTTATTGTAGAGAATGGTGGAGGTGGCTCCAGTACAGCAGCTCCTTTGGCAAGAAAAGTGATGGATGCCTATTTGTTAGGGATTGATCCAACTCAATCAGCTGCAGAAGATGTTCAAGGAGAGGTCGGTGAGTAGTCGCGACTTTGAGAGAACTATGCCAGGAGCCGGGCATCATCTGCGCCGTAAACGTGGCTGGTGGAGTTATACGCACCTTGACGGCTGGATGCTGTTTTTCCTGTTGGTACTGTGCAGCTTTGGTTTATTTGTTCTCTATAGTGCCTCGGGTAAGGACTTTGGTTATGTATCACGCCAAGCTGTGAGGATGGGGGCAGGAGTGCTGGCTTTAATTGTACTTGCACAGGTTAGCCCTAGAGTGCTGGCTAGATGGTCGCCCTGGATATATGTACTTGGGGTGTTAATGTTGGTGGCCGTTATTCTTGTTGGGGTGGGCGCCAAGGGAGCGCAACGCTGGATAGCATTGCCGGGTTTTCGCTTCCAGCCTTCAGAGGTCATGAAGTTGGTCTTGCCGTTAATGATTGCCTATTACCTTGCAGCTCGTTCTTTGCCTCCCAGCTTTAAGCATTGCATGATTAGCTTGATGCTAATCGGCGTACCTACGGTATTAATCATGAAGCAGCCAGATTTGGGTACATCATTGCTTATTGCAGCTTCAGGTATTTTTGTTTTACTGTTTTCCGGTATTCGATGGCGCTATATTTTTGGTGCTTTGGGTGCAGCTGGCGCAGCGCTACCGGGCTTGTGGATGGTGATGAAAGATTATCAGAAGCAGCGTGTGCTTACTTTTTTAGACCCGGAAAGTGATCCCTTGGGCACCGGATGGAATATTATTCAGTCTAAAACTGCTATAGGCTCGGGTGGTGTTTGGGGTAAAGGGTGGTTACATGGCACCCAGTCACAGCTGGATTTCCTTCCTGAGTCACACACTGATTTTATCATTGCGGTGATTGCCGAAGAACTAGGTTTTGTGGGTGTCATTGTACTGCTAGGTATTTACCTTCTGATTATCGGCAGAGGCTTATGGATGGCTACTCAGGTAAATGATAGTTTTGGCCGATTGGTGGCGGGAAGTATTGTATTGACTTTCTTCGTATACGTTTTCGTAAATATCGGTATGGTCAGCGGTATCTTGCCTGTTGTGGGTGTGCCGCTACCACTGGTAAGTTATGGTGGGACGTCAATCGTGACCTTAATGGCGGGCTTTGGTATTTTGATGTCAGTGTTCACTCATCAAAAATTGGCGCTTAGGTAATCGTGCGCAAGTTAGAGGGATTATGAAGCACTTAGCGTATGCTTTTTTTCTATGGGTATGTTCGTCTTGTGCGTTGGCATTGGCTAAACCTGCAGATGTTGAGGAGGGCTATCTGGCACATCCAGAAGCTCAGGTCTGGAGAACGAGAATGGAGGCTGAGGGGTTTTCTAGGCAGGTATTAGATCAGCTTCTGAGAGATGCTCGGAAGCAAACCTCTATTTTGCGAGCGATGGATCGTCCAGCAGAAAAGCGCTTAGATTGGGGAGAGTACAAGCAACGTTTTATTCAACCTAAACAGGTGTCACAAGGGGTTGCGTTTTGGAATGCCCATGAGGTGGCACTGTCGCGTGCTGAGTCGGTTTATGGGGTTCCGCCTGAGGTGATTGTGGCGATTATCGGAATAGAGACGCGATATGGGAAAAATATGGGCAGTTTTCGTGCACTGGATGCTTTGGCTACCCTTAGTTTTGATTATCCGAGGCGTGCTGAGTTTTTTCAGGGGCAATTAAAAGACCTCTTGATCTTGGCCGAAGCTGAAAAGCGAGATATCAGGCAGCTAAAAAGCTCCTATGCAGGTGCTATGGGATATGGACAATTCATACCATCAAGTTTCTTAAAGTATGCTGTGGATTTTGACCGAGATGGCTCGGCTGATATTTGGGGCAATCCTGTTGATGCGATTGGCAGTGTAGCAAACTACTTTTTAGAGCACGGTTGGCAAACAGGTGCACCGGTAGCTAGTCCGGTAGCAGTGGAGCGTGCTCCAGACGAGAGTTGGGTGAACACAGGATTGCCGCCGAAGCGATTAGTGAAAGAATGGCGTGATTTAGGTGTTTCCCTTGTTGATCAGACACATGCACATGAAGCAAGCCCTGCCGCTTTATTAAGAATGATGGATCAAAGTCAAGCGACCTATTGGTTAGGCTTTAATAACTTCTATACCATTACCCGGTATAATCGTAGTAGGCTTTATGCCATGGCGGTTTATCAATTGAGTCGTGAAATTGCCGCAGCAAAATAACTATAAAGGGGGGAGCTAATCTATGATTAAACACTTTTGGGTATCTATTTTGATACTAGCGTTAATCAGTGGCTGCTCCAGTAAAAATAGCGGGCGTTATAGTATCAAAAATGATCACGGGCCAGCTTCACCAGTTGATGTTTCTCATGTGCCTGATGCTGTGCCCAAAGTGGAGCCGAGAAGCCGAGGGGGTAATAAAAGTCCTTATGTTGTGCTCGGCAAAACATACTATGTTATGAACGATGCCAACGGTTATCGAGAAGAAGGTGGTGCCTCTTGGTATGGTAAAAAGTTTCATGGACATCTAACCTCTAATGGTGAAGTGTATGATATGTATAAAATGACAGCCGCTCACAAGTCTTTACCTATCCCGAGCTACGTAAAAGTCACAAACTTGGCTAATAATCGGCAAGTAATAGTCAGAGTTAATGACCGAGGCCCCTTCCATAAGGGCAGAATAATCGATCTTTCTTATGCCGCAGCCTCTAAGTTAGGGATGTTAAGCCGCGGGACGGCGAATGTAAGAGTAGAAGCGATTAATCCTCGAAGCTGGCAATCCAGTCAATCGGTCAGGGCGTTAGGTCAGTCTAATATGGTGAATACGGGCCGTTATTTACAAGTCGGTGCTTACTCTGTAAGAGCGTCGGCCGAACGTGTAGCTCAGGAAGCTGAGCAATTGACTGGTGCTAAGGTTCGAATCGGTGAGGCGCAAAGCTCAGGGCGGGTTTTATACCGGGTGCTGTTAACGATGGATGTTAGCGAGGCGACGGTCGAAAAGTGGGTTGGTCTTCTGGCACAAAGCGGTTATCCAGGGGCTCATCGGGTAGACTTCCCGTAAAGCACTCAGTAGAGTAGAACTTAATCCCGCATTTAACGTCTATTCTGTGGCAAATTCAACAAGTAAAAATCAGGAACTTACTGTGCAAAGACTGAGAACAGCCTTTTTTAGCTTATTTTTTATTTTCTTTACTAGCGGATATCTACATGCGGCAACGGCCCTGATTCCGTCAGCTCCGCAGGTGGCTGCAACTTCCTATCTGGTTATGGATGCCGATACGGGAAAAGTTGTATTGTCTCATCGAGCTGATGAGCGTTTTGCTCCAGCAAGCTTAACTAAAATGATGACCAGCTATATTGTTGAGTATGAGTTAAGCAAAGGGAATGTTTCCGAAGATGATCTTGTGTTAGTGAGTGAAAAAGCGTGGCGTACACAAGGGTCGCGAATGTTCATTAAAGAAGGCACACAGGTCAGACTGGGCGATTTGCTAAGAGGTATTATTATACAGTCCGGTAATGATGCTTCAGTTGCTGTTGCCGAACATATAGCAGGTAGTGAGTCGGCGTTTGCTGACTTAATGAATCAGCACGCAAAGCTTTTGGGTATGAAGAATACACACTTTGCTAACTCGACCGGCTTGCCTGCCCAGGATCATTATTCGTCAGCTGAGGATTTAGCCATCCTTGCAAAAGCCATTATTCAACGTTTCCCGGAACATTATGGTATTTACGCGGAAAAATACTTTACTTATAACAAAATTCGACAGCCTAACCGTAATAAGTTGTTATGGCGTGATCGCACTGTAGATGGCATTAAAACAGGGCATACAGAGGAAGCTGGCTATTGCCTGGTTGCTTCTGCTAAACGGGATGGTATGCGACTGATTTCCGTTGTCATGGGTACAAATAGTGAAGAGGCGAGAGCTCAGGAAAGTCAGAAAATTTTAGCGTACGCGTTCCGCTATTTTCGAACCCATAAATTGTATAGCGAGGGTGATATTCTTAACAATGCTAAAGTCTGGGGTGGTTTACAGGATCAAGTACGCCTTGGTTTGAATGATGCACTGGCGGTTACTATTCCTAGAGGGCAAGCTGATGAGCTACAGGCCACGTTGGATATTGATAAAGTCATAAAAGCGCCTGTGATTAAAGGTGAAGAATACGGTGTGGTTAGAGTTACCTTAAATGATGAAGAGGTCGTAACCGTGCCATTAGTTGCAATGGAAGATGTCAACGAAGGCGGTTTGTTGAAGCGGATATGGCACGCAATTATGCTGTTTTTTATGAGTTTGATTGGCTAAGATCTTAACTAGGTTATTGAAGAACAGCAAGGATGCCCGCATAAACTTATGTGGGCATTTCTGTTTATAGGGTACACATGGATATAGTTTTCTTAAATGGTAACTTCATTGCTGCAGATCAAGCGACAGTATCGGTATTTGATCGAGGTTTTCTATTTGGAGATAGTGTCTATGAAGTGATCCCCTTTTACCAAGAAGTAGGGTTCCGTTTAGATGAGCACCTTAAGCGTTTGCAATATAGTCTTCAGGCGCTACGAATCGATCTGGAGTTTGATTGGCAAGCTATGCTATCAGAGCTGGTAAGGCGAAATGGCGGCGGTAGCTTATCCGTCTATTTACAGGTGACTAGGGGTAGTGCAGGCAGGCGAACGCATGCTATAGAACAAGGATTGCAACCAACGATATTTGCTTGCTGCCAACCTATCCGTGATATCTATCACGAAGGGGTAGATCAGATCGATGGAATCAAAGTGATTGTTACAGCGGATTTACGCTGGCATCGTTGTGATATTAAAGCCACTAATTTATTGCCTAATATACTGGTTTTACAGCAAGCTAAAGAGTCTGGTGCGCAAGAGGCTTTGTTAGTGCGTGATGGGGTGTTATCAGAGGGCGCGAGCTGCAATTTTTTTATTGTGGAACAAGGGGTGATTTATACCCCTCCGCAGGGGTCAGGTATATTGAGTGGAACAACCAGAGAGTTGATCTTATCTTTATCTGATTGGCACGGTATTCCCCGTCAAGAGACAGATATCACTTATGAGCGGCTCATTGCTGCGGATGAGGTTTGGATTTCCAGTTCGACACGTGGTGTTGTTCCTGTTCTACAGGTAGATGGGCATCAAATCGGTAATGGCTTAAAAGGCGCTTTATGGAGGCGTATGTTTGAATTATTTACTCGCTATCAACATCAATTGATAACGGGGGAGTGAGTGATGAGTGAAATACAACCACCGAAAATAGAATTTCCATGTCCAGATTATCCCATTAAGGTTGTGGGTAAGAATGCAGATGATTTCCGTGACTTTGTTATAGAAATTGTGCGTGTTCATGCGCCAGATTTAGATGTGAGTCGTATCACTTTGCAAGATAGCAGCAAAGGTACTTATCAGTCAGTAAGGATGTTTATTACGGCTACTGGAGAAGAGCAGTTAAAATCTCTACATGAAGAACTGATCGCATCAGATCGTGTTCACCTTGTTCTCTGATGGACAAGCAACTTATTATTAGGCAGTTAGGTTTGCAGCCCTATCAGCCTATTTGGCAGTCTATGCAGGCATTCACTGATCAAAGATCGGGTGATACACCCGATGAGATCTGGGTGTTGGAGCATGAGCCTGTTTTTACCCAAGGTCAGGCCGGAAAACCAGAACATCTGCTGCACCCCGGTGATATCCCTGTTGTGCAAGTGGATCGGGGTGGGCAGGTTACCTATCATGGGCCTGGTCAGCTAATTATCTATCTATTACTGGATCTGAGAAGAAATAAGCTTGGCGTTCGTGATGTTGTATCGCTGATGGAAGAGGGTGTTATTGCTACGCTTGCTAGCTTTGGGGTTGATGCCTATGCAAAGCCTGATGCTCCGGGGGTTTATGTGAGCGAGGCTAAAATAGCCTCCTTAGGTTTACGCGTACGCCGAGGTTGTACTTTTCATGGACTTGCCTTGAATCTGAATATGGATTTAGAGCCATTCTTGCGCATTAATCCTTGCGGTTATGCAGGCATGGCGATGACTCAGTTATGCTCATTAGTACCTTTCGCTAAACCTGACGTTGCGGCAACAAGGTTGGTCGATTACTTGACTAAAGAAATAGGGTATACTTTAGTCTCCTATAAAACCTGCTTGGACAAATAAAAAATGGCGAACAGTTCCGATAAAGCGGCAACCTCAACCAAGGTTGAGCAGGGTGTTAAATTACGTGGTGCTGAGAAGGTTGCACGTATCCCTGTAAAAGTTATACCGACAGAAAAAGATGCGATGCCGCGTAAACCGGAGTGGTTGCGTGTGCGTATGGGCTCAAGTAAAGAGGTTCAGCGTATCAAGGATAAACTACGCCATCATAAATTAGCGTCTGTGTGCGAAGAGGCAAGTTGTCCAAATTTAGGTGAATGTTTCAGCCATGGTACTGCAACCTTTATGGTAATGGGTGATATCTGTACTCGCCGTTGCCCATTTTGCGATGTGGCTCATGGACGCCCGAACGCATTAGCTGAGAATGAACCTCGGGAGCTGGCTGAAGCCATCACGGATATGGGGTTGCGTTATGTGGTAATTACATCAGTAGATAGAGATGATCTGCGTGATGGTGGAGCTCAACATATAGCTAACTGTATCTCTGAGACACGACAGCGCTCCTCGACAATTCAGATTGAAACGCTAGTACCTGATTTTCGTGGCCGTATGGAAATTGCACTTGAAATTCTCACTGCAACCCCTCCAGATGTATTTAATCATAACTTGGAAACAGTCCCGCGGTTATATAAGAAAGTTCGCCCAGGTGCCGACTATCAGTGGTCACTGGACTTGCTAAAAGGCTTTAAAGAGCGCCAACCTACCATTCGTACTAAGTCCGGTCTTATGGTGGGTGTCGGTGAAACCAATGATGAAATTGTCCAAGTAATGAAAGACTTAAGGGAGCACAATGTCGACATGATCACGATTGGCCAATATCTGCAGCCAAGTCGTAATCATTTGCCTGTTGACCGCTTTGTAACCCCGGCTGAGTTTGATGAATTTGCCCGCATTGCCAAAGCGTTAGGATTCTCTCATGTTGCCAGTGGACCACTGGTGCGCTCCTCTTATCATGCAGACCTTCAGGCGAAGGGCGAAAGCGTCAAGTAGTTCCTCTGATCATCCCAAGTACCCTGTGATCTGGGTGGTGCTTGGGATTTCCCTTACTTTTTACAAACTACATGCTTCTTATATTGTAATAACTTGATATAATTATATTAGTTATTACTTATATGAGGTGTGTATGTCTGTTACCAAAACTGTTCGCATAGAAGCTGAAATGAACGACTCCTTTCAGGTGAGTGCTGATATTCGTGGGCATAAAGTAGTTATCGACCAACCTGCAGGTGGCGGCGGGCAGGATGCGGGTCCAACGCCCTTAGAGTATTTCTTGTTCTCATTGGCTGGGTGTATTGCCACCATTGGCCGTATTGCTGCGATGCAGAAGAAAATTGACCTTAAGCGTTTTGCGGTTTCGGTTGAGGGTGATTATGACCCAGCTGGACTTTTGGGTAAAGAAACAGAAAATCGCTCGGGGTTTCAGATTATGCGCGTAACCGCCGAGATTGAAGCCAATGATATGTCCAGTATTGAAAAGCAGGCGTTTTTGGATGAAGTTTGTGATCGTTGCCCTCTGCATGACAATATTAAGCTGTCTACAGCTGTTGTACATACGTTGGCGGAATAGGCTGTAGCTATTAGTACTTCTGTATTTCTACTACATATCTGGCAAGGGCGTCGGCTTGCTCATCTGAGAGTTGTGTAAAAATTGGCATCTGATGTCCTGGGCTATAGCCATGCTTAATCATCAGAATAATCTCGTAATCTTGCATTTTTTTACGCTCTTTGGGGAGGTTCTCATAAAACGCCCCTATTCCACTCTTCAGATGGCAGTCTTTGCAGTAATAGCTGTAAAGCTCGTCGCCTTTTTTCATTCTGGTAGGGTCGTCTGCACCACAACCGGCCAAGATGGAAATCAGTGTAGCTGCAGAGCTGAATTTCAAAAGACTCATCAACATAAGCTAGTCCGCTGTTTTTATAGCAGTCTAGATTACCTTTGCTCATATGGGAATTAATAATCCGCCGGTAGTCTGAGGGGGGTGCCGGAAAGTGTTAGGGCGATATCGGATAGCAAAAGCCATGGGGAGGCATCGCCCATCCCTTTAATCGTTCGATCCAGAAACTGACTTTGTCTAATAAGGTGTTCTAGGGTAGCGGTGTTCAATCTGTCAGCACATCTTTTTAATAGAGGTTTCCTTTTTCCCCAAATACGCTCTTTCTGACAAATAGTCTCATAGGTCAGCCCCCGCTGCAGTCCGTTGCTGATCGCATATAGGGTACGAATCTCTCGCGTTAATGCCCAGAGAACAATGGGAGGCTCTGTTCCTTCCTGTTTCAAAACATTTAGAATTTTGATACAGCGCTCACTTTGCCCTAAAGCCACGGCATCCATTAATCCATAAACATCGTAGCGAGAATTGTCTGACACGGCTTCAACGATCTGCTCGGCCGTTAATGTGCCGCTAGGATAAAGCAGCTGAAGTTTATCCAGTTCTTGCTTAGCGGCCAGTAAGTTGCCTTCTACCCGATCACACAGAAGTTGGACCGCAGAATCATCCAGTTGTAGGTTTAAGCCAGAGGCTCTGTGACGAATCCAGCCAGGTAATTGTTGAATGTCAACAGGCCATACCTCGATAAAAGCACCTGATTTTTCAATCGCTTTATGCCAAGCAGATTTTTTCGAAGTACTATCGAGTTTATCTGCAATAATTAGTAAAACATTTTCAGGGGGGGCGTGGCGGATATACTCTTGAAGAATTTCGCTGGCCGCTTTATTGAGCTTATGACTACCTAGGCGTAGTTCGATCAGTTTCTGTTCGGCGAATAGCGAAAGAGCATTGGCGCATTCAAGAAGGTATTCCCACTTAAAGTGGCCTTCGACATGAAGAACTTCTCTTTCTTGGAAGCCTTTGTCGCGCATTGACGCGCGTAAGAGGTCGCAGCATTCCTCAAGAATCAGGGGTTCATCTCCAGAGATGAGATAAACGGGCAGCGGCGCTTGTTGCAGGTGCCCGTGTAGTTGCTCAGGAGTGAGCTTCATTTTTCTCGAGTAAGAGCCGAAAACTGCTTAACGATGCGGGTTGTTAATGTATCCCACATCTCCTCGCGAATCTCTTGCTCCAGTAAGAAGCTAGCGGTGGCCGCATCAGCATTGTAATCGTAGATACGTTCAGTGCGTACGACTAACGGTGAGGAAATCAGTTGGTCGTTATTATCTCGCACCGAGAATGCGATCAATAGTAGAAGCTCATACTCATCGACATTACCTTTTCTATCAAGGGTAATTGATCGTCTGTTTTCCTGTATCTCTTCGATTACAAGTCGATAAGGGGCATTCTCTAGCAAAGCAATATTTTGCTGTTTAAACGCCCGCTCAAGCGATTGTTGCAATTGAATCGGAGTAGTCTTCTTCAATACCAGTGTGACCTCCTTAGCGCCTGCTAGTGCTTCAACATCGCCACGTAGCTTAAAACCGCAGCCTGACAGCAGCAAAGTAATCAGCGACAGAGACAAAAAGGTACTGAAGAAACGATAGTTTTTCATCCGTATTCAAAGCTCCCTATGCGTTTAACCGACAACAATATTGACCAATTTGCCCGGAACAACAATCTTTTTGCGAATCGCTTTATCCGCCATGAATTTCTGAACATTGTCGTTAGCTAATGCTGTGTGCAAGATAACATCTTGATCTGCATCAGCAGCAACTTCGATTTTTGCGCGCACTTTACCATTGACTTGTACAACCATTTCAATGGATGAACGAACCAATGCTGATTCGTCGCATACAGGCCAGGGCGTGGTGAGCAGGTCCTGAGTATGCCCCAGCTCAGTCCAGAGATGATGGGTGATGTGCGGCACGATAGGAGACAGTAGCTGGATTGCTGCTTCTAATGCTTCGCGCATAACGGCACGTCCTTGCTCGCTAACATCAATAAATTTGCTGATGCTATTGAGTAGCTCCATGACAGCAGCAATTGCCGTGTTAAAAGTTTGGCGACGCTCGATATCATCAGTTACTTTGCTGATGGTTTCATGCACTTTGCGGCGTAACTCTTTCTGCGGCTCTGTGAGGTTGGATGTGTCCAGAGCAGAGACTGCTTGGCCGCCTGCAAGGTGATCAAACACTTGCTTCCACAAGCGGCGTAGGAAGCGATTAGCGCCCTCAACACCAGAGTCTGACCATTCTAAAGATTGTTCTGGCGGTGCGGCAAACATCATAAATAAACGGACTGTGTCTGCGCCGTATTTGTCGATCATTACCTGAGGGTCGATGCCATTGTTTTTGGACTTCGACATTTTGGTAACGCCTGCCTGCTCAACCGGAAGACCATCATCTTTATGAACTGCGCTGGTGATACGCCCTTTTTCGTCGGTTTCAGTAATGACATCCGTTGGCGAAATCCAGACCTTGCCACCTTTATCGTCTTCACGATAGTAAGTGCTTGCCAGTACCATGCCCTGGCAAAGCAGACGCGTGAAAGGCTCATCGGAGTTAACCAGCCCTTCGTCACGCATCAACTTATGGAAGAAGCGAGAGTACAACAAATGCAGAATGGCGTGCTCAATGCCGCCGATATACTGATCGACTGGTAACCAGTAGTTGGCTTTTTCAGGGTCAAGCATGGCGTTTTCAGTATGGCGGCTTGCGTAGCGTGCGTAGTACCAACTTGATTCCATAAAAGTATCGAAAGTATCCGTTTCTCGCTCAGCCGCACCACCACACTTAGGACAAGTGGTGTTGATAAAGCTTTCCATTTTCTTGATCGGTGAGCCGCTGCCATCAAATTCGACATTTTCAGGAAGAACAACAGGCAGCTGGTCTTCAGGAACCGGTACAGAGCCACAGCTCTTGCAATTGATAACAGGAATCGGTGTGCCCCAGTAACGCTGGCGAGAGACGCCCCAGTCGCGCAGGCGATAGTTGATGGTTACATGGCCTTTACGCAAACGCTCCAACTCGGAGGCAATCGCTTTAAAAGCGACATCAAACTCAAGATCGTCGAAGTCACCAGAGTTGACTAGTACACCTTTGTCGGTGAAGGCTTCTTTAGTGATATCAACGGTGATATTAGGATCGGTGGATTCGATTACCTGTTTAATAGGCAAGTCGTATTTAGTAGCAAACTCCCAGTCGCGCTGATCATGTCCAGGTACGGCCATAACGGCACCAGAGCCGTAATCCATTAAGACAAAGTTGGCGGTCCAAACGGGAACTTCTTCTCCTGTCAGTGGGTGTTTCGCTTTAATACCCAAAGACATGCCACGCTTTTCCATGGTAGCCATGTCAGCTTCGGCAACTTTAACGTTCTTACATTCGTCAATGAACCGAGCCAGTTCAGGGTTTGATTCTGCTGCTTTGAGCGCTAAGGGGTGCTGTGCAGCTACGGCTACATAGGTTACGCCCATTAAAGTATCTGGACGGGTGGTGAAAACTTCCAGATCAGAACCGTCTTCTACATGGAATTTAAGTTCTACACCTTGGGAACGCCCAATCCAGTTACGTTGCTGAGTACGAACTTGCTCTGGCCACTCTTCTAATTTGTCCAGATCATCCAAAAGTTGGTCGGCATAGTCCGTGATTTTCAGGAACCACTGAGGGATTTTCTTACGCTCAACCAGCGCACCAGAGCGCCATCCGCGACCGTCGATAACCTGTTCGTTTGCAAGTACAGTCTGATCAACCGGGTCCCAATTTACTTCGGCTTCTTTCTTGTAAACTAGCCCTTTTTCCATCAAGCGAGTAAAGAACCACTGCTCCCAGCGATAGTATTCAGGGTGGCATGTGGCCAGCTCGCGATTCCAGTCGTAACCAAAGCCCATTTGCTGAAGCTGGTTACGCATATACTTGACGTTTTCATAGGTCCACTTAGCAGGCGGAACATTATTGTTCATTGCTGCATTTTCTGCCGGTAGGCCAAACGCATCCCACCCCATTGGTTGCAGAACGTTTTTACCCTGTGCGCGCTGATAGCGAGAAATTACATCGCCGATGGTGTAATTACGAACATGTCCCATATGGAGTCGACCACTGGGGTAAGGAAACATGGACAGGCAGTAAAATTTCTCTTTACTGGCATCTTCGGTGCATTGAAAGCTGTCATTATTTTCCCAGTGTTGCTGAACCTGGGTTTCGATCTCTTGGGGCTGATATTGTTCGTTCATCGTAGTATCGAGTCGCAGTCTCTGGCAATAAAAACCGGCAACTCTTGATGCCGGTTATGTTGTCTAATGTAAGTTCGGGTTATGCTGTATAGCATACAATATAAGCCTTGTTATCAACAGCAGAATAGCCCGTCAAATATGCTGTATTGGAGGACACCATGGATAAAGAGTCGAAAAAGTTGGATGAGCAGGTATCTAATGCTCCCAGTTTGTATAACCGAGTATTAGATCGTTTGCAGGAGAGCTTGGAAAAAGCGGAGTTAAACTCTTGGGATTACCTGCAAGAGAAGATTGAAGAAGCGGTAGAGTTAGAGCTGGCGGCAGAGGAGATGACTCGTGATGAGATGGATCTACTGACGGCTTACCTCAAACGAGATCTAAAGCAGCTTGGGTATTATGCTCATGAGACCGGTGAAGGTATTGCAGCTTGGTTGAATTTTGATCTAAATATTCTTGAAAAAACCGTAATGGATAAGTTACTGGCGTTAGCGGACCAAACTCGTATAGATCAAGAGAGGCTTCGCGAGCAATTGGCGAATGAGGAAGATGAGTATGTTGCTGGGGAGGTTGCCGCAGCGGGAACCTTTCAGTGCCAGGCTTGTGTCCAGCATCAGCGCTTGTTGCAAACTGATATATTAAAAGCTTGTGAATCGTGTGGCGCGACTTTGTTTAAGCGTATATCTCACCCTTGGAGTGGCTAAATAACAAGGGGCAGCTTACCTGAATGTTTTAATGTAGAGCTGCTCAACTTTTTCTCGTGCCCATGGGGTTTTGCGTAGAAATTTCAGGCTGGATTTGACGCTTGGGTCACTTGTGAAGCAGCGTATGTTTATGAGTGCGCCTAACTCATCCCAGCCGTAGCGGGCTTCCAGTTCTGTCACAATGCGCTCTAGTGTTAGGCCGTGTAGTGGGTTATTTTGTTGGTGAGTACTCACTGGCAGAATAGCTCCATGGTTTCTTTTGTGTTTTGTATAACACGACGGGCCGAATCGCCATGCATAATTTTTTTCTCGCCAGTGGCTATGTTGTAGCCCATAACGCCTTGGTCTCGGTAACGTTTGTAGCGCTCTTTGTATTTTTCACACATCTTTTGATCGCGAATTGCCTGTGCTTTTGCCATCTCTTTTTCGCGCTCTTCCTGAAGCAACATTGCTTTTTGTTTGTTAAGTGTGCGCTCTTTATCTCTCTCTTTAGCTTGAAGTTCGTATTTCTGTTGTTGTAACAGATATCTTTGACGATACGCGTTAGAGCGATCAGCCGGCATGGGCTTAATATCTACTTCCTCAACCTGTGGGCCGAGTACTCGGGGCGTGGAAGAAAAGTGTAACTTTCCTTCGTTATCTCGCCACTTATAGATTTCATCGCCAAAGCTCGTTGAACTCAGACATAGGAGTGTTAAGAGAAAAGAGAGCTGTCTTATCATGCTGTCCAATCCGCTGTTGAGGGCGTAGAGCAGGGCTGATCGCTTAATCGATCAGCCCATACTTATCGCGCAAAATTTCAATAATGTCGGCCTTTGGATTGTCAGAAAGCACCAGCTTTTGACCGGTAACTTTTTCGGCAATTCCGACGTAAGTGGATGAGATATCCATCATCACTTCGACCGGTAGAGCGTTATCACGAGCCAACGATTCTCGTTCTGGCATACGATCTTTATTGAGCAGGATGTCAGGATCTGGGAAGTGGTTGAGCAACCATTGCCGGAATCCCTCTTTCGAGTTCTCAATAATGTTGCCGTCTCGATAGGCGGCCCCATCCCATATGCGTGAAGAGTCGGGTGTGCCGACTTCATCCATATAGATTAATTTTTCATTACCGGCAGCATCGGTAACATAGCCAAATTCGAACTTGGTATCGACAAAGATCTGATCAAGCTCGGCTAAGGCATCACTAATCACGCCAAAGCCTTCTTTCAGTAGCTTTTCGTACAGATCAATGTCAGCTTTGCTGCTTAGATTAAAGGCACTGAAGTTGTCTTCTAAATGCTGGCGCGTGATATTGACGTCATCCGCTTCCGGTACCCCCGGAATGCCTTTTAGAATACCTTTAGTTGAAGGAGTAATGAGAATTTCCGGAAGCTTCTGGTCTTTTTGTAAACCTTCAGGCAGTTGAATACCGCAGAACTCCCGCTCTCCTTTACTGTAAGCACGCCACATAGAGCCGGTAATATATTGGCGGCAAATCGCTTCAACCATGACGGGCTTCGCCTTTTGTACAATCCATACAAACGGATGAGGGATATCCAAAATATGGCTGTCGGCTAAGCCGTTCTCTTTGAATAAGCGAAACCAATGATTGGAGATTGCATTCAAAGCGGCTCCTTTACCCGGTATACCGTTTAGTCCGCCTTCACCATGCCAAATGCAATCGAACGCCGAAATGCGGTCACTGATCACCATGATGGCCAATGGCGCATCCGCAGCGACATCGTAGCCTTTCTCTTTGATCAGGCGGCGGCTGTCTGCTTCGGTTAGCCAATAAACTGAACGAACTTTTCCGCTATGAACCGGGCGGTCCGTACGGATAGGCAGGTCATTATTAACAGCCAGAACTTTATCGGCGAGACTCATGGATGGATGATCCTGTATCAGGTGAAATAAAGTGAAAATTTTAGCAGATTAAGAAATGCTAGGCACACTATTGACATAATTTTCAAATGTACTAGCATGCTAGTACATGAATGCAGAAAAACAACATATAGCAGAATTGGTGGACTATCTCCTAGCTGTTAAGCAGCCAGATGAGATGGAGAAGGTGTTACGTAGTTTGCTAACCCCCACGGAATTCACAGAAGTTACCAAACGGTTACAGATATTTAAGATGCTGGAGCAAGGTGTGCCTCAGCGTCAGATAGCCGATACATTGGGGGTGGGAATAGCCACCGTAACCCGTGGCTCCCGTGCCCTCAAAGGCGAATAGGACTAGAGAGAATTATGTTACCCAAACCTGATCTGATCGATCTTCCGAGAAAGCCGCATTATGTAACACTCACGGCAGATTGCGATTTCTTTGCGCTTTTTAAGAAAATAGAAAAGCAGTATGAAACGTGTTTCATGCTCGAATCTTTGGGGGAAGAAAGCTTTATCTCCCGGCATTCGATTATTGGCTTTGATCCAGAAAAAATTATCTGGGCTCAAGAGCAAACCCTCTTTATTCAGGATCGTGAAGGCCATACCGAGCAATACGCAAGTGAGAACCCCTACTACCTGCTGCGGGAGCTTATTCCTCAGGATGTGATCTCGCGTAAATATGCGGGTGGGTTAACCGGTTACTTGGGCTACGACAGCATGAATTATTTCGAGCCTACGCTGAAGTTGCAAAGCAGCGAGATGTTCGATGCGTTTAAATTTGGCCTTTATAAAGATGGTTTGATCCTCGATAAGATGACCGGTGAGGTAATCTATTTCTATTACACGGATAGTCGCATGGATCTGGTGCAGGCTTTAATCGATGCCCCTTACGAAGGTAATGGCCCATTGGAGATCATTCCGACGGGCGAGACCATGTCCCAAGAAGAGCACCGTGAAGCCGTAATGAAGGTTAAACAAGACATCATCAACGGGAAAATCTTTCAGACTGAAGTAGGCTTTAAAAAGCGCTTTAAGTTGCTGGGCGATACTATCAATATCTATGAGCAGCTCCGGGAAGTAAACCCGTCACCACAGATGTATTACGTAAAGTTTGGTGAGCAAAAATTGATTGGGGCTAGCCCTGAGCTACTGTTCCGACTGCGCCAAGGCGAGATGGAAACCTTCCCGCTAGCAGGAACAGCCAAGCGTGGAGCAACAGAGGAGGAAGATCGCACATTAGCGCGTAATCTGCTTAACGACCCAAAAGAGATTGCTGAGCATAACATGATTGTTGATCTGCATCGTAACGATATTGGTCGTGTCGCGCGCTTTGGAACAGTGAAAGTGCGCAGCTTGATGGATATTAAGCGCTTTAGTCATGTACAGCATATATCCAGCGAAATTGTGGGCATTATCTCCGAAGAGCACGATATGTTCTCTGCATTAGCGAGTAATTTTCCCGCAGGCACTTTAACGGGTGCGCCGAAAATTGAAGCGATGAAGATCATTGATGATTTGGAATCTGATGGCCGTGGCCCTTATGGCGGTGCGGTTGGTCATTTTTCTTTTAATGGTGATTGCACCTTTGCTATTCCTATTCGTACGGTATTTGCCAAGGGTGAAGAGGCTTATGTGCAAACCTGTGGTGGTAATGTTTATGACTCTAATCCAGAAGATGAGTATGAAGAGATTCGCCGTAAGTTTGCCGGTACTAAAAAAGTGTTGGATCGTTTTATCAAAGGGGAAGCGTAAATATGAAAGTCTATATTATTGATAATTACGACTCCTTTACTTACAACCTTTATCAGTTTATCGGTGAAGTGTTGGAAACAGAGAAAAACCGAGGCCGTGTTGAATCGTTTGAGATCATCGTTAAGCGAAATGATCAGGTCACGTTGGAAGAAGTAAAAACGGCTAATCCAGATCGTATTATTATCTCCCCGGGCCCAGGCTCACCAGATGATGAGCAGTACTTTGGGGTGTGTTCACAAGTAATACTTGAGATGGGAAAAACGACGCCGCTGTTAGGCGTCTGTCTTGGGATGCAGGGCATAGTCCATCTATTCGGCGGCAATGTAGTGAAAGCACACTTGCCTATGCATGGAAAAGTCAGCCCGATTACCCATAATGGACAGGGTATTTTTAGGAATATTCCTGATCAGCTTGAAGTCATGCGCTACCACTCTCTTATGGCAGAGGCTGAAAGCTTCCCTGAATGTTTGCAACTGACCTCTGTCGTTGGGCCGTTAGCCGAAGATGAGTTTGAGGATTACAGTAAAATCCATCAAGGTGGTGAGTTTGAGGTTATGGGGGTACAACACCGAGAGTACCCGATTACTGGTATACAGTTTCATCCAGAATCCTTCGCAACGGAAGGTGGTAAAGAGCTGATCAGTAATTTCCTGTTTATGGAATAACCGAACTAGTTTAATTAACGAGCAAGATTAAGCGAAAAGATGGATATAGAGCGTATAAACCCCAGTGAAAAGTGGTCTGATGTTACAGTATTTAACAAAATGGCGCATTTTGTTGAAGTGGCTGACGATGAAAGTGCGGATATGCTAGGACAGGTAGAGCAGGTTTTTGCTCAAGCTGAAGCGTCTCTAGCGAGTGTAAATAGTGATAAATCTCGCATCATTTCGGTGACGATTTATGTGACGGACTTTGCCAACTTAGAGGTTTTGAATGAGGCTTGGAAAAACTGGCTACCAGCAGGATGTGCGCCAAGTCGAGCCTGCTTAAAGGTTGAGCTAGCAGATCCATCCTATTTGGTTGAGATTGCGTTTGTCGCTGCCGTGAAATAGGCCTTCGCTACATAAATAGGCTTTAGGTTTCTCGTTTTCTAAAGCCTATCCCCATCAATACAAAACTTATTAGTAGAACGGGTAGTACGCCTGTTTGTTGATAAGGCGTGACGCCGCTTCGTTCTTCAATCTCGCCCTTGAGTACCGCCTTTTGGTAGGCTGGTGCTTGGTTTGTGATCTCCCCTAGAGGGTTAATTAACGCAGTCAGTCCATTGTTGGTGCTACGAACCACCCAGCGGCCATTTTCGAGGGCGCGCATTTGGGCGATTTGTAAGTGTTGAGCCGGGGCAAGGGAGTGGCTGAACCAAGTGTCGTTGGATAGTGTAAGAATCCAATCGCTATCCGCGGATAAGCTTCTTACCAACTCTGGATAGGCGATTTCATAACAGATCGCCGCAGCAATACGGGTGTCTTTAGCGAGCAATCGAGACTGGGGGTGCTCCGGTAAACTAAAACCAGACATCGGCAGGTCAAAAAAGCTGATAAGCCCACGTATTTGACGTTCAAAGGGTACGTACTCCCCAAAAGGCACCAAGCGTTGTTTGTGGTAGATGCCGAAGCCGTTCGTCATAATCCCGAGGCTGTTATGTACGCGAAATCCTTCGGGGTGAGTTTCATCTAGCTCAATGGCAGGGTATCCGCTGATCAACATACGGTTTTCATTTTCTAGTTGATCAAAGAGGGTGACGAGATAGGGCATAGCGGAAGAAAGGTAGGTGGATATCGCTGTTTCTGGCCAGATGATAATGGGAGCGTCAGTTTGTGTTTCCGTCATGCGAGTATAGGTGCCGAGAATTTCAGGTAAGTAGCTGCGATCCCATTTAAGATGTTGTGGAATATTCGCCTGAACGATATCTACCTTTAATTCTTCTCCTTTTGTTGTCCACTCGGTGGTTAGAAAAGGGGCTAGGCAAAACAAAGTGATAGGGATAGCCCAGTTAAGGCGTGCCCTTTTACTTCTGGCGTGTACGATCTCAAGCATACCGATGGAAATAGTGAGAATCCCCAAAGATAACAGCCAGACTCCGCCAATGGGTGCCCAGCTTCTAAAAGGGGATTCAGTGAGCGCGTAACCTAGATATAACCATGGGAAGCCGGTAAACACCCAGCTACGTAGCCACTCAAACACAACCCAGAGGCCGATAAATGCGAGGGCGGTGTGGCGAGGTTGATTAAACCAGCGACGATAAGCCCAAGCTTGTAACGCAAATATCAGCGCCAGTGCGGCAGCGAACGCTGCAGTCATCAGTACCGATAATAAAAAGGGTGTGTCGCCAAAGGTATGAATGCTGACGAAGACCCATGAGGCACCACTGCCATATAGACCCGCACCGTAGCACCAGCCAAGAATACTTGCTTGCTTGGCTGTTGTCTCTTTTAGGGTGTAATAGAGAAGTGCAGGGCTGACAAAGACCAGTAGCCAGAAATGAATCGGTGCTAGGGATAGTGTGACCAGTGCACCGCCTAAAACAGCAAGCAGTGCACGGTAAGCTAAGGGGTGTATTTGCATCCGTTGCTCAGGATTTTCGGGTTACCTGTAGAAGTCGGATTCTACGGTTGTCAGATGACAAAACTTTGAAACTAAAGCCATCAATAGTGACCTCTTCATCCTTGCGAGGCAGGTGCCCGAATCGTTTAGTCACGATACCGCCGATGGTGTCGAATTCATCTTCCGAGAAACTGGCGTCAAAGTATTCGTTAAAGTCTTCAATTTCTGTCAGGGCTTTAACGATATAAGCATTTTCGTCAAACGGGCGGATGTTACCGTCATCATCGTCGACATCGTGCTCATCTTCGATTTCGCCCACAATCTGTTCCAGTACATCTTCAATGGTGACAAGACCTGCAATTCCACCATACTCATCGATAACGATCGCCATATGGTTGTGATTAACGCGGAACTCTTTAAGTAGAATATTCAGACGCTTACTTTCGGGGATAAAGGTGGCTTTGCGAAGCTTACTGTAAATGTCGAAGCTTTCCTGACCCTCTTCGATAATCAGCGGCAGAAGGTCTTTCGCAAGAAGGATGCCGATCACCTCATCAGGGTTGTCTCCGATCACAGGGAAGCGGGAGTGGGCGCTGGAAATGATAACGGGTAGAAACTCTTTGGGTGTTTGCTCAGCACTGACGCTGACCATCTGCGAGCGAGGAATCATAATATCCCGCACCTGCATATCGGCAACTTTTATTGCCCCTTCGATGATGCTTAGAGCCTCATGATCCAATACGCTTTCTTCAGCTGCATCCCGTAGTACATCGAGCACTTCGTCACGGGTTTTGGGTTCATCAGAAAATGCTTGGGCCAGACGCCCTAACCAACTTCGGGGTTGTCCCGATCGATCTTCACTCATAACAGTTCCTCATTCTCCTTGTTGATAAGGATCAGGTATATTCAAGCTCGCCAGAAGTTCGGTCTCCAAGGATTCCATCTCTTCTGCCTCTGCATCATTTATATGGTCGAAACCGATCAGATGCAAGGTTCCATGTATCACCATATGTGCCCAGTGGTGCATTAAGGGCTTTTTCTGTTCCTTCGCTTCTTTAGCAACAACTTCTGCGCAGATGGCAAGATCGCCTAGCAGGTCGGTCGGTATGCCAGCAGGGCCGTCAAAAGGAAATGAAAGAACATTGGTTGGGTAATCTTTACCACGATAGGCAGCATTCAGTTCTTGGCTTTCATCAGCGTCCACAAGGCGGATGCATATTTCGCCACGTTCTTGGCGGCCTTTGAGAGCAGAGGTGACCCATTGCTCGAAGGCGGAGTCATCAGGAAGCTCAATAGCAGAGGTTTCCCGTTGTACATCGACGCTGATCTTCATGATGCTGACTCTCTTTTCTTCTCGTAGCGGTCATAGGCCTCAACGATATGTTGTACCAATGGATGGCGCACGACATCTTTTGATGAGAAGTGAGTAAAGCCAATTCCTTTCACGCCGTCGAGCACTTCAATGGCATGTTTTAAGCCAGAGAAGGTGCCTTTAGGTAGATCCACCTGAGTAACATCGCCGGTTATGACAGCGGTAGATCCAAAGCCGATACGTGTCAGGAACATTTTCATCTGCTCTCGAGTGGTGTTCTGGCTTTCGTCCAGAATAACAAATGCACCATTGAGGGTGCGTCCACGCATATAAGCCAGCGGAGCGATCTCAATAATATTGCGCTCAATCAGTTTGGTGACCTTTTCAAAACCGAGCATCTCATACAACGCATCATAAAGAGGGCGAAGGTATGGATCGACCTTTTGAGACAGATCACCTGGTAAAAAACCAAGTTTTTCGCCCGCCTCTACAGCAGGGCGCACCAGCAAAATGCGTTCAATCTCTTCCCGCTCTAGGGCTTCAACCGCACAAGCAACGGCGAGATAGGTTTTACCCGTCCCCGCAGGCCCAATGCCAAAATTAATGTCGTGGCTCCAGATGGAGCGAACATAGTTTTGTTGGTTGGGCCCACGAGGTCGGATCAGAGATTTCTTTGTGCGGATGGTAACATCGATCTTGTCGTGACCGGCTACAGCTAAACGTTGCTCAACACCTGATTGTTGCAGGTGTAAATGAATCAGTTCCAGAGTGATTTCCGTACCGCTGACCGCTTCTTGATACAGTTGACGAAGCATGGTGGCGACGGCTTCAGCGAGGTCATTTTCGCCAGTTATTTGAAACTCATTGCTGCGGTTATGAATCTGCACGCTCAGACGGGATTCAATCAGCTTAAGATGTTCGTTAAGTTGGCCGCAGAGGCTGGCAAGCGCCTCTGCATGAAAAGGCGTTAGTAAGAATTTAACGCTGGGTGCTTCTTGAGAAGTCATAAAATATTATTGCTCAGTCGTGTCGGATTAATCGAGCTCGGAGCTGATTAATTCCCCTAGAAGGGAGTTGGCATAGGCTTCAACAATACGCACATTCGCAAAATGGCCGATCAGGTCTGGATTATCGCAACGGAAGTTGACGACGCGGTTGTTTTCCGTGCGTCCCGACAGCATGCCAGGGTCTTTCTTAGAATAGCCGTTCACCAGAATGCGTTGGGTACTGTCAACCATGCGACGGCTGATCTGCATGGCTTGCTGAACAATGCGATTCTGAAGAATAGTAAGGCGCTCTTTTTTCGTCTCTTCCGTTACCGTATCGGGTAAGTCGGCAGCCGGTGTGCCAGGGCGACGGCTGTAGATAAAACTAAACGAGTTATCAAAGCCGATCTCTTGGATTAAGTTCATGGTGGCTTCGAAATCAGCGTCAGTTTCCCCAGGGAAACCAATAATAAAATCAGACGACATCGAAAGGTCAGGGCGTATCTTTAACAACTTGCGAACTTTGGATTTGTATTCTAAAACCGTGTGGCCGCGTTTCATCGCCATTAAAATGCGATCTGATCCTGATTGAACCGGTAGGTGCAAATGGCTGACCAGCTCTGGTACATCGGCGTAGACGTCAATCAGGCTTTCTGTGAATTCTACTGGATGAGATGTGGTAAACCGGATGCGATCAATGCCATCAATTGCTGCTACATGGCGGATCAGTTCTGCAAGATCAGCGGTATCTCCATCATGGGTAGTACCTTGGTAGGCATTTACGTTCTGACCCAGTAAGTTAACTTCGCGAACGCCCTGCTCGGCTAATTCGACGCATTCGGTAATGACATCATCTAGTGGACGGCTAACTTCTTCTCCACGCGTGTAGGGTACAACACAGAATGTACAGTATTTGCTGCAGCCTTCCATAACGGATACAAAAGCTTCCGCCCCTTCTACTTTAGGGGCGGGCAAAGCGTCAAACTTTTCGATCTCAGGAAAGCTAATATCGACCACGCCTTTTTGTCCCTGATGAGTGAGGTCAATCATTTCGGGCAGGCGATGTAAGGTTTGTGGGCCGAAGATCATGTCTACATAAGGCGCTCGAGTGAGAATATTCTCCCCCTCTTGGCTGGCTACGCAGCCGCCGACACCAATCACAAGGTCCGGTCTATTTTCTTTTAGTTTGCGCCAACGTCCCAGTTGATGAAAAACTTTCTCTTGTGCTTTCTCTCTAATGGAACAGGTGTTTAACAGCAATACGTCGGCATCATCCGGATTGTCGGTTAATTCCAGTTCATGGCTTTCACCTAGCAGATCCGCCATACGGGAAGAATCGTACTCGTTCATCTGACAGCCATGAGTTTTAATAAACAGCTTTTTTGCCATTACACACCTTACGTTGGATCGTTCACAAAAAGACCGGTCATTATACTGGATGGGCTGCTCCATTAATAGCATCTTAAAGTGCTTGTAAATGGCGTAAATGCCCCCATATAACGTGCAGGTTTTGGTAATTCAACAGGTTAGAGAGTAATCAGCGCTATGGCCAAAGATGAGCGTATTTATCGAGTGATATTTGTAAACCAAGACAAAGTTTACGAAGTGTTTGTGAATCACGTTTTTCAGAGTGATATGTGGGGTTTTATCCAACTGGAAGGTTTTGTATTTGGTAGCAAGTCTGATCTGTTGGTTGATCCGAGCGAAGAAAAGTTGAAGCAGCAGTTTGCTGAGGTAGAGCGAAGCTATATCCCAATGCAGGCCATTATTCGCATCGATGAAGTGAAAAAAGAGGGTGTGGCTAAAATTACAGAAGCCAAGGGGACGGTGACTGCCTTTCCAGTTATGCAGCCACCTTCCAAGTAAGGTTCTTTAGTTAAAGCAGGACTCCGTGTTCAGCTTCGTTAAACGGCTTCCGAATGCCTCTTCGATACTGCCATCGGCAAAGACGATCTCAACATGGTCGATGTCGATGCACTGGACGCTGGTCCCTTTCCATGTGTTTTCCCAGTTGTGTCCACTGCTATAGGTGCCAGGGGGAATCGGGCCAGCTACACGCAGGTAGGCTCTATGGTCACGGCTTTTCCGGGGCTTGACGATTTTTCCGTTCTTATCATAGGCGGTAGTACGGAACAAGATGTACTGATATGTGCTCGGGGAAATGTTAATAAAGTTAATATTGGCTCCCACTGGGCCTCGTTTGCTTTTAAGTACAGGGCGAGCTAACTCTAAGGAGATTAAAGGTGGAGGCACGTAGACAGGGGCAGGCGGTGGAGTTTCAACGACTTTTTCTTGGCGGCAGGCGCTTAGCCAAAGCGCGGCACCAATGAGAGCTGTGATTTTTAGAATGCGCATGTTGAAATTCCGTACTAATCAAGTGTGAAAGTGTGACCGGAGTTCAGGCTTCCGGTTCCCATTTATACCACAATAACCTTAAGGTAAACTGATTACGCAAGGTTGATCAATGTTTTGGAGGGGCGCCCTGGAATCTCCCGTGCCAGCCTAGGAACCAAATACCCGGGCAAGCAGGACTGCAGCTCTTTTACTAGCTGCTTAGCTTCTGTGTCGTTAATGTCAAAATGCGCTGCGCCGATGACACGATCCAGAAGAAACAGGTAATAAGGCAGTACCCCATCCTCAAACAGCTTTTCGCTGAGCTTTTTTAAAATTTCTGCGTGATCATTAATCCCTCGGAGTAAGACAGCTTGGTTAAGTAGTGTGATACCTGCTGTGCGTAATTTTTGTAAGCTTTCGGAAACGTGGCGATCTATTTCGTTTGGATGGTTGATGTGTAAGACGATGACCGTATGAAGCCGGCTATCTTTCAGCATCTGGCATAAGGTTTGGGTAACTCGTTGTGGGATAACCACAGGTAAGCGTGTGTGGATTCTTAGGCGTTGAATATGAGGAATTGATTCCAAGTCAGCGATCATGCGTGCAAGCCGCTGATCGGTTGTGGCAAGGGGGTCGCCTCCCGAGAAAATAACCTCGCTGATACTTGTATCAGTTTGAATATAGGCCAGTGCTTGCTGCCATTGTGCTTTCCCTAACTGGTTATCTTCATAGGGGAAGTGTCGGCGAAAGCAGTAGCGGCAGTTGATAGCACAAGCCCCGCTAAGGATGAGTAACACGCGGCCCTTGTATTTATGAATGAGTCCGGGTGCTGGTTTGCTGTCCATCTCTTCAAGAGGGTCTGAGGAGTAGCCATTGGCTGAAATCATCTCTGCCATTTGTGGTAGTACTTGCAAAAGTAACGGATCGTGTGGATTGCCTTTTTCAATTCGTGACAGATAAGGTTGAGGCACACGCAGAGCAAAGGCATGTGTGGCTTCCAAACTTAAATCGACCTGCTCAGGGGAGAGTCCTACTTGGCTAAGTAGGTCGTCAACGCTGGATATCGCTCCTTTTAACAGGTGCTGCCAATCGTTTTCTGGGGTGGAAGCGATCAAATTCATAGGTGGCTCGTGTCGATTAATTTTGCTCGCATTCTCCTTTCAAGTAGAATACGTGTCAATTTCGGGGATCGGCCCCATTTGCATTCACTTATTTATCAGAGAAAACTATGGCAAGTTATTCCGCTAACCAGCTCAAAAATGGCCTGAAAGTGATGATCGACGGCGATCCATGTTCCATTCAGGATCTTGATTTCGTTAAGCCGGGTAAAGGTCAGGCCTTTACCCGTGCGAAAATGAAGAACTTACTTACTGGTCGCGTGTGGGAACGTACCTTTAAATCTAACGAATCTGTTGAAGGGGCAGATGTGGTTGATCGCGATATGGAGTATTTATACTTCGATGGTGATATGTATAACTTCATGGTGCCAGTTACGTTTGAACAGTATGGTGTTGATGCCAAGGCGATGGGTGACTCCGCGAAGTGGATCAAGGAAAACGAAGTTTGTTTGATCACGCTTTGGAACGATAACCCAATCGCTGTGCAGCCACCTAACTTCGTTGAGCTGGAAGTAACAGAAACGGACCCGGGTCTGAAAGGCGATACAGCACAGGGTGGCTCTAAGCCAGCAACGTTGAGTACAGGCGCTGTTGTGCGTGTTCCTCTATTCATTGAACAAGGCGAAGTGCTGAAAATTGATACCCGTACTGGTGACTACGTGAGTCGCGCTTAGTATTAGATAGTGGTTCGTGATTCGGCAGCCTCGGCTGCCGTTTTTGTCTCTTAGTAGTGAGTAAGATTGAATGGAAAGTTGGCAGCCGACGGCAACGATGAATAACCTACGGCGTAGGGCTGAAATTCTCGCGCAAATTCGCCGCTATTTTAATGATCAGGCGGTGATGGAAGTCGATGCTGCGGTTTTATCCCACTGTGCCGTTAGTGATCCTTTTATCGACTCTCTTGAGGTTAGTTTTCGTGGTCATCCTGCTGCGGATATTGAAACCTGCTATCTGCAAACTTCGCCTGAATACGCTATGAAGCGGCTTTTGGCTGCGGGTAGCGGTGATATCTACCAAATGGGTAAGGTGTTTCGTAATGGGGAGGAGGGGCGGTACCATAACCCTGAGTTCACCATGCTGGAATGGTATCGGTTGGGTTATGATGATATTCAATTGATGGATGACGTAGAGCAACTAGTGCGCTCTATTTTGACGATAGGTCCTATACGTCGAGCTAGTTACCGAGAGATTTTCATCGAAAAATTAAATCTTGATATTATGACGGCGACAGCAGCAGAGCTGGCTAGTACTTTGCGCCAGCATGTTGATGTCATGATGGATGAAGATGATAAAGATACATGGCTCAATTTGCTGATGTCTCATGTTATAGAGCCTACCTTAAAAGATGAGCCTATCTTTATTACGAACTATCCAGCTAGTCAGTCAGCCTTGGCGCGATTAAAAATATCTGAAACGGGCCAACCTGTTGCTGCGCGATTTGAATTGTTTGTGGGGGGGATGGAGTTAGCAAACGGCTACCATGAATTGACCGATGCGGCAGAACAGGCAAGACGCTTGGAGGCTGATCAGCAGGTACGCTCAGCATTAGCATTGCCTCAGCGGCCATTGGAAAGGCGTTTGGTCAGTGCGTTGCAAGCGGGCTTGCCTGATTGTGCAGGTGTTGCTTTAGGTGTTGATCGACTGGTGATGTTGGCTCTCAATGCGCAGCATATTGCCGAGGTAATTCCCTTTACCTTCCGGCATGCTTAATTAGACCTGTAGCGCTTTATGAACAAAGCGTTTTAAGCTGGCAGGTGGTTAATCAAAGCGCTACGTATGCGTTTTACGGCTTCTTCCAACAAAGGTTTGGGGCAGCCAAAGTTAAGGCGCATAAAATTAGCATTGCCAAAATCCCTACCGGGGGACATTCCTACGCCCGCTTGCTCAAAGAAGCGAGCGGGGTTTTCCAGTTTTGCGGCTGATACATCTATCCACGCTAAATAGGTGGCTTCAATAGGGTCGAGCTTTAATCCTGGAATTCGATTGATCTCCTCAACTAAATAATCTCGGTTGCCGCGTAGGTAATCTAGTTGCTTTTGATTCCACTCATCCCCCGCTTCGTAAGCAGCAATCGCGGCCGTATAGCCAAATAGGTTAACGTCTGGAACGATACCTTTGCGGACGTTAACAAACTGCTTGCGTAGCTGGCCATTAGGGATGATAGCAAAAGAGCATCCCAGTCCTGCGATGTTGTAAGTTTTGCTGGGGGCCATCAGTGTTATTGTTCTTTGGGCTATAGTGTCATTTAAACTGGCAAGAGGGATATGTCTTAAACCCGGCTCCAGAATCAGATCGCAATGTATCTCGTCAGAGCAGACAACTAAGTCGTGCTTTACGATAATATCAGCGAGCGCTTGTAACTCCTCTTCACGATAAACCGTTCCGCCAGGGTTATGTGGGTTGCAGAACAGTAAGAGACGGGTGTCGGGGGTGATGGCTGCTTCTAACTTGGCTAGATCAAGCAGTGTATGCCCATCGGTTTGGGTCGTCATAGGTACTTGTGTTACTTGGCGTTTAGATAGATGTGGTGCAGAGACGAAAGGCGGATAAATTGGCTGGGGTGACACCACACGGTCCCCTTCTTCGCCAACACTCCTGCATGCGAGGTTGAGGCCGCATACCAAACCGGGTAACCATACCAACCAATCTCTTTGTATGTTCCACTGGTACAGTTCAGCCATGCGCTTGATGACAATATCATTTAATTCCGAGGGTGTATTTGTATAGCCAAACACGCCGTGGTCGACCCGCTTGTGTAGGGCATCAATAACACCCGGGGGGGCCATAAAATCGGTATCGGCCACCCACATAGGTAGAATCTCGGTATCCCTATAGCGTTCCCATTTTTGGCTGGCGGTATCGCGTCGGTCGATAAATACATCAAAATTCGTTGGGCTCATGGGCTTGTTCCTGCGCTAACAAAGCAAATTACCTTCATGCAAAGGTAAGTGAGATAGGTTACAAAGTGTAAGCTTCACGTTATAGTTTAACGATTATCAAATCAAATTCGTTTGCGACATCTTGAGTGACTGTCTTTATGGTAATTACCCCGTTACCAAATAGGTTAAAATCATTTTTATAGCAGTTACTGATATTTGCACAGTGTATATAGGTCGGAGCCATCCTCATGAGCAAGAATAATCAAGTTATTATTTTCGATACCACTTTACGTGATGGGGAGCAAAGCCCCGGTGCCTCTATGACTCGGGATGAGAAGCTACGGATTGCAAAACAGCTTGAAAAGATGCGGGTTGATGTTATTGAGGCCGGTTTTGCCATTGCCTCGCCGGGGGATTTTGAGTCGGTCAAAGCGATAGCGGAGGCTGTCACTGAAAGTACCGTATGCTCATTATCTCGTGCACTGGATGCTGATATTGACCGTGCCGGTGAAGCACTTAAAAACGCAGCTTCTGGGCGTATCCACACCTTTATAGCCACGTCACCTATTCATATGAAATATAAGCTCCAAATGGAGCCAGATCAGGTTGTAGAGCAGGCAGTTTATGCGGTGAAACGTGCGCATAATCTGATCAGTGATGTGGAGTTCTCCTTAGAAGATGCCAGCCGCTCTGACTTAGACTTTATGTGTCGTATCATCGAGAAAGTGATCGATGCCGGCGCACGTACTATTAATATTCCGGATACCGTGGGCTATGCTATCCCTGAAGAGTTCGGCTATACCATTGGTCAGCTGTTGCAGCGTATCCCTAATGCAGATAAAGCGATCTTCTCCGTGCACTGTCACAATGATTTAGGCCTGGCAGTGGCGAACTCATTGGCTGCGGTCACTGCAGGTGCACGCCAGGTTGAGTGTACGATTAACGGTTTGGGTGAGCGCGCCGGTAACGCTTCACTTGAAGAGATTGTGATGGCGATCCGCACGCGTAAAGATCGTTTGAATCTGGAAACCGGCATTGATACTACACAGATCGTACCTGCATCGCGTTTGGTCTCTAGTGTAACGGGCTTCCCTGTACAGCCTAACAAAGCAATCGTCGGTGCTAATGCCTTTGCCCATGAGTCAGGGATTCACCAAGATGGTGTGTTAAAGCATCGTGAAACCTACGAAATTATGACGGCTCAAGATGTCGGCTGGAATACCAACCGTATGGTCATGGGTAAGCATTCGGGGCGTAATGCCTTCCGCTCACGTTTAGTAGAGCTGGGTACAACATTTAAATCGGATCTTGAACTCAATAATGCTTTTGCTCGCTTTAAAGAGTTGGCGGATAAAAAGCATGAAATTTTTGATGAAGATTTGATCGCTTTAGTATCTGATGCGCAAGCGGCAGATGCTTATGAGAAATATAAGCTGTCTTCTCTGAATGTGACTTCGCAAACCGGGGAAGTACCCGTGGCGCAGGTGTCTCTGGTAGTAGATGGCCAAGAGCATAAAGCGCAATCTGAAGGTGGCGGGCCTGTGGATGCAGCGCTTAAAGCGATCGAGAAGATCGTTAACTCCAAATCCAGTCTTGAATTGTATTCGGTTAATGCGATTACAAGTGGTACTGATTCTCAGGGTGAGGTGACTGTTCGATTGGAGAAAGCGGGTCGTATTGTTAATGGTGTTGGAGCGGACACGGATATTATCATCGCATCAGCGAAGGCTTATGTTCATGCGCTTAATCTGATGGATGCGAATATTCAAAAGGCGCATCCGCAGGTTTAATGGGCATGGATGTAGAGCGGCTTAAGCAAGAGCAATTAAGGCATCAATATCTAGAGGTCCTTGGGGTAACGAGTTGGTTGCCCCGTACTGCGCTGCCGGGTGCTCCTGCTCCGGCTGATTGGGTTGCTGAGTTTCTTTATGGTGATCTATCGGCTTTAGAGGGGGATGAAGATCACTTTGATGAGCCTCATTCGCTGGGGGAGTCTCCAGTTGTTACGCCTAGAAAGCCGCTTACCTCTGCTCCTGTCTCTTCCAAAGATTTGCATCTTGATGAGCCGAAACTGCCTCTCAGTAGTGCTGCTAAAACGGATGGGGCTTCGCGCCCTGAATCCCGAGAGAGTGCAGCGCCGCTTCCTGCTGTGGATTTAGCAAAGCGAGAGGGTAAAGTTAAGCCGCCGCGATTTAAGTTGGTTTATTGGGTATTTGACAAGGTTATCGTTATCGATTCTTTGCCCCCTCAAAGTCGGGGGAGCATTGGGCGCAAAGCTTACCAAACGTTATGTTGTAATATGCTTCGAGCGATGGGCTTGTCTGCCCAGTTGAGGCTTGAACCCTATACGCTTAACTGGCCGATGTTAGTGGGTGAGGGGTTGGACCAAGGCCCCGAAGAAGCCTCTAAAGCGGTTCGTCATAAGATAAGTAAGTTGCTCCAAGAACACCAACCTGATCTGATCCTACTCTTAGGTGAAGCATCCGCTCAGATGGTTATGAACCGCTCTGAAGCACTTGATGAATTGCGGGGCGTAGTATTTAGCTATAGCAGCAAAATCAGTGCTATCTCCACCTTAAGTTTTACACAGATGATGCAGATACCCGAATGTAAAAAAGAGGTATGGGCTGATCTGCAAAAGGTTTTGCGCTAGATGTCTGAATTACGCAGGTTAGCTGTATCTGATGTGGATGCGCTTTTCAGTTTAGAAGCTTTGAGCTTGCCTACTGATACGTGGTCGCGTGCGCAATTGGAGCAACAGCTAACGGATGCGCGAAGCACTAACTTAGGGGTATTTGCCTCGGAGGGGTTGGTAGGCTTTGTACTTGCTAAGTCCCTTTTTGATGAAGCAGAATTGTATCAAATAGCGGTCTCGCCTGATCAGCAAGGGCGAGGGTTGGCACAACAGCTTTTGAATGCCCTAATTGCTGAGCTAAAAAGAGAGAGTATTGCGCGTGTGATACTGGAAGTTCGGGCGTCCAACCTGCGGGCAATCGACCTTTATACACGCTTTGGCTTTACTGTTGATGGGCGGCGTAAAGACTACTATTGGATTGAGAATGGTAGGGAAGATGCTTTATTGCTCAGTTATCAGGTTAATCGATAACGTTAGTCGCTGCGTATAGGTCATAAGTCGCTATCGGAAATCCAGTGCGGCTACACTGGGCTTAAGTTAAAATGGGCCTATTCGCTAACTCAACCTGACTTCCCAATCACTATGAGTATATCAGAAGGCTTGTTAACCGGGCTTTGGTTATGGTGGCTACATGTTATTTATGGACTTGCGCTAGGCTATGCATTCTATCGAGCACCGTGGCGGACAGTTGTTAGTAATAAAGGACTGCAGCATCTTTTTTTTGGGGCGACTGTACTGTTAGCTTTGATGTGGAGTATGCGAGCGGGTATTTCTCCTGGCTTGAGCATTCACTTTTTGGGTATGACGACGCTGACCCTGATCCTTGGTTGGGACTTAGCGATACTGTCGGGCAGTTTGGTTTTGCTGGCCATGACGCTAATTGGTAAAGAGAGTTGGGATGGTCTCTCAGCCAACGGACTATGTTTAGTGATCATTCCAGCGTTGCTTTCCCATGTTATTCATCAGTGGGTGGAGCGCCTTTTTGGCAAGAACTTTTTTATCTACCTTTTTCTTTGTGCATTCCTTGGGTCGGCTATTGTTATTGCTATATCCGGTCTATCTATGAGTTCGTTGCTGTGGTTTGATGGCGTCTACGCTTGGAATAAAATTGAGCATGAGTATGTGCGTTATCTGCCTTTGATTATGTTCCCAGAAGCCCTCATGAATGGCATTTTAATGACGGGGATTATGGTTTTTTACCCAGACTGGATTCGTACGTTTGATGCAAAAGCCTATATAGATGAGCAATAATCTCAGCTGAACTATCTATCACTGCCTAACAGGATGCTTGGAGAGTTTTCTCTGTAAGGTTCTTCGGTGCATACCCAAAGCGCGAGCAGTAGCGGAAATATTACCTTCATGCTCAGTCAATACTTTCTGTATATGTTCCCATTCCAGTCGATTGACTGACATAGGCTGAGGCGCTATTTCAATGCTTTCATCTGGGGTGGTTTGTTCTAGCGCTTGTAGTATGTCGTCTGCGTTAGCCGGTTTGGGCAAGTATTGCGTTGCCCCTAATTTTATTGCTTCCACGGCGGTAGAGATGCTGGCATAGCCAGTTAGTACAACAATTTTGATATCTGGATTGACAGCAGTGAGGGCGGGGATAACGGTTAGTCCTGAGGCACCTTCCATCTTTAGGTCTAGTGAGGCGTAATCAGGTTGCCACTCTTGTAATAGCTCAATAGCACTTTCTGAACTGCGTGCTACCTTAACGTCAAAGCCGCGACGGGTCATAGCGCGGGATAAAACGCGAGTGAAGGTAGCATCATCATCAACGATTAAGAATGATTTTGCCTCAGCCATGTACAGATCTCCTAGAAAGCCGGACTTCAGTGATGGTGCCTCGTTCTTGGGCGGCATAGAGTTTAACCTCGCCATCATGCCTAGCCAGTGTGGTTGAAGTTAAGAACAACCCAATACCTAAACCTCTACCCTTCGTTGTGATAAAAGGCTTGCCAAGTTCGCTGGCTTTATCAATAGGTAGTCCCGGGCCGTAATCTCTGATCATTAACCAAATATCGACTTCATCCCAGCTAAGGTCAATGTGTATATTATTCGGGCAGGCATCTGCGGCATTATTTAGTAGGTTTAAAATCGCTTGGCGTAAAGCTGTGTTGCTGCGAAGATCGGGAGGGAGATCATCTTGCAAGGTTAAGTGGTAGGTGACCTCAGGTCGTGTGATTTTCCATTGTTCGAGTACTTCATTCAGGAACTCGGTTACTAAGGATGTTTTTTCGCTATTATGTTCTTCGGCAACGGATCGGGCCATCGTTTGTAATTTATCTGCGCAGATTTCTACTTGCTTCTGCAAGATGGCAATATCCTCTTTTTGCTCTTCGGAAAGTGACGGGTCCAGATCCATTTCATGTAATATCACGCGCATGGTACTTAAGGGGGTGCCTAATTCATGAGCTGTACCGGCTGCCATGGTACCAAGGGCCAGAATTTGTTGATTGTGTACCTTTGCTTCCCGTGCCTCAATCAGTCTTTGCTGCTGGTGTTGGATAGTGCGGTTGATACGAACAATGAAGTAAGTAATGACGATCACTGTCATGATAAAGTTTAGCCACATACCAATCATATGAATATCAAACAATGCGCTTAGCGAGTGTTGATGGCCAGTATCTTTGATGACGGGAATGTAATACACCAGCAACGAGCCATAAATGGCTGTCACGGTGATGGCCATCATCCAAATATAACGGCTATCGAGGGTCATGACGGTAATAATTAATGGGATAAGTAGCATGAAGATAAAAGGGTTGGTACTACCACCAGAATGGTACAGGATAAAACCATAAACGATGGAGTCGGCCAGTAGTTGTGAAAAGAGTTCCGGTTGTGTGACTGGCCAAGGTGAGTGCAACCTGGCATAGGTCATTAAGTTGAGTAATCCTAATAAACCTAAAGCAGAGCCTAGAGCCCATGGGTCTAGATCTATATGCAGATATAAGAGCGCAAATACAACGGCACAGCACTGGCCAAGCAGTATCACAAATCGAATATAAGTTAGTTGCAGTAACTGCTGATGATTCCCCGACACGAGAGCCCCCTCACATGGACAGTGAAGTATAACGGAAATTGGTTTGTTTGTGGTTGAGGCAGATTGTCGCAGTGCTAAAGTCTCTGGCACTAAGAATTATCTCCATTCATTGTTTATCGACTGAAGATCAGCGAAAATAGCGATCATTAATACTTTTAACCCCGCAAGCTGTTAATACTCCCAAGGGAGTATTTTCGTTGAGCTTGTGTCTATTCAGAAGATCTATTCATGTCTAATGCTATTGCTACAGAGGTTGCTAAACGTCGCACCTTTGCCATTATCTCGCACCCTGATGCCGCCCAGCCTTTCAACGCTTAAAACCACCTTTCATTGCACACCACAATCACATCTCTACGTACTGAATTTAAAGGCTTTTTGTCTTTTTCTCGTTTCTTTGCTTTTCAATGATGTTCAAGCGTAACCTCGGAAAGTGTGTACAAACTTGAGTACAAATTCCGTTTTAGAGGCGTTTGGCGAAAATTCCATGACACAAATCTGTCTCTAGGCCTTGTGGTTACTGGGTTTGATGAAGAAAGTACCTCCTGCTTTTGGTGCTTTGGTTTCGACATTACAAAAGCGGAATAAATGCGATCATCTCTAGTTTTTTGTTTATAAGCTTATGAATTTAAAGGGTTCGTCATTGTGGTTTTTGATGTGTCATCGTTGCGAGTGTACAAACAGTGTGTACAAATTTTTCTCGTTAGGCGTGTTGATTGCTATTCATGACACAAACCGCTTTGTAGCCCTTGTTATTCATAGGTTTGAGCTGAAAAGTACCTAATACCAACATTTGGGTTTTGATAAGGCTGATCTTCTGAACAAATCATGCATCTTTCTGACCATCAACAAGTGATGAATCAGGCGATGATAGCTTTACATTGATTTTCAGGAGAATTCAGATGACAGCAGTAGCGCACCAGGTAACCCCTTTTCTAACATCTTACGAAGTGATGGCTCGTTACCACATTAGCTATACGACGCTCTGGCGAAGAATAAAAGATGGCAGCTTGCCGCAACCTCGTATCAACCGAAATACTCGAAACAAGCTTTGGCACATTGAAGACTTGGAAGAGTATGAGAAGAAAGAGGACTGAGCCTCTTTCTTTTATTGTCCGAAACGCCAGTTGAATGGAAAGCCTGTCGGCTCGATGATGGTTTCTAGCTGTTGATACCAAACATCGTAAGCTTGACGCATTTCATCCAGGTACTGATACTGGTTGTAGATAGCATCCAACCCTTTTTTGCTGTGGCCAATCATCAACTCGGCAACTTCTTGCGTCGTGATGGCCGACATTCGCGTTCGCATCGTTCTGCGAAGATCATGCATAGACCAATGTTCCATCTCAACACCAAGCGACCTGCGAGCCCAGATTTTCACATTGTTAGGAATAGTGGTATCAAAGCCATTTGTGGCAAGCTCTTCTTGTCCGTTCGCGGGAAACAAGTAGGTTGATTTGCTCATCTGCATCGCCAGTTCAATCAGCTCAATAGCTGGCTTAATCAATGGCCGCATGATCGGCGCTCCAATTTTCTCACCTTGTTTGCGGATCTCTATGGGCACTGTCCACATTGCAGATTGCAAGTCAAAGTGATGCTTTTCAGCTTGAATGAGTTCTCCCTTACGGCCTCCCAATAACAGAAGCAATTTTATGTAGATGCGATTCTTCTCAGTGATTTTTGACTCATGCAAATAGCGCCAAAGTATCCTGATCTCGTTGTCATTTAGCACCCGAGTTCGTTTGCCTTTCTTACCGCCAACCTTCTTTGCTGTGATCCCAGCGGCAGCGTTAATTTCCAAAATTTGTTCATCAATCAGCCAGTCATAGAACTTATGCAGTACAGACACTAGGCGTTCTGTGTTTGAAGGGGACGACTCCGAAACCTCACGAAGACAGTTTCTTAAGGACAATTCATTGATGTCAGTTAATGGGTACTTGCCAAGTCTGGGCAGCAAATATATTTCACTGCTGCGTTTTTGGAAGTGCCACGTTTTCTCCTTTAGCCCTTGCTTACCGGCAGAGTCTATCCAGTCTCGAAAAATCGATTCGAAGCTTTGGTTGGCAGAATACTTGGCCCGTTCCTGCTGAAGGTAGAGCTTGGGATTTCTGCCCTGATCAAGTACTGCCCTTAACCTATCCAGCTCATTCCTGGCTTCAGCAAGCTTCATAAGTGGGTAAGTACCTATGTCTACCCGCTGTTGCTTGCCATCGAAACGATAACGAAACTGAAAAACAATTTTGCCCTTGGGCGATACCCGAGCACTTAGCCCATCTCGGTCGGCTTTTACTACGGTTTCTTTTGCTTCTTTATTTAACCTGGCATCGAGCCAGCTAACTGATAACGCCATGTTATAAGCCCAGCCCTAGTTTTGATTTTAATGATTGTTTACGTGATTCTTCTTTGGGTTCTGGCGCTTTACTCACAGAAGTAATTTCAACTTCTGGAGCATGGCCATCCACCTGTACAGATGTCGTGGATAGATTGGGTTGGCTCATGTGAATTAACCCAAAGGTGGCCAGCATCCGCAGACGCTCAGCGCGTTCCCGTGGTGGTGTCTTTTCCAATTCTTTGAGTAGTTCTGGGTGGCTCCCTGGGGGAATGTTGACGACAACTCTCATGATCAGGCCCCATAAAACCAGAAGCCTCGGACGTTCGCCAAAACAGACTGCTCAGGCACGATGATCTTGCTTCGTGAAAAAATCTCCTTGGCCGCTTCCTTATAAGCCAAGGCTCCACCTCCGGCGATCAATACCAAGTCCGCATTAATGCTTTCGTCGCGCATAGATTGGCGCATGGCTGTAAGAGCAACAGGCGCTACCTTTTTCATGGCAGCATTCAGATAAGGTGAAATATCGACTTTTTCTCCAAATAGCAGGACCTGCAAGTCGCCGGTTCTCATGGCTTTTTCAAGTCGATCCATACCTACTTTGGCACCGTGATCTTCCGAAATCAGCTTATCAATCGTTTCCAGTAGCACGGACATTGCCTGAAGACTGGTTCCTGATGAGCTGTAGCGAATTTCTCCGGCCTCAAGGGCAACCCAGTCAACAGAAAAAAAGCCAGGATCTATGACGACGACGCGACCTTCTTCAATCAAGCCCAAATCACCACCTGTTTGAACCAGATCCATATAGGCACCGGCAGGCTGCGGCAGCACTTTGACGTCATGAACAGTGATGCTGCGCTTAGGCGTCACTTGATGGACACCTTTTAAACGTTGCACAAGGTCAGACTTACGTTGTGGTTCATGAAACTGGGAAACCGGTAATCCAGTGACAACCAAATCGATGGATTCTGTTTCAGCCATTAACAAGGCGGCATGAAAAAGCGCCTTATAGGTTTTTGTGGTGGGATATTCCGGGTGAAGCTCCCGTTCCCAGCCTTGAAGGCGTCCAGCAGGCACACCAGCGGCCCAACGCTCATTATCGACAGACACATACAAACAAGTGTCATCATCGCCTCCACCGATACGCTCTGGCATACGATCCGCAGGACCGGCACCCGCAGGCAGAATAATGGTTTTTGGTTCACTGCCTGATTGGCCAATGGCCAGCTTCAGGTTTGAGTAACCGATATCTACGCCTAGTACAAACATACTTATCTCCTGTGCACTCAAAGTGCTCTAACGGTTTTCAATCAACCGCACTGGCCATGCTTGGGCTATTCCAAGTGCTCTGGCGGTTCACTCAAATGTCATTATCAGGATTCGGTGCACTGGCGGTGGGCAGAAAGGTGACAAATCCTTTCATCTATCTGCCTATTGCATTTTCGCAAAAGTATGAGAATAGGCTCTGTTTGGCGGCGGATGACTGAGCCAAAAAAATCGAGACGCCAAACGTCGTTTGCATTCTGGCCTGAACTTGCCAAACGGTTTGTATCTTCATGGCGATACGTCTTTTTAGGCGTTTTTAAGTGAAATCGGCCTGTATCCCTTGTCAGGTATGGGATTGCGCGAGTTGATTTATATCGAGACGCCAAACAGTGATTGTTACGGCAGTTTTACGTTTGGCGTTTCGATTCAAAAGCCAAACGGATAGTGGTTTTGGCTTTTGGTGTTAATTGGATGGGGAAATTGGTTTGGTAGAAATCGTCAATGAACAATGGAAAGCAGAGGTATCAGATTTACTTCAGCAAGAAACGGACAGGCTAAAAGCGCTGGCACGAGCTGAAGTTGATGACTTTTGGGTTACCCATTACAAGGTTCGAGAGAATGAGCCCTTTAAAGACTGGGGTCTGCTTGGTGTCCGTATCAGAGACTTTAAGTATGGCTTTGGCATAGAGTGGTACATCAACAGTTTTCACGGTCAACGAGGCAAGCGCGTGGTCTTTAGCAAGGGACTGCGTATTTCCAAGACGAAGCTGAGATACTCATTTTTGGACTGCCAAGGTTTGGCCAAAGAATGGGAGTTAGCGCTGGCCATGGAGAAAGAAGAATTCTTCAGTGATATTCGACGCCAGGTTGATAAGCTCAATATGCTGCGTCGCAGAGTGAATGCTTATTGCTAAGTTGTAAATGGCTATAAATGGTTATATCATTCGGTTATAACCTTAGGGGAGTAGTCTCTCAGTTTGACTGAGATGGCCGTCAACAGTCTCCGAACAGCAGTTCGTGGCGGTCATGTCCTAATTGGATTGATAAGACTTAAGGCAAATGGCGCTCTCGGGGTGGAGAGAGTCATTTGCCTTTGTCTAAACCACCCTGAGGATATACCCATGTCAGAGTTAACCATCTTTATTACGATCAACCGATTGGCGTCTTATGCCAGTGGGAACACTTTTAAACTTTCATTCAGTGAAGTCATTAAACAACTTCTAAGTCGTACCTACTCTGATAACGTGAGTTATTCTAAAAACGGGAGGTGTGCATAATGTTAGTTGCTTCTTTAGCCATTTTTGCTGGCTTTATTTTATTGGTTTGGAGCGCAGACCGCTTCGTAGAAGGTGCAGCTGCTACTGCTAAACATGCGGGTATGCCATCTTTATTAATCGGTATGGTCATCGTTGGTTTTGGTACATCAGCCCCTGAAATGGTGGTCTCTGCAATGGCGGCCATTGATGGCAATCCTGATTTGGCACTTGGTAATGCGCTGGGTTCAAATATTGTTAATACCGGGTTGATACTGGGTATTACCGCCATTATCACGCCAATTTTAGTGCAGTCAAAAATAGTCAGAAAAGAAATCCCATTATTATTACTGATAAGTGTAGTTCTGGGTTATTTCCTTTGGGATGGCGCGTTAACTCGTGTTGAATCAATCCTTCTTTTGGTAGGTTTTTTCACGTTAATTGGCTGGAGTATTTACTCTGCTATGAAAGGCAAAGGGGATAAATTAGAAAGTGAAATGGATCAAGAACTAGTTGAGCACGAGATGCCTATCAAAAAAGCTGTTTTTTGGTTGGTGATTGGCTTGGTACTTCTGATAGTGAGTTCACGAGTACTCGTTTGGGGAGCTGTGAGTATTGCAGAGGCACTGGGTGTTAGTGATTTAATTATCGGCTTAACGATTGTTGCTTTGGGCACGTCACTCCCTGAATTAGCAGCATCCATTATTGCAGTTAGAAAAGGTGAACATGATATTGCTATTGGCAATATTGTGGGTTCAAACATGTTTAACTTATTTGCTGTCGTTGGTATCGCAGGCGTTATATCACCGATTACAGGTATGTCTTCCGAGGTTATGTCTCGCGACTGGTTAGTTATGCTGGGTTTGACAATCGCCTTGCTATTTATGGCTTATGGATTTCGTGGCGCTGGACGGATTAACAGATTGGAAGGCGCAGGTCTGCTAATCGCATTTTGTGCTTACAACACTTGGTTAGTTTCGTCTGTGATCACATAAATACAATTATTTTTTTGCTAATTGTAAGAAAAGCGGAAGTGAAGCGACTAAATAGGGTTTCCTTCTTCTTTTTTTGCGGTTAAAAAATTGCCTGGTTGTGTTGTATGAAATTATTGTTTGTTACCTTGTTCAGACCCCACATAGTGAAAAATGCTATTAAGATAGCTAGTGTTGTAGGAACATTATTAAATATCGCAAACCAAGGGAGTGAAGTCCTTTCTGGGGAGGGGATCTCTTGGGGCCAAGCGCTACTAAATTATTGCATTCCTTATTTTGTAGCATCATACAGCGCAGCGGGAAATGAAATTGAAAGGAAGAAAGTAAATGGAAACAACGGATAAAAATAATGCAAAAGTAAAAAGTGAGTTCAGTGACTCTGCTTTGATAACTCAGGTTCGGCGTGGCATGTTTCGGTTTGCTAATTTGCAATTGAAAGATGAGGGGTTGGCAGAAGATGCTGTTCAGGAGGCACTCATCGCGGCACATCAAAATCGTTCTACTTTTAACGGGGAATCGGCTTTTAAAACTTGGGTATTTGCAATTTTAAAGAACAAAATAATTGATATTCTGCGTAAGCGAGCTCGTGAAAGTAGCGTTAGCGAGCTATTTGACGATGATGCAGATGATATCTCGGATGTGTTATTTAATCAGCGAGGATTTTGGCACGCAGAAGAGCGCCCGGCTGGTTGGTCGGCTCCAATGGAGTCTGTAAAAGACGCACATTTTTGGCGAGTGTTTGAGACTTGTTTAAATGGGCTACCTGAGAACTTGGGCCGTATTTTTATGATGAGAGAATTTTTAGAGCTTGATAGTGACGAAATGTGTAGCACGTTAAATATATCGACTAGCAACTTACATGTCATGCTTTATCGGGCAAGGGTTCGGCTAAGAGAATGCCTTGAGAATAAATGGTTTAAACAGGAGTAATTGTCATGATGAATTGCAAACAAGCGACTCGTCTTTTATCTGATGCTCAGGAAAGAGATCTAACGTTCACCGAAAAGGCAGGGTTAACCATGCATACGGCAATGTGCTCTGGATGTCGCAACTTTGGTAAACAAATGGGGCTAATACGCAGCATCAGTAAAGAATATGTCCATGCCGATAAAGAGCAGGGTAGACAAGATGACGTATAGATTGTTAGAGTTGTATGAATCTATGGATAAAGCCTGCTGGGTTTGTATTAACTGAGCTGAACAATATTAGTTCAGTGTGTTTGAAATCAACCACTGGTTCAAGCTGTCCAGAGGCATAGGTTTGGCAATATGGTAACCTTGGACTTCATCACATCCCCAATCCTTTAGTCTCTTGACATGTTCATGACTTTCGACGCCCTCTGCTATTACAGTAAGTGACAAAAGGTCCGCCATAGCTATCATGGTTTCAGTAACATTGCATAACTTAGGCTCGGTGAGCATATTTCGAATAAACGACTGGTCTATTTTTAGTTTTGAAAGTGGAAGTTGAGTGATATAGCTAAATGATGAATATCCGGTGCCAAAGTCATCCATGGCAAGTTTTAGCCCTGAATTCTTTAATTTATTCATAACGGAAATAGCCAAGTCTATATCATAGAGTGCGGCACTTTCAGTGACTTCAAGCTCGATAAGCTCAGCATCGACATTATATTCAGATAATAACGCTAGAACTGTTTCACAAAATCCTGGCGTGAGTAATTGAACAGGCGCAATGTTGATTGCCATTGAAAACGGTTTGCTTATAAGTTGTTGCTTAAATAGGTTGGCGCAGGTACTGATTGCCTGACGAAGCACCCACTGACCAATTTCAATAATTAGATCAGACTCCTCTGCAACAGGTATAAACTCCACAGGTGATATCCAGTTCCCTTCATCATCGACCCATCGTAATAGTGCCTCAACACCACTTACCCGATTAGTTTTAAGGTTTAGCTGTGGCTGGAAATAGAGGCTGAGTTGTTCCTTTTCTATGGCGCTCCGAAGGGCACTTTCTATTTCAATTCTGCGCTGCGTTCTTGTTTCCAGTTGTTCGGTATAAACAACCATACCGCCTTTGGGATATACTGAACGCAAAGCAATGTTTGCTTGTCGCATTAAGTCATCAAAACTTACACTGTTGTCGAATTTAGTTGCTCCAACTGCGAGGTGAATATGGAAGTCTAATCCGTTGATTGAAACGGTTTGCGAGAATGACTTTGCTAATGCATTCATCAAATCATCAAATTCTGCATCAATATATTGATTATCATGTAAGCATAATGCAAAACGCTCTTCAGCCAAGTGATAAAGCCGTGTCCTAAAAGGCGTACAAACATCACTTAGCCTTTTTGCACAGGCTTTTATCGCATCATGGGTGGCGCTATGTCCTAATCGCATCGTCACTTGCGGCATGGATACAAAGTCAATTAGAAATAGTGCGTTGTAGTTCTTTGAATAGTTGAAGAAATCTCGTTGTAGCGAAGCTTTGTTATTTAAATTAGTAAGTTCATCAAAATAGGCCAATCGGTTGAGATCTTTTTCTGCTAGTTTTCTAGCTGTAATATCAGAGAGGTACAGGCGAAATTCTTTCAGATCTGGCAAGTAATGTAGTACGTAGTCATAGTAGTATTGCTTTAAACAATATTCACCTGTCAGGTAATCTCCTTCGGTCCGGCATTTGCTTAGTTTAGTTGCTATGTCCTCTGGAAGAAGCGCATTGAGATTATTCGAGTTAAATAATCCATGGACCAGTTCTGAAGACGCTGGGTTAGCGTAGTTGATTTCTCCAGATTGCGATAATGCAAGCACCGGTCTTGGGTTTCTTTCAGGAAACCCGGCAAAGTGCACAATTTCTTTTTGGGCTTTATTTCGTTTCGTATCAAGCCAGAGCAGTAAGCCTAAAACAAACAGTAGCCCGCCGTTTAAGAGCATTGTCCAAAACAGACTTTGTTCGATATGCGAAAGACTTTTTTGTACTTGGCTAAGCACATCCTTCTCTATATCAGTGATTAAGGTGCCAATAGCTTCAGAGATTGACCCAGTAATTGGTTCTAATTTTGATAATACATCACGCGCCCCGTCCCAGTCTGTGGGCGAAGCCATCACCGACTGCATCTCATTTGCCAGCGTATCAATTTTATCAAGATTAGTGTTGAGGAGGATTGTGTTACTGTTTTCGCCGAAATCGAGAGCGATCTGTTTGATCAGCAATATTGCATCACGGCGATGCTGATTAAAAGTCTGGTAAAATGTATCATCATTATTGTTTAGGTAGTAATTATGAAATGATAAATTTTGAAGTGCTAATACGGAACGTAATTGTTGGGTTTTCTCGAATAATGGCAGTTGTGATTGGGCAAGCGTAGTATTACTCTTCTGAACAGTCTGTACGCTCTGAAAACTTCTGATACCAACAAAGATACAAGAAGTAACAATCAAGAGGATTACGACCATATTAAAGTGACGTGTGTGTAGCATGATTATAATCCTCAGTGGTTGATTATGTTTTGTTATTCAAATGCTTTAAAGGCCTCGTCGACAGGCGTGTTAGCAAAATGGTTAATATAGTTGCTCATCACCTTTTGAGATACGAATAGGATCACTTCAAGTGCATGCTGATTGTCATATCCGGCTTGGATAAAATCACGTATCTCATTCTCAACTTTACCTCTATTTCTAATAACGGCTAATGTGAAGCTGCGTAGCGCATTGAGTTTCGTGTTAGGCAAATCAGCATTTTCTCTAAGCGCTTTATCAATTTGTTCAGACACTTTCATGGCGCGTGCAATAGCACTATGCGCTGGGACGCAATAGTGACATTGATGCTCAATATTAATCGTCTGCCAAATGACAGTTTTCTCTTCATTGTTGAAGCTGGTTGCCAAGGCTAGCTCATGCAATTTTTTATATGCGTCGAGCACCTTTGGCGCTTCAGCCATAACGCCATGCAAATTTGGGATCATACCAAAGCTTGCTTGTGAGTCTTTGAGTAGGCCGACTGCCTGTTCTGGGGCGCTGTCTAAATTATGGACGGTAAATTTAATCATGTCATTTCTCCCGATGTAGAGTTTATTAGAGTATTGATATTGGTGGTAAATAATTAATTTAACGCTGCTAATGCAGCAATAATTGATGTTTCAAGCTGTTTGTTTGCCGTAGAAATTGTTTTATTCGCATCCTCGCTTATGTTAAGAGACTGCCAATTCTCAGACCATGTAGCTTTAAGTTGAATACTATTTGCTTTCACCTGCTCTGGCATCACTTGACTGAGAGCAACAATAAAATTAATGCGTGTCCAGCCTTCAATTGGACTTGCCTGACTGTTGTCTTCATAAAACTGACGGTCAACAAGCAGTTGTAAATTCGCAGTCTCTTTTAATAACTCAAAACCTGACGCTCTGATATTACGGTTATACTCCGTCAACTCATTGCGCCATGTGTTGTAACCAAGCGCTGAAATTGCGATGACCAAACTTATCACCGAGATCATGGTGCTGTTTGCTTCTTTTAAACTCATCAGTACACTACCACTTTGCTCTTAAGATGAGCATTGGGCGGTTTTTCCATATTTTCGAGCAATCCAGTAATCAACACTGACGTAGCGTCCTGCACCGCTAAATAGCAACATAAGCAACACCACAAAATAGGTAGCAGCAAATTCAATCCCATTTTTGAGTACTGTAAAGTTGCCCGCTTCAGTCAGCCATTCATAATTTCCATGTTCTTGCAAAATCGAAACGGCAGCAGCTTTGCGTTGTTGTGCATCTTCTATTAGATCAGCGCGCCACTCCCACGGTACGGTAAGCGTTGTCTCTGGTAACGCATGCCAACCGTTATCCCAATGTGCAGTACCTGCTGCAACTATCATCGTAAACATCATCGGGATCGCCATAAAACGAAGCGCAACACCAAACAACAAGGATAAGCCACCAATAAACTCAGTTAATCCAGCAAGTACGGCCATCAGCATGGGGGCAGGCATTCCCAAGAATTCACCAAAGTAGTAAGCGGTATCTTCCAATCCGGTTAATTTATTCCACCCTGCAATAATAAAAATGGGTGCCAAATAAATCCTCAGAGCAAGAGGGCCTAAAAAGTCGATAGTGTTAATTCTGTCCCTTAAAGACATAAAAGCTACAGTAAGATTCATCTGTTTATCCTTCATTACGATTCATTAATTGCAGACGTAAGATGCATGCAAATACTGCGAGATTACGCCTTGGGTTTTTATTAGTCGTGGCTACCCAATATTTCTTACATTATTTTTGTAAGAAATCTTCCAGCCAACACGACCAATCAATAACGGCCATATTTGAGGTGTAAACATGGAAAAAACTGACCAGCAGCGCACACGTGTACAGATGGTTACGAGGGCAGATTCAGCGGGCCATAGCGAGTCTGGTTCGCCAACTCGGACAACTTCTTTTTTTGAGTTTTGGCCAACGTGGTTTATGTACTTACCCGTAGGATTCATGTGGTTAGTATGGAGCATTCGTTATCGTTGTGCGACATTGCCTTTGATTGCTAATCCTCGGATCTTTTTGTCAGGAATGGTAGGTGGATCTAAAGCTGAGTTGATGTCTCAAGCCACGGGAAAGTGCGCGGAAACAATCTTACCCTGGGTGAAGATTACTAAGACAAATGATGAGCTATCAGAACAAACACAAAGGGCATTGCAGCTACTAAATAGCAAGAACATCACCTTTCCATTCGTGTGTAAACCAGATACGGGGTGTCGCGGTGCTGGTGTCAAATTGATTAAGAACCAAGCCTCGTTTTCAAAAACATTAGCGCAGTACCCAACTGGAGCTGGCATTATCCTACAGCAATTATCGCGCTACCCAGATGAAGTCGGCATTTTTTTTGTTAAATATCCGAACACTTCTGCTGGCCTCGTGGTTTCGTTGACCTTTAAAAACCGGCCAGAGGTTATCGGCGATGGTAAAAGCACTGTATGTGAGCTGGTGCAACAGGATGATCGGGCTGCAAAATTGTTATCGCTATATCAATCGCGAAATCAATCGGTTTGGCATAACGTGCTCGCAGAAGGGCAACGCCACTCTTTACTGTTTTCTGCCAGCCATTGTCGAGGTGCGGTATTTCAGGATGGCAGACATCATATTACGCCCGAATTAAATCAGGCAATCAATTTGGTTATGCAAGGCCTGCCAGAGTTTCATTATGGACGCATGGATGTGAAGTACAAAGATTTAGCGTCACTAAAACGAGGTGAACATCTTGAGATCGTTGAAATTAATGGTGCGAGCTCTGAGTCTATCCACATTTGGGATAAGGACGCAAAGCTATTAGACGCTTTCAAAACGTTACTTTGGCAATACAAAAGCTTATTTGAAATTGGTGCTCAGGTTAGAAAATCAGGCGAGAAGCCACCTTCAATAGGTGTTTTGATAAAGGCCTGGCGACATGAGAAGCAGTTAAGTGCGGCATATCCGGAGAATGACTAAATGAGTAAACAATCACCGATTAATCTATCTGGCGTGCCAGCACTCCTTCGCCCGCTTATTAAGTTTATTATTAACGAGCCTAAAATGTCTGCTTGGTATCAAGAGTGGCTAACAACGGATGAGCGTTCGGTACAAAGGTTTCTTGCTTTTGTGCTTGAAAAGTTAGATGTCAATGTTCGTTTTATTGGAAATGATAAAGAGGAAAGTATCCCTAGAAGCGGCCCGCTGGTGATCGTCGCCAATCATCCACTTGGGGCGGTGGAAGGGATTATTTTGTCACACTACTTATTGGCATTCAGACCTGATCTAAAAGTCATTACAAACAAGCTATTACTTTGCTTTGAAGAATTTAAAGAGTTGTTTATTGGCGTAGATATTTTAAATACGAATCGATGTAACAAGTCGCCAGTGAAAATGATGAACCAGCAACTGAAAAATAATGGTGCGTTGCTCATTTTTCCTGCGGGTACCGTTGGGGAGTACAATGCAAAGACAAATCAAGTGGATGATGCACCGTGGCAACACACCGCAGCCAAGCTTGCGCTTAAGCACAACGCTCAATGTTTACCTATCCACATAGAAGGTCGTAATGAACGCCACTTTTACTTTGCCAAGCGCATCCACAAACGGCTGAGAACACTGTTGCTACCTAGGGCAATGATGAAAAGTGGTAAACATCCTATTTCTGTGTATGTTGGCAAAGCTTTTAGTTTGTCTGATATTGGCATAGATACTATGCAAACGGCAACCGAGTATCTCAAAGCAAGCTGTGACATCATGGGCGCGGACAAAACTACCTGGCTTACCACTCGAACTGAGGCGCAGATCCCTGATATCGATGCCCCGGTTTCGATGGATTACTTGAGAGACTATGTCTTGCTGAAACAGCGAAATGTCATTGTTTATAGTGTGCCTTTTAACGCACTAGGTCCGTTAGCCGATCACTTGGCTACACAGCGAGAAAAAACCTTCAGAAAGGCAGGAGAAGGCACTGGGAAGTCAATTGATTTTGATATTTACGATGAACACTACCAACACATTTTGGCGTGGGATGCTGATAAAAACAGATTGATTGGTGGTTATCGTGCTTGCCGGGTAAGCAGTCCGTTCACTAACGCCTCTCCAAAACCCTTATACAGCCGCTCATTATTCTATTATGACGATCGATTTATAAAGCAGTTCTCAGGCGCTATTGAGGTTGGACGCTCTTTTGTTTGTGAAGAATACCAAGGTGATCCCAGAGCGCTTGATACCCTTTGGCAGGGACTGGGTGCATATATGCTGCTGCATCCTGATTGTCATACGTTTATTGGTTGTGTCAGCATTTCCCAAAGTTATGCTCCGCTCATCAGAGAGCTCTTTTACGACACGCTGCTTGCTGGTTACAGTGCCAATGATAGTCAAAAGGCAGGTGTTGTACCCAACAAACCTTTCAAAACTCAACCAAGTCATTGGAGCCAAAAGTTGGTTATGCAACTTTCCAATGTCGGCGCGGTTAATAAGTTACTCGGTTTTTCAGGTCTGGATTTACGCGTCCCTGTCCTTATTCGCCATTACCTCTCTCTCAATGGCCGTTTTATTGATTTCTCGATTAACGAAGGATTTAACAACTCACTAGATGGACTCATTGTCGTTGATCTGCGGCAAGCACCCGAGCGTTACCTTAAGCGCTATTTAGGAGAGGATGGACGAGATGTATTTTTAAAAAGATGGGGAAAACAAGATGCTGCTTAACTCAACCAGTATTGCGCTAAAACAAATCACGACGATCTTAACACTGTTGGCGTCGCAGTCGAAAGAAAAGCAAGAGCAGCTTTTTGTTCAGCAGCGTATTGGGGCTCATATTAGACATGTGCACGACCATTTTAGAAGCCTATTTATTGGTTTAAATACAGGCGTAGTGGATTATAACTTAAGAAATAGAGACAGTATGGAAGAAGTGAGCTTGTCCGTTAGTCTGTCTGAAAATAAACACATCTTTAACCAGTTGGACACGCTGAATGTCGCGTCTTCCAAAATAGAGATTATTTCAGAAATCAATTGCGATGCTACCGAAAACCTACAAATTACCTCAAGTATCGAGCGTGAGCTTTTATATTTGATAAACCACACCATTCACCATGCGGCAATTATCAAACACATGATGGATAATGCCGGTGTAAGTTGCCCATCAGAAATTGGCTTGGCTCCCGGTACAGCCACGTATTACAGACAGTTAGCATGTGAGCCTAAAGCATGTGCACAGTAACCATTACACCGCTCGATGGGCAAACGGTGATCACCATGAACCGTGATGAGTTAATTGAGCGTGAAGAAGGTTCCTCACGCCTACACCATTTGGGTCATGACGTACATGCGTGGTATCCGGTTGATGTAGTGAGTGAGGGTACTTGGTTTGGCGTTAATAATTATGGCTTGGTATTAGCGATTCTGAATCGTTATCAAGAAAGTAATCCTCAAGCGCTCGTATCCAGAGGAAAAATTATTCCAAATTTGTTGGTAAATACAGACATCATGTCTTGTTTGAAGAGTTTAGAAAAAATGCACCTTTATCATTTTATGCCCTTTACATTATTACTGGTGCAAGGCGACATGCTTATCAAGGTGGTTTGGAGCGGGGTGGAGATGAGTCAGTTTGTTGAGCGTTGTTCCAAGCCATTTTTTATTACTTCGTCGTCTATTGAACTTGAATCCGTGACGGCGTGGCGCAAACGGGCATTTGATAATTTTCTATTCATGAACAAGCATCACAGTCCTCAACTACTAATGAATTTTCATACAAGTGGAGCAAAAGATAACCCGTCCTATAGCGTTAATATGATACGAGAGGGACGGCACACCAAAAGTATTACTCAAGCTATTGTTGGATGTGAAAGTCTCAGTGTATGCCACTTCAAAAAAGCACAAGAGCAAGACAGTTCATCTGACTTTAAGTTAGAGGATTCTGCGTATCTCAAACTCGCTTCAGCGGCATTAGTCTGTTCAGACTAGGCGATTAAATATAGGTGAGGCTATGGTCGATGTAGTACGTATATCCGAACTGACTTGTCCAGAGTGTGGGTTCAAGAAAGCAGAAATGATGCCCACGGATTCATGTCAATGGTTTTATGAATGTCAACAGTGCCATGCCATTCTTAAACCCCAGCCGGGTGATTGTTGTGTTTATTGTTCTTTTGGAACGGTGCCATGCCCACCAATACAGATGAATAAGGGGTGTTGTTTCAAGTGATCAGACAACATCGTTCCCATACAAAAAGCCCCAACGAATTGGGGCACAGAGTTTTGGGAGTTAATAAAATAGTTAGATTGACGTTACCCAATCTGGTAAAATTTCCAGTGCCCAAGACTCTAATACTCTATCCATACCGGTTAAAATAATCAGTGCTAAAAACACCAGTGTTGCCCCCAAAGTATATTTCCCCAATTTCCCTGATGATTTAATCGTCGCCAGTTTTCTACCAGAAAAATATCCTAACGCGACCAGAGGAATCGCTGTCCCAACGCCAAACGACATCATAACAGCAAAAGCCATTGGCATACTTTGACCTGTTGAGGCAAGTGCAATAGCGGTGCCGAGTGTAGGGCCGACGCAAGGTAACCAGACCAAACCCAGTGAAGCACCAATTACGAACTGCATGGGTGCAGAATTACCTTCAATTTGCACGTTTGCAGCACGGCTGGTTAAGCGAGATAGGAAGTAAGCCAACGTATCAGAAAGCTTAGGGATCAATAAAGTGGCCCCCATCAGTAACAACAAAATCACTGAAAAATATCGAAGCCACTCAGTTGAAATGCCGAGATTAAGCAATACAAAAGTCAGGACTGTACCCGCTAAGGCAAAAGCCACACTAATACCTAATGCAAGCGTGACCAGCCCCCATTTGGAAGACTGCATTGCTGATGCGGCTACAGCTGGGATCATCGGCAGTACGCAGGGCGATACTAAGCTTAGTATACCGGCAATAAAGGCTAAAGGGATTGCTGTAAATTCCATATGGATTATTTATCTGCCTGTTTAAGTTGGGTAAATATCTTATCTTTGCTCGTTTCTGCAACCGAGAACCATAGTTGCTTTTCACCTTTGTACAGTAACAATGTTGATTGCCTTGGCGCGCGAAAATGTGTCACCCATTCTTTTTGATCATCATAATCAACGACTAATACCTTGACCTTACTGTCAGGATTTTCACTGAAATACTGATCGATAATTTTTGACTGTTTTTTACAGGTGGGGCACCAAGTGGCAAAGACATCGACAAGATAAACTTGTTCTGAATCCTGATATTGCTGATAGAGTGTTTCGTTAAAGGGTTGTTTTTGTGCGCTTGCAGTAAAGCTAAGTATTGCAAGAAAACAGGTTATAATTATTTTTTTCATATAAATTACCTTGAGTTAGATTTGGTCTTAATTTAAAGAAGTACGGATTGCTGTGATAAATCTTTCACGATCGCTTCGCAAAAGCCTACAAACTGTTCATCACATGGCCGGTTAAAGGTTTGTGCTAACCTTTCAAAAAGTTCACGCTTGGGCAACGGTGCTTGCTCTAACATTTGTAGTAGTAAAATAGTGGCGGGATTGGTTTCGATAAAACGCACCTCATTAGCGCTATCCCGATAAACGATAAGACACGTTTCTTGTTTTGAATCAGGTTGAAAATCCTGACAAATTTTATGCACGGGCCACTCGTAGATCAGAGGCAACATTGGCTGGTTCAGTGTTACCATACCTAAGCGAGAGCAAGGCGGTTCGATGTTTGACGTATCAAGATAGAGCTCAACCCACTCGTAATGTGCGAGTTCGAAAAGCCAAGGCGGTAAACTCTCCAGCAGAGGGCTTTGCTGAAGGAATTGCAAGAACTCTTCAGGTATGTCTTTAAATAGTGGTGATTTTGCTCGCCACGTTGAAAAGAAAGCGCGAGCAAGTGCAGTCCATGACTCGTCATCGACAATACTTTTCACTACTGGAAAGCAGTTGTTAATAAATCCGCAGACGTTTTTAAATAACAGCTCCTCATAAACCCTTGCACGTCTGGGCTCGATACCAGAGGGGAGTGTTTCAGTTTCAGGTGAACGCAGGTACTTCCCGAGTGCCAACTGAAATGATCTAAGCTCGTTTGGCGCGGTCATAACCATTCCCGTTTCTTAGCGATGTTGCTTGGTGTTGCAACTGCTTAATAATATCCACTTCTGCCATTAGCGTACTCATGCCAGGGTAGTTAAAATCTCGCTCTAGGCAAGTTGGCGTTCTAGCATTAGGGATTGAAGCATAACAATGCTTTAGCAATGACCAGACAGGATCGATCACCTCTGCACCATGTGTATCAATAATCAAACCATCTGGCTCTGTGTAGTGACCTGCAACATGGACATAGCCGACCTCTTTAAGCGGTAATGCGCCCATATAAACGTGAGGGTCAAAGCCAAAATTTTGACTATTAACATAGATATTGTTCACATCCAGGTGAAGAAAGCAGCCTGAGCGTTTAACAATTTCACCGATAAATGCCTCTTCAGTCATTTCACCGTCAGGTGGATTGATGTAGTAGGAGGCATTTTCAATTCCAATTTGCATTCCTAACAGATCCTGTGTCTGTTGTATCCGATTAACCACCCACTGAATAGCTTGCTCGGTAAACGGTATAGGAAGCAAATCATATAAATGACCATCATCGGTACACCAAGATAAATGCTCGGTGTAAAATGCAACATTATGTATGTTGATAAATGCTTTGATACTTCTTAGCAAGTCAGTATCAAGGGGCTCGGTTCCCCCTAATGAGAGCGATAGGCCATGACAGACAAACGGGTACTTTTCACTAAACATCCGCAAATCTCGGGCATACTGCCCGCCAATGTTTAACCAGTTTTCTGGTGCGACTTCGAAAAAATCAACGTCAGGCGCTTCACTCTCTTTTAAATCACTTAGCATTTCGCGACGAAACCCTAAGCCCGCACCTTGAAGTACGCTCATAATTTACTCCTAAGTGTTAGATAGGCAGTGACTGGAGAGGAAACATAGCGACCTCTCCAGATAATTCTTTGGTGAAATTAGGCTTCGCTTCCGCACTTGCCTTCGCCACATTTACCTTCTTTGGCCTTTTTCTTGTCTGCGCCACATTTGCCTTCACCGCACTTGCCTTCGCCGCATTTGCCCTCTTTAGCTTTTTTCTTGTCAGCGCCACACTTACCTTCGCCGCACTTACCTTCTTTAGCCTTTTTCTTGTCGGCTCCGCATTTACCTTCGCCACACTTACCTTCTTGCGCTTTTGTATCCGCTTGAGCAAGTTGATAACCGGAGTCCAGAGCATTAGCCGAAAATGGATTGTCATTTGCCAACGCAGCGCCTGAAGCTAATGCGATGGATGAACTTAATGCCAAGCTGGTAAAAAATGAAGTTTTCATAATGTATTCCTTAAAATGGATTATTTAATGGTAGTCAAATGGCAGTGTTCATCTGAACTCTGCGTTCATAGGAGTAGTCGGTACGGCATCATCACTTCTTACACATCTTTTAAAAATAATTTTTGAAAATAGGTTTCCAACAGTGTTGGTTCTGCATACTTGCAATTCAAAGCAAAAAAGATGTAAGAATGGTGGGTTATACGCGACTAAATGTGTTAAGAGTAAAATGTCACAACAGGCGCGAGAGCAGTTAGTAATAAGGGGTAGGTAAATGATTGGTAAATCAATCAGTAGAAAAGTAATGGCTGGGTATATTGTAATACTCCTAACCGTATTGCTGGCGGGTCTCTATTTATATCAACAAAGTAGCTATGTCGGGAAGACCAATGAAGCGTTTACCAAGGAGTTATTGCCTAAACTGCAATCGATCGAGGTGATTTCTAAAGAACTCAGTGAATTGCAGCTTGCGGCCTATGCTTTGTACGGCACAACGATTAACGCGCAGCAGTTTAGCCAGTTTTATACGACGTCTAAACGTACCTTAACAGAACAATTAAGTCAGTTTGAAAATGAAGTGTTTTCAAGAACCGGCTCCAATCGGTCGTTCACTGATCTTTTTCAAGTGATAGACAAGCTATATGCGACCATGAACCGAGACAGCATAGATTGGGATGAAGCGAGGTTGTATCTTGAAACGTTACAAACTGTTAAACACAAACTGGATGAGACACTGAACGAAGTTAAAGACAGTGTGCAAGAGACGGCTCAAAAAGATTCACGCTATATTCAACAGCAAATTTTGAGTATGCATACTTCAATCATATTGGTTGGCTTTGTCATTCTGGTGATCATCATTGTGGCATTTGTGACTGCTCGTCGTGGTATTGTTCTGCCAGCGAAGTCGCTTTCCCACGATCTAACAAGGGTTATCTCCGAGATGGATCTGACGAAGCAGATAGAAACATCTGCAAAAGATGAGCTCTTGGACATTGCTAATGCACTGAATAAATTAATTGTGACGTTTCGCGCCAATGCGCAAACCGGAAAGCATTCTGCACAGGAGCTCATTGCCTCGGCAGGCTCGTTAGAGCAGCTATCCAGTACGGTAAAAAACGAAATAGAACACTTTTCGAATTCCATTAACGACTTAGATGAACAAGTCAGTACAGTTGAGCAAAGCATTTTAGATGCATCTGAAAAGTCAAAAGCGGCATCTGGGGTGGCATTAAAAGGCGCTGAACAAGCTGAGTCCGCCGCGGATATTGTGAATAATGCTGCACGTGGTATTGATGAGTTGAGTCAAGATCTACAGGTATCAAGTGATATGTTGACGGCGCTGAAAGCTTCTGGTGACCAAGTTGGTGCCGTTGTAAAAACCATTGCGGAAATAGCGGAGCAGACTAACCTGCTAGCGCTTAACGCAGCAATAGAGGCTGCTCGTGCAGGCGAGTCAGGTCGAGGATTTGCCGTTGTCGCTGATGAAGTAAGGTTATTGGCAACTCGCACTCATGAATCCACACATCAGATTAATGAGATCCTGGAAACAATCGTTCAGTCAATCACTGACGCAGTAACCTCGATGGATTCAAATCAGGTAAAAGCGAAGGGAACGGTAAATGCCGTGCATCAAACTGTTGAATCGTTGGAAATGCTCAGAAGTACCATTTTAAGTTTAAGTGCAGATAATCAAAAACTAGCACATCTTACTCAAAGTAATGAGGCTGTCATCACAGAGATGCGCCAGAATTTGTCTAAAGTACTTCACTCTAATCAAGCTATTGCAAAGGGAGGCGAAAGCGTTCACGAGGCATCAAATCAATTGATGAGCTTGTCAACCATGCTTGATACGGTATCAAATAAATTCAAGACTTAATAAATACGTAGCCATACTATTTTGCGCTCTCTTCAGAATTTCTAAAACACATGAATGAGCAGGTCTGACTGATGACCTGCTGCTCAACGCCTCCCTATTTTTAGGTATTCAATTACTGTTTACATGCAGATATTAAACTTATAACTATAAGTAAAATTGTAGGTAAAACTGGTGTTGTTCGATTAAGACGCAGTGTTGTCGGTGATTTCTTTTTGTGTTGAAAAACTAGATGTGGGTTTGCTCGCGCTCGTCAAAGCCTGCAAGGCTTGGACAATACTGCTTCTGCCTACTGCTCTTGTTTCTGTTACTGATCCTGTTACTGCTACTGCTACTGGTTAATGCATGGGTCAAGTAACCGTCAGACAAGGCTTGTTGAACCCTTCGCAAAGGGTTTCAAAACAGTAAGTAAAATTCTGCTTCGTATTGAATTTACAGGCTTAAAACGAAGTAAGGAGCATCATTAAAATACTCAGTCGAACTCAGTTCAAGCCTATTGCGACCGTTTGAAAAGGGGTTGGCTAAGCCATACATAAAGGGTATCGGTAAGGGTTACCTAAACGGTTTAGCTAAGGCTTTCTGAAAGGCTTAGCCAAAGCCTTCATACATGGGTTCACCCAGTAGAAAGATTAAAAAACGCTGAGGTATCCAAGGTGCATTTTGTACAAATGCGTTTATAAACGAACAGGGCATAATGAAATAACCCAAAGCGAACAATAGAATTGAAGAGGAACCATCAATGACAAGAGCCCCTGCGCCATTTCCGCTAGAGCGCCTCGCGGATATCCCAGAAAGGCCAGAAGATTTTAGATTGCTGGAACGGATTCCATTAACGCGTGAGCCGCAGTCCTGGCCACTTGAACTTTCTCCTATGGTCGGTGATGAACAGCCAATGGTGCTGCTCGATACAGAGACAACCGGACTGTCTGCCGATGATGAGTCCATTATTGAGCTTGGTATGGTTAAGGTGCTTTACAGCCCATCAGCTAAGCGGATTGTGTCGATTGTTGATGTGATCAGCCTGTATGAAGATCCCGGCAAGCCAATCCCTGACCTGATTACCGAGTTAACCGGTATCACCGATGACATGGTGCAAGGCCAGCACATTGATGATTCACTGGTAGCGAGTTGGTTATCCGATGATCCGCTGGTGGTTGCACACAATGCACAGTTTGATCGTCCTTTCTTTGAAAAGCGGTTTGCTGCATTAGGACATCTATCTTGGGCCTGTTCAGCCAGTGGAATAGATTGGAAGGCGCTGGGTTTTGAAAGTCGAAAGCTTGAGTACCTGCTGCTTCGCTTAGGTTGGTTCTATGAAGGACACCGAGCGGCAACCGATTGTTTGGCGATGGCCTGGTTGTTTCATTTGTTGCCCGAGTCCGTTGCAAACTTGTTGTCTGAAGCAGACAGGCGAACTGTGTTAGTTCGTGCGTTTGGTGCGCCGTTTGACGTAAAGGACTATTTAAAAGAGCGCGGTTACCGCTGGCATGACGGCGTTAAAGGTGCCAACAAACATTGGTGGCGCGAAATCAGCGAAGACGAGCTGCCGCAGGAGCAAACTTACCTGGATGATTTGTACCACAGTGGCTCAGAACATGCCCACTATGACTACAAAGATGCCCGCAATCGATTTAAAAAATTGTGACAGACCTATCGAGTAGCAAGAGAAACAAAAAAATTGTTTAGCCATTGCCAAACGGAAGAATGTTGCTGTTTGCTTTTGCCGGTATTGTGTTTTTGTTCCCAGCGACGTTTGGCTTCAAGTCTTTGTTGGCGACGCTCATCGGCACGATTGGCCACTTCTACAAAATGTAAGCGTTGCTCTTTTGTCAGGCCTTCGCCAAACGCTTTTACAGGTGCTCGATTAATACGTACGTGACCGCTTGATTTTGGTGATGAACACATAGTGATTATCCTCATAACTTAACCTTCTATCTAAATAGACGGATGAGGAAGCATATTTCTTACACATTTTTTGCTTGCATATTTGAAAACCTCTGGAAAATGGAAAGTGAACTTACGTTATACCCAAACTACTTGGTGTTGCAGCTAGGCGGCAAGTGAGCGAGTCCCCATGAGCATAGATCTTCTATGTGATTGAGGTGAGCGAATGCAGGTAACACCGCTGCGGCTGCAAGTAGGAAGGGTATATAACCAACAAGAGGAATCTTTCCATGTACCAAGACACCTACATTGAATACTGGGGCGAAATCTTCGTCTCTGCCCGCATCATTGAATTTGGCATCACGTTCGAGCGCTTTCTTAAAGATCCATGGAAGCACTTGATGTTCTGTGGCCAAGAGTCTGCACCGGATGCGATCGCTGAAGGGATGCTGCCATTGCTACCAGCCCAGGCAGAAGTTGCCAGGCGCATTCGGGAGAGTGAGCAACGAGTCCTGATGTCTACAGAGACGGACAAAGGGGTATCGCATCGCGGTAACATCGTGGTGCCACTGGTTCGTGTAGCACATTGAACTCGGCTATCACCAATGACACGAAACAAGGCCTTCACGCCCATACCTGAGCGGCAATTGCAATCCAGATCAAAAAGTTGCCGCTTAGTCTTCCCTACAAAATAATTTGTGATAGGATGACACCTAATAAAATTAATTAGGTTGAAGCCTATTCAGTGTTTTATGGCCATCTGTCCAGCTTCAACCGGTAGAGATTGATTAGTCATTGCGGATAAAGAGCAGCATTGAGTGACGCTTTTCAATGTGATTACGCGATGTCGGTCCGTATTTTATAAACAGAGTTTTAAGAATCTGGTTGAATTGGATAAACAAGACGCATGACAAATGATGGTCTGAAACAAACGGTAGTGACGAAGCCAGATAGGCTTTCGCAGTTAGCGCAGTTGCCACAAGCAACCAGGGATCGCATTGCCCACATCGATTTCACCTTATTGTTTAAGGGAGAAGCGGTACGGGCAGACTTAGTCGATCGCTTCAGCATAGCCGCTGCACAAGCAACGAAAGACTTCACCCTATACCGAGAGCTTGCGCCAGGCAACATTGAGTATGACCAAAAGCTCAAGTTGCATAAGCGTGGTGAAGCTTTTGAGCCCTTGTTCGACTACGACGTTGTGAGAACACTGGCAACCATTAGCCAAGGATACGGAGATGGCTTTACTGGAAAGGTAAAACCACCACTGGCTTGTGAAGCGCCTTATCACCTTAACAAGCCGAGTTTATCGATAGTAGCGAAAGTCACCGAGGCCATACACAAAGGCAAAGCCTTGAGTATCACCTATGTGTCGTTATCGAGCGGTGAAACCACGCGTGAAATTGTGCCGCATACGCTGGTGGACAATGGTCTGCGTTGGCACGTTCGTGGTTTTGACCGCAAGCATAATGAGTTTCGTGACTTTGTGCTGACCCGAATTAAAGCTGCGGTTGTGCTTGAAGATTCCACTTTGTCGCCTTCTGTTATCAAAGAAAGTGAGCTCGAAACCCAAGACCGGCAATGGAACCGCTTTGTTGAATTGGAGTTAGTGCCACACCCACGCATAGAGCACAGCGAAGCGATAGAGCTGGACTATGGCATGACGGGTGGCGTTCTAAAGGTTGAGATTAGAGCGGCAACCGCTGGGTATTTGCTTCGCCAATGGCATGTGGATTGTTCCAAAGCACACAGCCTTCAAGGCACTGAATATCAACTTTGGTTAAAGAATACTCCGACACTCTACGGGGTCGGAAATTTGAATTTAGCTCCAGGGTTTAACGAATGATGTTCGACGACAGTGAATATTGCATAACCCATAAACGAATTATGACGAATTAAAAGCAGGAATTAACATATGACAAGTTTACAACAACGTGCCGAACTTCAACGCCAAATATGGGCGATTGCCAACGATGTAAGAGGCTCAGTCGATGGTTGGGATTTTAAACAATATGTACTGGGTACGCTGTTCTACCGTTTTATCAGTGAAAACTTTGTCAACTACATCACAGGCGGAGATGAGAGCGTTAATTATGCTGCCATGTCTGACGATGATGAAAACATCAAGTTTGCTAAAGAAGATGCCATTAAAACCAAAGGCTATTTTCTTTACCCTAGCCAGTTGTTTAGCAATGTGGCGGCTAATGCACACAAAAACGAAAATTTAAATACGGATTTGGCAGCAATTTTTGCTGCAATCGAAAACTCAGCCAATGGCTATGATTCAGAAAAAGACATCAAAGGCTTGTTTGCGGATTTTGATACCACCAGTAATCGTCTGGGTAATACGGTAGAGGCAAAAAACAAACGCCTTGCAGCGGTGTTAAAAGGCGTGGCAGGTTTAACCTTCGGTAATTTTGAAGGTGGTTTTGAAAATAATCAAATTGATTTATTCGGTGATGCCTACGAGTTCCTGATTTCAAACTATGCCGCCAATGCGGGTAAATCCGGTGGCGAATTTTTCACCCCTCAGCACGTTTCAAAATTGATCGCACAGCTGGCTATGCACGGCCAAACCAGTGTCAATAAAATCTATGACCCTGCGGCGGGTTCGGGCTCGTTGCTGTTACAAGCTAAAAAGCACTTTGATGCGCATATCATTGAGGATGGTTTTTTTGGACAAGAGCTCAATCACACCACTTACAACTTAGCGCGTATGAATATGTTTTTGCACAACATTAACTACGACAAGTTTAATATTCAGTTGGGTGATACCTTAACAGAGCCACATTTTTTGGATGACAAGCCGTTTGATGCCATTGTCTCTAACCCCCCTTATTCGGTGAAATGGATTGGTAGCGACGACCCAACCCTAATCAACGACGACCGCTTTGCGCCCGCAGGTGTACTCGCCCCAAAATCAAAAGCAGACTTTGCTTTTGTATTACATGCATTAAGTTACCTATCAAGCAAAGGCCGTGCAGCCATTGTCTGCTTTCCGGGTATTTTTTACCGTGGCGGCGCTGAGCAAAAAATTCGGCAATATCTTGTAGATAATAATTACGTTGAAACAGTGATTTCACTGGCACCTAACCTGTTCTTTGGCACCACCATTGCCGTGAATATTTTGGTGCTATCAAAACACAAAACCGACACCACCACCCAGTTTATTGATGCCAGTGGTTTGTTTAAAAAAGAAACCAATAACAACGTTTTAACGGACAACGACGACGAAAAAAATCCGGGTCATATACAGCAAATCATGAAAGTGTTTGCTAGCAAAGAAAACGTTGAGCATTTTGCTAAGTCCGTTGATTTCGACGACATTGTTAAAGCCGAATACAACCTATCGGTGAGTAGTTATGTTGAAGTTAAAGATACTCGCGTAGTCACAAACATTACTGAACTTAATCGTGATCTAAAAACCACGGTTGCTAAAATCGACCAACTTCGCAGTGATATTGACGCCATTGTGGCGGAAATTGAAGGTGAGGAGCTTGAGGCATGAGTAATTTGAGTTATTTAGAGAAGCTATTGGATGGGGTTGAAGTTGAGTGGCTGCCATTGAAAGATGTTCTGGTGCGCACTAAGGGGACAAAAATAACAGCCGGACAGATGAAAACCCTTCACAAAGATGGAGCGCCATTAAAGATTTTTGCAGGAGGTAAAACTGTTGCCTTTGTGGATTTTGAAGATATACCTGAAAAGGATGTAAATCGAGAGCCGTCCATTATTGTAAAGTCCCGAGGTGTAATTGAGTTCGAGTATTACGAAAAGCCGTTCTCACATAAAAATGAAATGTGGTCATATTACTCGGATAATAATGCGATCCATATTAAGTTCATATACCATTTTTTGAAATTGCATGAACGCCACTTTCAAGGCATCGGTAGCCGAATGCAAATGCCTCAAATTGCAACGCCAGATACTGATAAATTTCTCGTGCCCATCCCATGCCCAGATAACCCAGAAAAATCGCTGGCAATACAAGCTGAAATTGTTCTCATTCTGGACGCATTTACCGCCATGACCGCCGAGCTGACCGCCGAGCTTAACATGCGGAAAAAACAATACAACTACTACCGCGACCAGTTGCTAAGTTTTGAAGACGGTGAAGTTGAGTGGAAGACGTTGGGCTGGATTGGTGAAGTTCGTATGTGCAAACGTATCATGAAGAATGAGACTTCTGACATTGGTGACATTCCATTTTTTAAGATTGGAACATTTGGCAAAGAGCCTAATGCCTATATTTCACGAGATACTTTTGAAGAATACAAGAGTAAATATAATTATCCAAGAGTGGGTGAGATCCTTATATCAGCTAGTGGAACTATTGGTAGAGCAGTAATTTTTAATGGTGAAGATGCCTATTTTCAAGACAGTAATATTGTTTGGCTTGAAAATGATGAAAGTAAAGTTCTAAACAAATACCTATTTTACTTTTATCAAATAGCAAACTGGAACGTTTCTGACGGTGGTGTAATTAAGCGATTGTACAATGACAATATCAAAAAAACGCTAATTCCTGTGCCATACCCTGACGATCCTGAAAAGTCGCTTGCTGAACAATCTCGCATCGTCGCCATCCTCGATAAATTCGACGCACTCACCAACTCCATCACCGAAGGTCTCCCCCGCGAGATCGAGTTACGTCAAAAGCAATACGAGTATTATCGTGATCTGTTGTTAAGCTTTCCTAAATCAGATGAGGCGGCTTAATGAGTAACACGCTAACGGAAATAGCAAAACAGCTTAAAGCACGTAAAAACAAAGTGCAGTTGATCTATGCCTTTAATGGCACGGGTAAAACGCGTTTGTCGCGTGAATTTAAAGAGATCATCGCGCCAAAGGAAGATGGATTGGATGATCTTGATGGTGGAGAGCAAGCGCCACTGTCGCGCCACAAGATTTTATATTACAACGCGTTTACGGAAGACTTGTTTTACTGGGATAACGACTTAGATGCTGATGCAGAGCCGAAGCTAAAAATCCAACCCAATACGTTTACCGATTGGATATTAAAAGTACAAGGTCAAGAGCCTAATATCACCAGGTTGTTTCAGCGTTATAGCAACGAGAAGTTGACGCCTCATTTTAATGAAGACTTTACTCAAGTAACCTTTTCATTTGAGCGAGGAAATGCGGAAAGAGCACAGCATGTAAAAATATCTAAGGGCGAAGAAAGTAATTTTGTCTGGAGTATTTTCCATGGGCTTCTAGAGCAAGTTGTTAGAGTCATGAATAATCCTGATGAAGAGGATGATGAGAGCTTCAATCAGTTAGAATATGTGTTCATTGATGACCCCGTCAGCTCATTAGATGAAAACCATTTAATTGAACTTGCAGTTAATTTGGCGGAACTAATCAAGTTAAGCAAATCTGAGAAGCTTAGATTTATCATATCGACACATAACCCGCTATTTTACAATGTGTTGCACAATGAGCTTAATGCGAAAATCTGTTACTTATTGCAACGATTTGAAGATGGAACCTTTGATTTAAAAGAAAAAAAAGGTGGCGCGAATACTAGTTTTTCTTATCACTTGTATATTAAGCAATTGATTGAACAAGCTATTACGAACAATGAAATACAGCGTTTTCACTTCAATTTACTGCGCAACCTTTATGAGAAAGTCGCAGCATTTTTGGGGTACGCAGATTGGACTGCGCTATTACCCGAAAGCCGCGAGCTATACGCCAAACGAGTGATGCACTTTTATAGTCATCGTTCATTATCAAACGAAGAAGTTGCAGAACCTACCGAACCTGAGAAGCAGATTGTTAAGTTTCTACTTGAACATCTATTAAATAACTATGGTTTTAAACTGCAAGGCGTACAACATGAGTAAACCCAGCAAAACATACCCTGCCACCATTCGCTCATCCACCAAGAGTGGTAGGTATAAGGAGGCAGCCTAATGGCTTATCAACCGCCGTTTACCATCACCACCGATATTCTAAATCTGGTGGCGCAAATCAGCCAACAGGTGGGTGAATTAAATGCCAGCCAATTGAATGCCTCGCCGCAACTGCGCAAACAAAACCGCATTAAAACCATTACCGGCACGCTGGCGATAGAAGGTAATACGTTAACCGAAGAGCAGATCACCGCGATCGTTGAAGGTAAGCCCGTGCTGGGTAGCGTGCGCGAACTGGCCGAGGTAAAAGGTGCCATTGCGGCTTATGATGCACTTCCTTCATTTACACCCAGCGCCATTGCCGATTTACTCACTGCTCACGGTTTATTGCTGTCAGATATTCTCGTCAATGCGGGGGAATTTCGCAGTAAAGGCGTGGGTATTCATAAAGGTGGTGTCGTGCACCACGTTGCGCCGCCTGCCCATCAAGTATCTGGTTTAATGGCGGATTTAATTCAATGGCTCAATCAAACCAAAGACCACCCACTGATCGCCAGCTGTGTATTTCATTACGAATTTGAGTTTATTCACCCGTTTGCCGATGGTAACGGTCGTATGGGGCGCTTATGGCAAACGCTGATTTTGTCAAAGTGGCATCCGTTATTTTTATCCTTGCCGCTAGAAAGTGTGATTAAAGAGCATCAGCAAGATTATTATCAAGCCCTTGAACAGGCTGATAACCAAGCGGATAGCACGCCTTTTATACATTTTATGTTGTCGGTTATTCAACAAACGCTCGCGCAAAACGCCTCTGTAAGTGCCCCTGAAAACGCCCCTGTAAATGCCCTTATCAATTTAAAAGGCCTTAAAACGCCTGAGGCTATTTTAGCATTGCTGACTAGCACGCCTGAGCTAACCCGACAGCAAATCGCTGATACCTTAAATAAAGATGTCAGAACCATTGGTCGTGCTATTAGCAAATTACAAAAAGAAGGCAAATTAACCCGAGTAGGCTCAGATAAAACTGGCCATTGGCAAGTACAAGAATAATGCGATGCCGTGGTTATTTCCATTTTGGAAAACACCACGGCTAACCAAAAGAAAAGGATGTTGAAGTAATGACGACTTACAAAACCGTTGCAGAATCGAATAACTTCATTGTTTTAGATAAATATATTAAAGACTGGAAAATTGCTGAGAATTTTCAAAGTGAAGCCGATTTGGAGCGGGAGCTTATTGAAGATTTAAGCAATCAAGGTTATGAGTATGTACCTGCGCTAACCACGCCAGATGCCATGCTGGCGAATGTGCGCAAGCAGCTACAAGCCCTTAATAAGGTCGAGTTTACTGATGCCGAATGGGCTCGCTTTTGCGAGCAGTACCTGAACACACCCAGCGACAATACTCTTGATAAAACCCGCAAGGTGCACAGTGACTATATTTTCGATTTTGTCTTTGATGATGGCCATATCGAAAACATCTACCTGTTCGATAAGAAAACCATTGCGCGCAACAAAGTGCAGGTCATTAAGCAGTTTGAGCAAACAGGAAGCCATGCCAATCGTTACGATGTGACGATTTTGGTCAATGGTTTGCCTTTGGTGCAAATTGAACTGAAAAAGCGTGGTGTGGCGATCCGTGAGGCGTTTAACCAAATACATCGCTACAGCAAAGAAAGCTTTAATGCAGAGAACTCGTTGTACAAGTTCTTGCAGCTGTTTGTGATCTCGAATGGCACCGACACGCGTTATTTTGCCAATACCACTAAGCGCGACAAAAACAGCTTCGACTTTACGATGAACTGGGCAAAATCTGACAATACGCTGATCAAGGATTTAAAAGACTTTACCGCCACTTTTTTCCAGAAAGAGACGTTGCTTGAAGTGATCTTGCGTTACTCGGTGTTTGACGTGAGCAATACCTTGCTTGTAATGCGCCCTTACCAAATTGCGGCTACTGAGCGCATTTTATGGAAGATAAAGAGCGCCTTTAACGGCAAAAGTTGGGCTAAGCCTGAAAGCGGTGGGTACATTTGGCACACCACAGGTTCTGGCAAAACACTCACCAGCTTTAAAGCTGCACGGTTGGCCACCGATTTAGACTGTATTGATAAAGTTTTTTTTGTGGTTGACAGAAAAGACCTCGACTATCAGACGATGAAAGAGTATCAGCGGTTCTCGCCTGATAGTGTGAACGGTTCAGACAGTACCGCTGGGCTAAAAAGCAACCTGGATAAAGACGATAACAAGATTGTTGTTACCACCATCCAAAAGCTCAACAACTTAATCAAAAGCGAAAGCGATTTAGCGATATACAACAAGCAAGTGGTTTTTATTTTTGATGAGTGTCATCGCAGCCAGTTTGGTGAAGCGCAGAAAAACCTAAAGAAGAAATTCAAAAAGTACTACCAGTTTGGCTTTACCGGTACGCCAATTTTCCCTGAAAACGCCTTGGGAGCTGAAACCACGGGCAGCGTGTTTGGCCAGCAGTTGCACACTTATGTGATCACTGATGCCATTCGTGATGAAAAAGTACTCAAGTTCAAAGTGGACTATAACGATGTTCGTCCGCAATTTAAGAGCATTGAGACTGAGCAGGATGATAAGAAGCTTAGTGCGGCGGAGAACAAGAAAGCGTTCTTACATCCAATGCGCATTCGTGAAATCTCGCAGTATATTCTGAACCATTTTAACCAGAAAACGCATCGAGCCTATTCTGGTGCCAAAGGGTTTAACGCCATGTTTGCGGTCAGTAGTGTTGATGCAGCGAAAGCGTACTATGAAACCTTTAAAACATTGCAGGCCGAGGCCGAAAATGGACCTACAAGTAAACCTCTGCGTATTGCGACTATCTTCTCATTTGCAGCCAATGAAGAGCAGGACGCCATTGGTGATATTTTAGATGAGAGTTTTGAAGTCAGTGCCATGAACAGCAGCGCAAAAGAGTTTTTGAGCGCCGCGATTACGGATTACAACGCCCTATTTAAATCTAACTTTGGCGTGGACAGTAATGGTTTTCAGAACTACTACCGTGACCTTGCCCAGCGAGTTAAGAATCAAGAAATAGATCTACTCATAGTGGTCGGTATGTTTTTAACGGGCTTTGATGCGCCTACGCTCAACACCTTATTTGTTGATAAGAATTTACGCTACCACGGTTTGATGCAGGCGTTTTCTCGAACTAACCGCATTTATGATGCAACGAAGACCTTTGGCAATATTGTTACCTTCCGGGACTTGGAACAGGCAACCATTGACGCCATCACCTTGTTTGGTGACAAAAACACCAAAAACGTGGTGTTGGAGAAGAGCTACAAAGAATACATGGAAGGCTTTAACGATATTGCTACTGGCCAAGCTCGTCGAGGTTTTGTTGATATCGTAAAAGAGCTGCAAGAACGCTTTCCAAACCCAGAAAATATTGAAAAAGAACAAGATAAAAAAGAGTTTGCCAAGCTGTTTGGTGAATACCTAAAAGCAGAAAATATTTTACAAAACTACGATGAGTTTGCTGGATTAAAAGCGCTGCAAAGCTTAGATACCAGTGATGAACAAGCTGTTGGAGAGTTCAAGGCAAAGTACTATCTGGACGATGCTGACATCGAGGCAATGCAAGCTATCGATATGCCGAGCGAACGTGCTATCCAAGATTATCGCTCTACTTACAACGATACCCGTGACTGGTTGCGACGCGATAAAGAAGGTCAGGACAAAGATAAGTCAACGGTAGACTGGGACGATGTGGTCTTTGAAATTGATTTGCTTAAATCGCAAGAAATCAACCTCGATTACATTCTTGAACTGATTTTTGATCACAATAAGAAGAACAAGAGCAAAGAAGGCTTGATTGAAGAAGTCCGCCGTATGATCCGCGGTAGCCTTGGCAATAGAGCGAAAGAGAGCTTGGTGGTTGATTTTATTAACCAGACAAACCTAGATGAGATCAATGACAAAGCCAGCATTATCGACGCTTTCTTCAAATTCGCCCAGGCGGAGCTGAAGCGCGAAGCCGATGCCATTATAGCCTCTGAAAAGCTCAATATCGATGCTGCCAAACGCTATATTGCGTCATCACTCAAACGTGAGTACGCCTCTGAAAATGGCACTGCACTTAATGAGGCGCTGCCCAAACTTAGCCCATTGAACCCACAGTACCGAACCCAGAAGCAATCGGTGTTTCAGAAAATTGCCGCTTTTGTTGAAAAATTCAAAGGTGTGGGTGGGCAGATATAAAAAATGACGATCTATTTAAGTGCCGCTCGCTTGCTCGATGATATAGATTTTACAGAATCTATTCTTTTGGTGAGTAGCATTCATTTAGGTTTAAGGGTGGTTTTATGACAGGAAATAATGAAGGTTTGTCGCTAGCTAGGCTACTAATGGTCTTGAGCAGTATGTCCCCACTATTCATTCTTTGGGCAATTAAGGGGTGGGGAATAAAAGGTATTTCGGAAGTATATTTTCTTTCTTTCTGCCTTTTTTTTATTACGGTGCCAAATTTATTCTTGTGGTTCCGCGTAAGATTAGTAAAAAAAAGAAAAGATCGGCGAGAATTGACCGCTGGCGATTGTGAGGATCACAGAGATCATCTACTTGTTTACCTTTTTGCTATGTTACTTCCTTTCTATAGTGTCAATATCGATAGTATTAGAGACTTAGCGGGTCATGTGGCGGCAATAACGTTCATTGTATTTCTGTTTTGGCATCTGAATATGCATTATATGAACATTTTTTGGGCCATGAAGGGGTTCAGGGTATATACGTTGAAACCTGATGCAGAAAATAACTCTATTAGTGGCAGAATTCCTGTCGTATTAATCACAAAGCGCTCTCATATTGTCAAAGGAGAGAAAATTTCAGCTTACAGGCTTAGCCAAACGGTATTTTTAGAGGATGAATAATGCCTATTAACTTTGATTTTGAAAATGTAAATATAACTGAGTTTGGTCTTGGTCTGGATAGTCCCAATCGAGGTTTTGTGTTTGTTCCTGTTGATGAAGTCGTACAGAAGTCATTAGTTGAAATGGTTAGTTTTACAAAGACACAGATGCAGGATAAGGCGAGCAGTATGGCTACGTATCAGCCATCAGAAAAATATGCCTCTATTGAATATCTTACCTTTTCAATCAATGACCCATTGGTACAAGAGCTTAAAAATCTTCATGAGTCCGAAAATGTACCAGAAGATTGCAGTGCTTTTGACAATATCAATCAATGTTTCGCGTACTTTGTAAAGCTCACTGATAACAACCAACAGAGAATAACAGCTGTACGTCGTTCAACTCAGTTTAAAACTTTAATAAAGAAAAGGCATAGGCTGGTTCAGTATGTTGATAATACTTTAAAGTCGTTAGAGGAAACTGTTTTTAAATTGGATAATGACTTCGATTTTATTATTCAGAATGATTTAATACACATTCTCCGCCCTAGTGGCCTAGAGTTTACAGCTCAACTTCAGAAGGCAATTATGGATGCAGTTCCAGCCAACATTGCGAGTATTGCGAGTGAAATTGATTTCGTTAACTTTGATAGTATATCTCAGTATGCGCAAAACCACCCGAGAGCTGCAAGATATATTGCTTCCATTAAATCCCAATCAGAAGCAATAAACATCAGTCAAGATAAACTAGAACGTTACTGCGAAAAAACCAATGTTGTCACAAATATAGTTGATGGGAAGATTAACTTAGACAGCTCGCAGATTATGGGATTTTTGGAAGTCCTAGACAGGCGTCGATACGAAATAGATCTAAAAGACGATGGAGAGTCGGAAGTTTATAGAGCGCCGAGCAGAAGCCGAGTAACTAGTTAGTTTACAAAGTCAGCGGCATTGTTAACCAAAATATCTGTGTGTCAATAGATCTGGATTTCTTTTATCTAATTCACCGCCGGTGATTTTATGAACCTTCACACTATCGCGTCGGAGGTTCACTATGTTCAAAAACCTATTTTTTCAAATCAAAGCACTACCAGAGCTCTCATCGCAACTGGATGCAGAAATTCCGCGCTACCCGCCATTCCTGAAGGGGTTGCCAGCTGCGTCACCCGAGGATTTGCAGTCCACACAAGACGAGCTAATTGCCAAACTGCGCCAGGTACTTGGCTTTAACCTGCTTGATTTTCAAAGGCTAATTCAGCCCTGCATTGATCATCTGGCTGCTTATGTTCATTTGTTGCCAGCTTCTGAGCATCATCATCACAGTGGCGCTGGTGGTTTATTTCGTCATTCGTTGGAAGTTGCTTTCTGGGCGGCACAAGCAGCTGAAGGGATCATCTTTGTTGCCAGTGGCACACCGGTTGAGAAAAAAGAGCTGGAACCAAGGTGGCGTGTTGCGGCGGCTCTTGGCGGTTTGTTCCATGATATTGGTAAGCCTGTTTCAGACTTGTCCATTACAGACGAAGATGGACGCTATCAGTGGAACCCTTTTTTAGAAACCTTATCTCAGTGGACCACTAATAATAGCATTGAACGCTATTTCATTCGCTGGCGCGACGGACGGTGCAAGCGGCACGAGCAATTTTCAATTCTGGTTTTAAACCGGGTGATGACACCAGAGTTGCTCGCCTGGTTAACCCAGCCAGGCCCTGAGATTTTGCAAGCCATGCTGGAGGCAATTGGCAATACCGATCCCGAGCATGTCCTGTCTAAATTGGTTATTGAAGCTGACCAAACCAGTGTCCAGCGAGACCTGAAAGCTCAACGCATTTCCGTTGACGACAATGCCCTTGGTGTCCCAGTCGAACGCTATCTACTTGATGCCATGAGGCGATTGCTTGCCAGTTCCCAGTGGTTGGTCAATCAGCGAGATGCCAGAGTCTGGGTACGAAAATCGAATCAATCAACCCATCTTTGCCTGGTTTGGAAAAGCGCGGCTAAGGACATCATTGATCTATTGGCCAAAGACAAGATACCTGGCATCCCAAGAGATCCCGATACCCTTGCTGACATCCTCATTGAGCGAGGATTGGCCACTAAATCCGCCTCAAATGAGCGATATGAAAGCCTTGCCCCTGAAGTGCTGATCAAAGACGACAAGCCAATCTGGCTACCCATGCTGCATATATCTGAGGCCGATTTATTGTTCAGCTCGAATGTACCAAGTGGTGTGACACTGTTTAGTAAACCTGAGTGGGAAGCAACACAGCAAACACAAGCAGAGCCTCAGAGTCGTTTCTGTCAGCAGCCAGGCTTGTCTGAAGAGTCATCATCAATTGAACTCAGCAATTCGGCTGAGTCGCCATCGACAAAATCATCCGAACAAGATGATGAACTTCGTCATGCCAGTGATGTTAATCACCTTCAGGAAAATGAAAATGCTCCAGGTTATGGATGTGAAAAGCCTAACAACTCATATGATGGCGCTATCTCAAATAACGTAAACCAGCACGATGCAGAAGCATTGAATCTGCCTGAATCTTTGGCATGGCTCCCAGAGGCCAGTAGTGCGTTGGTTATGGTTGATGAACAGATACTGATCCGCTATCCCGATGCCGTAAGACATTGGTGTGCTCCCCGAAAACTGCTTGCTGAACTCAGTCGATTAGATTGGCTTGAACTAGATCCGGCAAACCCGACGCGTAAAGCCAGAACTGTAACCATGAATGAAGGAACTCAGGAGCAAGGGTTACTTCTGAAAGTATCGATTTCTAAAGGGCTAACTGCACTGATAGGCCTTTCCAAACAAGACGCAGAACCGGCGGCAGCAATTCAGAACGAAGAGGCTTTACAGCGTCCGAGTCGAACAGAGACAACCAGTGCCCAAGCAAAAGAGCCCGCCACAAGAGCGGAGCGTAAGCAAAAGCCGATTGCGCCCAATGCGAACTCAAGTACAGACCCCAAACACGCACAGCGCCAACAGATGGTTAATTTTGTGAAAGATTTGCCCATCTTACTGACCGATGGCGATTACCCAGACGTGGATCATAGTGCCGATGGTATTCGCGTCACGATTAAAACCTTACGCCAAGTCGCCAATGAGCATGGTATTCCAGCCGGACAGCTGCTTCGGGGGATCTCGGCCAGTGACGAATGCCAGTTTGATGAGGGGGAAACGGTTCTGTTTACCGCTCACGCTAAGCGTTAATCCATTTGAAATTAAGTGGATTGCAAACGGTTATTTTGCGGAGCATGAATGAAAGAAAACGCATACGAAATGCCCTGGCGCACGAACTTTGAGGCCATGGCAGCAGCAGGATGGCTGGTTGGGGCCACTGGGGCGATTGCCGCAGAAATGCTGACTGAGCTACCACCTGAGCCATTTTGGTGGATGACAGGGATTTCCTCGGGCATGGCGTTGTACCGCCTGCCTGAGGCTTATCGTCTTTATAAGTTGCAGAAGGGGCTAAAAGGCAAACCATTGGCTTTTATGGCGCTGTCGCATTTGCAAAAGGTGATGGCAAAACATCCTGATGAATTGTGGTTAGGGTATGGCTTTGAGTGGGATCAACGTCATGCCCAACGCGCTTATGAAATCCTAAAGCGGGATAAGCAAACCTTGCTTAACCAAGGTCACGGCAAGCAAATGGGTTCGACCTGGATTCATGGTGTCGAGCCCAAAGAAGAAGATATATACCAGCCAGTTGGTCACACTGAGGGGCACACCTTAATTGTCGGTACGACCGGTGCCGGAAAAACCCGATGCTTTGATGCGATGATCACTCAGGCCATTTTGCGCAATGAAGCCGTGATTATTATTGACCCCAAGGGAGACAAAGAACTTAAGGATAATGCACAGCGAGCCTGTATTGCCGCCGGTAGTCCTGAGCGCTTTGTGTATTTTCATCCGGGTTTTCCAGAGTATTCAGTACGACTTAATCCCCTGAGGAACTTTAACCGGGGTACTGAAATTGCCAGCCGAATTGCGGCCTTAATCCCATCCGAAACCGGTGCTGATCCATTTAAAGCCTTTGGCCAAATGGCACTGAATAACATCGTGCAAGGTTTGTTGCTTACGTCACAACGTCCTGATCTGAAAACACTGAGACGATTCTTGGAAGGCGGTCCAGAAGGTTTGGTAGTAAAAGCCGTCACGGCTTGGGGTGAGCAGGTGTATCCGAACTTTAGTGTGGAGATCAAGCGCTTTACCGAAAAAGCCAACACATTAGCTAAACAAGCTATGGCGATGCTGCTTTTTTACTACGAACGCATTCAGCCCGTTGCCGCCAATACCGATTTGGAAGGCCTTTTGAGTATGTTTGAGCATGACAGAACCCACTATTCAAAGATGGTGGCCTCATTGATGCCGGTGCTCAATATGCTCACATCAAGTGAACTAGGTCCATTGCTATCACCGATTGCAAACGATGTGGATGACAGCCGGTTAATTACGGATTCTGGCCGTATTATCAACAATGCCCAAGTGGCCTATATCGGCTTGGATTCATTGACCGACGCCATGGTTGGCAGCGCCATTGGTTCGTTGCTTTTATCCGATCTCACCGCCGTGGCCGGTGACCGCTATAACTATGGTGTTGAAAATCGTCCCGTAAATATCTTCATCGATGAGGCTGCTGAAGTCGTCAACGATCCCTTCATTCAACTGCTCAACAAAGGTCGTGGCGCAAAAATGCGTTGTGTGATTGCTACTCAGACCTTTGCTGACTTTGCAGCTCGAACAGGCAGTGAAGCTAAGGCTCGCCAGGTGTTAGGTAACATCAACAACTTGATAGCCCTTCGGGTGATGGACGCCGAAACACAGCAGTACATTACCGACAATCTGCCTAAGACTCGGTTGCGGTACATCATGCAAACTCAAGGTATGTCGTCCAACTCGGACAGCCCCGCGTTGTTTACCGGCAATCATGGCGAACGCTTGATGGAGGAAGAAGGCGATATGTTTCCACCGCAGTTATTAGGCCAGCTCCCCAACCTAGAGTACATCGCCAAGCTTTCAGGTGGCCGCGTGATCAAAGGCCGCATTCCTATTTTAACCAGCTCTACACAGGCAGCATAAGGAGTCTGTATGCATCATTCTGTCTGTCTGAAAATGACAACACTTACCAGTAAAGAAATGCTCGCTCAGTGGCAGCAACATAATCCCCAGTTCAAGGAAACCTTAAGACTGCTTGAAACCGACTGGCCTCATGCTTTGGCCTCAGTGTATTGCTTGGCGGACTACTTAACGGATGCGTTCACGTTAGATGGCCATTCCATCTTTGATTTGTGTCTGTGCAATGGCTTGGGTAGTTATGAAGAAGTCAGTTGTGATGATGACAGTGTTCGCCTTTGGCATTTCATTGAGGCACTGACCTGGACTGCCGCCAGTGCTTTAACGGGGATTCGCCTGCGTGATCCTGACCATTTCGAGTGGGCTGCCGTAGATGGTGTGTATTTCCACACATGGATGCGTAATCGTCCAAATCGGATGGCGTATTTGGCTGAAGGACGCATCGACGTGCGTTATGTTAGTGGCCATACGACGACAAAGCGGCTTCAACAAGTGATTAAAGCCCGGATTATGACGCCAACCGTTGCAGCCATGCTGGCCCGAGTAGAAGAGGATGTTTGGCATGAGCAAGCATAAGTCGGTTTGGCTACTTTGTCTGGCGCTGATGCTGGAGATTATTGCTATTGGCGTGTTAGTGCCCGGTGATTGGACTGGCCGGGTCATCAGTAAAGAAAAGCAGATGATCCAAAATCAATTGGGCGCTCAAACAAGCTATTGGATTGGTCAAACTAGCCATCGCTGGTATCAGTCATGGGTTGTGGATACGCAGATGGAGCAATCTGTGCGAGATTTTCTAATCCCCACTGAAGAGCAACGACTGCGCTCTAAAGGGATGGAGAACATGGGAGGCTTTTGGTTTGTGTGGGTAGAAGACCGCATTCAGGCATTTTTTGATGTGCTGTACCAAGTGTTCACTCGATTTGCTTTGCTGATGGTCTGGTTGCCCTTTGCGCTTATTCTCATGTTACCGGCGCTGTGGGACGGATTGATGACCTGGAAGATTAAGAAGACAACCTTTGATTTTTCGAGCCCTATCATTCACCGCTACAGCATGATTATCCTGGGCTCAGGCGTCATCTTGCTATTTATGGGATTGTTCGCCCCGCTGGCCATTCCACCTGTGATGTTACCGTCGCTGATCATCGGTTTAGCATTGATGGCAGGGTTGGCGTTAAGTCACTTGCAGAAGAAGATTTAGTGTTCCAGATTTACTTCTTTCTGGTCGTCATTACACTTTTGGCTGGGGCATGAGTATTTTTTAGCATAGCTCGTTCAATACCATCAAACTCATGCTCCAGTTTTTTATATTCGTTATACACCGAAGTTTTTTTAAGAGCCTTCTTTTTCAATGTTTTTAAAGACATCAACTTTATCCAAAAGCAAGTTCATAAGGTTGGACGTGTAACGTTGCCTTTTGATTTCTGAGTACTGACAAGTCATAAGCGCTTTGCAGGCGTAACCAGTGGTCAGCAGAGGGCTTAGCAAAAGCCAGTTCCAAGCGGACGGCCATTTCCGGAGTTATTGCACCTCGTCCGTTCAATACCTTGGATAGGGTTTTACGGCTTACATTTAAGTGCTCTGCAACATCGGTAATCGTCAACTCCAACGGCTCGATGACCAACTCTTTTAATATCTCACCAGGGTGAGCTGGGTTATGCATAGTCATTAGTGATAATCCTCGTAGTTAACAATTTCCGCATCACGTCCGTTGAATCTGAACGTAATGCGCCAATTACCATTAACAGTGACCGACCAAGTGCCTTTTCTTGAACCTGAGAGTTCATGTAAGCGCAGTCCTGGAAGGTCCATGTCATCGGCGATTTCTGCTTGATCAAGGTTAGATAGAATTAATCGAAGTCGCTTGGCATGAGTCGCCTGTATGCCCGCTGTGCTGCCTGTTCGATAAAACTTTTCCAGCCCTTTGTGCTTAAAACTTTTTATCATGGCTCCATTGTAACCCTAAAGGTTACGATGTCAAGGTGCTTGTAAGAACTGAATCGCTAAGCCACCTCAAAACCTTCAAGAATTCGGCATCTAGCTGACCACTGAACCTACCAATCCCAAGGCATCCTTCACTTCTCAATTCAAACAACGAGGAGTGACTATGGAACCTGTGAGTATTCCGTCCTATATCGATGACCCGCCGCATTTCCTGCTTTGGAGTGCCGATGAGATGGCTCCCATTCTGTTGGGGTTAGTGATCGGCATTTTTACCGGTAATGCCTTGGTTTTATGCCTGTTGGGGTTGGTGACAACCAAGCTCTATCGGCGTTTTCGTGATGGTCGCCCTGATGGTTTTATTCTTCACGCCATCTACTGGGCTGGACTGTTGCCAACCAAAGCCAAGACAATCCCTAACCCATTTATCAGGAGCTATCTGCCGTGAAGTTCGACGTGTTTTTAAAATCATGGCAAGGCACGCAATTAGAGAACCGATGGCAACGGTTCCTGATTGCGGTGCTGGTGCTATCTAACTTGCTGCTTGCGGTAGCGGCATTTTCTCGCAATACCGTGGTGGCCATTCAACCACCAACCTTGTCTGAAACGGCTGAAGTGTCACGAAACCAGGCCACTCAGCCTTACCTGGAATCTTGGGGACTCTACTTGGCTGAGCTTATGGGCAACGTGACGCCGGGTAATGTGTCTTTTATCCGGGTTGCCATTGAGCCGCTACTTTCTCCAGCGGTGTACCAGCAAGTGGTCGATGCACTGGAGATTCAGGCGAGACAAATCCGCGAAGACCGAGTCACGCTCAAATTCCAACCCAGACAAGTGGAGTATGAGTATGAAACCGGCCATGTCTTTGTGACCGGTTATTCCTTGGTCTCTGGACCATCTGGAGATGAACAGCGCCAAACTCGCACCTATGAGTTTGACATCGATATTGAGCAATATCGTCCAAAACTTAACTGGATGGATACGTATGAAGGGCAAGCTAGAACGAAACGCGTTCGTGAAAAGTTGACCCAAGAGCAAAACCGGAGGGTGAATGATGCGAACCAAAATTAGTCGATGGATGACACCAAGCTTAATCGCAATGAGCTTGAGTGGCGTCCTGTTATCTCAAGCGTCGTATGCAGACGTGGAATTGCCGATTGTGCCAGCCAGTGTGATGAAGCAGTCTGCTACTGCAAATCCACCGGTTCAAACCAATACGGTTTCAACGGATGTGCCAACAACGCTACTGATGACACCGGGGATTAATGAACTGATCCCTGTAGCACTTGGCCATCTGAACCGGATTGTGACGCCGTTTGAATCGCCTCAGGTGAGAACAACCAGTGATGCTCAGACGCAAATCAAGGGCAATGTTGTATATGTGGCCACGGACAAAGAATCACCGGTTTCACTTTACATCACTCCGCCTGGTCAGGAAGCACCCGCATTATCTGTCACCTTAGTACCTCGTCGTATTCCACCGCGTGAAATCACCTTAGCTATTGATGGTCAGCAGTGGCCTATTAAGGGCGTCGTGAACCGAAAAGCCGCCACTTGGGAAACGGCTCAGCCATACGTCGATAGCTTACGTGATTTACTCAGACGCCTTGCACTAAATGAGTTACCACAAGGCTATGACATCCGTTTAGCTGGCCAAACTGACACAGGCCCGAAATGTTTTCAGCCTGGCTTACAGTTTGGTTTTAAGCAGGGGCAAATTGTGACGGGACATTACTTCACCGTCTATGTAGGACTGGTTGAAAGCTTTGCCGATGAGCCGATAGAAGCCAGTGAAATAGCCTGTCATGCACCAGATATAGTGGCAAGCGCCTACTGGCCTCGCAATATCTTGTTGCCGGGTGAAAAGACTGAGTTGTATGTGGTTGTTCGCAATCATCGTGAAGAAGCGGTGGAAAGTCAGCGACCTTCGCTTCTTGTGGGAGGTGAATAACGATGAAAGCACAATGGGAACAAATGAGCCCGAACATGAAGCGGGGCCTATCGGTTGCTGGTATTGCTGGTGGTCTCATCCTTATGGTGATGGTGTTTTCACCTAATCCTGACGATGACTCAAGTAGTCGGAACCGACAGGAAACAATCCGGCACATTCTTACGGATACCAATACTCGTGATGTTGGGGTCGATAGTTTGGCTGCGAACGTAAAACTACTCAGTGAGCGCAATGAACAGTTACGTCGTGAAGTTGAGCGCTTGCGCCGTGACGTCGATTCAGGACGGCTAAGCCCAGGTTCGCCTTCTATACCAAGTGAAGTAAATGCGGAGTTGGCCCGCCTTCGAGCGGAACTTGATGATGTTCGCGCTGGAGGTGATGCAGCAATTGAAGACACAAATAGCCGTTTTGAAGTGCCTTTATCTGCCATGGAATTACCTAAAGACGAAAAGCCACTGCCGTCTAACCCTGACGACTATTTTGCCAATGCGCCACTTCCTGATCCGCTCTATCAGCAGCCAGCCAATGGCCAAGGTACACGAGCTCGGGATGTTCCATTGCCGCCAATCACGATTCGTATGATTGAGCCTGAAGTGGTTGCTGAACCAGAGGTTGTTGTGCAAGAAGCGCCACCTTTGTATCTACCGGCGGGCAGCATCATCTCAGGTACTTTGATCACAGGTTTGGATGCTCCTACTCACGAGTCCGCAAGACGTGAGCCTTTTCCTGCATTGCTGAGGATTCAAAAGGAAGCCATTTTACCCAACCGATTTAGAGCGGATATCAAAGAGTGTTTCTTGATCGCCGCAGGTTACGGTGATTTGAGCTCTGAGCGTGCTTATTTGCGAGGCGAGACCATTTCATGTGTGAGAGAAGATGGTGGCGTCATTGAAACGCGACTGGATTCTTATGCCGTAGGTGAAGACGGCAAAGCCGGTATTCGTGGCCGATTAGTGTCGAAACAAGGCCAGCTGGTGGCCAAATCGATGATGGCCGGATTCCTTCAGGGCTTGGCAGGCGCATTTGATGTAAATCCTGTACCAACGATTCAGACGGGTAATGCCGGTGATACTCAGCTGTACCAGCAAGTCATGAGCCAAGAAGCATTACAAGGCGCTGCGATTAAAGGCACCGGTAAAGCATTGGATCGAGTGGCCAAGTTCTATTTGGACATGGCTGAAAATATGTTCCCAGTCATAGAGGTAGACGCTGCAAGGAAAATTGAAGTCATAGTCACTCGTGGGGCCTCGTTGTCGTTGGCCACTTCGCAAGGGGGAGGTGCAAGAAGATGAAAAAATCCTGCATGTTGCTAACCGATCGAAGTCCGTTTCAGACAATAAGATGTGTATCCAGAGGAGAGTTAACCATGACGACATCAATGCAGAACAACCCAAAGCACCAGTCAAAACAGTGGTCTAAAGCTGGATTACTTTTATTGGCAGTCGGCTCAACCTTATTGTCTGGCTGTAGTTCATTGGGTCTTGGGAGTAGTGAATATGGATGCCCAGGTATGCCTGACGGTGTGCGCTGTTTATCCGCTCGTGAAGTCTATGAGCTTACCAGTAATGGCGCTGCACCCAAGACGATTGATGCTGTGGCGACTCGAATTGGTTCTCCCTCTGGGTATTCACAATCTGATTTAGAGACAGGACTGCTGAGCCATCCAGCATTACCTGAGACGCAGCAATCTGCACCTATTCGCATTCCTTCAAGGGTGATGCGAATTTGGATTGCGCCTTGGGAGGATGACCGTGGAGATCTGAATTTATCCAGCTACGTGTTTACCGAAATTGAACCGCGCCGGTGGGATATTGGGGTGTCAGCACCTCGAACGGTTTCGCCTGTGCTACGTCCACTTCAGACTCAGAGCGATTCAACCTCAGCGGGAGCTGATGGTAAGCGCGATAACTTGAGTATCTACGGAGAAACTAACGAATGACAAATGCAGTTCGCACCATTCAAACTCAGCGCCTAATGACCATTGGTGCGCTTGGTTTGATGGCGTTAATGATTTCGGAGCCCTCATTTGCGGGCACCGGTGGTGATGCTTTCACTGATGTGTGGGATACCCTAAAAGATTGGACCCAAGGTACTTTGGGACGGATCGTAGCGGGAGCCATGGTTCTGGTGGGTATTGTGGGCGGTATCGCTCGCCAAAGCTTGATGGCTTTTGCCTTGGGCATTGGTGGCGGTATGGGTCTCTACAATACGCCAACAGTCGTTGAAAGTGTTATGTCTGCAACTTTACCTGTTGTTGCCAGCACTCAAGAAGTCATTGGCACAACAGTTCCAGCAATCAGCGCCGTCTTACTGGGCACCTGAATGTGAGCCATATTAGGCAGTTCACTTAAGGCAATCAAACTTAGGTCTACACAACATCGGGTTATTGGTGATGTTGTGTAGACCTTTTCATTTCAACAACGCCACATTAACGAACTTGGTTTACATTATTTGGTATATTAATACCTAAGGTGTTAAAATTCCTATCGTAATAAACTATATGGTTTATACTGTTCGTGATATTCATACTTTGGGTGTAAAAATGTCATCTAAAATAAACTGGCTTGTTGCTCATACTTCTCCTGGTGCGCTAGTACTTCAGCAATGGCTGACTGAAAACGGCGTGAGCTACTCGTTGGCTCAAAAGTACGCGCAGAACGGTTGGCTGAAGAAGCTTAGTTCTGGTGTGTACTATCGTCCAAATGCGCAGGGCGATATAAAGCCAACTTGGGTTGATGCCATTCAAGCATTGGATGTGCAATTGGGCGTTCCAGTTCATTTGGCTGGATTGAGCAGCTTAACTCACCAAGGACTGAGTCACTATTTACAGCTGAACAAAGAGCAAGTTTGGATTTGCGTTAAAAACAAGTCGTCCTTACCGAAATGGTTTCGTGAATTCCCTTATCAGAATTGGTTTTACTGTGGAAACCATAAGCTTGAAGTGAATCCCGAGAAAGATTTGAAAAGGATCACGGTTAAAGAGAAAGAACTCACTGTCAGCTGTGCAGAACTTGCTGCCTATGAAGTGGTCGATGCGATTGGAAAGCTGATTTCATTTGAGCATGTCGCAGAATTATTTCAGGGTTTAGTCAATCTTAGCCCTAGAAAAGTACAAGATATTCTTGAACGAAGCAGCTCTGTTCAGGCAAACCGAATATTTCTATTTCTGGGTCGATACTACGATCACCAGTGGGTCAATCGCATAGATGAAACAAGAATTAAATTGGGGGCAGGAAAGCGGCAGGTTGTCGAAAAAGGACGTTTTGATGAGCGATATCAAATCACAGTGCCAGAGATATTAAGCGTCAAAAAAGGTGAACAACATAATGGATAAAGATAGCCCATATTACAAACAGGTTTCTTTGCTCATAAGAATGCTGCCTGTGGTAGCAACAGAGACGGTTTTTGCACTTAAAGGTGGCACCGCCATTAATTTATTTGTGAGAGATTTTCCTCGGTTATCTGTAGATATTGATCTTGCTTATCTTCCACTTGAACCAAGAGATGAGGCTTTGATTAATGTCAGGGCTGCATTGCAGCGCATTACAGACAGAATCAATACTCAACCAGATATCAGAGCGGCATTTCAGGATAATAAAGCTGATGAACTGAGAATAGTTGTATCAAGTCCGGTTGCGACGATCAAAATTGAAGTGTCGCCCGTCGCCAGAGGTACATTGCATAGTGCAGAAATAATGGCAGTTCAAGAGTCTGTTGAATACGAGTTTGGTTATGCTGAGATTCAGGTAGTCAGTCTTCCCGATCTGTATGGTGGGAAATTGTGTGCTGCAATGGATCGCCAACATCCTCGCGACTTATTTGATGTGCGTATGTTACTTGGCAGTGAAGGGGTTTCGAGAGAGATTTTAGTGGGTTTTTTAACCTATACATTAAGTCATCCTCGGCCTATTAATGAAGTCATGTCGCCAAACTGGCAGCCGCTGAATGAGAAATTTCAGGCAGAATTTGATGGAATGACTTTTGAAAAAGTTGAATGCGAAGACTTAGCTTCTGTTAGGCCTATGATGTTAACTTCGCTGCAAAAACATTTCACAGAAAGGGATTATGCTTTCCTTATGTCATTCAAAAGAGGGCAACCTGACTGGGCATTGTTTGACTATCCTAATGCAGCAGACTTGCCAGCGATTCGTTGGAAGTTGCAGAACATAAACAAATTGGCAAAGAATCAAGCAAAACATCAAGAGCAATTAGATAAATTGAAGCAAGTGCTTGATGATTGGCTTGTTAACGCAAACGCCGAGTAATTCGTTTATAACAAACCTCAACGAGCTATAAGCCCCCTAGTTAGATTGCGATTTCTTCAATCTATCTAACCGAGTCCACATAGGACAACTGCATAGACTGGAGCCTCGATTTACATTAACGAGGACTCCTCATGCGAAAACTATCTCCAATTATTCTGGCGCTTGCGCTGTCTCCTTTGGTTCAAGCTGAACCAGTGTCTGAAGTGTCGCCCGTTGGCAAAATTGACGGCATGGTTTCTTTACCTGTCACGGGTATGAAAGCGGTCGAAAGCAATGGCCGTATTGTTTTCATGTCAGACAGTGGCCGGTTCGTCATTGATGGCACGCTCTATGATGCCTGGTCGAAAAAGCCGCTTACCAGCCTTGAAGAAATTCGAGAAGCGGGAAACACGCTGGATTTAAGTCGCCTTGGCTTAAAAATGGATGATTTGAACCCACTGACGCTGGGCGAAGGCAAAAAGAAAGTGGTGGTCTTTGTTGACCCACGATGCCCGCACTGCCATGAGCTTTTGAAACAAGCTTTACCGCTAACCAAAGAATACACCTTCCAAATACTCCCTGTGCCAGTGCTTGGTCCTGATTCAGAGCGTCAGGTTCGCCAGCTTGGCTGTGCGCGTGATAAAAAAGCAGCCACCGATGCATTGCTCAATGGCCGGATTGGTAACCTAGATCAGGATGATGCCTGCAACTTGGAGCCAATGCAGCGTACTTTGGTGACGGCTCAAATTCTGGGCATTCAAGGTGTACCTTTCATTGTCGCCAATGATGGTCGCATCAGCCGAGGCCGTCCTTATGACCTTTCTGCTTGGTTGGAGGGGCGTTAATGAAAGCCTCTCTGTATTCAGGGCAACGCGCTTCTGAGCTGTTGCCAGTATTAGCCTATTCAGACGATGAGCAACTGTTTTTCATGGAAGACCAGAGTGTTGGCTTTGGTTTTCTATGTGACCCATTGCCTGGTGGTGATGAGTCTGTTGCAGACAGGGTTAATGTTCTACTTAACAACGACTGGCCAAAAGACACTTTGCTGCAATTTGGCCTGTACGCCTCGCCTGATATTCAAACCGACCTTCAGCGCATGATGGGCTTACGGCATCGTCAATCCGATCCATTGCTCAGGGCGTCGATACGCAAACGTGCGGATTTCCTCGATGGCGGCACGGTTCAACCGATAGAAGAATCGACCCAGACTCAGGTTCGCAACTTTCAACTGATCGTCACCTGCAAATTGCCTTTGGAAAGTCCTATTCCGACGGAGCGTGAGTTGAGTCGAGCATCCGCGCTTCGGGCTTCTTTCTCGCAAGCGCTGGCAACGGTTGGTTTTCGCGTCACTGAGATGACTGACCGAAATTGGCTCGCGGCATTAAGTGCTCAGCTTAACTGGGGAAAAGATGCTTCCTGGCGCAATCCATCACCAATCCGCAGTGAGGCAGATAAACCACTTCGAGAGCAAGTGTTGGATTATGACCGAGCTATCAAGGTGGATAGCCAAGGTCTGATGCTGGGTGATTACCGAGTTAAAACCTTATCGTTTAAGCGCTTGCCTGAGCGGATCTGGTTTGGTCATGCCGCAAGTTTTGCGGGCGATATGATGACGGGCAGTCGCGGTTTACGCGGCAGCTTTTTGCTAAATGTCACCATTCACTTTCCCTCAGCTGAGGCGATGCGATCTCGTTTAGAGACGAAGCGTCAATGGGCGGTCAATCAGGCCTATGGCCCGATGCTCAAGTTTGTGCCGGTGCTTGCAGCCAAGAAAAAGGGGTTTGATGTTCTTTTTGAAGCTTTGCAAGAAGGTGATCGTCCTATTCGGGCAAATATGACCTTAACGCTGTTTTCCCCGACGGAAGAGGCGTCCATCAGCTCTGTTTCAAATGCTCGAACCTATTTCAAAGAGCTCGGATTTGAGCTGATGGAAGACAAGTACTTCTGTTTGCCCATTTTCCTGAATGCCTTGCCATTTGGTGCTGACCGCCAAGCGATGAACGACTTGTTTCGATTCAAGACCATGGCGACACGGCATGTGATCCCTCTGTTGCCTTTGTTTGCGGATTGGAAAGGTACAGGTACGCCAGTGATTAACTTTGTTTCCCGTAATGGCCAGATCATGAGTGTGTCCCTTTATGACTCGGGCAGTAATTACAACTGTTGCATCGCGGCGCAATCGGGGTCGGGTAAGTCATTCCTGGTGAACGAAATCATCTCCTCCTACCTATCAGAAGGAGGCCAATGCTGGGTAATTGATGTTGGCCGCTCTTATGAAAAGCTGTGTGAAGTCTATGACGGTGAGTTCTTACAGTTCGGGCGGGACAGTGGCATTTGCTTAAATCCGTTTGAAATCGTTGAGGACTATGACGAAGAAGCGGATGTACTGGTTGGGTTATTGGCCGCAATGGCCGCACCTACGCAGTCATTAACGGATTTTCAGATGGCCAACTTAAAACGTCAGACCCGTGAACTGTGGGAGAAAAAAGGTCGTGCCATGTTAGTTGATGATGTGGCAGAGGCTTTAAAAAATCACGAAGACCGACGTGTGCAAGACGTGGGTGAGCAGCTCTATCCGTTTACGACACAGGGCGAATATGGCCGCTTCTTTAATGGCCACAACAATATTCGCTTCAAAAACCGTTTCACCGTTTTGGAGTTAGAAGAGCTCAAGGGGCGTAAGCACTTGCAACAAGTGGTGTTGCTTCAGCTTATCTACCAAATCCAACAAGAGATGTACTTAGGTGAGCGGGATCGTCGCAAGATTGTGTTCATCGACGAAGCCTGGGATCTGCTGACTCAAGGTGATGTCGGTAAGTTCATCGAAACCGGTTACCGTCGATTTCGAAAATATGGCGGCAGTGCTGTAACGGTAACGCAGTCGGTCAACGATTTGTATGACAGTCCTACAGGTAAAGCCATCGCTGAAAACTCGGCCAATATGTACCTGCTTGGCCAAAAAGCTGAAACCATCAACGCGCTCAAAAAAGAAGGCCGCTTGCCACTAGGTGAAGGCGGTTATGAATACCTGAAAACCGTTCATACCGTCACGGGTGTCTATTCCGAAATTTTCTTTATTACCGAAATGGGCACCGGGATTGGCCGCCTCATCGTCGATCCGTTTCACAAGCTGTTGTACTCGTCCCGTGCAGAAGATGTAAATGCGATTAAGCAGTTAACGCGCAAAGGCCTTTCTGTTGCTGATGCCATCTCCCAGTTGTTGAAGGAGCGAGGCTATGAATAAGTCCACGCTTTGGCCATTTATGGCCTCTATTACTTTGTCTATTGCTGGTAGCGGTTTAATGACCAGCTGGCTCTTAATGAAAACACTCGAACCCATCCACAGCCAGTTGGCGTTAAGTACGCCCATTGCAGTCGTGGATTTTGGGGAGGCGGTGTTGTCACTGGGCCCCAATGCCAGTGAACAAGACATCGAATCCAGGTTGCTTCAGACCAATCAGCAAATTGAAAAGCTAAAAGCAGCCGGTTTTATCGTGCTGGATGCCCAAGCGGTGGTGGGTGCAGATGATTCTGTATTCGTGCCAGTAGGCTCAAAGGAGGTGTCTCATGCAGATACTCCGTAAAAGAATGCCTTGGCGGCCATATCTCATCCGGTTGACCACTCTCGCGTTAATCATGGCCGTGGTAGGCACCTACGCCATGATGCGCTACCGAATAGGTATCGATACCCAGCAAGAGCGATGCCTGCCTGATACCACGGTGTATCTGATTGACCTATGGAATAAAGAGCCCGTTAAGGATGGTCTGTATGCCTTCCACTCAAAAGGACTTGCTCCGTTATATAACGACGGTACTCGTATGCTGAAACGCCTAACAGGGATGCCTGGGGATGAAGTCAATGTGACGCCTGAGCATGTGCTGGTGAATGGTGCTGAAGTCTCAACCGGCATGGCATTAGCCCAGCGTCTTAGTGTGGCTGAAACAGAATTTAGCCGTTCATTGACGCTGCAAGAAAACGAATATTGGTTTTCCGGCGAGGCCGCAACGAGTTTCGACTCCCGCTATTGGAATGCCGTTAAGCGCGAGCAGATTGTCGGTCGCGCTTGGCCGCTTTGGTAGGAGGTGGATGATGAGAAGACTATACCTCTTATTTTTGTTGGTTGCGCCATTGGCTTGGGTTCAAGTGTCCTGGGCACAAGAGCCTTATCCGTTGTCTGACGAGGACAAAAAGATCGTCGAAATGAGCCGCAGCATTTTACAAAGTGCTGTGGATGGTTCATCTGAATTTATCGAGCCTTTTTCACCGATTGAACAACTTGCGTCGCTCAAACACAACGATGAATGGTTGATATTTGCGTCGTCCTCACTGGGGGATTCCTCACTGAAGCAGCTATTTAAAGAGGCCAGTGCTACCGGCGCTATTGTGTTGTTTCGGGGAATTCCTGAAGGAAAGACCTTGGGGGCGGCAATCCGTGATTGGCATACCCTGATGACGGGGCTTGATCCTGTTCCTCAGGTTCGAATCGATCCGAAAGCCTTTGTGCACTGGCGGGTGACTAGCGTGCCTGCCATTTTCCGCATAGAAGATGACAAGGTGACTGCAAGTGCACTAGGGGTTTACAGCAAGGACTGGTTGCAGCGTCAAATTGAAACAGGCAATACCGGTTCATTGGGTCAACGCGGTCCTATTCATTCGATTTTAGAACCGGATTTGATGCAAGTAGCGATGCAGCGTTTACAGTCGATTGATCTGGGCGCGTTAAAGAAAAAAGCCATTGAGCGTTTCTGGTCTCGCCAAACATTTACTGAGTTACCCAAAGCCACGCAGTATCGGATAAGAATGGTTGATCCAACCATCGTCATGCAGCGGCCACTATTGGATGCCAATGGCCGAACATTGATCCCAGCAGGAACGCGTATTAACCCGCTAAAAGCCTTGCCGTTCACTCAGCAGATTGTGGTGTTTAATGCGGCGAACGCTGAAGAAGTGGACGCAGTAGCGCATTGGCTTGAGACGCAAGATAGGACACTGCGCCGCATTACGCTTATCACCACGCAGCTCGACCGTGCCCAAGGCTGGAGTCGCCTCAATGCGCTCGAAAAGACATTGGATAGTCCGGTTTACCTTCTCAATGCCTCGCTAAAGCAGCGCTTTGATCTGCAAGTCACCCCATCGTTTGTGCAAGCAAAGGGGCTCGCGTTTGAAATAGAAGAAATTCCAGCAAAGGAGCTTGTTCATGAAAAAGCTCAATAATACGTATCGTCTGTTGCGGACTCTCGTTGTCATGTTTGTCCTTGGCGCATCTATTCCTGCAAAAGCTGAACTGACCTGCCCAGACGCGGGTTTATTGTCGGGTAAGTTGCTGACGGATGTTTGCTGGTCATGCATTTTTCCTATCCGAGTTGCCGGTCTTCCTCTTGGCCCTGGCAATGTCCCAAGCGGCGCATCAAACAAGTCATTTTGCTTATGTGAAGACAACTTAGGTGTGCCAAGGCCAGGTATTGTTACCAGCATGTGGGAGCCAGCGCGTTTGATTGAACTGGTCAGAACGCCAGGTTGTTCGCCTTCACTGGGAGGGATTCGCTTACCGTTAGGTGATAGGCGATTGCAAGGTGGTCATGGTGAGGGTGAATACGATACCGGTGATCTTGCTTTCTACCATTACCATTATTACGCCTTTCCGCTTTTGGTCATGCTCGATTTGTTCATGGATGGCAATTGCAATGCCGATGGTTACATGGACTTTGACTTGATGTATTTGTCCGAATTGGACCCCACATGGATGAACGATGAACTGGCCTTTTTTACTCAGCCTGAAGCGGCTGCCGTTGCCAATCCATTGGCTATATCTGCTTGTACCGCTGACGCTGCCTCATCAACGCTTGGTAAACCCATCGATCAGTTGTTTTGGTGTGCTGGCAGTTGGGGCCATCTCTATCCCTTATCTGGCCACACCTTAGCCTTTGGCTCATTAGCAGAAAACACCAGCCATTTAGCGGCGCGTGCAATCGCGGCTCAACACAGGCGTGGTCTTGCAAGACGAACAATGGGGAGCAGTGCGCTATGCCGACCTGTTATCGAACCCATGCTGCCGAAATCCCAATACAAGATGAGTATGTTCTTCCCTGTACCGGAAACTGAAAGTGCGCATGTCATCGGTGAAAGCACCATGAAATGGGGAGAGTGGCGAACGATCCCCGGTGCCGGTGAAGATGCGCTCTACATTTTGTGGCGCTGGCAAGACTGCTGTAACTCGGGAGGTTAACCATGAAACCAACACTTTTTACCCGAGTTTTAGCGGGTATTTTATCAATCACTATGGCGTGCCTGCCCTTACATGGTGTGGCCGCTGATGTGCAGCGCCAATCCGGCCTAAGCGGACAACAAGAAGGTAAGCAATTGCTGCAAAACTGGACGATGCCCGCACTCAATGGCAATACATTGTCGGTGCCGAATGGCAGTGGTAATGAGTCCATTAACTTGCAAGAGCTTTTCCCTGGTATGGATCAGGGCTCATTGGATGTCTTAACGGGCGTTTATGGCTCTGATGCCAGCATGAATCAATTGGGGACACAGCGCCAAGAGAGCATGGCATCCGAAAGTGGCGCTACGGGTGAGGCGTTTCGCTCGCTACAGCAAATCAAAGACAGGTCTCGGCCAGATATGGTCAATGATCCGCTTTGGGCATTAACTGATGCGGTTCAAACTGACCCCAATCTATTAACCCAAAGCTTCCCCGGCTGTGAGTCTCAAGGTGAAGGCAGCCCAAATTACCAGCAATGCGACAGGCTCAATACAGCGGTTAACAGCTGCACTATCACTCACGATTACACGGCGGGCATTATTGAGCATGTTTCAGGACCGATGAACCTCCGCTCTTGTGGTGAAGGGTGTCTTGAAGTTTGGATAGGACGAATTGGCGACAACTACTGGAGTGGCCGTTGTAAAGTATTTGAACAGGCCATCACACTCAAAGTCGTGAACCCCGATGCGATTACCTCAGCCGTTCTTGAGTACGCAAAATGGGATGACTACATGCAAGTGTGGCTTGGCGATCAGAAAGTCTGGTCTGGGCCGAACAATAACTTTCCACCAGAAACGGCAGGTCGCTGCGAGCTTAGTACCAGTTGGGAACGCAATCCTAATACTGACCTCACCGCCAAGCTAAAAGCGGTAGAGCCCGGTTTAGAAGTGCCAGTAAAAATTCGCGTATCGGTAACGGGTAGTGGTGAGGGCTATGCACGCATTAAGGTGCGCTTTGATCCAACCAAGGTGGTGATGAATGATAGTTGGTCGCCACAGTCCTGTATCGAACAAGCCGCGGATATCCCGGCGAAGTTTTCAGACTACAGCATTCAATGCACGGATCAGCCGTCTTCAACCAACGGATGTACGGTGGTTAATGGTGTTTCAGTTTGTGAATCCTACTTTGCCCCAAGCCCAGTGGCTGGCATATCGCCTTTGTGTCGGCGTGTACAAGTTAGTGTGGATGATGAAAGCTATAAGGGGATTGAAAATCAGGCCTGCCAAGTGCTTGAAGAGAATCCTTCTTGTGGATTCATGTCGTCAGAATGTGCCGAGACCAATGATAAAGGTGAATGCATTCGTTTTACCGATACCTATGACTGTGGATTGCAAACCAGCGATCCAAAGTGTGTGGTATCCAATCTTATGCCGAGTAGTTTTGAGGCCTGTGAGCCTACTCAGACGATTACGCCATTTACTGAAACCAAGCATGTACCGGATTACCAGGTGTGCGAGAAGATCAGCACACTTACTCAGTGTCAGTTAGAGCGACGTGTATCCGCTGAAACCCATCAACAAAGTTGGTCCATTGAGCGCGATTGCTTTAGCTCTGAAACGCTCAGCTTTGTTCCACAGCACAGCAGTACTATGCAAACTGGAAACGCGACGCTGAGAGTTTTTGATAATCAAAATACTGAGATAAAAATCACCGAGTCGCCAACTAAGGCAAATGGTTGGAAAACGACACTCTCATTGACGGGCAATAAGGAAACGGTGACTGAGACGAAACCGTCCATTAAATACCCTGAAATGACCTGTCCAAAAGGAACTTTGGTTGGTTCATTGTGTAAGGTCGTTAATGGGTCGATTATTTCGTGGCATGAACCTCAGGAAGTCACTCGTTCCAGATGTGAGTCTGGCTGGAACAAAGTCGATTTCGATACTTGCAGCCGAGAAGTTCAGAAGTGCTTGGCTCCTGCGAAACTAAGTGCTTCCTTGACCTTCTCCGGCAAGTACTTAGAGCAGGACGTTGTTCATCAATCAAGTGATCCGGGCATAGACCAATGCTTGATGCAAACGGATCAGTTCACTGCGGTGCAGTGGCAGTGTTTGGATACGGGCACAAAACGAATCGACGGGTTAACGGTTGGTAGTGGCGAGTTGACCAATCTGGGAAGCCTTTATCCGGCGGTTGTTTCGTCTCCTGCTCATTTAACCAGTCGCGGCAGTTCTGATGGACTGGGGCTCTCATGTTGGAGGGCAAGAGCGACCTACAACGCTTCGACTGCTCATCCAGAGTTCAACATGGGCAGCTCAGATAGCTGGGTAGATGCCAATGGTAATACACAAACCATCGTCAATAACGGACAAAACACGACCACCAATACGTGTGCCGCGCTAGAGCAAAACCCGGCCTGCCAGTATGTCAGAACCGAATGCACTGAAGGCGGGGTTGGTCATGAAGGCTTCTGCTATATCCAAAGTTTGGTGTATGACTGCGGACAAAGCGTTGAAGTGCAAAACGCTCGAATGGAAACTCAATACAACTGTGAGGGGCCAGTTCGCTGCATGGGCACAGATTGTTTAGAGCCAGAGTCTATCAAGCAGGCTAACTTTGCAGAGGCCGCCGCGATGCTTAATGCGGCGCAGTTTATGACCAATGATATGTCATGTACGGGCGCTGATGGCCAAGATAACGTCGAGTGTACGGTCTTTAAAGGTAATGCTGGCCAGTGCAAGAAAGCCGTTGGCGGCATAGTGGATTGCTGTGAAAAGCCAAGTGGCGTGTCGTTATCGGATTACATCACGATGATAGTGGCGGTTAACAAGCTTGATACGGCAGTCATGGCCATGAATCCGTCTTCGGCAATCTATGGTTCGTGGAATACGCTCAGGGAACCGATAACGAGTACCTGGAGTGCGGTTAAAGAGCCTTTTGTGTCTGCATGGGACTCTCTCATGGGGGCTGGGCCATCAACGGCTGCTGGTGCGGGAGCGGAGCAAGCTGCGACTGGCTTTATGCAGGTGTTGACCAACAAGACGGCTGAATGGGTAGGTACGACCTTTGGTTCGGGGGCGCAATCGGCACTGTTTAGTAACGTTGGTGGCGCGGTTGGAGCCGATGGTGTTGTTTCGGGCGGTAACTTTGCCCTGGGGGGCGCTGCGGGCGCGGTTCTGAGTACGGTTATGACGGCCTACATGATTTATTCAGTCACCATGATCCTCATTCAACTTATCTGGAAATGTGAGCAGAGTGAGTTTGAAATGAACGCTAAGCGGGTATTGAAGAGTTGCCATTATGTAGGCTCTTACTGCAAGTCTAAGTTCTTAGGTGCCTGTGTTGAGAAACGGCAGTCATATTGCTGCTTTACTTCGCCGCTTTCACGGATCATTCAAGAACAAGTTCGTCCGCAGTTGGGCCTTGGCTGGGGCAGTGCAAAGTCACCAAACTGCGAAGGTTTGACCGCGAGTCAGTTAAACCAGGTAGATTGGAGCCAAGTCAATCTGGATGAATGGATAGGTATTTTGTCGATCACGGGCAACCTACCCGAAGTACCGTCACTGGATCTGGAAAGACTCACTGGCTCAGGAAGTACGCTAAACGTGGATGGAAACCGTCAAAGTGCCGCAGACAGAGCCATTGAACGGCTAAACGGAATGGATGCCCAGAAACTGCGTCAGGTGGCGACGGAAGAAATTTCGGGGAATAACTAGAAGAAAAAATCTTTGTCAGCTCCAGTATATTTTGGAGCTGACATCGCGCTAGATGTTGCATTATATTTAGTAAAGAGAACGTTTTTGAGTACGGTTTATGGCTTTGCAAGTTTTGAACTGAGTAGTTTAGCTAATGACTTTTTAAATGTGCGTTAAATCGGTAATAAACTGTGCTGCATATTGAAGATATTCCTGTTGTGGAGTTCGAATTACATCCCATCTTTTAGCATAGTTAAGGGGCCTGTCGCGTTGTTTAGCGTATGTAAGAACAAGCCGACGCTTGGCACGGGATACACCAACAAAGAAAGCACACAGATTAGAATCTTGATCCCCAAAAAATATTTCGTTCTCAACGGCCAAAATTATCGTTGAGTCGAACTCCAATCCTTTGCTCTTATGGATAGTCAGAATACGCACAGCCTGATCATCAGAGAAACGAGTCAAGGCTTGAGGCAAGTCGGGGGTAAGTTCAAGCAATTCTTCAATGCGCGCTTTGGTATCTCCCAAAACTTCACCTAATCTGGCATGTGACTCATAGTCAGGCGAGAGAGCAACAAGAGTCTCCATTCCTATTTTCTTCAAAAATCTACACACAGAATCCCACCATCCCGAAAACGGTTCATCCAACAACTCGGCCATGGCGATGATTTTTCGCTGTTCCTTGAAGAAGCTTTGGAAATTTTGCCTGACGCTAGACTGCACCTCGTCATCGGCAAAGGGAATCAATTGATTCATCAGCCGAATCCAGGCTTTGGGCTCTCGCTGGCCATAGAGACAGGACAAATAGTCAACAACGAGCCTTGCGGCAGGTTCGACAGTAATATCCTGCATCTCCTGCTCATTCCGGTACGGTATTCCCCTAACTTCTAATGCCACCATCAGGTGATTGGCGTAAAGATCTAGTTGTTTGGACACTAATACGGCGATTTCGGATAACGGAACCTGTTCATTTCTTATCCACCCGGCAATCAAATCGGCCAAGTACTCAGCTTCACTCTGGGCATTCTCGAATTGCCACGCGAAGACCTCTCCCTCTTCACCAGCAAGTTGGTGATCAGGCATGACGGAAGCCGGATCGAGCACGCGAATTATCTCGTTCTGCATCCGAAGCAGGCGTGGTTGTGAACGAAAGTTTCGGTACATGTTTAATGGGACCGCTGAAAAATCCCTAGCGAACGTTTGGAAAATTCCGTCCAATGCACCTGCCCATCCCATGATTTTCTGCTTGGTATCACCGACAGCAGTGAGACGAATGCTCGTACCTTGGAAGGCTACCTTCACGAGTTCATACTGCTGATCCGTGCAGTCCTGGAATTCATCCAAGAAAACATCGCTGTAAGTTTGGCGTATGGCATTTCTTGCGACAGTGGAGGCCTTAAGAATTTGAATTGCTAGCGGTACAAGATCATGAAATGTAATTTGCCTTTTTGTGACTTTTCTTTCGCCAATCGAATAATCCAGATCAAGAGCATCATTACCAGTAAGCACTACTCGGAAACGATCAATAATACGCTTTGCAAACGCATGAAATGTGTAGCTATCAAAACGGGAAGCCAATTCTTGTCCACAGCGTCGCTGGATTCGCTCCTTCAAGTTTTTGCTGGCGTCAACTTTGAAAGAGATAGCGAGTATTCTCTTCGGATAACGGCAGGTTCCGGTTCGTAGGAGGAAGTCAGCTCTTTGTGCAAGCATTTCCGTCTTGCCCGCGCCCGGCCCCGCCGTCAGTGCAAGACAGCGCGCTTGTTCCTTCGCAGCCCGCAGTGCATTGGGTTCAAGCGTTAGCCCATCCGAAGGCAGCCATGCATCTACAGCAATCACTCGGGCAGTTCCGCAAGCTTGGCGATCACGGCATCAGTGAGTCGTCCAAATGATTCAGGCATGTTCGCCAGCAAATCCTCGTCGCTTAGTTGAGCGAGAGCATCGATATGAGCAGCGGGCTTGCTGCCCAGTTTAAAAAGCTTGTGATACGTAGAGAAAAGATTTAACTCGTCATAGCTATATTGGGATGGGTCATGATGGCTCTTGCCCAACACGGCTTTAATCGTTGAGTCATCCGGAACTTCCTGCTGAACACCGTAAGCATCTGGGAAAGCAAGGAGCATTGAAAAATCTAAATCCATTGGAAATGAGAAAAACACACCACGCATTTCCAGCTCTGCAAATACACTCTTAGTACCGTTTTCAAAGAAATGGTGGGTACGAACAGGTACTTTGTCATCATTCCAATCTGATAAAGAAAAAGTATTTGGCAGAACTTTTTCAGGTTGATATAAGCCAAGTTGGTTATTTACATACTTTATTCTTCCCCAGCCCGCTTGATATCTGCCCACATCTAAATCGAGAAGGGTCAAAAATGGGATTTGCAGTGCTGATAACAGGCGCCAAAAATGGTTGACATGCCTACCTCCAAGCGGAGCAATCGTAACCGCTGACTCATCAACTGGCGCACCCTTCGCTTGGAAAAGGCGCGGTAGTACAATTTCTTCGCTATCCCCTTCACCCAACACAACCAAACGTGAGAAGTAGATCTCAGGGAATGCCTGGACAGCCTCGCGTACAAACTTGTGCGCTTCATCGGTTTTAGCGGGTAATTGGATTTTCGTAATTCTTGATTGCCGGGTTTCGGTAAGTCGAAGATATCGAATATGTTCCGGATCGACACGTCGTAACATTGACGGAGCATGCGTAGCGATTAGGGCCTGAGCATCCTCGTTGCTCGTCATGGAGTTCAGAGCGCTGACAATCCGCCCCAGATAGTGAGGCGAGAGGCTGTTCTCTGGTTCCTCAAGGGCAATCAAAGTAAAGACTGGCGGACGCAATTTTTCTGGGTCAAAAGAGCCGTCCTCACCGGCAAGGACAGCACGCCCAATTGCTTGAGATGAAAGAACCAATGACAGATAGAGCATCGACTTCTGGCCGTCACTGAGTCGGGAAAAATCGACAAGATGTTCATCATGTCCAGGCGAGAATGATACGGACAAATGACGAAGCAACGCCTCGATCTCAGATGCCACAAAAGTAATCTTGGGATCTGTAAAGTAGCTGCCTTTATGAAGGGTGCTCCATGTTTTCTTCAGGTGGGCACTAAAAGCATTGACCGAAGGATTAGCAGCCAAACTCTCACTAATCTGGTCGGTGAACCCTTTGACCTCCTCCCGTTCATTTTCCCAGTTCACTGCCCGTAGCAAGCGGCCAAGCAGCGCGTTCGTTCCATATGCTATGTGGTCAGTCGGATCTCTTCTTGCGGGCAGATAGTGGACTTGTATGTGATTTCGTTCAGACCTGGGAACCGTTTGAGGATTTAGAGGCGAACCATCCGGGCCAGCTTCAAGCACATACACAAAAGTCTCATCAATATCCCCATCTAGGCCCATAGTGGCACTTAGGCGATATCGTACCCTAGGAATTCCGTCAGGGTCATCAAGGCGCATGTGGCTGAAATGGGGAGCAACGGTCGAGTTATCTTCTTCATCCTCCAACTCGGGGAACACGAAGTCCGCCTCAATCCATAACTGCCTTTCTTCGGGCGCTTCTTGTTCATCGTGCGGGACATGGAAGTCTGAGCGCTGAATACGGCGTAATGATGGATCAAATGCAAACAGTCGGCACAAAGCCTGGAGTGCAGCAGTCTTGCCTGACCCGTTGGGGCCAATCAGATAGGTAATATTTTCCAGTGTCAGTTCTGTTGGTTCAGCACCAAAACTCTGAAAATTTGAAACCCGAATACTGTGCAGTTTCATTCTTTTATCCTAATACATATGGCCCGAAAAATTTAATCTTCCTGTTCCATGGGTGATTTTTACAGAACAAGAATTCCCTACACTCGAGCCCGTGCACGTTCTCTAGCCTTAAGCTCTATGCGTTGTGATATTTGGCTATACAGCTGGGCTTCCTCATTCTCTCGATCAGTGACAGTCACAACCAAGGCATAGTCTTCTTGTTCGAAACTCAACGCCTCACCCCAATCTCTATCTTGTCGAGTAATTACAACAAACCACTTTTCAGAAGGCTTCGGCTGTTTAATCCGCCAAGTTGAAGATTGAACCGTACCTTTACCTCTTAATTCAGCACTTATGTCCCTATTGCTTGTAGCATCATCATTTCTGGTTTTAGTTTCATCCTGAGTACTGTGATTGAAATGCCTTTGAACAGACTCAAGCGACTGATCTTTGACTAACCTAAAAGACATTTTAGTGGCCACATAGTCTATCCTAGTTGTCCTGACCGCTGGACAATAAGACAGAGTAACTCTAATTTCTCTGGAAGCACGCTGAGACCTTAAAAAATCATCGGGAAGCGGCAGTTCGAAAAAGTGATGCGAGTTGTTTTCTATTTTCTCTTCAGCCATTAAGACAACGGCATTTTGTGAAGATCTAAAAAGCTCCCCCTCATCAACAGCACCATAACCAGCTATATCTCTAAACGCATCTCGTCCATTTGCGCTCCTATAAGATTTCTTCATATCTTCAGGAAAGCTGCTTTCAATCTCCGACAGCATATTCGCATGATTAACCAGTAGTGCTCTGAGCAAATTAGCAGAAGCCTTCGGGTAGTTATTCAATAAACGACCTGCAAGATGGGTAATGTAAGGTGCCGCAAAACTTGTTCCGCTAATTTCGCTAAACAATGTGTTCCCAACGAATAGACTATTGCAGGTCAATACCCCCATGCCTTTCTTAACATCCTTCAGTTCGTTGCCTATTCTTATAGGAGTAGCCAGGTTTCCACCAATAGCTACCAGTTCGGGTTTAATTGCGCCTTTAATAGATGGACCGTGACGTGTAAATGGCGATGGTTGATTTTCTGTAGCTGGAGCCAATTGACTAATTTCAGGATACCGTTGAGCATCGAAAGTCGCGTTATGTCGAGCCAAGCTGCCCACTGTTAGAACGTTTAGTGCCGGAGCTGGATCTATGATGATACTTTCGTCAGCTAGAAGGTATTCTGGATACTCGTTCCTCCAGCTATGTCTTGGCACATCTGGATCGATAGAGCCTGAGAAGTTTCCAGCAGAAACGACAAATAAGATATTGAAGTCCCTAGCCAATTTATCCAAGACATACGCAATTCCTCGAATATGGCGATTATCGTAAGGTGCATTGGAATTCCCTAACGACAAATTGAAAATCCGACATTGGTGTTCCTCGACAAAATAGGTTACAGCTTCAATGAGCGTTTTTTCGATAGAACTGGAGTCAAATTCCGCATTCTCATCAAGAATTCTACCATTGAAAATCCAAAGTTCAGGGTGCCAATAATTTGTTGAGTTACACGCTTCCAAGTCACCATACAGAGCTACACCAGCAACAGCAGTGCCATGACCATTCAAATCCATGCCGTCTGTATCACCAATAAAGTCTGCACTTTCCGCAATTGCGGGTGCCAACAGGGGGTGGTTAGTATTTACTCCGCTATCAAGGACGCAAACTCTTGCAGCTTGATGAGTAGGGGATTGTATTCCTTCAGGAATTCTATTGATGTCAAAATTTAGTTGGCTATAGCGAATACCGCTCTTGGGGGGCAGATCAACAAGTCTGACATCAGAGTGATTCAGCAGTAGATTAACCTGACTAGAGTTAACCTCCAAGCGGTACATTACTAAGCTATCAAGGTTAACTTTATCTGTTCGCCGTATTCCGTTATGAGCTAGCCAACGCTCAAATGCATCACAAGTGCTTAATCTCTCTGGGTGATGAGCAACAGCTACAGGCCAAAGCTCTACATCTAAGAGAAACTTCTCTGATCTTGGTAAGCCATGCCTTCTTAGAGCCCAACTTTTCCGGTCATCACTTGTCCAGTTATCGATTCCCTCTATGGCCTCGAGAATCTGCTTGTACGTCAATTCTGTCTCGTCCAAACCTAAGCGTTGCAGGTGATCTTCAAACACAGTCATTCCGGTTTCATCAACAAAAACAACACACAGATGATTGTCTTCTTGGCTTACAAACTCGATACCATGTTTGTTTAGATGGGTAATATCGAGAAGTCCTGTATAACGAATTTTCAGTACAAAATTACCCGGACGTGACGTTTGCTGATTTTGTGCGAATCTGATTGATTCAGTTAAGTCTCTAGATAATTTTTGACCATGCCCCCGAAGATCACCTCGTGGATGTTTTGGGATATTGACTTTCCTTGTTCTACGTTCATTTTCAAGCAGTTCTCTTTCAATCTTAAGATGTTCATAATTAGCCATTCCTAGTCCCTTTTTTAACTTTCTCGAGAAGCTGCTTGCTTCAAGTCCTTAACGGTCAAAAATTCCTGACTACGTAGGATCATCCTTTTTACTGCTCTACGAACAATACGTTCAATATCAGCGCCACTCTTTGTAGAAAATATCCCGAGGATAGATTTATCATCTAACTCAAATTGGCGACGTACACCACGCAATTTGAGTGAAAGAATTTGTTGTATTTGCAGCTCATCAGGTAATGGGAAGTCAATTTTTTCATCGAAGCGTCGCCAGATAGCACTGTCTAAAATGTGCTCATGGTTTGTAGCTGCTAAAATTAGACTCTTCCCTTGATAAGCGTCCATCATCTGAAGCACTGCGTTAACGACGCGGCGTAACTCACCATGTTCACCTGAGTCAGAACGTTCTTTGCCTATGGCGTCAAATTCATCAAATAAAACCACCATAGAATGTTCAGAAACAAAATCAAAAACTTTGCGAAGATTCGCGGCTGTTTCACCCAAAAAAGAAGATACCAACGCATCGAGACGAACAATTGCAAGAGGTAAATCAAGCTCAAAAGCAATGACCTCAGCTGCTAAGGTTTTCCCGCAACCTGGAGGACCATGAAAAATAATTTTTCCAGAAGGCTTCATTCCAAAACTTCTCAGTACATCGACACGGCGGTGTTCCTCAAGAAGTTCCTCGATGGGTGCGATACTAGATTCAGGTAAAACCATTTCTTCTATTGGTCGCTGAGCTTGTCGAACATCTAAAAGTGGTAGTCCTCGCTCTTTATCTACAGGAGGAGTAGGCAAAGCGTTACGTCCATTTTGTTTAAGCGGTCTTAAATGCTCACCATACAATATCTGCTCAAGATCATTTGCAAGAAGGTGATGTTGCTTTTGACGCTCATCTTGAATAACAGCTTCTGAAGCAAGCCGAAAGGCCTCGGAATCACCAATGGCTCCAGCCCTAATCAACTGTCTCAGTATTTTACCGTTAGCCACTATTATTCCCCTTTGCAATGTTCATTTATAATCGAATTACTCAGTCGTTTATCGTATTAAATACTAATTATTTCATCATATTAATAACGATTTAAAATAATCAGACGTAACTACTTAGTATTATCTGAGGCTATGATGGGGCTTAGCCCATTCGATTTTGCATAATCCAAAATTAGTATTTCTATCATAGACGCTTGAGAGCGATGTTCTTTTTCCGCTGCTGCTTTTAGCAACAGCTTGATTTCTTTAGATGTTCGTATTGACAAAGTCTCTTCTTTGGAACGCGACACTGTGCTTCTCCATGATAAATAAGCAATACAATGTACTGCATTATGCGTACATTGTATACTGTTTATTGAACTCATTACCGATAGCATGGATAGCGATATAGAGCCCCTTCGAGAGGGGCTGGTTGATGGGAGGCTAGTTGGCGGGGGTATCTGTTTCCTCTTCAGTGATATCGTCATCGTTTGAAGGCACCGCTTGCTCAACTTCTGCTTCTTTACCCTTAGCTTGGGCTGATTTTCGTGCTCGAATTTCGATATCAATTATGCGTCGAGCCAGTTTGATGATGCGCTGTTGCCATGCGTAGTTGCCATCAACACGTTGCTTGTTGCTAAGCACGCTAGACAACCAGAGTGTGTCCATTGAGATCATCAACGCATCGAGTTTGCGAACTAAGCCGACAAACTGGCCAACCTGAGGCGAGCTGATTTTGGCGTTGAAGGTAATCGGGTCGGTGTAGTCAGGTACTTCATCGATGCCGTTGGACTCCATCAGTTTGTCCAAACGAGCTTGTTCTTTGTCTACCGCCTTAGCGCAATCCTCGATCAACTGGCTAATGATCTGTTCCACTTCATCAATTTCGTTCTCATCGCCAATGATGCGTAGGATGACATCGATTCCGTAAAGCGCACTGACCGTGCGCCTAAAAACACGGTCAACGACACGTTGCGCCTGTAAGCTGTTAATTGTGAATGATTGTTCAAAGATGGGTTTTGAGTAATTGGGTTTTGCTTGGGCCATAAGTTTGCTCCTGATATGACAATAATCAGTCCCTAGACTAATCCTCTGTGAGGTAATGGCCTTTCAGCTAGGTGGAAGAATTGAGCATCTTTCTAACTATCCTGTCTGGATAAGACGGTTACACTGACTATCAAATATTGCTGATCTGTTTCAGTGATATCTGCGCCTGAGAGCATGAGCTCAAAGGAAGCCCGCCGCTGAGTTTTCTCAGTGGTACTAAGAGGTAGCTAGCCTCCTTAAACAAATAGCCTGCATGTTTTTACATGCTCAACCATGCGTTCCTTACGGTTCGCCTTTTCACCACCCAACTGGGGGAGTTTTCCCCAGTTGGGGGTGACTCCTTCAAAACCAAATTAAGGAGTCACCAATGGAATATATCTTCGGATTTATTATCCAAATCGCAGGCATCATGTTGCTTGCAAAACTGAGCTGGTCGCTTTTGCGATTGCTTGCTCGTCAAAGCGTGCGCCCGTTTCGATTTGTATTTACTCAAATCAAGCGGTTGCTCACACCAACACCAAAACGTCGTCCAATGGCAGTGCCTAAAGCTCCTGGTATGCCCCGTTTGACATCTGCGTTTTACAAAGAGCCACATCAGTACGACATGGCTTTACTCGAAATACCAACCTATCTGCGCCGTCAGTCTTCTTTGCCTAACCGGGCAGAAACGACTGTGTGCACAGAGTTCAACTAAGACGAGGAGAACATCATGAAAAACCAAGTAACACTCATAGGCTACGTTGGCGCTGAGCCAGAGACGCGAGCGTATCCATCAGGTGATTTGGTGACCAGCATTTCGCTGGCCACTTCTGAGAAATGGCGCGACCGTCAATCCAATGAGCTCAAAGAGCATACGGAATGGCATCGGGTCGTTTTTCGAGATCGTGGTGGATTTAAGTTAGGGCTCAGGGCAAAAGATTTAATCCAAAAAGGAGCGAAGCTTTTTGTTCAAGGGCCTCAGCGCACGCGCTCATGGGAGAAAGATGGCATTAAGCATCGATTGACCGAAGTGGACGCGGACGAGTTTCTGCTTCTTGATAGTGTGAACAAAGCATCTGAGCCATCAGCGACGGATGATGCGGGCTCCCAAACTAATTGGGCACAAACTTATCCTGAACCAGATTTTTAACCGAGCAAAAACGCTTTAACCCAGCCGGGAGTACTTTCCCGTCAGGGTCAGACTCCCACTTTGATTGTCGGAGTCCACAATGGAAAAACCAAAGCTAATCCAACGCTTTGCTGAGCGCTTTAGTGTAGATCCAAACAAGTTGTTCGATACCCTAAAAGCAACAGCATTCAAGCAACGTGACGGTAGTGCACCGACCAATGAGCAGATGATGGCGCTCTTGGTGGTTGCAGATCAGTACGGCTTGAACCCTTTCACCAAAGAGATTTTTGCGTTCCCTGATAAACAAGCTGGAATTATTCCAGTGGTAGGTGTCGATGGATGGTCTCGCATCATCAATCAACACGACCAGTTTGATGGCATGGAGTTTAAGACTTCAGAAAACAAAGTCTCACTGGATGGCGCGAAAGAATGCCCTGAATGGATGGAATGCATCATCTATCGGCGCGACCGTTCGCACCCAGTCAAAATCACTGAGTATCTGGATGAAGTCTATCGACCGCCTTTTGAAGGTAACGGCAAAAATGGCCCTTACCGGGTAGATGGTCCATGGCAGACGCACACTAAGCGAATGCTAAGACATAAATCCATGATCCAGTGTTCCCGCATTGCGTTTGGCTTTGTGGGAATTTTCGATCAAGACGAAGCGGAGCGAATTATCGAAGGCCAAGCAACACACGTTGTTGAGTCATCAGTGATTCCACCCGAGCAAGTTGATGATCGAACCCGAGGGCTTGTTTACAAGCTTATCGAGCGGGCAGAAGCTTCAAACGCTTGGAATAGTGCATTGGAATATGCCAATGAACATTTTCAGGGTGTTGAACTGACGTTTGCGAAACAAGAAATATTTAATGCACAACAACAAGCAGCCAAAGCGCTCACACAGCCTTTAGCTTCTTAGCGCCACGCATTCATTTTACTAACCCTGGCGGGATTATTCTCCCGTCAGGGGGAAGGTCTCGTCTTTTTTTTGGAGATCTTCCATGACTAAATCAGCCTCACTTTTTCGCTTGGTATTGGTTGTTGCCCTTGTCGTAGGTTCGATTCAAGCCGGTAAAGCGGCAATTGATTCGGTTCAAGCAAGTGTTGTTCAGCACCAAACAGCGTTAGCACAAGCTGCAAAGTAACCACTTAACCCTGAAGGGGAGTTCTCTCCTTCGGGGGAGTCTCCCCCTCAAAGGAGACAATATGAAGGTTATCGACCTATCACAACGTACTCCTGCATGGCACCAGTGGCGTATTGCAGGGGTTACGGCATCTGAAGCCCCAATTATTATGGGGCGTTCACCCTACAAAACACCTTGGCGATTATGGGCAGAAAAAACGGGATTCGTATTACCGGAAGACCTGTCGAATAATCCAAATGTGCTTCGCGGTATACGGTTGGAGCCTCAAGCAAGGCGAGCATTTGAGAATGCGCATAATGACTTTCTTCTGCCGTTATGTGCAGAAGCCGATCATAACGCAATCTTTCGAGCCAGCTTTGATGGCATCAACGATGCGGGCGAACCCGTTGAACTGAAATGTCCTTGCCAGTCAGTTTTTGAGGATGTGCAAGCTCACCGAGAACAAAGCGAGGCGTACCAGTTGTATTGGGTACAAGTACAGCATCAAATACTGGTCGCCAATAGCACGCGTGGTTGGTTGGTATTCTATTTTGAGGATCAACTGATTGAGTTTGAAATACAACGAGACGCGGCGTTCTTAACTGAGTTGCAAGAAACAGCGCTACAGTTTTGGGAGTTAGTACAGACCAAAAAAGAACCGTCAAAATGCCCTGAGCAAGATTGTTTTGTTCCCAAGGGTGAAGCCCAATACCGTTGGACATCGCTGTCTCGACAGTATTGCTCAGCACATGCCGAAGTGGTCCGACTGGAAAATCACATTAAATCTTTGAAAGAGGAAATGCGAGACGCTCAGTCAAAATTGGTCGCCATGATGGGTAACTACGCTCATGCGGATTATGCTGGGGTCAAACTCAGCCGCTACATGATGGCGGGCACGGTGGACTATAAGCAATTGGCCACCGATAAGTTAGGCGAGCTGGATGAACAGGTTTTAGCCGCTTACCGAAAAGCGCCACAAGAGCGGTTGCGCATCAGCACCAATAAGCCAGATCAGCCCGTTGAAACACCAATCAAAATCAGCCTTGAGCAAGAGAACTTGGTTCTGCCAGGTGACTCGCCGAGCTCATTTTATTTTTAACGTTCACTTGGAGCCGATTTCGGCTCCTTTCTCATGCGCTTACATCGAGTGCATCAGAAAGCAGTTTCACTCGTAGCCAATGCTGGGTACGAATGATAGAGCGAGCTGAACTCTTACATACACAGCCATACCACAATCAACACACCACCCGACGGGGACTTCATTCCCTGTTGGGGCATGGGGCCTCGTTAAAACTAATGAGGTTTACCATGACAGAACAATCCCCATTTTTGGTTCAAGTGAATCAAGCGTTTAATGTCCCGGCTCCTGATGCTTTCGTTCTGGAAGGATTTAGTGCCGACACTACCCATCCAAACATTCCCGTTCGCAAGGACGAGTATGTTTTTAGAAAAGAAGACTTACGTGACGTATTGGCGTTCTTGTCTAACCCAGACGGTGACGGTTTGTATATTACAGGCCCCACAGGATGCGGTAAGACCTCGCTAATTTGCCAAGTTGCTTCTCGATTGAATTGGCCTGTTCAGCAAATTACTGCACACGGTCGATTGGAGTTGTCCGATCTTATCGGTCACCACACGCTGGTTAATGGCAACATGACCTTTGTGTATGGACCGCTGGCACTGGCTGTCAAGCATGGCCATTTGCTGATCATTAATGAAATGGATCTTGCTGAGCCTGCTGAACTGGCTGGGCTCAATGACATTTTGGAAGGTGCCCCGTTGGTCATCGCACAAAATGGCGGTGAGATCATCATGCCACATAACAAGTTTCGTTTTATCGCAACCGGCAACAGTGCGGGCAGCGGTGACCAGACGGGCTTGTATCAAGGTGTGCTTCAACAGAATTTGGCTTTTCTTGATCGCTTTAGAATCATCGAAGCGACCTATGCAGAGCCTTCTGTAGAGGAAGCCATTCTGGAGAACGTTGCGCCGGGCTTACCAGAAGTCTTTCGCCAAAAAATGGTGAAAGTGGCTGGTGACATTCGCCGTCTTTTTATTGGGGGCGCGGATGGCGGTGCTGAGCTTAGTATCACCATGTCCACTCGGACCTTGGTGCGCTGGGCAAAGCTAACACTTGCTTTTAAAGGCGCTCCTAACGCTGTGGAGTATGCACTGGTTCGGTCTTTGACGGCTCGTGCTGAGTTGGAGCAACGTGAAGCCATTCACCGTATTGCCGCTGACGTCTTCGGTGACCACTGGGAGGATTGATGATGGAAAAGTGCTTTGCTCTTTACCGTTACAGTCATTCTGATGGGACAGCCAAAGAATGGGCCATTTACGTTGGATCAGACACCCAGGAGATTGAAGTTCGGTTTGGAAAAGCTGGTCAATTGTCGCAGCAGCGATTGATTGACTCGACTGATCCTAACGCAGAAGCAGACCGAAGAATCAATGAGAAAATCAACAAGGGTTATCGATTTGTTGGACAAGTCGGCATTGATCATCAAGGGCGGCCATTTGAACTCTCAAATGCGCTTGATAGCGTCGCGTGCGCCAATAACGTCAGTTGGGAGTTTCGTACTCGCAAGGACGTCAATGGCCAAATCTCGCTGGCGCAAAAAGCGTTGTTCGATATGGCAAAGCTGCTTGAAGCCTATGGCTTGGCTGTTATTGATGATAACCAGGTCAGGATTGGAGAATGGTCATTAGGGTTTTGCAAAAGCGGATTACCTAGTACCAATCAAATCAGCATTGTGTCAGGTGAAGGCGCTGGCATTGTTAACACGGATGATGGCCCGTGGCCATTGTTGCTGTTACTGGCCTTTAAGCGTCAATTGCCACCGCTGTGTTCGCTCACAGTAGCGAGTCCTGAAGGGATAGAAGTATCCGACCAACTGAAGTTGGAAAAAGATGTATTGCGGTTGCTAGGCAGTGATTTAGAGCGGGTTCGCCCGATAGCTGAAGCACTGGACTTAATGCCTGCGAAAATCGATCTCAACCAATCGTCGCCTGATTCGCAAAATTACTATTTCTGATAGTGGTATTGCCATTAGCGCGTCAACTACTACCACCCAAACGGGGGCCATTGCTCCTGTTGGGAGTGGTGCGTCCCCATCTTACATGAGGATGCACTATGAGTATTCAAACCCTCGACAAACTCTTGATTTGTCACATCGACTGTTCCATCTGGAGCGGTAGAAAAAAACTAAGGCCTGAAGATTTCAGATTAGCCGATGGCAGCCAACTTCCACCGAAGGATGTTGCCAGCTTAGGGAGTAAAAAAATTTGCGACCCAGAGGCATTGGCGAACTTTGAAAGGCTGAAGAAAGAAGCGCAGCGATTGTGTGAACAAGTCGGTGTGCGGTTTTTAGGTGGCTATGCCGTCCCTGAAGACCGAATTGATCAGATTGTTCCAGAGCTTGACCGGATCGGTCAGGAGTTTGCGCAGTGCAAGCAGTTGTTCTTGGACAACTATGATCAGGTGACTTTTGACTGGGTTGCAAAACACCCGGAATTTGCAGATGCAATTCGACGTGCATTATCACCCATCGAAGACGTGGAACAACGGCTTCAGTTCGATTATGCCATCTATCGAATGCAACCGGCTGACCAAGCTGGTGGCTTAGATGACAAGGTCAATGGTATGGGACACACCCTCTTTAGGGAGGTGGCTCGTGATGCCAATGATCTCTTTGAGCGTTCCGTTGCAGGTAAAAATCAAATCAGTCAGCGAGCCCTTAATCCTCTGAAGCGGTTAAGAGACAAGTTGGATGGTTTGTCATTCCTGGATCACCGAGTTCAGCCGATGGTTGAAGCGATGGATAATTTATTTGTTCGTCTGCCGAAGACCGGCCCTGTGACAGGCAATCTCTATCACGAACTGATGGCGACCATTTTAATTTTGTCTGATCCAGACAAGATGAGAATGCACGGTGAAGGTCAATTGGATATCAGGCAACTGATGCCCAAACCTGAACCTAAACCCGCACAGCCAGTATCTGCTCAGGCAGATAACTTGCGTGCAATACCACAACCAACCGTCAGACCAAACCTTGGTTCGACTGTACCAAACTCATTTTATTTTTAACGTCCTTGAGGGCATGTTGCCCTGAAGGGCGCATGTCCTCTGAACTATGTAAGAGGAAATTATGCAATCAATCATCCATAAACCCAGCCAACTGAAGCAGTTTGAACCGCATTTTCGTGGTGTGACTGATGCTGTTGAAAGTGAATCGATATCAGAAGTGGCGTGTTGTCGAACGTTAGTGCAACGGTCGTACTCAACACATAGTGTTTTGATCCCCAAGAACCCTGTGCTGATCGCTGATGCGGACGCACAAGGAGTTTGGGTAACGGCCATGGTATTTGTTCCAAACATGGCATTGCAGCAAACCGCTTTTGAGCGGGCCTGGCTGCAATATCAGCACGAGGTGTCTACTCAGTTACAAGACCAGTACGGTCTGACATTGGATGACATCCTGAGTTTAGACCAGCTTAAAACGTCATTTGAGCAGCACGAGAGTCCAGCTCAATTGGTGGCTTGGTTAGGTCAAAAATACGACCTAGATAAGCTAAAAGCACAGGTCTAAACACTCACATTCCCAGCGGGGAAACGCTCCCGCTGAGGGAGTATTCCCCTAATGATTAGGAGACTCCCATGAATCATCCATTAAAAAACGCACTGCCAATCGTTGCCGCAGCTTATGGCGAAAAGTTTGGTGTGAAGGTGCTTATTCAAGGACAAGATGCGTTTACCGATGGTGAGCAGATTGTGATCCCAACAGCAAACCCAGACGACCCACACTATCAACAGATAGCTTGGGGTTATCTGGCTCATGAAGCGGCGCATATTCGGCATACTAATTTTGACATGGTGCAGAAGGCGTCGTCCAAGCCGGTCCGTAAGGCACTTCTCAATATTATTGAGGATGTTCGCATTGAAAACGAATTGGCAAAGGATTACCCCGGAACCCGGCGCAGTATTTCGCAAGTGATTGAGTACATGGTGGACACACAGCAAATGTGTGTACCTGAACAGCCTGAGCCTGCATCTAACTTGCAAGCATGGTTGTTGTTCCGCTTGAGATGCCATTTTCTGGGTCAGAAAGCGCTGACGCCTTTGTATCAAGCGGTTGATGAAAGAGTGAGACAACTCTTTCCTGCCGCAGCGATGAGCCGGTTAAGCGCCATGCTGACAGCAGTGCCTAGCCTGGCATCTACAGGTGAAGTGCTAAAACTTGTCGATGCCATCGTTGCCATGTTGGAAGAAGAATCTCGTCCACCACAGGATGAGTCGGATGCTGATAGCGGTAATGACATTGGACAAGATGCGAGTAATGACAGCAATAACAGCAATAACAGTAGTGACAGTCAAATCCCTGAAACAGACTCGTCTGCAATGGGGGATGCTGCTGAAACGGGTGATTCAGATAACTCTGATCAAGCTGACAATTTGCGACAAGCCTTAGAGGCCAGTGCCGCTCAGTTTGAACCCGATACCTTTGCCCAAGTGGCAGAAGTGTTGTCGGAACAAGCTGAAGGACATCAGGGCGTCACACCACTCAGTTTGCCTCAAGCAGAGCAGGCTATGTTGGGTGATGAGGCTATCTTGACCTTATCGGCGTCTGAGTCGGCTCAAATTCGAGCCCGACTTAGGGGCATGGTTCAGTCCAGTCAGGACAATCGGAATCATGCCAAACGGCAAGGTCTTCGAGTTGCAACCCATCGTCTTGCCGCTTCACAAGCCGGTGAGTCGAGATTGTTTATTCAAAGGCAACCTCGCATTGCGCCCAATGCTGCTGTGCACTTGCTTGTTGATATATCGGGTTCAATGGGTAAACCCATTGGCGAAGGTAATCGCAAGTACTTTCATGTTGCCAATGAAGCCGCTTTGGCTTTGGCCATGGCATTGGAAGGTATACCGGGTGTTGTACCTGCGGTCAGTTATTTTCCTGGTATTCATCAGGAAGTTTCTATCGCGTTATTGCCCAAGCAATCGGTTCGACGTCGGGCCGCCTGTTTTGACCAAAAACCACGAGGTTGTACGCCTATGGCACAAGCTATGTGGTTTGCGGCAAACAGTTTGTTAGCACAAAAACAGAAGCGAAAGCTAATGATAGTGCTAACGGATGGTGACCCAGATGATTGGGCTGCTACGCATGACATTGTTGACCGGTGCAGACGCAGTGGCTTTGAGCTGCTGGGAATAGGGATTCAAACACGCAGTGTTGAGAAATTCTTTCCTCAAAGCATTGTGATTAATGACGTCAAAGATCTGAAGCGTGAGTTATTCGAAGTAACACAACAACTGTTAATTCAGTAACCACATCAATTTTACCACCCTGCGGGGACGATTCCGTCCCCTTCAGGGCATGGGTTCGTCTCCGCTTTTTTTGGGGAGACTCCTATGAAAAACAAAAAGTTCTTAGCTGGCGAAGAAGCCGGTACTTATATCGTTCCTGAGCAAGTGACTGAAGCGGATATCTTAGATATGGCGCTCAAGCTTGCCCGTGGTCGATTGAGTAAAGGTCGAAAAATTGAACAGCCATCGTCGGCGTTCTCATACCTGCAAACACTGATGCACGAGTATGAGCACGAAGTCTTTGGCGTGCTGTTTCTTGATACAAAGCATCGTGTCATTCGATTTGAAGAGCTGTTCAAGGGCACTTTAGATGCGGCGAGCGTGTATCCAAGGGAAGTAACAAAGCGAGCGCTAGAACTTAATGCCGCAGCAGTGATACTGGTTCATAACCATCCATCGGGTGATCCTGAACCCAGTGAAGCTGATAAACGCATCACTCATCGACTCCGTGACGCCTTGTCACTTGTTGATATTCGAACGCTTGACCATGTTGTGGTCGCATCCGAGGGCTGCGTTTCGCTTGCCGAACGCGGTTATCTTTGATGAATGGGCGCATTGCCCATTCTCCTTCATCACAAAAGCAGTCCCTTCAACACACATCATCACAGCTCGAATTTCTATTTGAGTTTGATGATGCCCCAGTCACTTGGTCTGACACGGAAATCTGGCAGTTACGCGAAGGCATTCTATTGGATGCGATCCGAGTATTGCTAGACGGTCGTGTCAGTACTCGATTGCGAAAGGATGTGTTGTCGTGGATTCAAAATGACGAATTAACGCCATTTTGCTTTCGTGTTTGCGCAATGGCTGCGGTTGTAGATCCTGATGTGCTTCGTGATTCCATCATGTGGCTATTAAGACGACATAGTATCCAGCTTGACTAACGTTCCTGCATTAACCGAACGGCTCAATGCAGGACCTAAGCTGACTTTTACCATCTGTGGTAGGAGTCGGCATTTTACTTAAGGAGGTTATATGGCGTTACCTTTACAAATTGAAACAGTAAGGCCATATCTTAATGGCCAATGGCTTCAAGTCTTGGCGGCATTGGTGCCAGAACTTGATGCCGCTATTGCTCGAAAAGGCCGTCATGTGGCTTGTCCTGTTCATGGCGGTCGTGATGGCTTTAGGCTATTCAAAGATGCTGAATATACCGGTGGTGGCGTTTGTAATACCTGCGGTATCTTTCATGATGGCTTTGAACTGTTGTCTTGGATTAATGGATGGAACTTTGCTCAGTCTGTTGAAGCAATCGGTCAAGTTCTAGGTATTCAAGCCGGACAAGTACCAACTCGGGCAATACCGAGTAACGCTGTTGACTGGAAGACTAAAAAGCAGGAAGAGGACAAAGCGATTATCCATCGCTTGAATCAAACCTGGGGAGAAACGTTATCTCTTGCAGATACTCGTGCGCAACCAGTTTGGAACTACTTGCATCGTCGTGGCATTGTTACCCGGCTTCGTCCTGAATGGGATTCGGTGCTGAGGTTTCATCCAAACTTGCCTTACCATGATGAAGATGGTCTGTTTATCGATAGCTACCCAGCGCTGCTAGGTAAAATCGTTACTCAGCAAGGGCATTCGGCCACGTTTCATCGGATCTACCTAAGTGAAGATGGATTCAAAGCGCCGGTTGAAAAGCCAAAAAAGATGATGCCCATACCAAGTGACAGAACAATCACTGGTGGTGCCATTCCTATAGGTGAGCCTAGTGAGGTATTAGGTGTTTCTGAAGGCATCGAAACAGCTTTAGCGGTTACCAGAGCTACGGGACAGACATGTTGGTCGGTTGTGAATGCAACGCTACTGGCTAGGTTTGAACCACCAAGTAATGTGAAAATGCTGTACATCTGGGCAGATCACGATCTCTCTGAGACCGGCCTGAATGCAGCGAATGAACTCAAGAAAAAAGCCTGGCAAAAAGGCATTCTGACACAAGTGTTGATCCCCCCGATACCAACGTCACTTGGCGTGAAAAGTTGGGATTGGAATGATGTGCTGAATGTTTACGGTGCCATGGGCTTTCCGAAAGTTCATATCTAAACAGTGGGGGCTATAGTTGCCCCCACATTTACTAGGCAACTAAGGGCCAAAATAGATATAAAATGGTTACCGTAGCTGTACCAATGAATAAATTCATTGGCAGGCCAATTTTTAGAAAGTCATTAAATTTATAGTTACCAGGCCCCAACACCATTAAATTAGTCTGATAACCTAGCGGAGTTGCAAAGCTTGCTGATGCCGCCATCATTATGGCAAAAATATAAGGTTCAGCATTGGTGTGCCCCACAAAAAGTAGACAGTTATCAGGCTGCTAATGCAGCTCGCTCTT
>NPIG01000028.1_pt1 | contig 178376 bp, 148 predicted proteins | sample 8637441 | NCBI WGS metagenome assembly NPIG01 (sample SAMN07420675, study PRJNA396082) | bioreactor metagenome | isolation source: sample BR6 brine-fed electro-methanogenic bioreactor BR | place: Japan: Kochi | collected 2016-06-14
AATATATATAAACCTCCTTTTAAAAAGAGCAGCTCATTTATAAAGCTGCTCTTTCAATATTGTATAATTTGATATATTAACTTAATTATTTTTTAATTCATCTATTACAAATTAAGTATAAGTAATAATTAAAAAGATTATTATTATAATAACTAATAATAATATTGAAACTATTGATAAAATTTTCTTTTGTTTTTTCTTTATCATTTTTTCAACAGTCATTATTTTATTTTCTAAATCTCTTTTCTCTTCAATTTCTTTTAATTCTCTTAGTCTCTTTTTTTCTTGAATTTCTTTTGATTCTTTTAATTTATTCTTTTTCTCTTCTATTTCATAATAACAAGAGGAACAAAGAACAAATCCACCACAATCATATAATTTATCATAATAACTATCTCCACAATGTTGACATATATATAATCTTAGCAAATCTCCATTTTTAAGAAGTTCGCAAACTACTACTTTTTTTATAATATCTTCATCTTGAGTACTATATTTAAAAAATCTATCAAAATAAGAATGATGAGGTATTTCAATATTTCTATTTAAATTTTCACCAACTTCAACAACTCTTTCACTTAAATATCTATCCTGAGTTACTAATAAAATATTATGAATTTTTCCTCGTTTTCTTAAAATCCCTACTAAATGATCATCCGCAATACCATGACTTCCTGTATCAATAGTTTTTAATAATCCCTTTTTTGCTAAATTTTTTAATAAATATGGTCTAACTTTTGCTCTTAATCTAACCTCTATATCTTTTTCTTCATTTCTAGCAATTCCATACATTTCTTCCATAGTTTTTTCAAGAACAACAATTTTTTTACGTCTTCTTCTTAAATGAGGAATTACATTGGCTACAAAAAACAAGAACCAATCTTCTTGTATAATTGGAGCAGTATCTACATATATTTCATCAAAACGCTTTATTTCATTATCAAGTTCGTATTGTTTATCTTCTTTTCTAACATAACTATCTAATAATCCATAATAAGAACATATTATATCTTTTACCAAATAATATCTTTTCTTTATAAATGGATCATTTATATCAATAGAAAATTTACGACAACATTCCTCTATTTGATACTTTTTTATATTTAAATCTTTAATTAATTTTTCTTCTATATCTATTTGTTTATTATATTTTGAATATCTATTCATGTTTAACCTTATTATATAACAATACACTATTAAAAGAGATTAAAGCAATAAAAAAAGCTGTGCTTTTATTTACACAGCTTCATAAATTATTTTTTACTTTTCTTTTTCTTAATAGATTGTTCAATAATTTCTTTTGACAAATTCATAGCTAAATTTTCATCAGATCGTGCTTTTTCATCATCTATTGGTATATTTGTTTTTCCTTGTTTTAAATAAAACCCATATCTACCATTATATAATTTAACACTACCTCCATCAAATTCACCATAATCTTTTAAAGCTGTTTTTGCTGCAGATTTTGATTTAGTACTTTTTGAATTTCCATTTTTAATTAATTCAATAGCTTGATCTAAAGTAATACTGAAAAGTTGTTCATCATGATCTCTTTTGTTTAAATTAATGTTTAAATCACCACAATTTAAATAAGGACCGTATTTACCTTTCATTGCATAAATTGAATCTCCACTCTCATTTTTACCTAGTTCTCTAGGTAAAGATAGATATTGTTTTGCAATTTCTAAATCTTTTTGAGCCTCTATATCTTTTTGATACCAAGAAGGAATGCTAGCTCTCTTTGGTTTATTAGAAGAATCTTTACCTACTTGCCAATAAGGGCCAAATCTACCAGCTAATAAATAAATTTCATCATTATTATCATCTTTGCCTAATAGTAATGGTTCATTTTTCACTTTACCTTTTTTAATAAGTTCTTTTATATCCTCATCAGTAATTGTACCAGGCATCATTTCCTTTGGCAAATTCAAATATTCTTGTTTTTCATCAACCATTTTTCCCAATACATAGGGACCATAAGGTCCAATCATTATTGGATTTTCTTCAGAAATTTGTGGTAAAACTAAAGTCTTAGCAATTGTTTTATCTTTTTTACTTTTTTCTTCTTTTACACGAGATTGTAGTCCATTTTCTCCAAGATAAAAGTCTTTCAATAATTGTATTTTATCAATTTTATGATTAGCAATATCATCTAAGTCACCTTCAAGGTTTCTTGTAAAATCATAATCTACATATTTTGGGAAAGAATTGCTTAAGTATTGACAAACAGCAAAACCAATAAAGGTTGGAACTAAAGCACTTCCTTCTTTTACTAAATACTGTCTATTTAATAAAGTATCAATAATTGATGCATATGTTGAAGGTCTTCCAATCCCCTTTTGTTCTAATTCCCTAACGAGACTTGCTTCAGTATATCTAGCAGGTGGTTTTGTTTCATGTTTTAAGCTAATTAATTCAAGAAGGTTTAATTCTTCATTAATCTCTACAGTTGGCAATAAAGTTTCTTTATCGTCTAAAGCTGCTTCAGGATCATCTTTCGCTTCAACATAAGCTCTTAAGAAACCTGGGAAAATTATTTGAGTTCCACTAGCACTAAAGATGGCTCCATTAGATTTAATCTTTATTGTGGTAGTTCTTTTCTTTGCTTCAGCCATTTGACTTGCTAAAGTTTTTGCCCAAATTAAAGAATAAAGAGATAATTCTTTACCACTTAATCCAGATTGTTTTGGTGATATAAAATTCTCTCCAGCTGGCCTAATAGCTTCATGAGCTTCTTGAGCTTCAGCATTTTTTGCTTTAAATTGTCTTATTTCCTTTGATAAATATTCATCACCGTATAGTTCTTTAACACTATTTCTAGCACCATTAATACCTTCTTGACTTAAAAAGGGACTATCTGTTCTCATATATGTAATAAGACCACTTTCATATAATCTTTGAGCTACTCTCATTGTTTCTTTTGAACTAAAATGAAGTTTTTTTATAGCTTCTTGCTGCAAAGTACTAGTTATGAACGGAGCTGTAGGTTTTGATGTAATAGGTTTAGATATAATATCATCAACAACAAAAGGACCTTTTTCTATCTTATTGATTATTTCATTTATTGAGTCTTCATTTAAAAGAAGTGAATTATCCTTTTTATATTCACCTGTTGTTGAATCAAAACTCTTACTTGAGGCTAAAATTTTATTTTCAAACTCTATTAACTTCGCCTCAAAACTTCCTTTTTGAGTATCAAAACTTGCTTTTGCATCAAAATATATACTCTTATTGTATAAAATTCTCTCTTTTTCTCTTTCAACAGTTAACATTAAACCGGGTGATTGAACTCTTCCAGCACTTAACCTTCTTGAAGATAATTTTTGACCTACAATAGAGGATACATCATAACCAAATAATCTATCAATTATTCTTCTAGCTTCTTGAGCGTGAACCATATCAAAATCAAGGTCCCTTCCAGAGGTTAATGCACTATTGATAGCCCTATTAGTAATTTCATGAAAAACCATTCTCTTATAATCAACTTTAGGCTTTAAGACTTGAAGCAAATGCCATGAAATACTTTCACCTTCTCTATCTTCATCTGTTGCCAATAGTAAGAAATCAGCTTTTTTTAATTCTTCTTTCAAAGTTTTTACAAGAGATTTTTTTTCACTTGGAATTATATAATGAGGTTTAAAGCTATTTTCTATATCAACAGCATTTTTATCTGAATCTAAATCCCTTATATGGCCATTACTTGCAACTACTGTGCAATTAGCAGGTAAAAATTTCTTAATTGTTTTAGCTTTTGTTGGCGACTCAACGATAATTAGAGTTTTTTGGCCATCCAAATCTTGCATTCAATCCTCCGTCTATAGCAATTCAAAATCACATCTTTTATTAAAAGTTATAAAAAGGGATTGATTTTTTGTCAACGCTATACCTTATTTCTATAGGAATATATATATAGAATATACAAATTTATTTATTTTTGTAAAAAAAAAGTAATTTCTTTCATATTTTATTCTTCTATACATATTACACGATTTAAAAAAATAATCAAATTAGATTTTTTACTTTTATTTGAAACCTATTGCATATAAGCTGTGTTTTATTTATGAAGAACAATATTAAACACTTGAACCCTTATTTTATTTATAATATGGTGTAGGACAAGTATATTGAGAATATTTTAGTTAGGAGCTTTTTGTGAACATAAAAAAATATATTATATTACCACTAATTATCATTCCTTTTTTAATGAGTTGTGTAGTAACAGAAGATTTATCAATTAATCATGATGAAAGTGGTAGTTCAGATATTTCAATTAGCGTAGAAGACTTTTTTATAACTGTATTAAATGATTTCTCAGAATTTTCTTCAGATGAAAATGATAAACCAATTATGGATTTAGCAATTGAAGATACTGAAAATAAATTAATCAAAAATAGCACAACAACAAATGTATTATTCACAAAAGTTGGAAAAAATAGTTATGAAGGCTCTTTTAATTATTCTTCTCTTTCAACACTAATAGCTGATATTGGAGAAGTTGAAGATCAAACAATAATGCTAGTTGATGATAACAAACTTACTTTCTATTTAGATTTAGATAATTACTACCAATTAACAAAGGCTGTTGCATTTTTAGCAGACCCTAATTTCGAACCTTTTGGCCCAGAATATAATGAAGGGTTAAGTGAAGATGACTATTTAGAAATGATAAGCTTTATGCTTGGAGAAGAAGGTCCTGATGCTATTAGCAATTCAGTAATAACACTAAACTTTGAAACACCAAGCCCAATAAAAAGTTATACTAACGGTGAAAAAATCTCAGATACTATGTTCAAATACAGTTTTCCTTTAATAGAATTCCTTCTATTAGCAGAACCATTAGAATTTGAATTAACATGGTAGAAAAATAATATAGAAGCAAATTCTTTGCTGCTAGTTATTTCATTCATATTTGGACTGTACTATTGTACAGTCCTTTTATTTGAAAAATAATAAAAAGCAAAAATAGATGTTATTTTTATAAATTAGAGAATATTTTTTATTTCCCTATATTCCAACTTACTAATGTTTTTATCTTCTTTATCAAAGTTTATCCCTACAAGATATAAAGGTCTCTTTGTATCTCCAAGATATTTCTCATAATATTTCTTATCTAATATTTGTTGTAAAGCATTTGATTTACCGATTTTAAATTCAAATAAATAATGATAATTTGCTGTTTTTACATACAAGTCTAATCTTCCTTTATTTGTAGAACTCTCTGCTTCTATGAAAGCAGTAGTTGCTTTTATATGAGAGAAAAGTATTGAACTATAAAATCCTTCATAGTCACTAATTCTACTACTATCACCCATTACAGGATTATATTGATGAGGAATACTAGCAAATAATGTTCTAATTGTTTTTTCCATTAAATCAAAATCTGCAAAATCTAATGCATCGTAGAGATTTTCTTTTGCTATTTCTTTATTACCTTCATATATAAAACCACAGAGAATATCATAAAAAGAAGATCTAACTGAAATGTTTGGAAAATCTAATTCATATTTAATCCTATCAGGATTTCCTAATTTATCTTTAATTGTTAAATATCCACTTTGATAAAGTAATATTGGTAAATCTAAGGTACCTCCATCATAAGGGGAAGTTAATTGGGATCTGGATTTTCTAATATTTCCTGAATCAAAATCTTTAATATTGAATTTATTAGTCTCTAATAATTTTACTAAATAAGATGGAGTTCCTGAGTTAAACCAATAATTATCATACACTAAATCATTTCTAAAGAATTGAAGAATATCTTGAGGTGCATATAATTTAGAACCAGCAAAATCATAACCATCATAATATTCTTTAAGTTTATTCATATCAACATTATCAAGTCTTTCTTTAAAGACTGTATTTAAATCATTAGTAGTATATCCACAAATATCTCCAAATTCAGGAGTTAATGATATATCTTCTAAATTATTTAACCCTGAAAAAATTGAAACTTGACTAAATTTTGTAACTCCTGTTAAGAAAGCAAATTGGATATATTGATCACTATTTTTGATACTAGTATATAATGATTTTAGCTCAGACATAGCCCATTCTCTTTCTTCAGTATTATCAATTCTTTCCAAAATAGGTTTATCATATTCATCAATAAGGATAACAACTTTTTTATTATATTTTAATGAAACTTCTTCAATTAAATTATTAAAATTTATTTCTGGAGTAGTTTCTTGATTGTAAACTAATCCAAACTTATCATAGTTTTTTTTAATGGAATTTATTTCTTCATTAATAAGAGATTGTTTATCTTGTTTTGCAGAGAAGAAACTAATATTAATGACAGGATATTTTTCATTCCAATTCCATTTATCAAAAATATATAAATCTTTAAATAATTCTTTATTACCTTCAAATAATTCTTTAAGAGTATCTACAAAAAGACTTTTACCAAATCGTCTAGGACGTGATAAAAAAGCAACATTATAAGAATTAACTAAATTATAAGCAAATTTAGTCTTATCTACATAATAATAATTTCTTTTTTTATCTCTAATTTTACTAAAACTCTGTATTCCGATTGGTAAATTTTTCATATATAAATTATAACATCAATCCCTTCAGAATTAAAGAGTTTAAGCTAATAGCTACACATTTATGCTCTACTAAATAACTTATAAAAGCACACTACCTTTATATATTCATCAATAAAATCTATAAAAAAACTCGCTTTATAATTAAACAAAACGAGCTCTATATTATTATAAAAGGATAAGATTAAACATTAAATCTGAAATGCATGATATCACCATCTTGAACGATGTATTCTTTACCTTCCATTCTAAGTTTACCTTTTTCTTTAACTTTTTGCTCACTTCCTAATTCAAATAAATCATCACAGTTATAAACTTCAGCTTTAATAAAACCTTTTTCAAAGTCTGTGTGAATAACACCTGCTGCTTGTGGGGCTTTAAAGCCAGCTTTAAAAGTCCAAGCTCTATCTTCATCACTACCGGCTGTAAAGAAAGTTCTCATACCTAAAGTGTGATAAGCACTTCTAATTAAAGAATTTAAACCTGACTCCTCTAAACCTAAAGATTCTAAAAATTCCTTCTTATCAGACTCTTCTTCCATTTCAGCAATTTCTGCTTCAATTTTTCCACAGATAACAACAACTTCAGAATCTTCTTCTTTTGCAAGATCTCTTACTATCTTTACATATTCATTATCTTCTTCAAGATTATCTTCATCCACATTACAAACATAAATAACAGGTTTTAAAGTAATTAGATGTAAATCATTAATAGCTTCAAGCTCTTCATCATCTAAGTCTAAAGTTCTAGCAAGTTTACCTTCACTTAAACAATCTTTCAACTTTTCTAAAATAGGTAATACTTTTTGGTTAATTTTTTGTTGATCTTTATTTATACGCCCCATTTTTGCCATTTTATTATAACGTTTTTCAACAGTATCTAAATCTGAGAAAGCTAATTCAATATTAATAGTAGAAATATCTCCAATAGGGTCAATCTTATTATTTACATGGATTATATCTTCATTATCAAAGCATCTTACAACATGTGCCAAAACACCTACTTCTCTAATCGAAGCTAAAAATCTATTTCCAAGACCTTCTCCCTTTGAAGCACCTTCAACTAAACCTGCAATATCAACAAACTCAAAAGTTGCTGGAATAATTTTTGCAGGGGGAATTAGTTCAACAATTTTATCAAGACGAGGATCTGGGACATTAACAATTCCAACATTTGGATCTATAGTACAGAAAGGATAGTTAGCTGATTCTGCTGGTGCGCTAGTTAATGCTGAAAAAATAGTTGATTTACCAACATTAGGAAGACCTACTATACCACAATTTAAACTCATAAAATAATACCTCACTTAGAATAAGTTCTGACGCTTGAATATATCATAGATTGACAACTTAATAAACCATAGGTAATCTAATTACATTAAAAAAGGAATAAATATATATTGGCTAAACATAAACCTATTGAATTAAACGATAATACACAGCTTCAAAAAGCAATAATAATCATTATAAATAATTCAGATAATACAAATTCTCCTATTATCAGAGAACAAGAATTGATATCTCTTGCAACTACTATGAATGTAAATGTAATTGATTCAATTATAATTCCATTAAAAAAAGAGAATAGTCATACCCTTATTGGAAAAGGGAAAGTAGCCGAATTAAGAGAAATTGCTGAATATCAAGAAATTGATTTATTTATCTTTGAAAGTGATATTACACCTAATATTCAAAGAAATTTAGAAAAAGAACTTAATATTTGCGTAATTGATAGACGTGAAGTTATTCTTCAAATTTTTAGTGATAGAGCTTATACAAAAGAAGCAACACTCCAAGTTGAACTTGCGAAACTTGAATATTCTCTACCTAGACTAACTAGAGCTTGGACAAATCTATCTAGACAAAGAGGTGGTACAAAATCTACAAAAGGAGCTGGAGAAACTCAATTAGAAATTGATAGACGTCTTGCATTAAATAGGATTACACATTTAAAAAACGAACTAACAAAAGTAAAAAGAATAAGAGATAATCAGAGAAAAAATAGATTAAACTCCAATATTCCAACAATTGCTATTGTAGGGTACACAAATAGTGGAAAAAGCTCTCTTCTTAAAGCTTTATCAAAAGCTGATATCTTTGTTGAAGACAAATTATTTGCAACACTTGATACAACTAGTAAGAAAATAAAAATGCCAAGTCATAGAGAAATGATTTTTATTGATACAGTAGGATTTGTAAGCGATTTACCTCACAACCTTGTTGAAGCTTTTAATTCTACACTAGAAGAAGCAATTTTTTCAGATATCATATTAATTGTATTAGATGGGTCTCATCCAAACTTAATGGGTTGTTATGAAACAACAATTAAAACATTAAAAGAATTAGGATGTGATGATAAACCTACCATATTAATGTTAAATAAATCGGATTTAGAAAGTAATGAATTTGATAAAGCTAGATTAAAATCTATTGAACCTAATTATATTGAAACAAGTGTTAAAGAAAACTTTAATATAGAAAAATTATTGAAAAATATTGAAGCTCTTTATGAAATAGATGAAGAGATTTCCATTTTTGAAATACCTAATAATCGTCATGATCTTGTATATTATGCAAAGAGAAACTCTTTGGTATTAGATATTGATTATAGAGAAGAATATATCTATCTAAAAGCAAAAATTAAAACTAGATATTTAGATAAATTACTAGAATTTAAAAAAACAACTCCCTAAGGAGTTGTTAATTACTTTTATTAAAATAAGCTATATTAAATATCTAATCTCCATAAACCTTGAAGAGTTGCTTGCATTGTAAAACCTACAGAAGGAAGAACTGCTAAACCTGGTTCTAAACGAAGTAGAACATCAATTGGTAAATCACCTTTAAAACTATGTGTAACTTCACCAGCACCTAATACAGCTAGGCCAAAACCACTTCCGAATGAAATAGCTAAACCACCACCAACATTAACATCAAATTTTTCTTTTTCAATTTCAAATTGACTAATATTAGTTAAACCAACAGCATCGACAGTAAATGTTTTACCTGCACCAATACCAACAACAGCACCAACAGTCCAATCATTATCAATTTTATATTTTACTGCTACACCATTATTAGTGCCAAGTCCAACACCAACGCTTAAGTCAGAACTTTGTGAAAACAAACCATCTGCAAATATTGGAGCAATAACTAATACCATTAATGCAACAAGAGTTAATAATTTTTTCTTCATATGTTTCTCCTTCACTGAATAAATTTCTATACTTATTATATCAAACAAAATTATGATTGAATAGGAAAATAATTATATTTATAAAAATATTTAAACTTTTTAATATAATTTTTAAAAATTAATTCTATTATAGAATATAAAAATTAGTCATTTGTAAAAAAAATACTCCAATTTGTCATAAGTTTATAAAAATAAATGCGTGTTATTCTCTTTATATTTTTCTCTATTATATATATAGTACGCACAGAAGGATGAAATTATGGAAAATAAATCACTTTATGGATTAAGTAGCAGTCAAATTTTTGAACTATTAAATTTAGAAAAAAAATTCCAAGCTAAACAAATATATCAATGGTTGATCAAAGGTGTATATAACTTTGATGAAATGACAAATTTATCAAAATCTTTAAGAGAAAAGTTATCAAAAAAATATACAAGTGCAATTACATCAAAAGTAATAGATACTCAAATAGATGATAGTGGTGCAACAAAATTAGCTATTGAATTAGAAGATGGAGCTATTATAGAAAGTGTAATGCTTATTGATAAAAATGAAAGAAAGACAGCTTGTATTTCATCTCAAGTTGGATGTGCTATGGGTTGTAAATTTTGTAGAACAGGAACTATGGGGTTAGTAAGAAATTTATCAAGTTCAGAAATAATTGAACAATTTGTCCACCTAAGAAAACTTGGAAACATTACTCACATTGTATATATGGGGATGGGAGAGCCTTTAGCAAATTTTACACCAGTGTTAGATTCAATAAATTTCTTCCATAAAGAAGATGCTTTTAACATAAGTTTAAGAAGAATTACTATAAGTACTTGTGGAGTTGTTAGTGGAATTAATAAGTTAACCGAACAAAATATCAATGTTAAATTAGCTGTTTCATTAGTAAGTGCAGACAACCCTCTCAGAAGTGAGATTATGCCTATAAATAAATCCTATAATCTTCAAAAACTAAAGAACAGTTTATTACATTATCAAAATAAATGCGGCTCTAGATTTACTTTAGAATACTGTATGTTGAGTGGGTTAAACTGTGATCTAAATGCAGCAAAAAAGCTAGCAAGCTTCTATAACGGACTTGATGCAGTAGTAAATCTTATTCCTTGGAATCCTGCTGCAGAATTACCATACAAAACACCAACTACTGAAGAAATAAATAAATTTATATCATATTTAGATAAATTTAATATTAGATATGCACGAAGATTTACTAGAGGAAGAAGTGTTAATGGTGCTTGTGGACAATTGGCAACAAAGACACAAAAAAATAATAATGATAAATAATTTTGAATTACCTAATGGTTATAAAGAATATTTAAATGTTGATTTTAATGATAAAAAGTATTTAATTTCATTTAATATATTTGTCATTATAGTTACCCTATCAATATTTTATATGTTCAAAATAAATCAATGTCCACTATTTTCTCTAAAAAGTGGAATAGTTTTAGTTATAGCAATGTTTACTATGATAATAATTCATGAATTAATACATGGGTTATTTATTCATATTTTCTCAAAAAAAAGAGCGTCTTATAAAATGTCTTTCTTTTATGCAAGCGCTGGGGCAGCTGATAGATATTTTGATAAAGTTGAATATATCATTATTGCATTAGCACCAGTGGTTATATTATCAATTATATATTTATTCTTAATGAATATATTAAGTGTAGAATACTATAATGCTTTCTTACTAATCTTTGCCATTTCTTTTGGATCAGCTATTGGAGATTTCTATATTTCAGTCCTTACATTATTGCAACCGAAAGATATCATTGTTAATGATGAGGGTGAAAAAATGCATTTCTACACTAAAACTACATAATTATACTATTGTCAATTAACCTCCCTATAAATATTTTTTAAAAAGAAATACTTATTAGGAGGTTTCTATGGCCGACAATAAAAACGAAAATAGAACTAATAAAAATAATAAAAACAACAACTCTATTATGAGAATATATATAATAGCATTAGCTTTTATACTAATTTTTAACTTTTTGATAGTTCCTTTCTATTCTGAATCACAATATCAAAAAGTAGATTATGGAACGTTTCTTACAATGTTAGATAATGGAGCAATTAGTAAAGTCGAAATTAATGAAAGCAATATATATTTCACATCAACAAATAATTTTGAACAATTATATCAAACAACTACTTTTCAGGATCCAGATTTAGTTAATAGATTATATGCATCAGGATGCGAATTTGGACGAGTTGCACCAAAAGAAATTTCTCCTATTTTAACTCTTCTACTCTCTTGGATTTTACCTTTTGGGATAATGATTTTCTTAGGCCGATATTTACAAAAAAGAATGGCAAATAGCGAAGGAGGAGGAAATCCCTTCACAGGCTCAATGTCTTTTGGAAGAAGTAATGCTAGAAAATATGAACCTAGTGCTACTGGAATAAAATTTACAGACGTTGCAGGAGAAGATGAAGCAAAAGATTTATTAACTGAAATTGTTGATTTTTTACATAAACCAGAAAAATATACTCAAATAGGGGCAAAAATTCCTAAAGGAGCTTTATTAGTAGGCCCTCCTGGAACAGGTAAAACGTTATTAGCTAAAGCTGTAGCAGGAGAAGCAAATGTTCCTTTTTTCTCAATTTCAGGCTCAGAATTTGTAGAAATGTTTGTTGGTATGGGAGCTGCTAAAGTAAGAGACTTATTCAAAGAAGCCTCTAAACATGCTCCTTGCATTGTATTTATTGATGAAATAGATGCAATAGGTAAAAAACGTACATCATCACCTCAAGGAGGCAATGATGAAAGAGAACAAACTCTAAATCAATTACTAACTGAAATGGATGGATTTGATAGCTCTAAAGGCATTATTTTATTAGCAGCCACAAATAGACCAGAAACGTTAGATCCTGCCCTTCTTAGACCAGGTAGATTTGATAGAAGAATCCCAGTAGAACTTCCTGATGTAATTGGTCGTGAAGCAATTTTAAAAGTACATGCTCAAAATATCAAAGTTGCAAATAATGTAAACTATCATGACATTGCAAGAGCGGCCTCTGGTATGAGTGGTGCTGATTTAGCAAATATCATTAATGAAGCTGCATTAATCGCAGTAAGAAACAAAAGATCAAAAGTTATTCAAAATGATTTAATGGAAAGTATAGAAGTAGTTGCAGCTGGTTACAAAAAGAAAAACAAAGTTCTAAATGATAAAGAGAAATTAATAGTATCATATCATGAAGTTGGACATGCTCTTGTAGCTGCTTTACAAACAAATACAGCTCCTGTTTCTAAAATTACAATTATTCCGAGAACCTCCGGAGCTCTTGGTTTTACAATGCAAGTTGATGAAGAAGAAAAGAATTTATTAAGCAAGGAAGAATTAACGAATAAAATTGCAATCTTTACTGCAGGTAGAGCTGCTGAAGATATTATCTTTAATTCTGTAACAACTGGAGCTAGCAATGATATTGAACAAGCAACTAAATTAGCTAGAGCCATGATTACTAGATATGGTATGAGTGATGAATTTGGAATGGTAGCTTTTGAATCACAAGGTTCTCAATATTTAGGAGGAGACTCTTCTCTAATTTGCAGTGAAAACACGAGTTCAAAAATTGATAAAATGGTAACAGATCTTGTGAGTAATCAATATGAAAAAGCAAAAAAATTACTTACAGATAATATTAATAAACTCCATGAAATTGCAGAATTCTTATACAACAAAGAAACAATTGATGGTGAAGAATTTATGGATATTTTATTAAACGGTAAAAAAGAAAACTAGACTTAAATCTACTTGTTTTTTGGGGAGCTATGAAATCACACTTTTATAGCTCCTCTTTTTTATATAAAAAAGGTATTGCAACTTGCAATACCTCAATATATATATTAGTAAATAACTAGTCTTTAATTAAAACAGCTTTTATTCTTCTAACTCCTGCAGAAGAAGATTGTTCTTTTTTAATTTTAAATCTTCCCATATCTTTAGTATTAGCTACGTGAGGACCACCACAAACCTCTTTTGAGAAATTTCCGATTGAATAAACTTTAACTTGTTCCCCATATTTACTATCGAAGAAAGCTATAGCACCTGCTTCTTTGGCTTCTTCTAAAGTCATTGTTTCACAAACAACTTCATGACCTTTTGCAATTTCTTCATTTACAATGTCTTCAACTTTTTGTAAATCTTCTTTACTTACTTTTTCAGGATGAGTAAAGTCAAATCTTAATCTCTCAACAGTTATGTTCGAACCTTTTTGTCCAACATGATCTCCTAAAACAGTTCTTAAAGCTTTATGAAGCATATGAGTTGCTGTATGTAAAGCTGTAGTTTGTTCACTATGATCTGCTAAACCACCTTTGAACTTTTGTTCAGAACCACTTCTGCTTTGACTTTGATGTTTTTCAAAAGCAACTTTAAAGCCTTCTTCATCTACACTCAAACCATTCTCAGCAGCTAATTCTTTTGTTAATTCAATTGGGAAACCATATGTATCATATAATTTAAAAGCCATTCTTCCTGGAATCATTTTAGCTTTACCTTTAAGAATATTAGGAATCATCTTCATAAATTCTTTTTCACCATGTTGTAAAGTCTTACTAAATTTTTCTTCTTCTTGTGCTAATTCTTTGAAAATAAATTCTTTATTAGCTTCAATTTCTGGATATGCATTTTTATATAAATCAACAACTATTTCACCAAGTTTGCCCAAGAAAAGGCCTTCTATACCAAGTTTTCTAGCATGTCTAATAGCACGTCTAATTAATCTTCTTAAGATATACCCTTGTCCAACATTAGATGGAGCAATACCCCTTTGATCTCCAAGAATAAAACAACTTGTTCTAATATGATCAGCTACAATACGAATTGAAATATCTGTATCTTCATTATCGCCATATTTAACGTCACACAAACTTTCAATACCTGCAATAATAGGAGTAAATACTTCTGTTTCATAAACATTTTTCTTACCTTGTAAAATAGCAATAGTTCTTTCAATACCCATGCCAGTATCTACACATTTTCTATCCATTTCAGTGTAAGTGCCATCTTCAAGTTTTTTATAACCCATGAATACATCATTCCAGATTTCAAAATATTTACCACAAGAACAACCAGGCTTACAATCAGGACCACAAGCCTCACGACCTGTATCAATAAACATTTCACTATCTGGTCCACAAGGTCCAGTTTCCCCTGCAGGTCCCCACCAGTTATCTTTTTTTGGTAAGAAATAAATTCTTTCTTCAGGAATACCTAATGACATCCATTGAGCAGCAGATTCTTCATCTTTTGGAACTAAATCATCACCTGCAAAAACAGTAACTGATAATTTATCACTATCAATATTTAATTCTTTTGTTAAGAATTCATAACTGAAGTTAATAGCTTCTTTTTTAAAATAACTACCTAATGACCAGTTACCCAACATTTCAAAGAAAGTTAAGTGATGTGGATCCCCTACAGCATCAATATCACCTGTTCTAATACATTTTTGATAATCACATAATTTATTACCAGATGGGTGTTCAGCTCCTAAAATATAAGGAACTAAAGGATGCATACCAGCAGTCGTAAATAATACTGTTGGGTCATTTTCAGGAATCAATGAAGCACCACTAATTTGTTTGTGGTCTTTTGATACGAAGAAATCTATAAATCTTTTTCTTAATTCGTTAGCTGTTAGTTGTTTTTCCATACCCTTGATAGTAAATTTTGAACAATATTTAGTCAAGATTTTTTTGTTTATTTGTACAATAAATCTCACTAGAATCTTTACTTATTAAAAATCAAATAAAGTTAATTGAACTCCAGTTTCTTCTTTTTCTATTTTTTTCTTCTTCTTTTTTGTTTTATGAAAAATATCTGCTGAAATCTCACTCGGATATCTAACTGATTTTGCTCCCTTATCTAATAATAAAGATGGCCATGATATTGAAGAATCTTTTTTTAAAGCACTATAGAAATAAACTTTTTTATTATTTTCTAGAGCATAATCCGCTAATTGTATAGATCCACCCCCATCAACTTCTTCTAAAATGAATAAAGCATTTGTAAGAGCACACATTAACCTATTTCTTAAGAATATATTCCATTTAAGATTTGAATTAATACCTGGAGCAACTCTAGTAATGATTAAACCAGACTCATTTGCTATATAATCTTGCATTTTACTGTGTTCTTTTGGATAGTATTGATCTATTGATGTTGCTATAACTGCTACAACTGGTGAAAAATTAGAAATACTTTTATAAGCAGCATGACCTTGGGTCCCAAGAGATAAACCACTTGTAATTAAAATTTCTGATTTAATAAATGACGCGATAATTTTATCAAGTTTTTCAACATTTTCTTTCTTTGGATTTTTAGATCCAAGAATAGCAACATTATTTTTATTTAATAGCTCAATATTACCAACATAATATAATACTTTTGTTGGATAAGGGAAATGGTCTATTCTTTTTGGCCAAAAATCATCCCCAGCTATTAAAATATTTACTTTATTATCTAAGTTTTTAAAATTATCTAATACTTGATTATATATTCTATAAAGCTCATTTATCGAATAATTTAATTTAGAAGCCCACATTGTAAAATCACTACTCATTTCAAAAAGAAATAGATGTCTATAAGTATCCCATACTTCACAAGCTTTCTCATAATCATTTTCATAAATAGTAACTATAGTTTCCCAATTAATGGCTTGGGTTATATTTCTCTGCTTCATACTTTTAGATTACCATACTAGATATTAAATTTTCAATAAAATTGAATGGATATTTTTATCTTTGATTATTTTCATAAAACAATTAATTTTTCGCAAAATGTTAAAAAATAGAGTAAAAAAACTAACAAATTCAAATAAAAAAGCAAAAAAGATAAGAAAAAAATACTTTTTTTTCAAAAAGTGTTGACAATAAATTTCCTACAGTGTATAAACAACATCGTTAACGCCGCTTTAGCTCAGTTGGTAGAGCAAAGGACTGAAAATCCTTGTGTCCCTGGTTCAATTCCTGGAGGCGGCAACTACAACGGAAACTTAATGGTTTCCGTTTTTTTTTGCTCAAATTTCGCTACAATTTAATCAATTAAACTTTAATTCTAATTTATTTAAAGATATAATTTATATATGAAAAATTTACCCATCGGAATATAAACTTTTAGTATAATAAGAGAAAAATCTAATAATTATTATTATGTCGATAAAACTAAATTTGCATATGATTTAATTAATAATTATAGAATTGCCTTTTTATCACGTCCAAGAAGATTTGGTAAAAGGTTGTTTGTAAATACTCTAAAGGAATTATTTGAAGGTAATAAGAACCTCTTTGAAGGCCTCTATATTTATGATAAATGGAATTGGAGTGAACAATACCCTGTAATTCATATAAGTTTTTCAAATGCAAAAAAAAACCAAAGAAAGTTTAATAAACGAAGAAAAAAATAAAATTAAAGAAAATTATCTTAAATTCAATTTACCCTATAATGAAAACGAATCTACCGAAGTAAGTTTTTCCAATTTAATTAGAGATTTATCACTAACCTCAAAGAAAAAAGTAGTTGTTTTAATAGATGAATATGATAAACCAATACTAGAAAGAATTAATAATGATGAAGAGAGAGAATGGGCTAAAGATGAATTAAAATCTTTATATACAAGTATTAAAGATAGAGACGAATATATTCAATTTGTTTTTTTAACAGGTGTTACAAAGTTTAATCAAGTATCTATTTTTCAGGCTTAAATAACCTTGAAGATATTTCATTAAACCCTGAATTTGGAGATATTTGTGGATATACTAACGAAGATTTAAATACAGTATTTAAAGAACGATTAGAAAATGTAGAAATGAATATTTTACAAGAGTATTATGATGGCTATAATTTTACGGGTTCTAATTTATATGCACCTCAAGATATTCTTCAATTTTTTAGATCAAATTTAGAATATGAGAATTACTGGTTTAATACGGGAACTCCTACATATTTAATAAAATTATTAGAGAAATATAATTATAGCATATATAATTTCCAAACCGATTCAATTGAGAAATCTAAAAGTGAATTATTAGCACCTTATAGTGTTGAAAATTTAGATTTGCCTGTTTTGCTATATCAGAGTGGTTATTTAACTATTACAAATAAAGAGAAAATTGGAAGAAAAACTTATTTTACACTAAACTTTCCTAATATTTCTGTTAGATCCTCTTTCTTTGATATATTATGTGGTTTTTTATCAACAAGTAAAAATAATTAAACAAGAAAGATAATAAATAAAGCTTTAGAAAAGGCTGATTTTAAATTATTAGAAGATACGATTAAAATTCTTTTTGCAATCATACCTCATCAATTTAATCCTGTAATTGGAAATAATAAAAGATTAAGTGATTATGAAGGTTATTATAGTTCTATATTATTTGCACATCTAAAAGCAGCTGATGTATATGTAGAAGGAGAGAGTTCAACTAATAAAGGTAGAATAGACTTGTATGTTAGAACTGTAAAATATCAATATATATTTGAATTCAAGATTGACAATAGTAATGCTCTATCTCAAATAGAAGATAAAAGATATTATGAAAAATATCTTTATGACACAACAAGAAATTTATATCTAGTTGGTGTTAATTTTGATGCGAATGATAAAAACATTAGCAAATTAATATACAAGAAACTTTAAATATCTATAAATCTGTCTTATATACATAGACAGATTTCTTATTATATTCAATATTTATTCAAAAAAAATAAAAATAAACCTAGAAATATTAAATATTTATACAACTAACAACATAATTACAACAAATTTTACATAAATATTCATAAAACTTTAAATTATTGTTGCATAACCTATTGATATTGCAACAATAATAATATAGTATACCAATAATTTAACTAAATATCAAAAAGGACAACATTTTGGCAACATTATTTTTAGAAGATGGAACCAAGTTCAAAGGAATCTCCTTTGGAGCTGAAATTCCAAAATTAGAAGAAATTCAAAACAATAACAGTGCTAGCGAAATCGTATTTAATACGAGTATGTGTGGATACCAACAAATATTAAGTGACCCCTCGTATACAGGACAAATGGTTTGTTTCACTTATCCGCAAATTGGTAATTATGGTATTATTCAAAATGAAGAAGAAACAATTTTAGAAAAGAAACTTCACGTTAATGCTATTGTTGTAAAAGATTATTATAGTGGTAAAGTTGAAAAAGAAAAAACTAAAATAGATCAATATTTAAAAGATAATAATATTATTGGTATTTCGCAGATAGATACAAGAAAATTAACATTGCATCTAAGGGATACAGGTTTTAAAAGAGCAATTATTATTAAAGAAGATAATTTAGGAAAGGATGAGGAATTATTTATTAAAAAATACCTCTTAGCCTTTCCTTTTATTTCACAAAAAAATCTTTGCGAAAAAGTATCTTATGATAAAACACCTAATAATCCTCTCAATTATCAACTTGATTCATCAAAAAAAATAATAAAATGTGCCTTAATCGATTTTGGGATCAAAAAATCAATTATAACTGAATTAAATAAAAGAAATGTAGATGTTACTTTATTTAATCCTAATACAACAAAGAAAGAAATCTTAAACTCAGATTTTGATTTATTATTTTTAAGTAATGGTCCTGGAGATCCTGAAACTCAAACAAAAGCAATTCAATTAGTAAAAGACTGTCAAAATATAATACCTATTGTTGGAATTTGTTTAGGTCACCAAATTATAACAATTGCGTTAGGTGGAGAAACTTCTAAAATGAAATTCGGGCACCATGGTGGAAACCAACCTGTTACAGATATAGAAACTCATAAAACATTTGTAACAAGCCAAAACCACAGTTTTGTTTGTTCAACAATGCCTAAAGGTGCAAAAATGTGGTTCATCAACTCAAATGACAACAGTATTGAAGGTATAAAATTATTAGATAAAAACATTAAGAGTGTTCAATTTCATCCTGAAGCAGGACCCGGTCCAAAAGATAGTTTATGGATTTTCGACGAATTTTTAAGTGGAGTTAATCATGGGTAAAAGAGAAGATATTAAATCAATTTTAGTAATTGGTAGTGGTCCAATTATTATCGGGCAAGCTTGTGAATTTGACTATAGTGGAGTACAAGCTATAAAAGCCTTAAAACAAGAAGGTTATTATGTAGTATTAATTAACCCAAATCCAGCAACAATGATGAGCACTCCTTCTTTAGCAGATAAAGTATATATGGAGCCATTAACACCAGAGTATGTAGAAGCAATTTTCAAGAAAGAAAAAATTGATGCTATTTTATCAACTGTTGGAGGTCAATCTGCTCTTAATTTAACGCTTGAGTTAAAAGAAAAAGGTTATCTTGATAAATATAATGTTGAAATAATTGGAGCTAGTGTTGAATCAATTGAAAAAGCAGAAGATAGAGGCAAGTTTAAAGAATTAGTTGAAAAACTAGGACTTCAATCTCCAAAGAGTGGACTTGCTAATAATTTAAAAGAAGCTATAGAAATTTCAAAAAGTATAGACTTCCCTATTATTATAAGACCCAGTTTCACACTCGGTGGTAGAGGTGGTGCAATTGCAAACTCAAAAGATGAATTTGATAATCTAGTTAAAAAAGCTTTACTAGAAAGTCCAACTAATCAGGTATTAATAGAACAATCTCTTATAGGTTGGAAAGAGTTTGAAATGGAAGTAATGAGAGATAAAAACGATAATGCTATTATTGTTTGTTCAATAGAAAATATAGATCCTATGGGTGTACATACAGGGGACTCTATTACTATTGCTCCAATTCAAACATTAAGTGATAATGAATATCAAAAAATGAGAGATGCATCTATTGCAATACTAAGAGAAGTTGGAATTGACTGTGGTGGCTCTAATGTTCAATTTGCAATGAATGAAAAAACAAAAGAAATGGTAGTCATTGAAATGAACCCAAGGGTTTCGAGATCATCAGCTTTAGCATCTAAGGCTACTGGTTTTCCTATTGCTCATTGCTCAACAAAACTTGCTATTGGATATTCTCTTGATGAAGTTGTTAATGAAATTACAGGTAAAAGTGTATCTTGTTTTGAACCAGCTCTTGATTATTGTGCTGTAAAAGTCCCTAGATTTGAATTGGAAAAATTTCCACTACCTCCTTCTGCAATTGGATCACAAATGAGAAGTGTTGGTGAATCTTTAGCACTAGGGAGAACAGTTTTAGAATCATTAAATAAAGCTATTAGGTCAATTGAATTTGGATTTGAAGGTTTAGAAACTATTAATGAAAATGTTGATGTGTATTTAAACAATGCACATCCTCTTAGAATATTTGCAGCTTATACTAAAATATTTGAACAAGGCGAAGATATAATTGATGAAATAGAAAGTATTACAGGGTTCCATTATTTTTTCTTATATCAATTACTAGAACAGTCAAAACTTGATAAAGAAATTCTCAATACTGAAATAAATGAAGAACTTCTTTTAAAGGCTAAACAATTTGGTATGAGTGATAAACGCATTGCTCAATTAGCAGATATGGCTGAAGCGGATATTTTATTTTTAAGAGAACAATACAATATTCATATCACACCTCACTATGTTGATACTTGTGCAGGTGAATTTGAAGCATTAACACCTTATCTTTACAACACTTATGGTGAAGAAAGTGAAGGGGAAATCTTAGGAGAAGGTGCAATTGCAATCTTAGCTAGTGGTCCAAATAGAATTGGACAAGGTTTAGAATTTGATACTTGTTGTTCTCTCTCTTCTCTTACTTATAAGAAGTTAAATAGAAAAACTCTTATTATCAATTCAAACCCTGAAACTGTAAGTACTGACTATAATACTAGTGATAGATTATATATTGAGGCATTAAATAGTGAAACTGTAATTGAAATATTAAACCATGAAAAAATTAAAGATGTAATTATTCAACTTGGAGGGCAAACACCATTAAACATTGCTAAAGACTTAAAAAATGCAGGCTTCAACATAGTTGGAACAAGTCTTGAAGGGATTACAGCAAGTGAAGATAGAGCTATATTTAAAGATGCAATTATCGAATTAGGTCTAAATCAAGCTAAAAATAACATAGCATATAGTAAACAAGAAGTTTTTAAAATTTCACATGATATTGGCTATCCTGTATTAATTAGACCATCATTTGTTCTAGGTGGGAAAAGCATGTATATAGCATACAATAAAGAAGCTCTAAATGATTTCTTAGATTCTCAAAATGTAATAATTGATAATGATAGACCTTTAATAATTGATGAGTTCTTAGAAGATGCATTTGAATATGATTTAGATGGAGTTTTTGATGGAGAGCAATTATATATAGGCGGTATTCTTCAACATATTGAAGCGGCGGGAATTCATAGTGGTGATAGTGCTGCAGTATTTCCACCTTACAAAGTTAGTAAAAAACATTTAGAAGAAATGAAAGAAGCAACATATAAATTATGTAAAAAGTTCAATATTATTGGTCTTGTAAATATGCAATTTGCTATAAAAGATGGAACAATTTATATTATTGAATTAAACCCAAGAGCAAGTAGAACTATCCCATTTATTTCAAAATATTCTCAAATTAATTTGATTGAAGTTGCTACAAAAGTATTTTCAAATATAAATTTAATTGAACAAAAATTAGTTCAAAAAGGACAATTGATAAATAGCGGATCTTGTAAAATTGGTTGGGCTATAAAAGAAGCAGTTTTTTCTTTCGATAGATTTGTTAATATTGATCCTGTTTTAGGTCCTGAAATGCGTAGTACAGGTGAAACTTGTGGAAATGGTAAAACATTTGGAGAAGCTTTTGCTAAAAGTCAAATCGCATCGAAAAATAAACTTCCAATAAAAGGAAAAGTTCTAATTAGTGTTAATAAAAAAGATAGAAAAACTATAGTTCCAATAGCTAAAGAACTTCAAGAATTAGGTTTTGATATTGCAGCAACAAGAGGAACTGCAAGAGATTTATTTGAAAATGGAATACTATGTGAAGTTATGCTTAAAACAAAAGATGGACATCCTAATATTGTAGACTATATTAGAGCAAAAAAGATTGATTTAATCATTAATACTCCAATGGGATTCCATTCAGTTTCTAGTAACGATGAAATCAGAAGTGAAGCTATGAAAATTAAAATACCTTATACAACAACTACGAGTGCCGCACAAGCAGCCGTTGAAGCAATAAAGTACATGATGAAACACGAATATAATGTTGAATCAATAAAAGAATTTCTTAATAAATAGATATAATAAACCCTACTAAATTTTAAGTTTAGTAGGGTTTTTATTTAATTTATTCTCTTCTATAAATTATAAATTACATTAACATCTGCATTGCTCCAATCAGGGGCAAACCATCTATATGTAAAACCAACATATGCTTGAGCAGCATATCTGAAATCTCTAGGAGTAACATTTAAACCTGGGATATCACTTGCTTCTTGGTTATACCATAATGCTTTTGCTAAAACACCAACATCCGCTGTTAACCAAGGGAAATTTTCTGCTGAAAATCTAACTCCGGCATCAGCTCCTACACCTACATAAATTAATACATAAGGGTTAATTACAGTATCTTCTTGAGCAATAGCAGAGAATGCAGGTCCAATATTAAAATATGTTTCTTTTGTAGAATCAGTATCAAATCTTAAAGATAGTCCAGCAACTATATCAATTAACCAAGCATTGTTTTCAATTGGAGTTCCTCCAATTGAGAAATATCCACCAAATGGTAAATCCATAAAGTATACAGAGTTTGTATAATTTACACCAAGATTCATAACAGCTGTATTATTTGTTGAATCTGCTGCTTGTGTAAATGTTCCTGTAAGTTGTAATGATGTATAAATATCATTAAATAATGGATTTGCACCTTCATCTTCATAACTTGTATAATATGTAGTAGCTGCGAATACACTCGCACTAATTATTAATAATAATGCACAAGTTAACAATAATTTTTTTTTCATAAAAACTCCTATTTTCTTTGTCTCTAAAAATAATAATACATATTAATTATATTTAGTTACAAAAATATTACAACTAAAAAATAAATTATTTTTATTTATAATAAGAAATAGCTCCTTTAAACATTAAATTATCTGCTTCAAATTCCTTAATATTTTGGTACAAACCTTTTTTACTTCTTTCTAAGTGTCCCATTCTACCAAGAATTCGACCGTCTTGATTAATAATAGATTCAATAGCAAAAACACTTCCATTAGGATTAAAATTAAGATTCATAGATGGATTATTATCAAAATCAACATACTGAGATACAATCTGTCCATTATTTATCATATTATTTAAATGTATTTGGTCACATACAAATTTACCCTCTCCATGACTAATTGGAACATAAAAAGTTTGTCCGACTTCATAATGCATTAACCAGGGACTATTTTTTGAAGAAATTCTGACTTTTACCAAAGATGATTGGTGTTGATTTGTTTCATTATAAGTAAGAGTTGGACTTTCATTATTAACTTTTGAAATTTCAGAAAATGGTAATAATCCTGATTTAACAAGCGCTTGGAATCCGTTACATATTCCAAGAATTAAACCTTCTCTCTCTTTATATAATTTATTAATTGACTCTGCAATCTTTGGGGATTGAATAAAGCTTGAAATAAATTTTGCACTTCCTTCAGGCTCATCAGCAAAACTAAATCCTCCTGGAAAAAATAAAATTTGAGAAGTATCTAAAGATTTTGAAAACTGATTAATACTTTCAAATAAAGATTCTTGGTTGTAAGCATTAATAATAACTTCTTCCACTTTTGCACCAACTTCTTCAAAGGCAAATCTACTATCATATTCACAATTGGTTCCTGAAAAAACTGGTATTAAAACTTTAGGTTTTGCTATTTTTGAAGTTGAGAAAACAATGTTTTTATCATTGTAGAAATCTATATCCTTATTTATAACTTTTTCATTTTTGTTTTTTGTTGAATATACATCATCTAAAACGCAATCAGAAATTTGCTCAATATTTAACAGATCAATATCTTCAAATTTATAATTTAAACGATACTCTAACTTCGTGTTACCAACTAATCTATAAGTCAGTCCTAACTCTTCAAGGCTATCATTTATATTAATATTTTCTGACACTTCAATAAGAATCGATCCTATTTCATAGTCAAATAAATCCAAATAATCATTTATTTCAATTCCTATATGATTACCAAAACTCATATTTACTAAGGCATCAATTATTCCGTTTTTTTCAATAGAATATGAGGATAAAATATTTTCATTATTTAATAAAGATTCAACTTTGCTAAAATATTCTCTCTTATTTTCTTCCATCTTTAAATATATTATTTTTGAATTTTCTCTCATAAATAAAGAAGGTTTTATTTTTTCTATTTTTGAAACCCCAACCCCAAATGAAACTAAAGTTTTTGGAACATCAAGATTTTCAAAAGTACCACTCATTGAATCTTTTCCACCAATAGCTGCGATTTTTAAATCCATTTGAGCTTTATATGCACCTAACAAAGCACTAGTTACCGCTCCCCATCTCTCTTTATCATTCTTTACTGAAGGGAAATATTCCTGTAATGAAAGATAAATAGAATCTAAATTAGCTCCTTTTGCTATTAATTTTGAAATAGAACTAAGAACAGATAAATAACTCCCTTCAAAAGGAGATTCATCTACTAAATATGGATCAAATCCATAACTCATTAATGAAACAGTATCACTAGAGCCTTCTACAGGGATTCTAGAACACATTACTTGTTCTTTACTTTTCTGATATTTACCACCATATGGCATCAAAACATTTGTTGCTCCAATAGTTGAATCAAAAATATCACTTAATCCTTTTTGAGAACAATGATTAATATCACTAAACATTTCTAGAATATAATCTTCTAGTGATTTATCTGTTTTTTTAATATAATCTAAAGTTTGCTTATTTATTTTAATATCAGTATATTTCTTACTTCCATTAGTATCTAAAAAAGATCTGTCAATTGAAACAACTACTTTATTTTCATATAGCATAGTCAATTTATCATCATCTGTTATATTTGCGACTACTGTTGCCTCAATATTTTCTTTCTTAGCTTCAGAAATAATATAATCGGCAAATTCTTTTTTTACAACAATTGCCATTCTTTCTTGTGATTCACTAATAGCAATTTCTTCTATTTTTAAATTTTCATATTTAAGAGGAACTTTATCTAAATGTATCTCGAGTCCATCAGCTAATTCACCAATTGCTACACAAACACCACCAGCACCAAAGTCGTTACATCTAACTATTTTCTTAGTAATATCACTATTTCTAAAAAATCTTTGAATTTTTCTCTCTTCAATAGCATTTCCTTTTTGAACTTGTGCACCTAAAGTATCTAAAGATGTCTTATCATGAGCTTTTGAAGAACCTGTAGCCCCTCCAATACCATCACGACCAGTTTTTCCACCTAGTAAAATAATTACATCACCTTTTTTAGGAACTTCTCTGACAACATTTTCACGTTTTGCTGCAGCGATTACAGCCCCTAGTTCCATATGCTTTGCTTTATAACCTTTATGGTAGAACTCTTTAACTAAACCTGTTGCTAATCCAATTTGATTACCATAGCTACTATTACCTTTTGCTGATATCTTTGCAATAGTTCTTTGAGGGAGTTTATTTGCCATAGTATCTTCAATTGCTTCTCTTGGATCTGAGCATCCACTCAACCGCATAGCTTGATAAACATATGCTCTTGATGATAAAGGGTCTCTAATAGCTCCACCTATACAAGTAGCTGCTCCTCCATAAGGTTCAATTTCTGTTGGGTGATTATGTGTTTCATTTTTAAAAAGCAATAAATAATCTTCTTCTTTATTATTTACATCAACTTTTATATTAATTGAACAAGCATTTATTTCTTCACTTTCTTCAACATCTTTATTATATCCTTGATTTTTCAAAATCTTAGAAGGTATTGTTGCAATATCCATTAAACAATCATCTTTTTTTGAATTTAGTTCAATTTTTTTATTCTTATAATCTTCATAAACTTCTTTTATTTTCTCATCTTCTATTTCTACTTGATTGAAAATAGTATTAAAAGTTGTATGCCTGCAATGATCACTCCAATATGTATCAACTACTTTTAGTTCAACTATAGAAGGAGTTCTATTTTGTTTAATAAAATATTCTTGAAACAATTCAAGATCCTCTATATCCATAGCTAAACTATGTTTAATTATAAATTTATTTAAACCTTCCCTAGTTAATTTATTAAAACCTTCTAAATAATCAACTGTAATCTTATCTTTTTCAATATCTTGGATTTCTTCTCTTGATATTAAACTAGCTTCTTTTGAATCAACCGGATTAATTATATAAGTTTTTATCTTGTCCAAATCTGCCTTTGATAAATTGCCTTCAAAAGAGTAAATGGTAGCTGTTTTTACTTTTGCTATAGTATCTTCTGCTAATAATGATATACATTTTTCAGCTGAATCTGCTCTTTGATCAAATTGTCCATCAAGAAATTCAACAGCGAACATTAAATTCGAAAAATCTAAAGTATATATTACTTCATCAAGCTGTACTTCGCTAAAAACAAATTTTACGCTTTTCTTAAATATTTCATCATCTAAACCATCAACTTCATATCTATAATATGTAATTAAATTATCAATATTTAAATTTAATAATTGATTAAGTTCACTCTTTAAAATCAAATCTTTAAAATTATCTCTTTTTTTTACATAGACAGTTCTAACCATAATATCTCTCTTTTTATAATGCTTTTTGACCAATATCTTTACGAAAATACATATTCTTAAATTCGATATTTTCTACATCTTGATAAACCTGAATAATTGCTTGATGCAATGTTGGAGCAAGAGAAGTTAAACTCATTACTCTTCCTCCATTTGTATATAATTTATTATTTTTAGTTTTAACTCCTGCATAATATGGAGTTGAGAATTCTAAGTTATTTATTATTATTTCTTGATTTTTTTCATATTGGAGAGGATATCCCCCACTTGCTACTACTAAGTTACATGATGCCATATCACTTAACTTAACTTCAGTTTCTTTTAACTTATCATTACAACAGGCTATCATTATTGTTAATAGATCACTATTTAATAATGGGAGAACTGCTTGAGTTTCAGGATCTCCAAATCTACAATTATATTCAATTACTTTTGCTTTATCATCTTTTATCATTAGGCCAAAATACAAACAGCCTTTAAAAATTCTATCTTCACTTTTCATAGCTTCTATAGTTTTATAAAAGATATTTTCATAACAGTATTTTTCAACTGCTTCTGAGTAAAAAGGATTTGGGGCAATTACTCCCATTCCTCCGGTATTTGGACCTTTATCACCATCATAAATTCGTTTATGATCCATTGATGATGTTAATGGTTTTATAGTAGTTCCATCACAAAAAGCCAATATTGAGACTTCATATCCATCTAAATATTCTTCAATTATTATTTTACTACTACTTATATTAAATTTTTTATTATCTATAAAATCAATAATATTGTTTTTTGCATCTTCATAAGAATCACAAATAACAACACCCTTTCCTAAAGCTAATCCATCAGCTTTAATAACAATAGGGAATTCACATTCTTTTAGGTAATTAATTGCTTTTGAAGAATCTTCAAATACTTCATACTTTGCAGTAGGAATATTATATTTTCTCATTAGGTCTTTTGAGAATGATTTACTACCTTCAATTATTGCAGCTTTTTTAGTTGGACCAAAAGTTAAAATATTTAAAGCTTCTAATTCATCAACTAATCCTAAAACTAACGGATCATCAGGAGAAACTATTGCAAAATCAATAATAGTATTTTTACAAAATTCAATTATTTTTTTAAAATCTGTAACTGCGATATTAATATTTTCAACTTTTTCTCTAGGAGAACCTAGTCCTGGAAGGGCAAATATTTTATCTATAGTTTCATTTTCTAACAATTTGCAAATTATTGCATCCTCTCTGCCACCACTTCCTACAATTAAAATATTCACCCTTTTATCTCCTAATGATGAAAAAGTCTAAGATTACTAAATGCCATAGCAATATTTAAATCATCACAAGCATTAATTACTTGTTCATCCCTTATTGAACCACCAGGTTGTACTATATAATCAACCCCGCTTCTATAAGCTCTTAATATATTATCTTCAAATGGGAAGAAAGCATCAGATGATAAACTAACACCTCTTATTTGTTTTAAGTATGAAATTTTTTCTTCTTCATTCAATACTTCAACTTCTCCATCAAAATATAACTTTAGAGTTTCTTCATTAAACAAATCTATTTCTCTTTTTTCATTGAGATATTGTTCAATAACATTGTCTTTAGCATTTCTAGATAAACCTTCTTTGAATGGAAGATTTAATACTTTAGGATGTGTTCTTAAAAGCCATCTATCAGCCTTTTCTCCCGCTAAACGTGTACAATGAATCCTTGATTGTCCACCAGCTCCAACTCCAATTGTTTGTCCACGGTATGCATAACAAACAGAATTAGACTGAGTATATTTCACTGAAATAGAAGCTACAATTAAATCAATGATTGCACTATCATTTAATTGCTTATTTGATGTTACAATGTTTTCAAGATATGTTTTATCAAAAACAACATCATTTCTATCCATTTCAAAAGTAATACCAAAAATTTCTCTCTTTTCTGATTTTTGTGGCACATAATCTTTATCAATTTGTATTACAGCATAAGACCCATTTCTTTTCTTCTTTAAAATTTCTAAAGCTTTGTCACTATAACTTGGTGCAATAACTCCATCGGAGACTTCACGTCTAATACATTTTGCAGTGCTTTCATCACATTCTCTTGATAATGCAACAAAGTCACCAAATGAAGATAATCTATCTGCACCTCTACTTCGAGTATAGGCAACAGCTAATTCACTTAATTCTTCATTTACAAAATACATTTTCTTTTCATCCTCATTTAAAGGATAATAAACACTAGCACCAGCGGGACTAACATGTTTAAATGATGCAGCAGAAGGAAGATTTAAAGCCAAATCTAATTCTCTAACTAGTTGATAACTATTAAGAGCATCCATCAAATTAATATACCCTGGGTTTCCATTTAAAACTTTAATAGGTAATTTATCGGAATAAACTCTTGCATTAGCTTGGTGGGGGTTACAGCCATATTTTAGTTTAATTTCTTGCATTTTATTTGTCCTCATTTATATTAATTATTATATCTTGTATTTCTTCACCTATATTATATTTAATACCGTATAATGATATTTTATTATTTTCATTTTGAGCATCAAAGATAGCATTACTCAAAGACTCGATATCATTGGTTTGAGGAATAGACATTTCAATTGGTTCACCCATAAAAGATTTTAAAGGGTTAGTATTTTCACTATAAGTTGTAATTGTTAAAGCTGTATTTTTTTCAATTTGATCATAATTGAAAAAATATCTTCTGCAACTCCCCATCGATCTTTTTAATATAGAAAGTTTAATTTGTTCTAGACCTTTATCATTAAAGGTAATTAAAGAACTTATCCTTGGCGTATAATTTGGCTCATCATTTTCATATTCTCTTGTGAACAATGCATTTTCAAAAGAATCACCATTTTTTATAAATGTATCTATAGTATCGCTTTGATCTCCATTTGTAACAATAAAACCATTTTCTAATGGAATTACAGCATTATAAATAATTAAAGAAGGATCTTTTAAAAGAGATTCATCATAAGCTTTAGTTTTTATAATGTTATCTTCTTTTACAAATATTCTATTTTTTGAATGTTCACTTCTTCCCATTATTCCATAACAGAAAAAAATTGAATCATCATCCATTCGTCCAATGGTAATATTTCTACCAGGATATTCCTGATTTGAAAAGTAATTTAAAATATCAATCATATTAATTCCTTAGATAATAAATCTATTGCTTTTGGCAATAATACCCATTCAGCCTCTTCCATAATTCTTCTTTGAAGAGTTTTAGGATCATCACCAGCTTTAACTTCAACAGCTTTTTGTAAAATGATTTCACCACCATCAGGGATTTCGTTTACAAAATGAACAGTTGCCCCACTAACCTTCACACCTTTTTTTAAAGCAGCTTCATGAACTCTTAAGCCATAAAAACCTTTACCACAGAAACTTGGTATTAAAGATGGATGTACATTAATAATAGCTTTATTATTTTTTTTAATAAATGATTTTGATAAGATTTTTAAAAATCCTGCTAAAACAATTAAATCAATATTATGATTTTTTAAAGTTTCTTGTAGTTTTTCTTCAAAAGATTCTCTATTTATATACTTTATATATTTTGATTTGATTCCATATTGTTTAGCTCTCTCAAGAGCAAAAGCATCTTCTTTATTACTAATTACTATTTCTATATTAGCATTTTCTAAATTTCCATTAGCTTTTTCTTTTAAAATGGCTTCAAGATTTGTCCCTGAACCTGAAACTAATACAGCAACATTTAACATAGGATTATTTTTTCCTCTGAATTAATTACTTCCCCAATTTCATAAGCATCAGAAATTATGGATTTAACACTTTCTCTATCAGCTTCATCAACAATGAAAACTAATCCAACTCCTTGATTGAAAGTATTAAACATAGTCTCTTCATCAAGAGCCCCCTCTTTTTGAATAACATCAAATAATAATGGAGTTTTAATTTTCGATTTATCAATTTTTGCACATAATCCATTTTTTATGATCCGTGGAATATTTTCATAAAAACCACCACCTGTAATATGAGAAATACCATGAATATCCAGTTCTTTTTGCAGTTTTAGGACATCTTTAACATATATTCTTGTTGGAGTTAAAAGGTGTTCAATCAATGGTTTTTCAAAAACATCATAAGTATTAAATAAGGACTCTTCGGTATGGAAAATTTTTCTAATTAATGAAAAACCATTGGAATGAACACCAGATGAAGGAATAGCAAAAATAATATCCCCAACTTTGACTTTCTCTCCATCTATAATTTTGGATTTGTCTACAACCCCCGTAGCAAAACCCGCAACATCAAATTCACCTACCTGATAAAAACCAGGCATCTCAGCGGTTTCTCCGCCAACTAAACTACAATTGGATTGAATACAACCATCACACATACCTTTTACAATATCTTCTATTTGTTTTGGGTTATTTTTTCCAACAGCTATATAGTCTAAAAAATATAAAGGCTTAGCTCCTGTACAAATAATATCGTTTACACACATTGCAACACAATCAATTCCAATAGTATCAACTTTATCTAACATGAAAGCTAATTTTAATTTAGTTCCAACACCATCAGTACCACTTACTAGTATTGGATTTTTAATATCACTAATATCCAAAGAATACATAGAAGAAAATCCACCTAAAGCACTTAGTACATTTGAATCATATGTAGCTTTAACTTTTTCTTTTATTAATCTCACACTTTCATATCCAGCTTCTAAATTAACACCAGCTGCTTTATAACTTTCATTGTTTTTCATAAATTACTAACCTTCTAAATGTAATTTTCTCTTATTAATATTTGGCTTAATTGGATATTTACCACTAAAACAAGCAGTACAATATCCATCATTTTTATCAGATAGCATTTCTACATGTTTAACACTAAGAAAGCCTAGTGAATCAACATTTAAGATGTCTTTCATTTCTTCTTTTGTATATTTACATGCAAATAATTTTTCTTTGCTATCAATATCAGTTCCAAAATAGCAAGGATTTAAAAACATAGGAGAAGATGATCTAAAATGAACTTCCTTAGCACCAGCATCTCTAAGTAATTTTACAATTCTAATACTAGTAGTACCTCTTACGATTGAATCATCAATTAAAACAACACGTTTACCTTTAATTACTGATTTTACGACATTTAATTTTATTTGAACTGAGGAATCTCTTTGATTTTGTTGTGGTTGTATAAAAGTTCTACCAATATATTTATTTTTGATTAGTCCGATATCATAATTTATTCCACTAGCCCTAGAATATCCAATCGCTGCTAATATTCCTGAATCAGGGACCCCAATTACTACATCAGCATCAATCTTATCTTCTTCATAAAGATATTCACCTGCCTTAAGTCTAGCATCTAAAACATCAATATCATCTATCTTACTATCAGGACGACTAAAATATAAAAGCTCAAAAACACAAAGACTTCTTTTATACTTATTACAATGAGTTTCTATTGTTTTAATTTGTCCTTTATTTATAGAAATAATTTCACCGGGCTTTACACTTCTTACATATTTAGCATTTATCGCATCAAAAGCACATGTTTCACTTGCAAATACATATCGATTATTTAATTTACCCATTACAAGAGGCCTAAAACCTCTTGGATCTCTTGCTACTATTAATTTATAAGGAGTCATTATTACAAGAGAATATGCACCTTTTATTTCAAACATAGTTTTTTCTATTGCTTCTTCAATGCAAGAACATTTTAATCTATTCTTTGTAATTAAATATGCAATAACTTCACTATCACTAGTTGTTTGAAAGATTAATCCTTTTGATTCTAATTTATCTCTTAATATATGATCATTGATTAAATTACCGTTATGAGCCAAAGCCATTTTTCCCTCTTTATGATTGATTAAAAGAGGCTGTACATTAGCTCTATTATTGTCACCGGTAGTACCATATCTTACATGAGCAATTGCAATATCATTTTTAGGAAGTTTCTCAAGATTTCTTTTTGTAAAAACATCACTTACTAAACCAACATCTTTATAAATAGAAAGAGAATCTTTATTATTTGTACAAATGCCACAGCCTTCTTGCCCTCTATGCTGTAAAGCATAAAGAGCAAGATAGCTTGTATTTACAATATCAAGATTATCATCACCTTGACTAATTGCAAACACACCACATTCTTCTTTGATTTTATTAAACATTATTTATTCATAATCCTAGATTTAACTTCAATATAAGCATCTTCAACTTGACCTAAATCACGTCTAAATCTATCTTTATCTAATTTCTTTCTAGTATCTTTATCCCAGAATCTACAAGTATCAGGAGAAATTTCATCAGCTAGATATATTTTTCCATCCTTATCTTTACCAAATTCAAGTTTGTAATCAACTAATATAATATTATTCTTTATCAATTCTTCTTTTAAAATCTCATTTATTTTTAAACTATACTCAGTAATTAAATCAATTTCTTCTTTAGTTGCAATTTCAAGAGTGGTAATATGAGATATATTAAGCATAGGATCATTTAAACTATCTTCTTTATAACAAAATTCTACAACTGGGTTTTTTAATTCAAAACCTTCTTCAATACCTATTCTTTTAGAAAGAGAGCCTGCAACAATATTTCTTACAATAACTTCTAAAGGTATAATCTTTAATTTTCTAACTAAAGTTTCTCTTTCACTTATTTCTTGAACTAAGTGTGTTGGAATACCTTTTGCTTCAATTATCTTCATAAAATAATTACTAAGTTGATTGTTTATTGCACCTTTATTTTCAATAGTACCTTTTTTAACACCATTGAATGCTGTAGCAGCATCACTGTAATCAACAATACATAAAGATTCATCATCACTTTGATAAACTTTCTTCGCTTTACCTTGATAAAGTAATTGTAATTTTTCCATCAAAATCTCCTAAATTTTTTAAAATAAAAAAACCCCGTAATATAATTACAGGATTTGTTCTAATTTTTCATTTGCTTCTAAAGATGCTTTTTTATTTTTTTTTCTAAAATCAATTAAACGTGTTAATACGTCTTCATCTTCAAGTGCAATTATTTGGGCACTTAAAATAGCCGCATTTTTACTTCCGTCAATTGCTACAGTGGCTACAGGAATCCCGCTTGGCATTTGTACACTAGATAACAGCGCATCAAGACCATGAATCGTTGAGGATATCGGTATAGCTATAACAGGTAATAATGTATTTGCTGCAACTATACCAGCTAAGTGTGCAGCCATACCTGCAGCACAAATTATTACACTATATTTTTCATGAGCTACCTGTGCAAATTCTAAAGTTTCGATTGTAGTTCTATGGGCACTCAATACTTTAACATCATAAGGAATTTCTAATTCCTTAAGAATAATTAAAGCTCCTTTAACTTTGTCCAAGTCACTAAGACTTCCCATAAGTATTGCAACTTTCTTTATCATAATAGTTAATACCTCGCGTATACGGGTACAATAGTAAAATGCATAATAAATTGCAACACTTATACAACAAAAATATTAATATTTTATTAATTTGTTGCATAATATATAAATAATTATCGATATTAAGACTATTTTGTTGCAAAACTCATTAAATTTTAATATAGTAGATACACCACAAAAATAAAATAGATTATAGAAAAATATCAAATATTTTTTATTTTAATAAAATATGTTCCACTAAATTCTTATTAAATTATAATAAATTCCTTAATTTATTTTCTATATTTTTTTTTAAATAAAATTAAACTTTTTCTAAACACTTAGAAAATAAAAAGACTTCTTTAACAAATATATACAATATATTTGTTAAATTTATGTTAATAAATTAAATTTCTATTGATAATCTATGCTCCTTGAACATAAACTCTTTATATGAATAATAAAATATTAATAATTGAAGATGATAAAAGTATTTCGAAACTACTTAGTTTCCATTTGCAATCAGAAGGATTCGAAACAGTTTGTGTATTCGATGGTAAGACAGCTCTAGAGACACTATCTAATGATTCATTTTCATGTATTATATTAGATATAATGCTTCCATTAGTAAATGGTTTTGAAATATTAAAAATAGCTAGATATAAAATGGATATCAAAACCCCTATAATCATATCCTCAGCTAAAAGCGATGATAGTGATATTATATCAGCATTAGAATTAGGGGCTGATGATTATCTCACAAAACCTTTCTCCCCTAAAATATTATCAGCTAAAGTAAAAGCATCTCTTAGATTATTAAAAAGAAAGAATGTTGACGAAAAAGAAAATAAAACAATTTCAGATAATGGTATTTATGTCGATATATCTAAACGTATTTGCACTGTGGATAATGAAGCTATAATTTTAACAGCTACAGAATTTAATCTTTTATCTTTATTATTAGAAAATCCAGAAAAAGTATATTCTAGAGAAAAATTGATTACAACAATTAAAGGATCAGATTATCCAGTAACAGAGAGGGCTATTGATGTACAAATTGTAGCTTTAAGAAAAAAACTTAAACAATATGGTAATCGAATCAAAACTGTTTGGGGTGTTGGTTATAAATATTTAGGAGCTTAACTTTGAAATTTAAAAAGCAAATTTCACTATTACTATTGCTAACAATAGTTTTAATATTATTCGCTTCATTGTTTACTGCAAGAAGCGTATTCTCTTCAGTAATTAAAGAACAAGAAAAAGTTGAGTTAAAAAACAAAGCATTTTTTATTGATAGCTTTGAAAATATCGATGAAAAAATAATTAAGAATTTTTCAATAAGTAATCAAATAAGAATTACCTTAATTGATAATGAGGGAATTGTTTTCTTCGATAGTGAAAAAGAATACAGTTTAATGGATAGTCATTATTACCGTGAAGAAATAAAAATAGCTAGAGAGAATAAAATTGGTTATGCTACTAGAAAAAGCGCTACAACAAAAGATGAAACCCTTTATTGTGCTATCTTCTCCGACTCTAAAAATATATTTATTAGAGTTGCTGCACCATTATCAAAATTCAGCTTATTAAATTCACAATTCATTGAGGCTATTTTGCCTATTATTATAATTATAATTACAATATTAAGTATAGCTCTTTATTTAATTCTTAGATATTTATTTATTCCAATTGAATCATTAGTTTCTGTTAGCTCAAGTTATGCTAAAGGGGAACTTGATTTAAGAACACATATACAAACGCCTTATGAAATAAAAGAATTATCAAAAACATTAAACACGATGGCTGAAGAATTGCAAAAGAAGATGCAAAATCTTGAAAGAGAAAAAAATGAATATTTCCTTGTTTTAGACTCAATGCAAGAAGGTGTTATATTTATAGATCCAAAACAAGCCATTGTTTTATGCAATAAGTCAGCTGTATCAATTTTAGGAAAAGCTATCAAAAAAGGAATGGTTATTAGAGATATATTTAGTGATATTGATTTAATAAGTAAAATAAATAGTTCTTTAACTCACTTTGAACGAAGTGAAATTGAACTCTGTGTTTATAAACAATACACAGGAGAAATGGCTTCTATATATGGAAGAGGCAATGAAAAAAATCTATTAATTACTATTTCTTGTATGGAAAGAAATGGATTATGTGAAGGAGCTCTTTTAACTATTGTCGATACAACAGAAATAAACAAATTAGAAAGAATTCGAAAAGATTTTGTTAGCAATGTATCCCATGAATTAAAAACACCTTTAACTTCTATTGGAGGTTTTACAGAAATACTAATAAATAATCAACTTGAAAGATCAAAAGCAATGGAATTCTATAATGATATTTACTCAAACTATAAAAATATGAAAGCAATTATAGAAGATTTATTATTACTTTCTTCATTAGAAAAAAATAATGCAAAACCTGCTATGGATGAATATCCAGTTTCCTCTATTATTGATAGTGTTATAAAAACTGCTTCTCCTCTTGCTAATAAAAAAAATATTACAATAAAAAAAGACTACTTAAAAAATCTTGAAGTATATTGTAATGAAAGTCTTCTAAAACAAGCTCTTATTAATCTTGTAATCAATGCTATCAACTATAGTTCAGAAAATAGTGAAGTAAAAATAAGTGTTAGTGAAAAAAAATATGAAATAATATTTAAAGTAAAAGACAAAGGGATAGGTATTCCTGCTGAAGATATCAATCGTATCTTTGAAAGATTTTATAGAGTTGATAAGAATAGATCTAGAGATAGTGGCGGAACCGGCCTTGGTTTATCAATTGTTAAACATATTGCAATATTACATTCTGGATATATTTCAGTAGAGAGTAAAGAAAACAAAGGATCTACTTTTAAATTTACAGTTTCTAAAACAAATAATGTATTAACATCTTTATATAAAAAAAGTGATTTAATGTATAAAGCCTAATTTTCTAAAAGAAATAATTTAAAGCCAAAACTTATTGCTTATGCTTTTTAAAATTTGATAATAGCAATTATTTTAAGTTTTCAAAATAAATATAGTATTTTTTTGTAACAAATAATTATAACATGAGTTATAATTTGTACAAATAAGTTCTCATTATTTATAAGTAATGAGAAATAATTAATATTTTATTTTTAATCAGGAGATTATTTTGAAAACAAGAACAAAAAAACTATTTGGGCTACTAAGCATAGCAATGTTACTTTCCTTTTTACTAGGATGTTCCTTCTTCAATAGTAAAGGAACTATTTCTCTTTCTCTAACAGATGCACCAATTTCTGATGATGCTGGTGTTGAAGGAGTTTATATTACTATTACAGCAATAGAATATAATCTAAATGATGAATGGATAACAGATACAAACTTTGAAGGACCTCAAGAATTTAATCTATTAGAATTAACAAATGGAGAAGTTGCACCTTTATCCAATTTAACAATAGAAGCTGGAGAAGTATCTCAAATTAGATTCTTATTAGATTCAGACAATGGTTTGTCAAAAAAAGAAAGCTTATCTGGTTGTTATATTGCAATTGACAATGATGGTATTGCTGATGGAGATTCAAGTGATGACACTAAATATAATCTTGAAGTTCCAAGTGGAGATCAAACAGGTTATAAAGCAAATGGGCCTTTTACTGTACCAATGAATGGTAGTGTTGAAATAACTGCTGACTTTGATGTTCGTAAATCAGTAATAAAAAAAGGAAATGAAAATACTTATAAATTAAAACCAACAATTAGATTAATTGTAAATAATCAAGCAGGCTCTATAAATGGAACATTTAATATAACAAGCTCTGAATCATATGATTCATACACAATATTTGTTTATGAAAATGATTCATACGATAATAGTGAAGAAACTGCTGTTGATGAAGAATCCCCTGTATTTCCTAATGCAATAAGTAGTTCACAAGTAATAGTAGCAGAAGAAGAAGATGATGATACTTATATTTTACCTTTCTTAGAAGCAAATACATATGATTTAATAATTGTTGGATTTAAAGCGGAAACAGAGACTACTGAAGCAAGTTATACATATTTAGATGAAATTTCAGATGTTTTAGTTCAAGAAGGAACTGTAACACAACAAAATATAGATATTAATTTGTCTAATGAAGAATAAATCATCTTAATTTAATAATAATACCTTCTTTGATTAAAATTTGACAAAGAGGGTATTTTTTTAAACTTAACAAACGAATAGATTTTTATAACTAAAAAAGAACTTTGTATATTAAAAAATCAAATTAATAGTTAACTTATAGAAAAAATTACTTTTCTATATTATACTGAGATGTGAGGCATGAATATGAATAAGATTGAAATACATCTTCTCGGTTCACCTGCTTTTTTAATTGATTCTCAACAAGTAAAATTCTCTCGAAAAAAAGCTATAGCACTAATGATTTATCTAGTTTGCACTAATCGAAAGGTAATAAGAGAAGAGTTAGCTGAAATGTTCTGGCCAAGTTGTGCTCAATCAAAAGCTTTAAGTTCTTTAAGAACAATAATATCCGAAATAAAATCTCTTTTCCCAAAAGGATTTTTAATAACAAGCGGTGATTTTCTATTCTTAGAAAAAGACTCTTTTAATTGTGATTTAATAACTTTCAGATATTTAATAAGTAAGAATACAACTCTTAAAGAAAAAGAAAAAGCTGTTCAATTATGGAATGGAGGATTTATAAAAGGATTTTATCTCAATACTAATTGCGAATTTACTTCATGGCAACTTCAAGAAGAACAAAATGTATATTTCAATTATAAAATATTATTAAAATCTTTATATGAACAAGAAATCAAAGAAAATAACTTGATGTCTGCTTTAACCCATGCACGAAGTTGTTTAAATTTAGATAACTTTGATGAAGAATCACATAGAGCAATTATATATATTCATGCTCTTAGAGGAGAAAAAAAATTAGCCTTAAATCAATATGAATTATGCAAAAAAATAATGAGTGAAGAATTTAAATCTCCTCTTGAAGACAAAACACAAGAATTATTTAGAAAGATAAAATCAGGTGAAATTATAAACAATCTAAAATCAAATATAATATATAAATATGAACCTAGAATTGCAATTCTTCCTTTCCACACTACAGAAAATATAAGCAAAGATTCATCATTATTTTTAGATATAATAATGGAAGGATTAGAAGATTTTTTTGCTAAAGTATCAGGTATCAAAACAATTTCTAGAACCTCTTCAATGACATATATCAATAGTAACAAAAGAATATCCACAATTGCTCAAGAATTATTAGCTGATTATATCATTGAGGGCTTTATTGGATGTAAAGATGGTTCTCTTTTAATTGAAGGTCGACTTATTGATACAAAACTTGATACAGTGTTAAAAATAAAAAAAATTCATATTTCATCTATTAGAGATATTAAATATTCAAATATTACAAGACAAATTGGAAGTTCTTTGATTGCTTATCTTGCAAACGATTCAAGATTTAATATAGAAAACATATACAATAACCAAATGAATATAAAAACTAATAATCCCCTTGTAAATAATCTTAAATTACAAGCTAAACATTTATTAAGATTAAACAAAGAGGCTGATTGCATACAAGCAATTGAACTCTATCAAAAAGCTTTAAATATAGAACCAAATAATGCAGAAATTCTAGCCGGATTATCAAAAGCTCTTTTTTCTTTTAGCAATAGAGAAATTTGTTGTCCAAATAAAAATGATAAATTATTAGAATCACAAATTGAGGCTCAAAAATCTTTAGAAATAAATCCCAATGAACCCACAGCTTTAAACATATTAGGGAAGATATCTTTCGAAAAAGATTGGAATTTTGTAAAGGCAGAAAACTTTTTTAAAAGAACACTTAAAATTTCACCAAACAATCCTCAAGCTATAATTGACTATGCTGAATTATGTATATTCTTAGGTCGTTTAAATGAGGCTAGAAACTTAATTAATAAAGCAATTGGATTAGATCCTATTAATCATCAAACATTCAAAGTAAATTTCTGGCTTCATCTAATAAATAGAGATTTTGAGCAAGCCGAAAAAATTGCAAAACATCAATTTATTTTATACCCCGCTCCTGATCTTGAGTTAATAATGTTTTCATATATATACTTGTTACAAGGTAAAATTAATAATGCATTAAAATCATTAGAACTTATAACAAAGGAAATACCTATTTCTTGGAGTAATTCTCTTTTAGGAGCAAAAGGTTATGCTCTAGCAAAAAAAGGAGAAATAACAAAAACCTATCAAATAATCGAAATTTTACAAAAAAATTGGCAAACTCCAGTTCTTCCCCACCTCCCTATTGCATTAATCTATATTGGTTTAAATGAATTTGATAATGCGCTCGATTGGGTAGAAGCTGCTGTAAAATTACATGATTCTTCAATCTTTTTTCTCATTGCGAACCCATTATTTTCACCTTTATACAATATCAATAGATTTAAAAATATATTAAAACCAACGCACATCAAAATATATAAATCTTAAATCTATTAATATAAAAATGAGCAAAGAATTATTAGTTCTCAGCTCATATTTTTAAAATTATTTTTTTATTAATTTAAATGTGGTTTTATACCTTGATCCATATAAACTACCCATGAACAAATATTTGTAATATGATCTCCAACTCTTTCAAGTTCAGTTACCAAATAATAATAGTTGTGCATGTTTTGTCTTAATTTTAAGCTTTCAAAAGGACCTTTCTCTAAGATTACCTTTTTTAATTTATCTCTCATTTTGTCAACTTTATCATCTGATTCTGCTACTTTTTTAGCAGCATCCGCATCTATACTTATTAATGCATCTATTGCTTCTCTAAACATTTTTGCAATAGCATTTGACATTTCAACAATACCGGAAACAACTTCTGATTCTCTTTCATCATCACAAAAACAATCTGATCCTACTAATTCAGCAAGATGTGCAGCATGATCACCCATTCTTTCTAAACTTGTTGCCATCTTAAGTCCTGCAATAACTTGTCTCATATAATGGCCATAAGGAGCTTCACTAATTAATAATCTAACTGCATCACTTTCAATCATGTCACGAAGTTGATTAATAAAATAATCTTCTTTTGTGACAGTATTTGCAAGTTTAACATCTTTATTGTCCATAGCTATTGTTGATTTTAATATAGCCTGTTCTACACGAGTTACCATTTGTAATAATAATTCTCTATAAAAACTTATTTTCTCATCAATTTGATATACATGATTATTGTCCATTTTTTAATCTCCCCGATTTAACCAAATTTCCCTGAAATATAATCTTCTGTTCTCTTATCTCTTGGATTTAAAAAGATATCACTTGTTAAACCACTTTCTACTAAAAAACCTGTTCTATTTTCATCAATTAAAAAGAATGATGTTGTATCAGAAACCCTAGATGCTTGTTGCATATTATGTGTGACAACAATTATAGTATAATCTTTCTTAAGCTCAATCATTAATTCTTCAATTTTAGCTGTTGAGATTGGATCTAAAGCACTAGTTGGTTCATCCATTAATATAACATCTGGATTAACAGCTAAAGTCCTTGCTAAACATAATCTTTGTTGTTGTCCTCCTGAAAGACCTAAAGCACTTGTATGAAGTCTATCTTTTACTTCATCCCACAAAGCTGCTTGTTTTAATGATTTCTCTACAATTGCATATAATTCTTCTTTATTATATTTTTTATATAATTTTGGACCATATGTAATGTTATCAAATATAGTCATAGGAAATGGATTTGGTTTTTGGAATACCATTCCAACTCTTCTTCTTAACTCTAAAGTGTCCATTTCTTTGTAAATATCTTTACCTTCATATAATATTTTGCCTTGAATTTTAACTGTATCAATTAAATCGTTCATTCTATCCAAAACTCTCAAGAACGTACTTTTCCCACAACCTGAAGGTCCAATAAATGCGGTAATAGCATTTTTTTCTATTTCCATAGACACTTTTTTTAGGGCTTGGTGTTCACCATACCACAAATCTAAATCAGTAATTTTAAATAGAGGATCTGTCATTTATTTTATTTCCTTTTTCATAATTAACTTTGTTATTGTATTAATGAATAATACTAATACTATTAATACTAATGCCGAAGCAAAGGCCTCATCTATTGAACCACCTTCGGTAATTATTAAATATATATGCTGAGCCAATACTCTAGATGAACTACCTAAACTTTTTACAAAGGCAGTAGATGAACCTATTGTAAAAATCAATGCTGCTGTCTCACCAACAGCTCTACCAATAGCTAAAACTATTCCTGTTGTAATTCCTCTAGAAGCACTTGGAAGAACTATTTTCCATATTGTTTCAATTTTTGTGGCACCTAAGCCTCGACTAGCTTCAATTAAGGCTGGACTTACTGTTCTTATTGCCTCCTCACTAGTTCTTAAAATAGTAGGCAATATCATAATAGATAGAGTTAAAACACCACTGATTAATGAAAAACTAAATCCTAATAACTGTACAAAAACAAGCAAACCAAACAGTCCAAAAATAATTGATGGGACAGCTGCTAATAAATCAATACCTGTTTTTATTATGGAAGTTAATCTTCCTTTTTTAGCATAATGAACAAGATAAATAGCACCTGCTACCGAAATTGGAGTTGCTATTAATACAGTTAATAATACCATTACTAAAGTATTTAATATAATTGTACCAATTCCACCGTATTTTCCCTCATCTTCACTAGGAGAAACAATAAAATTCCAAGTTAAATTTCTTTTTACTTGTTGATGGAAGACTTTAAGTGATGTTATATCCATTGAAGAATCTAAAGCCTTTTGGTATGAAGTTGCTTGAACTTGCATTACAGCTCCACTTTTATTCTCTACATCTTCAAGAGAGCTTACTAATTTTATATCTATTGGAGGACCTAATAATTCAGTCCAAGATTGTAAATTCCCTTTTAATAAAGAGGCAACTTCATCTTTTTTTAAATTTCCGATTTTCTTATTTTCAAAAATACCAGTTACATCAGGATTTACTGCAATTACATAATCATTAATATCTATTTTTTTAAAACCTTTAATTTCAGTTTCTTTTTCTACTATTAATATTGAACCATCATATTTCTTAATATCTTTTAATAAAACTTTATCTTTTTCTAATTCTGAAGCACTGATTGCTGATATATTATCATCATAGAATTCATCACTATCTAATACTAAATAATCACTAAGAAAATCAAATAAAGAAGAATCTATATATAAACTAATATCCCTATTTACATGACTTACTTTTCTTAGAGAGTAGATTTTACCTTGAACTATACTTCTAAGAGTAAAATAATCTAATTCTTCAAGATTTGCATTTTTAGTAACAAATACATCAAAAGGCAACTCTGTATTAACTTGATCAGTAACTTCTCTTTGTATAAGATTATCTGATCTAAGACCACGATATACTAAATAAGTTAACATTAGAGCTAAAATTAGTATTGTTAAAATTGATAAACCTTGAATAACTGATAAAGCAATTCTATTTGTTTTTTTTCTATCCATTATTCACCTGACCCAACTTTGCTTTTATTTGAAATATAAACAACTATAAAATTTAATAATAATATAAAAAGAAATAATAACATTGCTGTTGCAAATAGAGCAGATAAATGAGTTCCTTCTGCATAACTCATATCAGTAATAATATTCATAGTTAAAGTTCTTCCCATATCTGTTGGATATTTTGCAAAAATTGCAGCATTACCACCTACTAATAATACAGCAGTTGTTTCGCCTATAGCTCGCCCTAAAGCTAAAATAATTGAAGTAACAATGCCTTGTGCAGCTGATGGAACAACAACTTTATATATTGTTTGCCATTTTGTTGCTCCCATAGCAACAGATGCTTTTCTAAGCGCATCAGGAACTGCCCTTATAGAGACTTCACTAATATTGATAATTGTAGGTAAAATCATAATCGCAAGGATAATACTTGCTGATAACAAACTATAACCATTTCCTCCAAAAGTATTTCTGACAAAAGGGACTACAATTGCAATACCAAATAACCCATAAATAATTGATGGAATTCCTGCCAATAATTCAATTGTATTTCTAATTAATTTTGATAATTTACCCTTTGCAAACTCACTTAAAAAAATTGCTGTTGATAATCCGATAGGTAGAGCTAAAATAATTGCAATAATTACAACTTCAAAACTAGCTAATATGAAAGGTCCAATTCCATAACTTGGGGTCGCTGCTGAAGGAGACCAATCTAATGAAAAGAACTCTCTAACACTTACCTCTGTGAAAAAAGGAATACCTTGATTAACAATATATAATGTAATTGCTACAACGGCTGTAATAGAAACTAAAGCACAAAGTAGTAAAATCACTTTACTACTTTGCTCTACAACATTCCGTCTACTGTTATTGATTTTTGATGTTGCCATATTATTGATTTAGTTTAGTGGAATAAATTCACATTCTAATACGATTGCTTGACCTCTATCAGATAACATGAAATCAATGAAATCTTTTTCAACTGTACCATCAATTGGTTCACCGATTGTTACTACATATAATGCTCTACTAATTGGGTAAGATTTATTTATAACATTTGATGGAACAGGATCTACACCATCAATACTTAATATCTTACCACCTGCATTTGTAATGATTGAGTTAAAAGCCATACCAATATAACCAATAGAACCAGGAGTTGAAGCAATTTTTGTTGCAACTTCACCATTTTCTTTAGCTACGATTGCATTTTTAGTTGGTTCCACACCTTTCCCTAAAACGATTTCGTTGAATGAACCATATGTTCCTGAAGTTTCATCTCTTTCTATTACTTCAATTTTCATATCGCTACCACCAACTTCACTCCAGTTTGTAATTTCACCTGTGAAAATTGCTTTTAATTGAGCCATTGATAAGTTTGAAATACTAACATTTGCATTGATACCAACTGATAAACCATCTAAAGCTATTGTTGTAGGAACACAATTCTTTTCTAATTCACTAGCTTTAAGATCTCTTGAGGAACCTGCTAAAGATAAAGTTCCTGCCAATAATTGTTTGATACCTGTTGATGAACCTAGTGTTTCATAACCCAATTTTACACCAGGATTAGCTTTTTCAAATTGAGGGATTACAGATTTTGCAATTGGGGCAACTGTTGAAGAACCACCGAATGTATAATTTACAACTTCTACTTTTGAAGCTTCTTCTCCACCACCTTGAGCGAATACTGATGTTAAGCTAATCATAGCTACCATTAATGTTAAGAATATTTTTTTCATTTCAAATTTCTCCTATATTTGCTTTTGAAGATATAGGAGAGATGTTAGCTAATTTATAGCAAAATGTTAGAAAAGTGTTAAATTCAAAAGTTTTTGAATTATTTTTTATAACAAACTAATGTTTTTATAAAAAAAGCTACAAATTTTATTAACATTTATTTATACATCTAATTTACTTACAGCATCTTTATCCAAAAACCAATACACATTTTCATCATCTCTTATATAAGATGCTGGTAAATCTGCAAAATGGTTTTTAAGTACTTGATTAACCATATCTGCTTTTGATTTAGAAAATATTAAGAAATATATAACCTTTGAATTATTTATTACATTTTTTGTTAAAGTTAGTCTTTCTTGTTTTGAATAAGGGTTTTCAGTTTTAATGATAATATCATTTGATGAAAGTGCCTTTAAATTATCAGGAAAAAGAGAAGCAGTATGGCCATCATCTCCAAGTCCTAATATAATTAAATCAAAAACAGGTAAATTATTTCTAAACTCAACTTTTTCCTTAATTTGAGATGTAATCTCTAGAATGCTTTCATCCCGATTAATTTTTTTATACATAGGAAAAACTTTACTTTCACTAATAGTATTTGAATCAATAAGTATTCTTTTAAAATTCCCATAATTCGATTCATCACTTTCTTTTTCAACATATCTTTCATCAACCCAAAAAAAATTTATGTTATTAAAATCATCTTTAGTATATTCATCTCTCATTATTTCAAAAAGTTTTATTGGTGAAGAACCTCCTGAAATTGCAATATTTATAGGACCTTCACCGTTTAAATGAGATAATTGATTTGCTACTAAAAAAAGAGCATCCTCTTTTTTATCAAATATATTAATATTTACTTTATTTTTATAATTCACAATATTTTCCATCACTTAAATTTGCACAAGGGAATCTCCAATGATGAGATTTTTCTGCTAATAGATTCTCAATATATTGAGGCCCCCAACTCCTAGCTGGATATCCATATAGAGGAATATTATCATCTTCACTCCAAGCATCTAATATTGGTTGAACAAATTTCCATGTAACCTCTATTGCATCGTTGCGTTGAAATAGAGTTGGATCATTTTCAACACAATCAGATAATAATCTTTCATATGCTTCAGGAATTTCTTTATTTTTTAAACTGTTGTAATGAAAATCCATATTTACCGGTTGTACTTCAAAACCAGCACCTGGAACTTTCATTTGAAAACTAGCCATAATACCTGCATCAGGTTGAATTCTTATAACAAGTTTATTATTATCTTGAATATATTCCTCTTTATCTTTAAATAATGTATGAGGGTTTGCTTTAAAATGAATTACAACTTCTACTACACTAGTGGCTAAAGCTTTACCGGTCTTTATATAAAAAGGTATACCACTCCATCTCCAATTATCCACATAGCATTTCATTGCAACATATGTTTCTGTCTTCGAATTATTATCTATTCCTTCTTCATCTCGATAAGCTTTATAAGATTTACCTTTATATAAAGATTCTAAATATTGACCTCTTACAACATATTTACTAACTTCATCTTTTTTGATTTCTCTAAGAGATTGAAAAACTTTAACCATCTCATCTCGAAGGGCTTTTGAATCAGTACTAATTGGAGCTTCCATTGCAATTAAGGCTAATACCTGAAGAAGATGATTTTGAACCATATCTCTTAAAGCTCCTGCATTATCATAATATCCAGCACGAGTTCCAACTGTTATAGATTCTGCAGAAGTTATTTCTACAAAATCTATAAAATTTCTATTCCAAATAGGTTCAAAAAAACTATTTGCAAATCTAGTTACTAATATATTTTGAACAGTTTCCTTGCCAAGATAATGATCAATTCTAAATATTTGTGGTTCTAGAAAAAACTCATGCAATTCGTTATTTAATTTAATTGCACTATCTAAATCTCTACCAAACGGTTTTTCAACAATAACTCTCTTAAAGCCATCATCTTCTTTTGTTAAATTAGCTAAAAATAATTTTTGGGCTACTTTTGAATATAATATTGGAGAGATTGCAAAATAATAAACATAATTAAATCTCTCATAATTTGCATATAAATAATCTCTTAATGAAAAATAATTTTCATTAATTATATCTAATTTATAGTAATTTATAATTTTTGTAAAAGATTTTACTTCTTCTTTATCAAAACCTTTTTTCCATAGATTATTAATAATAGAATCTCTATAAATAATATCATTTAATTCACGTCGACCTATAGCTAATATATTAAAAGATTTTTCAAAAACTTTCTTTTTATAAAGTTTAAAAAGAGATGGTAATAATTTTTTATTTGTTAAATCTCCACTTGCTCCAAAAATGACAAAAGTAAATTTTTCTTTCATAAGTCCCCCTTATACATCATAATTCGAAGAAGCAGTACTACCACCTTTTCTTGTCCAATTAGTATGAACAAAGGTTTTACTTTCATCATCTATTCTTTGATATGTATGAGCACCAAAAAAATCTCTTTGAGCTTGAATTAAATTTGTTGGTAAACTATCACTAATATAACTATCAAAATATGATAAAGCAGCACTTAAAGAGGGTGTTGAAACACCATGTGTTATAGCCATTGATAATGTCTTTCTCAAACCTGTGTGGGTTTTAATGATAATATCTTTAAAATATGGATCAAGTAAAAGATTTTCTAAATTATTATCTTTTTTAAAGGCATCACTAATATTATTCAAAAAAGAAGATCTAATTATACATCCACCTCTCCACATTAATGCAATATCACTTAAATTTAAATTCCAATTATTTTCATTAGATGCTTTTTTTATTAAATTAAAACCTTGTGCATATGATATTATCTTTGAGGCAAACAAAGCAGAATATAGATTATTTAATATTTCATCATTAATTTTTATAGTTTCAAATTTTATAGAAGAGTATTCTTTTTTTGATTTTTTTCTTTCATCTAAATTTCCACTATTAATTCTTGTAAAAACAGCTTCTGTAATTAAGGATAAATCAACATTATAATCTAAAGCAGAATTGACACTCCATTTACCAGTACCTTTTTGTCCTGCTACATCTAAAATTTTTTCAACTAATACTGCGCCATCATTATCTCTAAAGTTCAAGATTTCACTTGTTATTTCAATCAAATATGAATTTAGTTCCTTAGTATTCCAATCTTTAAATATTTCTTGCATCTTATTTGAGTTAAGATTTAAAACTTTTCTCATAATATCATAAATCTCACTAATTAATTGCATATCTCCATATTCAATTCCATTGTGAACCATTTTTACAAAATGACCAGATCCATCTGGACCTATCCAATTACAACAAGGTTCATTATCTCCAACTTTTGCACTAATACTTTGAAAAATATCTTTTATTTCTTTCCAAGTTTCAATATTTCCTCCTGGCATGATAGAGGGGCCTTTTAATGCACCTTCTTCACCACCAGAAACTCCAGCTCCAACATATAATATATTCTTTGAATTTAAAAATTTTGTACGTCTATTTGAATCTTTATAATTTGAATTACCACCATCTATAATAATATCATTTTTATCTAAATAAGGAAGAAGAGATTCAATAGTTTTATCAACAGCTTCTCCTGCTCTAACCATTAACATTATCTTTCTAGGTTTTTCTAAATTATTAACAAAATCTTCAATTGAATATGATGGAATAATATTTTTACCAATAGCTCTAGAATTCATAAAATTATCTATTTTTTGATGAGTTCTATTATAAACAGCAACACTATATCCTTTGCTCTCAAGATTTAATACAAGGTTTTCTCCCATTACTGCTAATCCAATTAATCCAATCGTTGCCTTATTCATAATTTCCTCCAAGAATATGTAACTTTACATAAAATATAATTCTAGATAGAGATTTATTAAGTGATTTAATCACTATAAAATTATATACCTATTAATAAATATTCTAAAGGAAAATTTATATTTTAAAGATTGAGTTGAATTAATTTAATAAATTTATCAATTAATGATCTCTCTGTTGCCCAAGAAATGCAGAGTCTAATTGCAGTATTATTTTTATCAATAATTTCCCAATTATAAAACAAGAATTCTTTTCTTAATTTATCAATTAAATCATTATTTAGTATTGGAAAGATTTGATTACTTTCTTGTTCAACAAGAAAATCAATATTTAATTTAGATAATTCATCAACAAGATATTTAGCATTATCATTGGCCTTTTTACCTAATTCAAGAAATAAATTATTTTCTAATAAAGCTTCAAATTGAATAGCGACAGAAAACCCTTTGGCTAATAAGGCTCCTTTTTGTTTTAAATTATATCTAAAATCTTTTTTATATTTTTCATTAACAATAACTAAACATTCACCAAATAAAGCACCATTCTTTGTTCCACCTAAATAAAAAATATCACATAATTTAGTTAAATCACTTAATTGAATATCATTTTTATCGCTAGACAAAGCTTGAGCTAATCTAGCTCCATCTATATATAAAGGAATATCATAGTTAGAACATACCCTTTTAATCTTTTTCAATTCATCATATTTATAAATAGTTCCGAATTCTGTAGGATTAGAAATATAAACCATTGCAGGCTGAGCTATATGCTCTCTAGCTTCATCAGCATAATGATCTTCAAATATTTTTATAATTTGAGAATCTGTAATTTTACCATCTGTTGTTGGCAATGTTATAATTTTATGTCCAGTTGACTCTATAGCTCCAGCTTCATGAGTTGCAATATGGCCACTCTCTGCTGCAATAACTGCTTGATAAGGTCTTAAAACAGAAGAAATTGACACTAAATTCGTTTGAGTTCCACCACTAATTAAATGAATATCCACATTTTCATCATTTAATAATTGTTTTAAAGAAGTTTTTACTTTTAAAGTTATTGTATCTTCTCCATATCCATCAAATTGTTCAGTTTTTAAACTCATCATATTTTTTAAAATATTTTCATGACACAATTCACTATAATCATTTCTAAAACTATACATTTAAACCTCTCAAAAACTCTATTAATAATTATTTGTTTAATACTATTTATCATTTATAATATATTTATGATAAATAATAAAGAAATAAACTTTAATGCATATGTTTCAAGTATAAAAGAAGAAGCAAAGCCTTGGATAATAGAAAGTCATAAATATTTAATAAACAAAATACCTTCATTGAAATTAGAACTAATTTATGGACTACCAGGTTATCGAATAGGAGAAAGCTATATTATTTTAAAAATTAATGCTCAAAATTTAGCTATTCATCTAAATTCTTTTAATTTAGTGAATAAATATGGACCATTATTTGAAAAATCTAACATAGGAAAAGGTTGTATTAGAATAAGTTATAAGAAATTTTCAAACCTTGAAATTTTAAAAAATTTAATAGATGAAATGATAAACGACTATCAACAAAAAAAAGAGAAAAAAAAGTAAATAAAACATTGATTTCTCGATAAATATTTATCGATATATTTTTTAAAGATAAGTTATTAAATCTATTACTTTATTTTATCATATATTAGTTTTTTTGCTTTAATTTATGTTTTTTGTATTCAAAAAACATAATAAAAGTAACTTTTATAGAATTTTTCCTTACAATTATCTTAGATTAACCCCATTTGTATAATTAATTTTATTATACATAAAATTCCTATTGACAGATTATTTTTTCCATATTAATCATATAATGAGTGTTATTTTATAACACTTAATAATAGGAGAAACGTTTTTATGGAACTAGAAAAAAAGAGAGCAAAAGACAGACGTCCTGCTAAAACAAAAAAAGCAATTAGACTAGCATTATTTCAGTTGCTAGATAAGAAGGACTTGAACAAAATCACAATTACAGAGCTAACAAAACAAGCAAATATAAGTAGAAAAACTTTCTATATACATTATGAAAAAATTGGTGATGTACTAGATGAATTTGAACAAGAATTAATCCATGCTTTTAATTTAGCAACTAAAGATTTAAAATATACAAATAACTCAAAATTTTTCTTCGATATTTTTTATAATCTAGATAAATATTTTAATGATGATTTAGATTATTATAAAAAAATAGCACAATCAAGCTATTCAAACACTTTCTCAGACCAAATAGGTGACGCACTTTTTTCAAAACTATACGAAGTTGTAGAACCAATTTGTGATTTACCAATTGAACAAATCGAATATCTATGCCAAATCATTTCATCTTCAATGCATAGAGTATTTATGACTTGGATTAGAAATGATAGTGAAATGAGTATTGTTCAAATCAGCAATTTTGTCGCTAAGGTAATTTTTAACGGTATGGGACCATACCTCTCAGAAGAATAAAAATATATATAAAAGTAACTACTCTTATTAATTAAACAATTAATTGATAAGAGTAGCTTATTGTTAACTTAAATTTAATTTTTTAATTAACAATATTGAATTATAATATTTACATCTAATATATTTATATATATTATTTCTATATGAAACAAAGCATATTACAAATTGAAAATTTATATTTTTCTTTTGCAAAAAATAATATAATATTAAATAATATCAATTTTACTATTGATAAGGGCTCGTTATGTATAATTGCTGGAGCAAATGGTTCAGGTAAATCAGTTCTATTAAAATGCATAAAAGGATTATTAAAACCTAAATCAGGAACAATTAGAATTAATAATGAAGATTTCTCTTCTAAAACTAAAGAAAGACGAGCAAAAATAGGTTTAGTTTTTCAAGATGCAGATAGTCAAATAGTTGGACAAACTGTGGAAAAAGATATTATGTTTGGAATGGAAAACTTAAATCTTGACAAAAATACAAAAGAAGAAAGATTAAACAATATAACAACTCTTCTTGACTTAAATGATAAATTAAGAAGAAAACCTAGAGAATTAAGTGGTGGTGAAAAAAGAAGACTTGCTATTGCAGGCATTTTGGTAATGAACCCTGATATCATCTTTTTAGATGAACCTTTTGCAAATCTTGACTACCCTAGCATTATTCAAGTCCTAAAAACTTTATTATTATTACAAAAAGAAGGACATACAATAATTATTGTAAGTCATGAGATTGATAAAATAGCTGCACATTCTCAAAAAATAATTCTTTTAGAAAAAGGGAAAATTATAAAAGCGGATAAAAGTGAAAATGTATTACCTTACTTATTAAATCATGGAGTATATGTTCCAAAAAACAATGACAAATTAGTTGATATAAAGGAATTATCATGGCTCAAGCATTAATATTTCATTATAGAGATCAAAATACAATTTTGCATCGAATTAATCCTTTATCAAAAATTTTAACACTATTATTACTATGCTCTACATTATTTTCTACATCTCTTTATGGTACTTTGATAATTTTTTCTATTACTATAATAATGATGATAATAACTAAATTACCTATTTTTAAATATGGAAAAGAATTAACTTTTTTTATAATTATATCATTAATAATTATTTTAACATCTTATCTTAGCGATAAAACATTTTTTGAAATTATTAATAGTGTATTAAAATTTATTACTGCTATTTTAATGAGCTTTCTGTTAGCAGATTCTAGTGATCCTAGTGATATTGCTAGATCTCTTGCTAAAGTAATAGATAAAATACCTTTCATAAATGGATGGCGTTTTGCGAGTCATATTGAATTAACTCTAATGTGTATTCCATTAATATTTGATGTTTCAGAATCAATTAGTGAAACTAGAATTGCTAGATTAGAAATAATAAAAAAACATCCAATTAAATATATAATAAATTATTGCATTTCACTTATTGATAATCTTCTCTATAAAGTTGATGAAATAGCCTATGCTTTGGATAGCAGAGGATACAACCCAGATATAGAAAGAGAAACTCAAAAATATTCGTATCGAGATTTAATTTTCATATTTTTTGTTTTTATAATTATAGGAGCTTTAATCTATGTTAGATAAAAAATCTTTAAGAACGATAATCAAAAATATAAATTTCAAATATAAGGACTATAATTTTGATGAAGAAGATAAAATTATTATTAATAAGTTAATTAAAACAGAAATGTATCAACGAGCTAAAACTATTCTATTATATTATCCACTAAAAAACGAAGTAAATGTAATTGAATTGATTAATTATAGTTTAAAAAAAGAAAAAAAAGTTGCACTACCTATTACTAATAAAAATAATATAGAATTTTTCTCTATTAATAAAGATTGGGAGAATAATCTTATTTTAGGTAAATATAATATTTGGGAACCTAAAAAAAGCGAAGTAATTAATGATTTTAATTATAACTCATTAATTATAGTCCCTGCACTTGCTTATGGAAAAGACAATTCAAGAATTGGTCATGGTTGTGGATACTATGATAAATATTTACAAGAACACACTTCTTTAACAAAAATAGGTCTTGCAAGGCATCATTTACTTTTTGATAGGATTTTAATGCAATCTAATGATATTTATTTAGATTATATTATTTCTTCTAAATAGTAGTTATAGAAAAACCTATAATAGATCCATAACTTCCTGCAGGAATGTTTGCTTTTTCTTCCCAAGTAAACCATATTTGAAAATTTGGATCATCAATGTTTACACCAGGAACTACAGAGTAAATAAAAGAGGCTGGAGTAGAATTTAAGTCATTATAAATTGTGCTATTATAAGTAGCTAGAGAATTAAACCCATCATTAATCTGACCTAAATTTAAATCCATTGTACTTGTATGAAATTGAATATCTACATCTAAAGGCAATCCAATTAAAGTTCCTGTTGTATCTTTTTTCTTAAACCCTTGAGTTGAAACAGTTAATCGAAATTGAGCATTATTTGAGCTAACATAACCAGCATATGCATATACAGGAGAATTTATTGAAGTTCTATTTGTACTAAAGTTATAATTATCAACGATAGCAACTATTGAACCATTATCTTCAACAATAGTAGAATCAACTTTTAATAATAAAGTTGGAGGCAAGTCCTCTCCAAGATACCCATTTATTAAAATATTTGGACTTACTGAGGCAAAAATATTAGAAAAAGAACTAATAATAAATATTATTATAGCTATTTGTTTTTTCATTTTTCCCTCCTGAATTATAATTTATGTCATCAGTTCATTACTATAATATCAAACATTTTTGAGCAAATCAACAGTAATAGCTTTATTTTGACAAAAAACAAAAAAGTTATGTCAAATGTTAATTATTAGAACAATTGAAATCTTGTCTAGTTAATCCATCCAAAAAGTCATTGCAAAATTTTGGCTCAAATCCAGGTTCAAACATTCCCAATACTTCATTTTTTATATCACTATTTCGAGCACTACGTAAAATAACAGCTAAAGCTTTTAGATAATTAATTTGATGAAAAGGAGTAGATGCAATAACAAAAAGCAAGTGGACAGGTTTACCATCTTTGGATTTGAAATTAATACCAGCTTTACTAATACCAAGTCCAATTCTAAGATGATCTACACATGGTAACTTTCCATGGGCAACAGCAATTCCATGACCAATACCTGTTGTTTCAATTATTTCTCTTCTATGAACAGCTCTTCTAAAGCGTTCTTTACTATTACTTAGCCCATCAAACACTGAGCAATTATCTATTACTTCATCTATTGCTGCAAATTTTTCAGTTTCTTTAACTGGACATACAGAATAGTTAACCAAAGCATCCATATTCATAACTTATACTATATCCATCTTATATCATTATTGCAAGAGAAAAACAAAAAGGGGCCATTTTTTGGCCCCCATTTAATATTTCTATAAAAAAAAGTATAGATTTTATCTATTTTAGATATTCATTAATTGCTTTTGCAGCTTTTCTTCCTTGACCCATTGCAAGAATTACAGTTGCGGCACCTAATACAATATCGCCACCTGCAAATACACCTTTAATGGATGTTTCACAAGTTTCTTCATTAACTATAATATTACCTCTTTTATTAACATCCAAACCCTCAGTAGTTTGTTTCAATAAAGGATTTGATGCATTACCGATAGATACAACAACAGTGTCAAAATCTACTACTTGTTCTGAACCTTCAATTTCAACAGGACGTCTTCTTCCTGATGCATCCGGTTCTCCTAATTCACAAGTAACAACTTTTACACCTTTAACAAAGCCTTTTTCATCTCCAACAATTTCATGAGGTTGATGAAGTAGCATAAAGTTAATTCCTTCTTCTTTAGCATGTTCAACTTCTTCTTTTCTTGCTGGTAGTTCTGCTTCACTTCTTCTATATACAATTGAAACTTCTTTAGCACCTAATCTCTTAGCAGTTCTTGCAGCATCCATTGCTACGTTACCACCACCAAAAACAGCTACTTTTTCACTAGGGAATAGTGGTGTTAAACTGTTTTTTTGATCATAAGCTTTCATTAAGTTACTTCTTGTTAAGTATTCATTAGCACTAAAAACACCAATTAAATTTTCACCAGGAATATTTAAGAATTTAGGAAGTCCTGCACCTGCTCCAATGAAAACAGCGTCAAAGTTATCTTTTTTCATTAAATCTTCTAGAGTTCTTGTCTTACCTACTAAGAAATTTCTATTAATTTCAATTCCCATATCTACTAAACCATCTAATTCTTTTTGAACAAGTTTTTTAGGTAATCTGAATTCAGGAATTCCATAAACTAATACACCACCTGCTTTATGTAGAGCTTCAAACATTACTACAGAATGGCCTTCTCTTCTAACATCCGCTGCTGCTGCAACTGATGCAGGTCCAGTTCCTACTATAGCAACTTTTTTATTTGTTTGAGGTTTTACTGAAGGAGTTATATCTTGGTTATTTTCTCTTGAATAATCTGCAACAAATCTTTCAATTCTACCAATAGCTACACTTTGTCCTACATCTTTTTTCATTTTCCCAACTGTACAATAATATTGACATTGGTTTTCTTGAGGACAAACTCTACCACAAATAGAAGGAAGCAATGAACTTTCTTTAATTGTAGCATTAGCTCCTGCAAAATCACCTTCTGCAGCTTTTTTTATAAATGCGGGAATATCAATGCCTACAGGACATCCTTGAATACAAGGTTTGTTTTTACATTGAAGACATCTCATAGCTTCAGCTTTTACTTGATTTTTTGTATATCCTAAAGCTACTTCTTCCATGTTATTTATTCTTTCTAAAGGATCTTGAGCAGGCATTTCTTGTAGAGGTATGGATGCTCTTTCTTTTATTGAAATTGTATTATTATCAAAATTAGCAAGTATGTCTTTTGCTTGATTATCTAATTGTTCAATTGTTAAATGCATTAAGCTTCCCCTTCCTCTATGTTTAATCCACAATGGCATCTATGATGATTCTCTTGTTCTTTAGGTTTATATGTACCTAAACGAGTTAACATATTATCCCAATCTACTTTATGTCCATCAAATTCAGGACCATCAACACATACAAATTTTGTTTCATCTGCAATACTGACTCTACAACCACCACACATTCCTGTTCCATCAATCATAATTGTATTTAAAGAAACAATAGTATGTACATTATATGGTTTTGTGGTTAATGCACAAAATTTCATCATAATTGGAGGTCCAATTGCAACAACTAAATCAGGTTTCCAATTTTCACATAACTCTTTTAATGGCTCTGTTACTAAAGCTTTTCTTCCAGCAGAACCGTCATCTGTTGTTAAAATTAGTTCATCTGCAATAGCTTGCATTTCTTCTTTCATTACAAAAAGGTCTTTAGTTCTTGCACCCATTATTATTTTTACTTCATTGCCTAATTCTTTTAATGCTTTAGCGATTGGATGCATTGGTGCTACACCAATACCACCACCAACACAAACAACTCTTCCGTATTTAGCTATTTCTGTCGGAGTCCCTAATGGGCCTAATAAATTTTCAATATAATCACCTTCATTTAGCAATGCTAAATGATGAGTTGACTCTCCAACTGCTTGGAAAATTAAAGTAATAGTTCCTTCTTCTTTATTTGCATCTGCAATTGTTAAAGGAATTCTCTCATTGTAGTCCCCACCTAATTGAAGAATAATAAATTGACCAGGTTTTCGTGCTTCTGCAATATGCGGAGCACTCACTATCATCTTAAAAACTTCAGCAGAGAGTTTCTCTTTATAAAGAATTTTGTTCATTTTTCACTCCTATTGAGGGCAATCATACACAATTTAATTCATTATTTAAATACTTATTACAACAATTTTCACATATTTATACATATCTAGAATATATTCACCATTTTATGGTAATTTAAATTATGGAGGAAATTTAATGATAATTAAAAATGAAAATCAAAGAAATGAAGTAAAAATTAAAATGAGAGATGGTCTAGGAAAAGTAGAATTACAACATGTTGTAGAAAGTGAAAATTTAAATCATAGCCGTCTCTTTTCTAAAATTACACTGAAAAAAGATTGTTCAATTGGTGAACATACACACATCAAAGAAACAGAATATTATTATATTATTAAAGGTGAGGGTGTTGTTACTGAAAAAGAAGGGTCTTTTAGTGTAAAAGCAGGAGATGTTGTAATCACAGGAGATCAAGAATCTCATTCAATCATCAATAATAAAGATGAAGATTTAGAATTTCTTGCTGTAATAATTTTAGATGATTAATTTATAAAAGGTTAGCAAATTTTGTTTGCTAACCTTAAAATCACTTAAATATTACTATTGGCAAAATTTCCTAATTTTGACTAATAATCTCTATCATTTTTGGAGCCAATTTTTCTGATTTTGGCAACTTAACATTTAGCACACCATCATTAAAAGTAGCTAATATTTTATCTTCATCTACATCTTTTGGTAGAGAAAAAGATCTTTTAAAAGATTTTTTTGTTGATGTCTCTTTTACTAAATATTCTTTTTCTTCAGCAGATTTTATTTTATTCTCAAATTCATTTGTTGTAGATAATGTTAGAGTATTGTTTTCAACTTTTACATTAACATCTCCATTTTGATAACCTGGAAGCTCGACATCAATATAATAACCATCTTCCATCTCATATACATCAACTGGTGGAATTTTATATGATGCATTATTAAAAGCATCAAAGAAATCATTAAATAATGAATTATAATTAGAATACATAACTTTGTCCTCCTATGAACTTATTTTATATTATTTACATAAAAACATATGCATAAACTATGCCAAAATATAAAAACATAATATAAATACTTACTATATAAGAAATTACATATTAAATATCTATAACTTATGCAATAATTACTATTTGATTATTCCATCAACTGTGTCATTTTGAAAAACAAGAATACAAATAACTGTCATTTTGGGTCAAATTTACACACTAAAAAGATAAAAATTCAAAAATTGAGTCTTAATATCTAATTTAGTAAAAATTGAGAAATAAAAAAAAGAGCTGGAATATTCCAGCTCAAAGGGGGAGTTTTATATATGAATTTATTTAATTAGCTATTAATAGCTACATTAATTTGCTTTGGTTTTGCTTCTTGTTTTTTTGGTAATACTATTTTTAAAATTCCATTTTTTAAAGTTGCATTTATTAAATCTTCATCTACGTCTGAACCAATGGATAAAGTTCTTTCAAATTCTTTACATACTCTTTCTTTAATAATATATCTCTTCTCAGTTTTATCACAATTTTCAAATTTACTTGATAATCTTAATACATGTTTTTCTAATTTGATATTCATATCTTCTAATTTAAAACCAGGTAATTCAACTTCAACTATATAATTTTCTTTAGTTTCGATTATATCTAAAGGTGGGTATTTATTTTGTATATTTGACCAATTTGTCCATGTGCCATTAAAAACTGGATTGCTATTAACATTGTTATAATAATATCTCATTATTTTCCTCCAACAAAAAAAATATTTTATTTATGATATTTACAATGCAGAAAACATGCCAAAAATCTTCTTTATTTTCATAAATCTATATATAACAATGAATTATATTATAATAATAAATATAAAGATTATGTTATCTTCAAAATTTTATACAATATAAACCAAACAAATAAATTAAATGTATCATTATGACACAAAAACAAAAAATCATTAAATATTTAGGTTATTTCGACACAAAATTAAATTTTATATAAAAATATCGTATTATTTAGATACTTTTTTTATCTTAAAACATATATAATCATTAATTTTATCTATTTTTTTTGAGATATTTTTATATTTTCTATTAATTTATTTATAGATTTCTATTTTTCCAATACGCATAAAATATTTTTTTTTATCTTATCTATTGACATTTATTTCAAAAACATGTAGTTTCACTATAGTTAATCGTCGCGAGGTGGAGAAGCAGGTATCTCGACGGGCTCATAACCCGTAGGTCGCAAGTTCGAGTCTTGCCCTCGCTATAAAAATGATGCACGTAGGACTAGTAAGTGTACAAAGGTCGCTACTAGATCAGCAGTTCCTATACATCGAAATTTTGGCAACTCGTTTAGCACCATCTGGGTAGCAAGTGGGTTGCCTTCATTTTTTTTATATTAATAAAAATTTTTTAAATTATTTCACAAAAATTATTCCATCTATATCTTTTATATTTACAAAATTGCTCATTTTTTTTATTATGAAGACCCATGATGAAAAAAGGTTTTGATAATCAAAAATATCTAGAAAAGCAAACTAATGCTATTCTAGAAAGAATGGAAAAGTTTCATGGGAAACTCTATTTAGAATGCGGTGGAAAACTCATATACGACTATCATGCGTCAAGAGTTCTTCCAGGTTTTAATCCTAATGTGAAAATTGAAGTATTTAAAAAGCTAAAAGACAAAATTGATGTAATTATTTGTATTTATGCAGGTGACATTGAAAGAAAAAAAATCAGAGGTGACTTTGGAATAACCTATGATGTTGATACGCTTAAAATGATTGATGACTTTACTAATTATGGATTGAATGTTAAAGCTGTTGTAATTACACGATATGAAGAACAACCTTCAGCAACTCAATTTAAACAACTATTAGAAAGACGTGGAATTGCCGTATACACTCACAAAAAAACTAAAGGATATCCAACAGATATTGATTTAATTGTAAGTGAAGAAGGCTATGGAGCAAATTCATATATTGAAACAGATCGTGAAATTGTAATTGTTACAGCTCCAGGTCCAGGAAGTGGGAAATTAGCTACTTGTTTATCTCAAGTCTATCATGACAACAAAAATGGATTAAAATCAGGATATGCAAAATTCGAAACTTTCCCTGTTTGGGATTTACCGCTAAATCATCTAACAAATGTTGCTTATGAAGCAGCAACAGCTGATTTAGGTGATATTAATCTTGTAGACCATTTCCATTTAGAAAAATATAATGAGAAAGCTATAAACTATAATAGAGATTTAGACGCATTCCCACTATTAAGAAGAATTCTAGAGAAAATTAGTGGAGAGAAATCTTTCTATAATTCTCCAACTGATATGGGCGTTAATAGAATTTCTTCTGGTATTATTGATGATAATAATTGCAAAGAAGCCTCAAAACAAGAAATTATAAGAAGATATTATAGAACATCTGTTGAATATGCTATGGGTTTTGGCTCTCAAGATGCAGTTGATAAAATAATATTAATTATGGAAAATAATAATATTAAACCTACTGAAAGAAAAGTAGTAGTAGAATCAAAGCGAAAACGAGAAGAAGGACTTTTAAATAATAAAGGATATAAAGGTATTGTTTCTGCAGCTGCTCTAGAATTAGATGACTCTACTATTGTTTGTGGTTTAAATTCACAATTGCTACACTCAGCTTCAGCTTTAATATTGAATGCTATAAAAATATTAGCAAAAATACCTGATGAAATAGACTTAATCCCAAAAGCAATTATTGAATCTATTAGATCAATGAAAGAAGAAATACTTGGAGAATCTAGAGTTAGTTTAGATGTAGATGAAGTCCTTATAGCTTTAGCTGTTTCTGCCGCAAGCAATCCTGCTGCTGAAGCAGGAATGAAGCAATTAAAAAAATTAAAAGGTACAGATGCTCATTTAACTCATATTCCATCAAATGGTGATGAAGCTGGACTAAGAAAATTAGGAATTAATGTAACAAGTAATCCTAAATACGCCTCAAAACAATTATTCAATAATTAGTTATTAAAATAGAAAAAACTAAAGCAAAGAGATATAGAAAGGTATATTTTCCTTTTTAACTCTTTGCTTTATTATTTAAGGCTTTTTTTATTTCGCTTATTACTATATTCATTTCAATAGGTTTTGCAATATGTGAATTCATACCACATTTTAAACACTCCTTGACATCAGAATCAAAAGCATTTGCTGTCATTGCAATTATTGGAATAGATATAGAATCTTCTCTATCTAACTCCCTTATCAGTTTTGTTGCCTCATATCCATCAATATTTGGCATTTGAATATCCATAAAAATGATATCAAAATAATTTTCTGGATAATCAATATATTTCTCTATACCAATTCTTCCATCTTCTGCACCAATTACATTAGCCCCTGCATTCTCTAACATTCTTGTTGCAACTAACAAGTTAATAGGATGATCTTCAAATATTAATATATTTAAATTAGATAATATTTTCTTTGTTATAATTATTTCTGAATCTTTCTTCTTAAGAGGTTTTTCTACACGAATTAATGGAATGTCGACACTAAAAGTAGTTCCTTGATTCCTGATACTTTCAACTTTAATATTACCTTTTATAGAATCTACTAACCCTTTGGTAATAGAAAGTCCTAAACCTGTTCCTTCAATATCACCTTTTGCTGCATTACCGACTCTATAGAAAGATTCAAAAATATGATCAATCTTATCACTCTCGATTCCAAAACCAGAATCACTTATTGAAATTCGCATAAAATGTTTTTCATAAACATCTTTAACAGAATCATCTATATTAATATTTATCTTTCCATTCTTTGGTGTAAATTTTATTGCATTATTTATAATATTCTCTACAATTCTAGAAATTAATAATTTATCGCCTAAACAAATAGGATTTGATAAAGATTGCTCAATAGAAATATTGATATTTTTATTATTTGCAATTGGAAATAATCTTTCAACTACTTTATAAACTTCATTTACAATATTTAATGCTTCATTATTAATTATATGTTTTCCGCTTTCAATAGCACTCATCTCTAAAATCTCATTTATTAAATTCAATAAATGTATAGAATTATTTTCGATAATATTAAAACTTTGAAGAACTTGCTCTTTATTATCAAGATCTTGCAATGCAATACGAGTCATTCCCACAATTGCATTTATAGGAGTTCTAATATCATGACTCATTGCTGAGAGAAAAGTTGTTTTTGCATTGTTTGCTTGATTAGCTCTCTCTAAAGCTGCAGTTAAAGTTTCGGCTTGTTTTTTATCTGCATGAGTCAAAGCAGTTATATCAGAACAAGCAACAATAACAGTTTCATCAATTTCATCCAATTTATATAAATTGATTTTTTTTCTATGTTTTACTCCGAACTCATTATATTCCAAAGAATCCTCAAAGTAATCTGTATTTTTCAATTTATTAGCTAATAAAGCAATATACTCTTCTTCAGTTGGTATTGGTAAATCCCCATGGTTAAAAAGTATATCTATCAATTTTGAAATTGGATATATATATCTACTCTTTCCTTTTTGAGGTGCATATTTTGGATTAATAATTAAATTACACATACGTGAGTTCAAATTAACTCTAACTATAAAATCAAAATGTTTTTCAACTATATAATCTAAAATTTGATTAATTTGTATCTCGTTTGTAGCATCTTTTATTGAATGAAAAGCTATTATATCATTAGTAATTGGATTTTTTACCAATGAGAAAGATTTTTCTACCCATAATTTTTTCTCATTAAAACTATAACTAACTACATAACTATAATTTGTAACTCCTTCATGATAACTTTTTAATAAACTCTCAACATCCATATATTTTTCATCTACAGATTTATTATAATCACCTATTCGACAATTTTTTGAGAAATCATAAATAGCTGTTGCAGTTGAGTATTTTGCATAATTTACTCCACCTCTTGTTGAAATAATTTTATCTACAGTATTATTAGTTAAATTAATAACATAAGATGCTAATTTACCTGAAGCTTCATATTCAAATTGCTCAGATAAACTTAGATATTGTTTCATAGATGTCATATCCTCTGAGATATCTTGAATAGTTATTAAAATTTTTGGAGATTCATTTCCCTCACTGATTAAATTATTGTGCAATTTGCACCAACGATAATCACCATTACTTATAAGTTTCATCCTTATACAAAAAATTTCACTATCATATCCTTTTGAAGTTTTATCGATTTCAAAAAACAATGTCTTGATATCTGATGGATGAATTAATTCTAACTTTGGTAAATTTGTTATCATATTTGAAATAATTTGACTATCAAGAAAAAAAGTTTCTCGATAACTTTTTCCAACAACTAGTGAATCTTTATCGCCATAATAAGTCCAATAAAAGGCATTCAAACTTTTTATTGCTATATCTAGATTCTGAGAATTTTGAGAAATAGATTTTAACATCTTTTTGCGTTCAGTAATGTCATTAATAATAATAATATTAGCTTCTTCTCCTAGCCAATTTACTTGTTTTTCTTTTATCTCAAAAAAATTCAAATTACATTTTATTTCATATTCAAATTCACCAAAATTATTCGTTTTTTTATTAATAGAATTATCAAAATCTAAGTTTATTAAATTTCTAAGTTTTTCATGCTTTGTAATATATTGTTTAGCAATTTTATTTGAAAAAATAGTTTTTTTATTATTTTGTAGAACTATAATACCTATTCTTAAATTATTTAAAATATCTTTATTTAATTTTACATCATAATTCTTTCCTAAAAGCAGAACATTTAATACTTCATCACCTTTATTATCACGTAATTTTTTTATTGAAGTAAATATTGCATTTCTCTGACCATTTTTACTTAAAACTTCAACTGTCGTAGAATAAGGTTTATCAGAGAACATTGCTTTCATTGTTTCTGTTTGGAGATAATTCACTGTTTCTTGAGGAATAAAAGAAAGCATATTATTAAAAAATATTTCAGAAAATTCTTTCCTTTCATATCCCAGAAAAGAAGGGAGTTTATAGGAAAAAGATAATGGTTTAAGTTTGTTTTTAACAATTTTAAATTTGCAATATCCACCATCAATTGAATTTATTAGGTTTTCTCGCTCTACATCTACTTTTTCTTGTATTTCAAAGATATCTGAAATGTCATCATATGGTTTATAATTTATAGTTTCTTTATCGATAAGTTGACTTCTTGATAAATAAATTTTAGAAATCCTAACTTTTTCTTCTTCGACTCTACAGGTAAAAGTTAATGGTATTTTTTGATAATCTTTAATATATAAAACAATAGATACAATACCTTCATTTAAATCTGTTTTATAAGCTTTTAAATTTAAAATTTGATATCCAAGAAAATTTTTTTCATTTAATAAATAGTTAAAAACATCTTCTCTATTCTTCAAAGATATTTCATTTTCTTCATCTATTAATATAGTATCATCAAATAAATATTTACAGCACGGCTCAACTTCTTTTAACATAAAGCAATTTGTTAAAAAATCTATACATACAGATTTTATCGCATCAATATCCCAAGCTAAACTCATTATTATCTGATCCTTTTATATTCCACACATTAAACAATTAGCTTATTATAACCTCTATAAATTAATTATGCAAATAGAAAAAATCAAAGGTTTTTATTAACTAGTAAAGATTTATTTCTAATTATTTATTCTTATTAATGATAAAATATATAAAAGGATTAACTATGAAACAAGAAACTTTACATAATTTATTAATAGAAAAAACCGATATAAAAAATAGAGACTTTTCTAAAAAGTTAAAAGTCAATGAAAGCTATGAAATACTAGGAATAAAAATGAAAGATTTAAAAAATATTGCAAAAGAAATTAGTAAATGTGAAAAATTAAATCATATTGATGATTTCTTTAATTACAAACTCCCTTTATTTTACGAAGATGTATTGATAGCTTATTTTACCTTTTCTTTTTTAATAAAAAAAATTGATAAAAATCAAACTTATAAATATTTAGATCAATTATTACAGTACAATAATAGCTGGGCTACAAATGACGCTATTGCATTAGCTATTATCCCAAGTAAAAATGATTTGCCAAGATATTTTTCATATTTATTATCTAAATTAAACTCAAATTATTTTTGGGATATTAGATTTGCTATAGTAAGTTTAATGAAAACTTATTTAACAGATGATTATATTGATAATACTTTAAAAGCTTTTAATGAAGTACAAAATAATGAATACTATGTTCAAATGGCACTTGGCTGGGCTTATGCAACAGCTTTAGCAAAGCAAAGAGAAAAAACATACCCTTATATTTTTAATAAAAAGATAAAGAATAAAGTAAATAAAATTGCTATACAAAAAGCCATTGAAAGCACAAGAATTAGAAGAGAAGATAAAATTAAATTACGAATTTTGAGAGATGAAATAAACACTCTTTTATAAAATATCTAATAAAGAGATTAAGTCACTAATTACATATGTAGGTTTATATTCTTTTGGTAAATCAGCATTATGTAAATTTAACCAAACACTATCAATATTTGAATTCATAGCCCCTTTAATATCACTTTCGAGACGATCTCCTATCACCAAACAAGATTTATTGTCAGCTTTTATATCTTCTAAAACTTTATCAAAGTATTCAATATCAGGTTTTTGGCATCCCATTTCACCACTAACATATACATTTAAAAAATACTTTTCTGTATTAGTTGCTTTTAATCTTCCATATTGAGCTTCGGCTAAACCATTTGTAATCATTTGGATTTGGTAACCTTTTTTGCTTAAAGTATCTAAGATTAAATGCGTATCTTTTATTACATGTGTTTGAGTAGATAATATTCTTGTAAAATCTTTTTCCATTTCAATTGAATCAATATTTAAATTAAAATGTTTAATAAAATTTTCAAACCTAAGAACTCTTAATACATCTTGAGAAAGTCTTCCTTCTTCATAATCTTTCCAACACTTTTTATTTATTATATGGTACTCTTTCATAATTTTTTCATTCACTTCAAAATTATAAATTCTACCTAATTCTTCAAAAGTATCAATTTCACCTTTAGAAAAATCCAATAAAGTGTTATCTGCATCGAATAATAAATGTTTATATTTCATAAAAATAATGTATAATAAATATAGGAATTTGGAAACCTTAAATATTTAATTGTTTGTTAAAAATATTTTAGGTGACATTATCACTAACAAAGGATTATTTTATTGTTATATTATGAACATAAATAAAGAACATAATATTAATTATAAAATAAGTAGGAGAAAAAAATGATTAGACATACAACAACAGAAACTTTTGAAGCTGACGTATTAAAATCTGACGTACCTGTATTAGTAGACTTTTGGGCATCTTGGTGTGGTCCATGTAGAATGCAAGGTTCTATATTAGAAAATTTCCAAAATACTATTAGCGAAAAAGAAGCTAGAATTTGCAAAATAAATGTTGATGAACATCCTGCATTAGCTCAACAATTTGGAGTAATGAGTATTCCAACTCTTATTGTATTTGAAAACGGAAAAATCAAAAGCCAAGTCGCTGGTGTTAACCAAGAACCTGGTTTAAGAAGAATGCTAGGATTATAGTTTAAGCGGATATATCATACAAGGCAGAATAATCTTTAATAGAGACTTTACCTCTGCCTTGTTTAATCCAGCCTTCATTTTGAAAATATTTTAACATTCTAGAAATAACTTCTCTTGCAGTACCTAAATCACGGGCTATTTCGTCATGAGTGATTGAAATATCATCACTTTGAGTCATTGCTCTTTGTTCAACTAAATAGGATGCAACTCTCTTATCCATACTACTAAAAGCAACTTGTTCTAAAGTCCACATAACATCAGACAATCTTTCTGCCATTATAGCATTTGAAAAAGATGTAACCTCAGGATATTTATCTTCTAAATTATGATAAATACTGCTAGCAATAGTCATTAATTCTGTATCAACTTCAGCTTTTACATGAACTTCAAAACTTATATTTCTTATCCCACAGCTACCCGATAATACACAAACATCCCCTTCAAAAAGTCTATATAAAGTAATTTCTTTTCCACCTTCATTAACAATATAAACTCTAAGTCTCCCTTGAAGGACACACAATACGCCAGAACATCTTGGTAATAATGTTCCTTTTTCCATATTTCTTTTCTTTATTCTATCTAATGCTAGTTTATCGCTAGTTCGTAAATTCTTATAAAATGGTAATATTTTTATTATTTCTTTTTCCATATCTAAATAATAATTTGAACTTAATAAAAAGAAAAGCAAAAACTATCTTTTTTTACATTAATATTTATAATCTCCAAATAAAATAAAAAAAGCTTGACAAATTGTTTCTATTTGTAGTAACATTACATCAACAAAACTTACAGTTTCTACAAACAGAAACAAAAAAATAGTAGGAGAAAATACAATATGTCAAACTTAATTACTAAAGGAATCGATACAACTAATTTACCAGATAATGAGGGCTTTTTTGGAGAATACGGTGGATCTTTTATTCCCCCAGAACTACAAAAAATTATGGATAATGTTACAGCTCAATATAAAAAAGCTATTGAAGATCCTTCTTTCTTAGAAGAATACGAATATCTACTAAAACATTATGTTGGAAGACCTTCTCCTATCTATCATGCAAAAAGATTAAGTGAAGCTGTAGGTGGTGCTCAAATATATTTAAAAAGAGAAGATTTAAATCATACTGGCGCTCATAAAATAAATCACTGTGTAGGTGAAGCTCTTTTAGCAAAAAGAATGGGTTATAAAAAAATTATTGCTGAAACAGGTGCTGGACAACATGGTGTAGCTCTTGCAACTGCAGCAGCTCTATTGGGATTAGAATGTGATATTTATATGGGGGAAGTTGATGTAAAAAAAGAATCTCCTAATGTAACAAGAATGAAAATCTTAGGTGCAACTGTTGTTACTGTTACAAGAGGTACAAAAACTTTAAAAGATGCAGTTGATGCTTGTTTTGAAGCTTATCTAAAAGATCCAATCACACAACTTTATTGTATTGGTTCTGTTGTAGGACCTCACCCTTTCCCTATGATGGTTAGAGATTTTCAATCAGTTGTAGGTAGAGAAGCAAGAATTCAAATGCTTGAATTAACTGGGAAATTACCTGATGAAGTAATTGCTTGTGTTGGTGGAGGATCAAATGCAGCAGGTATTTTTAGTGGTTTCTTAAAAGATGAAGAAGTTAGAATTCATGGTGTTGAACCAGCTGGTAGAGGTGTTGATACCCCTGATCATGCAGCAACTATTACAAAAGGTTCAAAAGGAATGATTCATGGATTTAAATGCTATCTTTTACAAGATGAAGAAGGTGCCCCACTTCCAGTATATTCCATAGCTAGTGGTTTAGATTATCCAGGAGTTGGACCACAACACTGTTATTTAAAAGATATCAATCGTGTAGAATATCACTATGCAACAGACAGAGAGGCTGTAGAAGCTTTCTATGGTTTATCTAGAATGGAAGGTATTATTCCAGCACTTGAATCATCACATGCTGTTGCTTATGCTATTAAGAGAGCTAGAGAACTTGATAAAGATGTTAACTTATTGGTTAATCTTTCTGGTAGAGGAGATAAAGATATTGATTTTGTAATCGAAAATTATCCTCTTGGAGAATATGAACCAAGTACAGATATAAAAGGTGGATATGAAGAATTCATGGCCGCTATTCAAATAAAGACTACAAAATAATAAATAATATTTCATAGATTATTTTTCCCCCTAAGTTTTATTTCTTAGGGGTTTTCTTTGGAGTAGGTCTACTTTTATTTGAATCTAAAACTTTAGCAAGAGGAACAAAACCATAACCTAATACTTGATAAGTTTCATGAACAAACATAAAAGCTTTTTCATCTTCTTCGTGAACAATTTGTGTTAATTGATTAATCAATTGATTTGGAACTACTGCCATTAAAGTAGTTCTATCCTTTTTAGAATAAATACCTTGTCCATGCAATATAGTTCCACCACGGTTCATTTCCTCAATTATTCTCTTAGATATAGCTTCATAGTTATCGCTAACGATATAGGCTGTTTTTGCATATCTTGTGCCTAAGCTCATTACAACATAATTAATCATTTGTCCAGAAAGATATAATGAAACAATTGCAAACAGTGCTCTCTCTAATCCGAAAACGATACCACCAATAACAACTATTACTGCATCACATAAAAATATACATGTGCCTAAATTTAATGGAGTATATAAATTTAGAATTTGACCAACAATATCAGTACCACCTGTATTAGAACCGGCTCTCATAACTAAACCAATTCCAACACCTACAAGTACTCCTCCGAAGATTGCTGACATTAATATATCGACTTTATCTGTATAAGTTAATAGACCTTGATAATCAGTTAATTGACCAAAAAAGGAAACAAATATTGATAAAAGAGTCATTCCTAAAAAACTTTTAAATCCATACATAGCACCAAATATTTTCATACCAATTATAAATAATGGTAATGAAATAACAAGCATTGTAATACCAGTATCAATTCCTGCTAAATAGTAAAGTATTGTACCTACACCGCTTACACCACCTGGTGCAATTTTAGCAGGTGTAATAAAACAAGCAATTGAAAAACCTGAAATCATGGTTCCAACAATTATTTGAAAATAATCTTTAAGTTTAGTTGTCATTTATATCTCTTATCAATTAATGATATTTAGGTCTGTTATCACTCAATATTAATACTGAAGAAGGTTTATCTAAAAATAAATTGCATTCTGTCTTTCGTCTAAGAGCAGTACAAGGTTGTAAATGAGAAATTTGTCCAAATAAGCAGGTAGCAACACCTCTAGCCTTTCTTTGATCGGGACAAGAGACAATAATTGTCTTAGCACTTAATAATTTTTTAATTGATAGAGTAATCGCCCGAGTTGGAACTTCATCTAGTTTTCTAAACCATTTTTCACTTACTAATTGCTTTCTACTTCTCAAATCTAAATTTACAGCAAGATAAGCATCAGTAGTTTCAAAGTTTGCTGGGGGATCATTATAACCTAAATGACCATTTTCACCTATACAAGAGAATGCAACATCAATATCTATATCTTGAGCAATTGCATTTATTTCATCAACAGATTTTTCAAAAGTTCCTAAAGGATAAAAACATCTAATCTTAGTTTCTCCCAATAAATTAAGAAATCTTGTTTGCAAAAAATATGTATTACTTTTAGAAGAACTAGGTTCAATTCCAATAAATTCATCAAATTGAAGAACACATACTTTATCCCAAGGTATATTATCATATTTAGCCAAATTCTTTAAAGTTTCAATTTGACTAGCCCCAGATTCTAATACAATATTTGCATGACCTTTTTCTTCAATAGCTTGTAAAATTTTATCAGCACCAAGTTTTGCAGCTTGAACACCTAAATCTCTTTTATCCTCACTAATAGTAATACGCATATCATTCTCCTTGAAATTAATTTACATTTTTACTCAATATGTAGCAAGATTAATTTGAATAAATTTAGAATATTTTAAATAAAATAGAAATTAAAAGTTCTAAATAGTTTAAGTTATTGGCTTATGTCGATATAATATAGAAGAAATATAAAAAAATAAAATGTTAGAGGTAATACATGAAAAAAGAAGCTTTAAAAAAAAGTAGCTTAGCTCCATGCCCAAACGTACTTGTATCTTGCAAAGGAAAAGACGGAAGAGAAAATGCTCTTGCTGTAGCATATTGCGGAAACTGTAGTTATGCACCACCTATGTTGATGGTAGGTATTGTACCAAGTAGATTTTCTTATGACTTAATTAAAGAAAGTGGAGTAATGGTTGTTAACATTGTTCCTAAAAGCTATGCAAATGAATATAAGTACCTAGGAACTGTAAGTGGAAGAGATGAAGATAAATTAAAAAATATCAACACTGTACCAGCTGATACAATTGATTGTCCTATGCTAAGTGATTGCCCTGTTAATATTGAAGGAACTATCGTTGATAGCATTATGACAGGATCTCATGAAATGTTTGTTGTAAAGGTTGAAAAAGTTCACGCAGATGAAGTACTACTTAATGAAAACGGAAGCATTAACTTCAATAAAATAGATTTATTATAATAAACATATACTTTATAAACATAATCAACCTTATAGAAAATAATTTCTATAAGGTATTTTTTCATAAAAAAGACTGTCCAAACTGGACAGTCTATATTTAATTGTTTTAATTAATCTCTAATTAGAAAGCAATTTCACATGAAGCTGTAATTGTACCAAATACATCATTTGCTAAGTCATCACCATCAGCCCATGCTAATGATAATGTAGCTCCATCAACTAAAGTTGTTGATTCAACTGAAGCACTAGCACCAAATGCAACTGAATCTGTTGCTTTTGTATATGAATATGATACACCAGCAGCTGCTGTATAATCTTCAACTGAATAAGTTACATCAACACTTGCATTATAATCATTTGAATCTATTCCAAAACCACCTGCTACACAAGTTGATAATTCATCGCTTAATGTTACATCAGCAGCAAGTTTTAAATCTTTAGCATTAACCAAGTCTAAACCTTTTGCAGTTAAAACTACAGGAGCTTCAAATTCATTTAAGTCAGCTACAACTTGTACATTTAACATATTATCGTTTTCAGCAATATCAGCTTCTTCATCACCATCTTGCATGAAATCACCTGTATTAGTTGTACCATAATAAGCATCAATAGTTAAAGCAGAAACTGCAGCACATGCTACAACATCAAAACCTAAACCATTACCGTCTTTACCTAAGTCAGCAGCTACAGAAGCACTCATATCGTCAGAAGCATAAGCTACTTTTGCAGAAACACCTAATTCTTTAGCATTAACATCATCATAATAACCAGAAACACCAACTTGAGCTGTTAAACCTTCGTCTAATTCTAATTCATTAGCTTCAAAAGAAGCAAATACTTCAGTAGTTGCTAAATCTTTTAATTTACCGTTTTGGTAACCTAAAGAAACAGTACCATATTCATCTAAAGTAACTGCAACACCAGCTGTGTCCGCACCATTTACAGAATAGTTATATGCATCATCATCATCATCTAAAGCAATTGTATCTGCAGCATAGTCAACAGGACCATTAACACCTAAGATGCTAACTTTCCAACCATCACCTACAATGTTTGCTGAATCAACAGAAATACTAACATCATTAGTTACTCCATCCCATGCAGCTCCATCTTCAGCTTCATCAATCTCAACATCAATACTTAATGAACCAGTAATTTCAGCATAAACATCACCTTCACCCATTGCTTCACCAGCATCTGTTGCTAAAGTAAATGTAGCATCAAGTTCTGTTCCATTAGTCATACCAAATTCTAAATCAGCGCTGTCTAAATCCAAAACGCTTTCTAAAGTAGCTGTTCCAGAGAAACTTGCGAACAACATACTTGTACCCATAATACCAGTTAATAATAAAGTAGAAACCTTCTTCATACTTCCTCCAAATAGTTTCGGGAGTGCATAAAATACACACTGAATCCCTTTTATTTCCATATATATATCATGGATTGTAGCAAGCCTAATTCTATATGTCAAGAAAAAAAAACTTACTTTAAACATGCTTATACATATGTATCCATTCTTTCGAATTAAATATTTTTCAGCAAAAATACAAACTAAAAGTATATATTTCTACACCAAAAGAATATTTATACCTATTTATAAAAGAGTATAACAAATTAAAAAAATGATATACATTTTATTAAATATTTATACTTTTTTAACCTTTTTAAAGTGAGAATATGACTTATACATCCAATAATTCACTTGAGTCTATACTCATATTCCAATAATTTATATCAATTATTGTATACCCAAAGTTACAAGAAGTCTCTTTATTTTTTAAACTATTAGTAAAATTTATTAAATTTTCTGTCTTGTACATAACAACTTTGTCATACCTTTCACGAGCAGCTTGTCGAATCAATTTATCTAACATTAAATTAAATAAACCCAACCCTCTATATTCTTTTTTTACTCCGTACGAAATAATCTCAATATTTGAGGAATCAATAGCCTCCCATTCTATATAACCAACTAAATTATCTTCTAAATCATAAGATACTAAATATTTTTGATCAGATAATAATTTATCACGTCTTGTAATAATTAACTTTTCAAAAAAATTTAATTCCTTAATCATCTCTTCTTTTAACAGATATACATCTTTTATTACAGTTTTGTCTATATCTGTCGAAAACAAAAAGTCGCTAACTAATAAATCATTAGGTAATTCTTCAATTTCTTCTTCTAAATTTACTAAATTTATATAACCTTCACATTCTTTATACCAATTTATAACAACTGCTTTCATATATTTTGATTTATAATCTAACCATTGTCTTTCAATAATTGGATTTTCTTTTAAAACTTCTTTAAATTTTCTAAATACACCTCGACCTGTATGAAAAACATGATCTAAATGTTTTTTATAAACAGGATTCTTCATATCTTTTATAAATTGTTCTCTTATTTTAAATCCTTCAATTGAACCCCATGGAGGCAAAGCTAAAAATCTATCTTTATTTTTTAAAATTTTTATAGAAATTAATTCATCTGAATTTTTTTCTGCTTTTACAATAACAGAATCGTTAATGCTATTTATTTCAACAATTTCTGAACATTCTAAATCCAAGTATCCAATAGAACTTTGGTTTTCCATAGAAAAAATAATATTTTTAAGCAGATATGAATTTAATACAGGCATTTCATATTCTTTTTTTTCCATTGTTTACTCCTTTCTCCATCATACTTTAGAAATTAAAATTTGAGAAGAATAATAAATAAAATTAATAAAAAAGATAAATTTTTATAAATATCCCCTTTTTTTCCTTTCCTTATCTATAGATAATAGGTTTTTAGCTTGACTTTTAAGCGAAAAATTAAGATATTTTAAACACGATATAAAAAATATCAGGAGTAAAATCATGAGTATTATTGAATCAATTGAAGCAAGGGAAATCCTTGACTCACGCGGCAACCCAACAGTAGAGGTTGATGTTATTTTAGAAAGCGGTTTTATGGGTCGTGCAGCAGTACCTTCAGGTGCTTCTACAGGTGTTCACGAAGCTGTTGAATTACGTGATGGTGATAAAAGCCGTTTCTTAGGTAAAGGTGTTTTAAAAGCTGTAGATAACGTAAACAACGTTATTGCTCCAGAAATCGAAGGTATGGATGCTCTTAATCAAGTAGCTATCGACCAAGCAATGATTGCTCTAGATGGTACCCCAAACAAAGGTAAATTAGGCGCAAATGCTATCTTAGGTGTTTCAATGGCAGTAGCTCGTGCAGCAGCTGATTACTTAGACAGACCATTATTCGCTTACTTAGGCGCATACCACGCTTGTACACTTCCTGTTCCAATGGCTAACATTATTAACGGTGGTGCTCACAGTGATAACAAAGTTGACTTCCAAGAATTTATGGTAATGCCAATCGGTGCTGATTCTATCAGAGAAGCTGTTAGAATGACTGCTGAAGTATTCCACAACTTAAAAACAGTATTAAAAGGTCGTGGTTATAACACTAGTGTTGGTGATGAAGGTGGTTTCGCACCAGATCTAAAATCTAATGAAGAAGCTCTAGAAGTTATCATGGAAGCAATCAAATTAGCTGGTTACACAACTGGTCGTGATGGTGACTTCATGATTGCATTAGACCCTGCTTCATCAGAATTATATAACACTGAAACAGGTTTATATGAACTAAGATGGTCAACTGGTGACAAATTAACTAGTGAACAAATGGTTGATATGTGGGAAGACTGGGCAAATCGTTACCCAATCATTTCTATTGAAGATGGTATGGCTGAAGATGACTGGGAAGGTTGGAAAACTTTAACAGACAGAATTGGTGACAGAGTTCAATTAGTTGGTGACGACTTATTTGTAACAAACACTGAAAGACTTCAAACTGGTCTAGAAAAAGGTGTTGGTAACTCAATTCTTATCAAAGTAAACCAAATCGGTACTTTAACAGAAACTTTCGAAGCTATTGATTTAGCACAAAGAAACGGTTACACAGCTATTGTTTCTCACCGCTCTGGTGAAACAGAAGACAGCTTCATTGCTGACTTAGTAGTAGCTTTAGAAACTGGACAAATCAAAACTGGTTCAATGAGCCGTTCTGACAGATTAGCTAAATACAATCAATTAATGAGAACAGAAGATTACTTAGGTGATTCAGCTAAATATGCTGGTCGCAAAGCATTCCGTGTTCTATAGTATTTACTAATTAGAAAATATCCTCCATTTAAAAATGGGGGATCTTTTTATTAAAAAAAATATCCTCTCCTATATTTTGAAGAGGACTAATAATGATATTTTGCTTTTATTGAGCTTCGTATGTTAATGTAATATCGCTTTCATATCTACCAGCAGGAGCTGTTGAATCTCCATCATAGGATATTGTAAAGTTTAAAGAATCAGCTTCTTCATTTCCAGATTCCCCATAAAAATGATTAGATGAAGTTGAAATTGGTAAAACACCATTTGCTAAATCAAAAGCACCTGAAGTTAATTTATTTCCGGTAGAAGCTTCACTTAAAAATCCAGTTCCAGCATCATGATAATCACTCCATCCTGAATTATCTACTCCATTTCTATACAAATTACCAACACTAACACTTACTTTAATACCAGTTGCTACACTATATGATCCTGCAATAGCTCTAACTCTAAAATCAGCATCAATGTTATTTCTTACATCCCAAGCTTCGTTATAAATCTCTTTATTGTTTGCATCAACCCAACCATCATTTGTTATTGCTTCTAGAACAAATTCCATTGGCATATCTAAAGCATCAACAACTAATACAGTTGCATCACCACCTGTTACAGACATAGCTTGATTATTAAATTCAGGAGTGCTACCTACAGTTGTTCCTCCAGATACTACTGCAAATACCGATGAAATTGCGATTGTACTCGCAGCTAAAATAGTTAATAGTTTTTTCATAATTTTGTTTTCCCTTAAAATTATTATCATTTATAGTTTTTTATTATAAATATATAATATTATAAAGTGCAACTTATGTCAACATATTTAATAAAAAAATTATTAAACAAATAAACTTTATCACTATTAATATAAAATTTATTTAGTAAATCTTTATATTGTAATAAATTAAGATAACTAATATTATTATATTAGTTTTTTAAAATAATGCTACTTAAGACATATATGTACAATATTAATAAAAAAAAGCTATAGAATCTTATCCTACAGCTCATAAATTTATAACTATAATTACTATTTAGAAGGTATTTTTATAATCACACCCGACCTATTACAAATATCTCCAGAAATATCTCCTAATATTCTCCATGTATTAATCAATCCATCTTCTTCAAATCTTGTATATTCCATCCAAAATCTAATATTTACTGACTCATCATATAATGCATTATGATTTGAATATCCTATTTCTGGCATATTTAAATCATTTAAATATAATCCATTTTCTATCTCATCCATTGTAAGAGTATGATTCCAATCATATCTTCTCTCTCCATTCCATACACCAATATGACAAGGAGAAGAAACACCCTCAGGATTAAATATAGTCAACTCTGGGTTAAAATCAAATTGTAATAGTGATGTATTTTCATTATAAGTATATGATATATTAGAATCAAAAGTAGTTTCCCCATATCCACCTTGGGCTGTAATAATGTAATTGTTTGAATATAACTTCGTACTTTCATGAGTTTCAATATCATATAAACTAACTTCTAGACTATATTCATAAGCAACACCTTCATTCACATAATAATCATCAAAATAACAATCTGTATCATATAAATACTCTGGAATTCTTCTTTGCACATATCCTACAAAATCCCAATCATCTTCACTATAGGCAAGCCTTCTTTTTACCCATACTTTATTCGCATCTAACAATTCACCTAATAATTCATGATTAACTGCCTTAGAAATTGGCTCCACCATAGAAACATGAATTCCTTCATTATCTGTTGAAAGAGTCAGTTTCAATTCATATTCAATAGGTGTTAAATTATTTCTACAAGAAATAAAAATAATAGCAATAAATAAATAAAAGAATATTTTTAAATTTTTCTTCATTATAATTCTCCTAACATATTTCAATCTATTCTTCTAAATAGAATATATAACTATAATCTTTAGCTTTATTAAAATCATATCCATTGCTATATCCTAAATAATACTGAGTCCCTGCATATAACTTTAGTATTGCAATATCTTTATAATTATTTCCATTTTCATCAATAATATAAAAACTAGGTGAAACCAAATAAATCCCATCTTCTTCTACTTCAAAGCCACATCTATATTTATTATTTACAACTTCCCAGTTCGCAACCAAACCTTCTCCAACAAATAAATATCCTACATCTGTACTCTTTGCTAATAATTCTATTGTACTATCAATTTCACCAAGTCCTAAATCTTCATAGGAATACCCTGTAGTAGTTTGAAAATCTACAGGATCCATATTATTTGGACCAGAATAAGTACCTTCGGAAATCAAATAAGGCAAATAACAAAACTCACCATAATACATATCATTTATGATGTCATAATAATAATCATTAAAATATCTATATCCATTAGGATCTCTTTGATAATTAAAATTCTTTATATAATTCAATTTATCAAAAACTTCATAGATGGTAACATCACTTGGTGATTTATTTGAAATAAAGGATTCTTCTTGTGTTAATTCTTCAGAAGAATCAGCATCATAAGGATCAACATATCCATAAATCATTTTTTCTGTACCATGTACATAAGTTTTTGCCTGACCTAAATTATAATTCTCTATATATGAACCTTGAGTATTAAATTTTTCACTTATCTGTCCAAAATATAATTGTCCTTTCATAGTGCAATAGGCTATATCATTTTTTGTATTTTCAATTTTGCAGTTCTTATAATCACAAATCCAATACATATTTTCTAATGAATATTCTGTTAGATTTACTAATAATCCTTGTTGATAATCAAAAGTTCCATCAGCTTTTACAACTACTTTAATAAAACCATCATCTCCAATTTCATAAAGATATATTGATTCTTGATTTTTTGAATCATAGGAAAAAGTTCCCACAATTTCCTGATGAAAAACTTTTACTGACAATTCAGAGTTTGAAATCTCACTATTTTTCATTTTCTTAAAATATGCAATTTGTGGTAAATACATAGTCCCATGCAATTCTGTATAATGATCTGAAATATTTGGATTAGGTTCATAATCAATAGATTTTGAAGCATTTGCTAAACTGAACATAGGGACATATATTTCTTGATTAGGATCAACAGTAATATTATTGCTAATTGGACAACCAATAAATATTATAATTACAAACAATAATAAAGGTATAACAATTTTTTTCATAAAGCCTCCTAACAATAAATACTAACAAAAAAAAATTCACTTCGCAAGAAAAATATTTTACTATAAGAAATAATTATATTAATAGCAATCTATAAGCAAAAAAAATCATTGCATTCACTAAAAAAAGAATACAATGATTTTTAAGATAAATAATTTATATATAACTATATTGCTACTGAATAACTTAATACTGTCACTAAAATATATGCGGCTAATAAAATACCGCCAACTTTACGACTAACTTTTTCTTTTGAGAAGGAGAGCGCTAGTTTACAAGTAATTAATATGAATAACATAGCAGGGAATAGTAATTTAAAGAAATTTGGATCTACAACTAATCCACCTTTTGTTACTGAAGCTGCTGCTCCAACAACAAATAAAACATTTAAAATATCTGCACCTAGAACATTTCCTATAGCTAAATCACCATAACCTTTTCTTGTAGCTGTTACTGCAGTTATTAATTCTGGCAAACTAGTTCCAAACGCCACTAAAGTTGCAGCAATAATTGTTTCTGGAATGTGTAATCTAATAGCAGTTTCTTGAACTGTAGGGATTAGAACTTTTGAGGATAATATTACCAAAACTATACCAGCAATAAGTTTTACAAAAACCATCACTGTTGAAGCATCATCAACTTCAAGGTTTTCACCACCTTCTGTTACACTACCTTTTCTAGATAATCTAATAGTATTATATATATAAAGAACAAGTATAACTAAAAATATCCATCCCATAAATTGAGGAATATTACCACCATGAGAAAAAACGCTCATTCCTCCGCCGAAGAAAAAAGCTGTAGCAACTAAAAGAATACCTGCTGCAAACTGAAGCCAACTTTGCCTACTAACCACATCTCTTTTAAATGGTAAGGGGTTAATTATTGCTGCAATTCCTAATATCAAACCAGTATCACAAATAATAGAACCAACAGCATTCCCCAAAGCTAAATCTGGAGAACCTTGCAAAGCTGAAACAACAGAAACTGTTACTTCTGGTAGAGTCGTACCAAGACTAACAATTGTTGCACCTATTAACATTTTAGGAACTCCCCATTTATAAGAGAGAGTTACAGCTTCATCTACTAACATATCAGCACCTTTTCCAAGAGTAGCTAATGCTAGTGCAATAATTGCAAACAGAATAAACATACCAAAGGAACCAGAAGGAACCTTTTCAATTAAACTAAGAATAAATTCATCAATCATAATATATAAAATGTAATTTAATTATTAAAAAAAGACTATAATACAAATGAAAAAAAGTTATTATTTTTCCTCAGAACAAAAATCAATTGCATCTTTTATAATTGAATAGTGAAAACCTTTTGATTTTAATTTATAAAATAATAAATTTTTATCAAGAATTTTACTTTTGATTTTTAATATTGATTTAATACAAGCTTTTAATTCCATCTCGTAATCAACCACTTGATCATATATTTCATTTGATAATGAATAAGAAATACCTTTTTCTTGAAGTCTCTTAAAGATTAAATATTTACCTTCTCCTTTTCTATTTTTGGAGATAATAAAATTTTTACAAAACCTAAACTCATTCAAATAATCTTTTTTTACAACATATTCAATTGTATTTTCAACGACAGTTGACGAAAATTTTCTTTGAATCAATTTAACTTTCATCTCTAATTTTGAATGCTCTCGTCTTGCCAACAAATCTAAAGCTTTTTTTCTACAGAGATAGTGCTGGTTTATAATTATTAAATGTTGATATTCTTCTTCACTAACATAATCTTGATTTTTATCAAGATTAAAAGAGAATTCAAATAGTAGAGATTGGGGAATAAAAAAAGGAGAGTCTCCTTTTGAAAGTACATTAATACCTTCTGGATTTCCTCTCCTCTTAATTTGTGCATAACGCATAATAAAATATTAACGTTTGCTGAATTGGAATTTGCGACGAGCACCTCTTTGACCGAATTTCTTTCTTTCGACCATACGTGCGTCACGAGTCATATATCCATTAGAATGTAATACGCTACGATAAGCTTCATCATTATCACATAATGCACGAGCAATACCGTGACGACAAGCACCAGCTTGACCTGAAACACCACCACCGTTACATGTGATTACGATATCAAATTTATCAGCTGTTTCAGTTACAACTAAAGGTTGTTTTAAAATATTTACTAATAATGGATTTGCGAAATATGTATCAGCATCTTTACCGTTTACTACAACAGCACCATTACCTTCTCTTAAATAAACACGAGCAACAGAAGTTTTTCTTCTACCTAAGCCCATACCTACGTTTGCTTTTTTTGTATCATTTTTAGCCATTTAACAACTCCCTTATAGTTCAACCGCAATTGGGTTTTGAGCCTTATGTGGATGGTCTGCACCTGCATAGACTTTCATGTTTCTGAATAAGTTACGTCCTAAAGGTCCTTTTGGAAGCATACCTTTTACTGCGTGTTCCATTGGGAATACTGGTCTTCTTTGGATCATATCTTGATAGCTAATAGCTTTAAACCCACCAGGGAAGTTTGAGTGACTATAGTACATTTTATCTGTGAATTTATGACCTGACATTGTTACTTGAGTTGCATTAACAATAATTACATAATCACCCATGTCTTGGTGAGGTACATATTCAGGTTTGTTTTTTCCACGTAAAATACGAGCTGCAGCTACAGCAACACTACCCATGTCTTTGCCAGCAGCATCAATTACGTACCATTTTTTTTCCATTGTTTGTGGTTTTACAAAAATAGTTTTCATGTTTTTATACCCTATTATCAGAGATTATCTCTCTTTAATTTTATTTATTGGTAAAATACCAATCATTATTGATTAAACTAAGCTAATATAAAACAACTCTTCAAAATCATTTTTAAATATAATCCCTAGGAAAGGTCGGGTATTAAGGATTACTGATTCCTACATCGACTTTAAAAACAATTTCAAAAATTATTACATACTTAAATCTAAAAATTATTCATAATTGAACAAAATCAAATTTAAAACAAAACAAACATTTCACCCTATTTGTTTCATTGCTCATGTTTATATCAAAAAACTTCATATTTACGTAGCATATAACTAGTATACGCAACTTTTAAATATTTATCACAAAGTTGCACTTTATGTCTAGTCATATACCCCATTTTTTCTATCTATTTGTTTTTAAGATATATAATTATATAAATTTTTAATTTTTTGACTCTTATAAACTATTTTTTTTATAATTCATCATATATTTTTTCTAATTTTGCAAATTTACTTATGTATTTTGCTTCTTTACCATTATCATATTTTACACTAATTATTTCTCTATCTTTTTTCTTAGTTGAGGAGATTATCCAACCTTTTCCTTTTTCTTCGTTAAATACTCTATCTCCAACATTATATAAAGAATCAGATATTTCTGTATCATTCTCTTGTTCAAATTTAAACTTTTTAGCTTTTGGACTAAATCCTTGATGAATTAAATTAGAAGTATCTTTATATCCTTTACTATAGCTACTATCATTATAATTATTATAAGAGTTCTTATAACCACTATTATTAGGATTCTGTTTTCTTCTAAATGACAAGGCACTATCGCTGAATATATCAAGATCATCGCTATATTGTCTTGGTTTATTTCCTTGAATTTTAATTAAATCTTCATCTATTTCATTAAGAAATCTAGATGGAGTTCTATTAAAATCGATTTTCCCCCAAGTTCTTCTTGAAGAAGCACTAAAGAAATGAAGTTTGCTCTTAGCTCTTGTAGCAGATACATAAAACAACCTTCTCTCTTCTTCTACATTACTATCTTCTTCAATACTTCTTTTGCTTGGAAATAAATCTTCCTCAAGTCCAACAACATATACATCATCAAATTCAAGACCTTTAGTATTGTGCATAGTAATCAAAACAACAACTTCATCTTCATTATAATCTACCCCTAATTTAGATCTATCTAGTGTTATTTCTTCTAAAAATTGTTGTAATCCTTTTAGTGAAGATTCATAAGTATCAATAGATGAAACTAATCTATCAAGGTTATCGACTTTAAAAGTATTTTTTGTTTTATCAACTTTTTTATAATATTCAACTAATCCAATATCATGTAATAATCCATCTACACCTTCAGCCAATTTTCCTTTTGAAATAATATCATAAGCTTTTTCCATATAAGAGACAAAAAGAGTTGCTTCTTTAGAACACTTAGCAGACAACATTTTTCTATTACATGCTAAATTAATTGCATCAAAAACATCCCCATTAGTTTCAAATAATAAAGATTCAATTTTATCAACACTTGATTTACCAATACCTCTTGGGGGCTTATTAATCATTCGTCTAAAGCCAACAATATCACGTGAATTAAAAAAAAGCTGTAAAAGAGCAATTGCATCTTTAACTTCTTCTCTATCATAAAATTTTAAAGCTCCTATAACTTTATAAGGAATAGCTTTTTTATTTAATAAAGTTTCAAATGGGAGAGATTGTGCATTTGTTCTATAAAGAATAGCACTGCTTTTATAGTTCCCACTTCTTTGTATTAAATTTACAACTTTCTTTGCTTCTTCATTTTCATCACTTACATAATGAACCGTTGGCTTATCACCTTGGAAATTATTTGTGAATAAGTTTTTTTTGTGTCGTGCACTATTATTTACAATAACACTTGAGGCCACATCTAAGATTGATTTTGTAGACCTATAATTTTCATTTAATGTTATAGTCTTTGTATTTTTAAAAACTTGAGGAAAAGATAATATATTTTTTACCTCTGCTCCTCTAAATTTATAAATACTTTGATCATCATCACCTACAACACAAACTTTAGTATATGGTCCAACTAAAGTATGAAGTAATTCGAATTGAGCTACGTTTGAATCTTGATATTCATCAACTAAAACAACTTGAAAGCGATTTCTTACAAATTTTAAGACTTCATCATTTGTTTTTAATAATTTAGTAGGTATAGAAATTAAATCAGCAAAATCAACATTTCCTACATTTCGCAAGGCTGTTTCATATTCTAAAAAAGCTCTCTTCAAAAAAGGATCAAGCGAAATAGCATCTAAATTATCTCTTGGAGTTAATCCCATATCCTTAGCACGACTAATTTGCTTAGATATTAATGTTAATTCACTTTTTGGAGTGTTAGGAAATATACTTTTTAATAAAGATAATGAGTCATCATCATCATAAATTGTAAAAGACGGCGCTAAATTAGCCTCTTGATGATACCTTCTCAAAAGCCAAACACCAAATGAGTGAAAAGTTCTAATATTAAAATTTCTATCTTCATATTGAGGTAGCATTTCTAATACTCTATCTTTCATTTCTTTTGCTGCTTTGTTTGTAAAAGTTACAGCTAGAATATTCCAAGGATTAATGTTAAGTCTTTCTACACAATAAGCAATCTTTGTTGTAATAACCCGTGTCTTCCCACTACCCGCTCCAGCCAATACTAAGAGAGGGTGAGAATTTTCCAAAACTGCTTCTTTTTGATCTTTATTTAGTTTTTCTATCCATTGATCTAAATTATCCATCAATATCCCCTACAATAATGGCATCTAAATCTACTCCGTTTACTTTTCTAATTCCAACTTTTACTATAGTACCAGGAACTAAATCTCTTCCCATAATTACAGTCAAACCATCTACTTCAGGAGCTTGAGAATAAATCCTACCAATAGCTAAGTCTTCTCCTTCAATTTTCTCTTCAATTAAAGCTTCATAAACATTACCAACAAATTTCTCTAAGTTTTCACTTGTTATTTTTTCTTGAATAGCTTCTAATCTTTTTTTATCTTTTGTGGCACGTTTAATTACTTGAGCATGAGTTTCTTCATCAACCATATCATAAGCTTTAGTATCTTCTTCTCTGCTATAAACAAAAGATCCCATCCAATCAAACCTACATTTTTCAGTAAAATCTAATAATTCTTCAACATCTTCTGCTGTTTCTCCAGGAAAACCTAACATCAGAGTTGTTCTAATTACAGCATTTGGCAAGCTTTCTCTAATTTTTGTGACTAACTCATAATAACTTTCTTTTGTACCAACTCGTCCCATTTTTCTAAGAATAGGTGTTGCTGCATGTTGGAAAGGAATATCAAAATAAGGAAGCACTTTTTCATTGTTTTTAATAAAATCAATTAATTCTAAAGGGAAAGCATCAGGATGAATATATAATAGTCTAATCTTATAATCTCCCTCAATTTTACATATATCAGCTAATAATGACATAAATTCTGATTTGTCAGATACATCAGTACCATAAGCAGCTAAATCTTGAGCAATAATATTAATTTCTTTAGTACCACCTTTAATTAACTTTCTTGCGTCATCTAAAATAACTTCTTTATCTCTAGATCTTAAAGGGCCTCTAATTATTGGAATTGCACAAAAAGCACATCTATGATTACAACCTTCACTAAGTTTCAAATATGCAGCACCTGGATAATTTAAAATAGTACTTCTATTATAATAATCTTCTTTTGGATCTTGTGGATATTCAGGAGCCAATACTACTTGAGATTCATTTTCTAAAACTTCATCAACAAATTGATTAATTTGTTTTAAATCTCTATTTCCAAATAGTCCATCAGCTTCTGGCAATTCTAGAATATCACTATAACGTTGAGCTAAGCATCCTCCAAAAATAATTTTTGAATCAGGAGCTTCTTCTCTTAAATTAAATAATGATTCAATTGCTTCTTCTTTTGCACTTTGAATAAAGCCACAGGTATTAATAAAGATTAAATCTGCATCCGCAGCTTCAAATACTTGGACAAATCCTTTATTCTTTAATATATCAATAATTACTTCGGCATCTACTTGGTTTTTGGAACAACCTAAACTTTCTAAATAAAATTTTTTACTCATAATCTTTTCCTAAAAATAATTGCCAATGGCACCTCCATTATAAAGTGTCATTGGCAATGTTAGTCAATAAGGTTAGTCTTTATATAATTTACTATTCTTGATTATGTTTTGCATCTTCTTGAGCTGCATCTAAACTAATTTTAGAATAATCTTTATCATCATATAACCAACAAGCTACTTTATGGTCATCTCCTATTTCAAATGTTGGTGGAATATGACATGTACACCAAGGCATTCTTTTTGGACAACGAGCTTGGAAATAACAACCTTTTTGTTGTTTATCAGGAGATGGAACATCACCTGTTAAAATAATTCTTTGTCTCTTTTTCTCAATTTCTGGATCTGGAATTGGAGCTGCAGATAATAAAGCTTGTGTATATGGATGTGCAGGATTTTCATATAACTTCTTAGCATCGGCTAATTCAACAATCTTACCTAAGTACATTACTGCTACTCTTGTAGAAATGTGTTGAATAACTGCTAAGTCATGTGCAATAAATACATAAGTTAAATTTAATTCTTCTTGTAAATCATTTAATAAGTTAAGAATCTGAGCTTGAATAGATACATCCAATGCTGAAACAGGTTCATCTGCTAAAATAATTTTTGGATTTAAAGCTAATGCTCTTGCAATTCCAATTCTTTGTCTTTGACCACCAGAGAATTCATGAGGATATCTATTTTTGAAAGCTTTATTTAAACCAACTCTTTCCATTAGCTCTTCAACTCTTTCTTCAATTTCAACATCACTAAGTTTTCTTTCTAACAAACCTCTTTTATTATAAATATCTAAAGGTTCACTAATAATTGTTCTTACAGTCATCCTAGGATTCAAAGAAGCATAAGGATCTTGGAATATCATTTGTATATTACGTCTTGCTAAAGCTAATTCTTTTTCACTTGCATTACATAAATCTGTTCCATCAAAGATTACTTCACCACTTGTTGGTCTATATAATTGAGAAATAGATCTAACAGTAGTAGATTTACCACATCCAGATTCACCTACAATACCTAAAGTTTCACCTTCTCTTACTTCAAATGAAATTCCATCAACAGCTCTAATAGCCCCAATAGTTCTATTTAATAAACCACCAGATTTAACAGGAAAATGTTGCTTTAAATCTTTTACTTCTAAAAGTACTTTATGTTCATTATTCATTATACATTCTCCTTTGCTGCATTAGCTAAAGCTTCAGCAATTTCTTCTTTACTTGCATATAACCAACAACTAGCATTATGATCTTCACCAACTTTATATGATGGAGGTAAGGCACATTTACATACTTCCATTGTCTTATTACAACGAGGATGGAATGGGCAACAAGGAGGCAAATCAATAACATTAGGTGGTTGTCCTTCAATCGAGAACAGCTTATCTTGTTTATTTTGAGTATCCATTCTTGGAACACTTTGAATTAATCCACTTGTATAAGGATGTGCTGGATTATTATATAATTCATCTGTATAAGCTTCTTCAACAATTTTTCCAGCATACATAACACAAACTTTATCACACATACCAGCAACTACCCCTAAATCGTGAGTAATTAAAATAACTGCTGTACCTAAATCTTTACTAATTTGTTGAATTAACTCAAGAATTTGAGCTTGAATTGTTACATCTAAAGCAGTTGTAGGTTCATCAGCAATTAAAACATCAGCATTGCAAGATAGAGCCATAGCAATCATAACTCTTTGTCTCATACCACCTGAAAATTGGTGAGGATAAGCATCAATTCTTTTAGCTGCTGCAGGAATACCTACTTTTTCTAGCATTTCAATAGATCTTGCTCTAGCTTCTTCTTTAGAAACGTTTTTCTCATGTAAGCGGATTGTTTCAATCATTTGAGTTGATATTCTTAAAAAAGGATTCAAACTTGTCATTGGATCTTGGAAAATCATCGAAATTTTATTTCCACGAATAGTTCTTAACTCAGATTCAGGTAAATCTAAAATATTCTTTCCTTCGAATAAAACTTCACCACCAACAATTTTTCCAGGAGGGGATGGAATCAATCTCATAACAGAAAGGTTAGTTACACTTTTACCACTACCAGACTCCCCTACGATACCAACTGTTTCACCTTTATCAACTGTAAATGATACACCATTAACAGCCTTAACAACACCAGCATCAGTTTTGAAGTGAGTCTGTAAATTTTTTACTTCCAACATTGGTTGTTTTTTATCTTTCATCTTTCATTATCTCCTAAAGCTGGTTCTTACTTTGTGGGTCGAACGCATCACGAAGACCATCACCAAAGAAGTTCATTGCAAATAAGAATAAAGTCATTGCAATTGATGGGAAAATTAATCTCCATGGATAAATTGTCATACTATCAACACCATTACTAATCATTGACCCCCAAGAAGCCATTGGTGCTTGAACACCTAAACCTAAGAATGATAAGAAAGATTCTTGCATAATAAATGCTGGAACTCTTAGTGTTGAATAAACAATAATAATTGATAATGAGTTAGGTATCATATGTTTGAAAATAATTCTCCAAGTTTTTGCTCCCATAGATCTAGCAGCTTCAACATATTCACTATTTTTCAAACTCATTATTTGACCTCTAACCATACGAGCAATTGTTAACCAAGAAACAATACCTAAGGCAATAAAGATATTAAATATTGAACGACCAAAAATTGCCATGAAAATAATAACTAAGAGCATATATGGTAATCCATACATAACATCAACTATTCTCATAATAATATAGTCAGTCTTACCACCTAGATATCCAGCTAAAGCTCCTAAAACAATACCAATAAGAACACTAAAAATTGTACCAATAATACCAATCATAATAGAGATTTGACCACCATAGATAATTCTACTTAACAAGTCTCTACCACTATAATCTGTACCTAATAGATAATGTCTTTCATGTACTTTAGTAGACTCAAATTTTAAATCTAAATCATGCATTGATAATTCAGTTTTATATGGGAAAGTTAAATTTCCCTCTTCATTTTCATTTTCTAATTGTTTTGTTAATTCTCTTAATAATTGAGCTTCAATTTTACCATATAGGTTTTCTACTAAATGAGATTCATATTCACTTTCACTCATTTTTGCAATTTCTTTTTGAATTAAAGCTGCTTTTTCATCATCAGATAAAGCTTTTTTCATATCAGCATCCATTTCAATTGTATTGAAAACAAATGCATCCATTTCTTTTTCTGTTTGATCTAATATTAATTGAATATCATTGATATTTAGAAGAGAGGCATATATTTTTGCTAAAGAATTACTATCATATTTCTTTAAATCCTCTCCATTCTTTGAAATTCTATTTATACTAACAAATAAATCTTCTTCAATAGATTTTTGTAATTTATCAAGAGTTTTTTGCTCTCTATCGCTCCAAGAAAAAGTACCTTGAGCTAATTGTTTTTCACCTTCTTCTAAACAAAGGTTCCAAACACTGTTTGTTTTGTTATCTGCAATCCACTCTTTTATTAAAGCTGACTGCTCTTCAGTTAGAATTAAAGTTCCATTTTTCCAAGCTTTAAAATAAAGATCTTTTTTCTTATTTTGCATCATTAATTCACCTGCACTAGTGTTTAATGATGGTTGTAAATTTTGATGATCAAGAATGATTTCATCATATGGATGTAATGGTAAAATAGGAGCCAATGCAGAAAGAAGTGCATAAATGATTACGATAACCATTCCAACTACGGCCATCTTATTCTTTCTTAATCTTTTCCAAGCATCTTTTGTTAAACTATTACCTACTACAACTTGATCGAATTCGTTTGTTGCAACATTTTCATTATTTTTTTTATTATTTTTCTTCATGTTTAATAAATTCCTTCTCTCTTTCTTAGTAAGCAATTCTTGGATCAAGTAAAGCATAAACAATATCAACAATAAAGTTCATAATTACTAAGATTACCGAGAATACAATTACTACACCAATGATTAAAGTATAGTCACGGTTGAATGAGCTCTGAACGAAGAATTTACCAATACCTGGAACACGGAATACTTGTTCAATAACAATTGAGCCTGTAATAATACCAGCAAAAGCAGGTCCTAAATAACTAACAATTGGAAGCATTGCACCTTTCATTGCATGTTTAAAAATTATTGTACTATTTTTCATACCCTTTGCTTTAGCTGTTCTAATATAATCACTTCTTAAAGTTTCTAACATTGAAGAACGAGTAAGTCTTGCAATTGTAGCAAAATATGAAAAAGATAATGCAATAGCAGGAAGAACAATAGTAGAATAACCTTCCCCTGTGCTATACCATCCAGAAATAGGGAACCAATGCAGTTTCATAGCAAATATCAATTGTAGCAAGGGCCCTATTACAAATAAAGGTATCGATATACCCAAAACGGCTATCCCCATACTCAGATAGTCAATCCATGAATTTTGATATACTGCGGCTAAAACACCAAACAATATACCAAACGTTAATGCAATTAAAATTGCTATAACCCCTAATACTGCTGAATTAGGTAATGATGTAAAAATGTAATAATTTACATCATTATCTGTATACTTATAAGAAGGACCTAAATCACCTCTAATAACATCAAAAAGATATCTACCATATTGTTGTAATACAGGTTCATCTAAATGATATTTTGCTTCAATATTTGCTAAAACTTCTTCTGGTAAAGCTCTTTCGCCATCAAAAGGACCTCCAGGAGCGATTCTAACAATAAAGAAACTTAAAGTAATAATAATAAGCAGAGTAGGAATCATACCTAATAAACGTTTAATAATATATTTTGTCATATTCTTCCTCTATTTTGTGAAAAAAATTCACTAAATATGTCAAAAATGAAAGTTTCCCATCTTCGACAGACTAAAGAACCTTACAGTAATTTGCAAGTTTATTCAATAATAATATATAACTATCGATTTTAACATAGCAATATTTTATTTTTATAACTTCATATCTAACTAAGAAATAAGACTTAGAAAAAAGACAATAATACACATAAACTACATATTTTTTACTAAAAATTAGTAATTTTGTTATAACTTATAGTTAACCTCTGAATTTATTTATATCTCTTATTCCAACATCAAGATCCATATCTCTATCCCTATCTTTTGTAAAAGGCAATTCTAATGCAGAGCTAAAAAGAACAGCTGCTTTTTCACAAGTTCCACCACTTTTCTTTTCATCAATAACTTCTACATCTACACTATCATCGTTATTGAATACAAGAGAAAATCTTACTTGAGCTCTATAAGCTCTACCCTTTTTCTTGTATTCTGCATTCTCATCATAACTACCTTTTACAAAATGAGTTATTGAGATTTTCTTTATTTCTTTGACATCATATTTTTTAATGGATAAAAAAGGATATATTCCAAACTCGTATCTTATTGTCTTTTCACTTTTATCAACTACCCATCTATCTACAAATAAAATACCTATTAAAGCAATAAAATCTAAAATAATTGGTGTAACTAATGTTGATACAGCTTGTTTCAATAATAGAGAATCAATGATTCCCCAAGTGAAAAATAAGAAGAAAAGCAAGCTGATTATTTTAGAAAATACACTATTTCGATAAATTAATTTTTCGTTTGTATTTTTTAAATGATATTTCATTATTGCTCCTTATTTTATGTTAAAATAATAACTTTTTTGTATATAAAATAACAAAAATGTCCTTTTTTTTATTTTTCTACTTGACGTAATCAATAATACGTCGTTTACTAGTCTATATGTATTATGATATAATATATATAAAAATATTTCAAAAGAATAGAGAATATTTAACAAATCTACAAGGAGATAATCTATGAAAAAGACTTTATCTATTACTCTTAGTTTATTACTACTACTTACAGTTTTTGTATCTTGTGGTGGTGACAAAGAAGAACCAGCTGCAACTGCAGCTCCTGCAGCAACTGCTCAAGCTGAAGCTCCTAAAGCTGAAGCTCCTAAAGCTGAAGAAAAACCTGCCGAAACTCCAGCACCTGTTGTTGAAGAAGAAGCTCCAGCACCTGTTGTTGAAGAAGCACCTGCTGTTGTAGAAGATGAAGGTGTAAAATTCGTAATTTCTAACGGTGCAGAACCTCAATCATTAGATCCTGCAAAAGTTCAAGGTGTTCCTGAACACAGAATCTTAATGGCATTATTTGAAGGTTTAACATCTATTGATCCTATGACTGCAGAAGCAATTCCTGGTCTTGCAGAATCTTGGGAATCAAACGAAGATGGTACTCAATATACATTCAAATTAAGAGATGCAGTTTGGTCAGACGGCGTTGCAATTACAGCTGAAGACGTTGTATGGTCATGGTTAAGAGAATTAGATCCTGCTACAGCTTCTCCATATGCATGGTTCCCATGTATGTTCATCGAAGGTGCTCAAGCATATAATGATGGTACAGGCGATGCTTCTGGTGTTGGAATCCGTGCTCTTGATGAAAAAACATTCCAAATGGACTTAATTGGACCTCTTCCATATGCAATTGGTGCTTTAGAACATTACTCATTCGCAGTTGTTCCTAAACATGCTATTGAAGAATTTGGTGACCAATGGACACAACCTGAAAACTTCGTAGGTAATGGTCCTTTCATATTAAAAGAAAGAATTCCACAATCAAAAATCGTATGTACACCTAACCCATTATACTGGGATGCAGATGCTGTACAAATTGATACATTAGAATTCTTATCATCTGATAATGAAAATACTAACTATAACATGTACCTAGATGGTCAAATTGACTGGTTAACAAACGTTCCTACTGATAAATTAGCTTCAGCAGCAATGAAAGACGCTTATAAAGCTTCACCTCAATTAGCTACATATTATTATGTATTCCAAACAGAAAAAACTCCTATTGATAACGTAAACTTAAGAAAAGCTATTTCTTATGCAGTAGATAGAGAAGCATTAGTTGAAGGTGTTACAAAAGCTGGTCAAATTCCTGCTTGGGGTATTGTACCTGATATGGCTGGTTATGATGCTCTTGAATTCCCATTCGATGATTATGATGATGCAGCTGAAACAGCTCGTGAATTCTTAGCAGAAGCTGGTTACCCTAATGGTATCGGTTGTCCTACATTAGAAATCCTTTATAACACAAGTGAAGGTCACAAACAAATTGCTGAATTCATTCAACAAGAATTAAAAGACAAATTAAACATCAATGTTGAACTAGTTAACAAAGAATGGGGTACATACCTAAGTGATAGAAATGCTGGTGCATTCGAAATTTCTAGAGCTGGTTGGGTAGGTGATTACCAAGATCCTAACACATTCTTAGATATGTTCTTACCTGGTTCTGCAATGAATGGTGGTAGATATAACAACGAAATTTATGAATTACTTGTTAGAGAAGCTGCTACAATTGCTGATCCTGTTGAAAGACTTGGAACATTAAGAACAGCTGAAGATATTATGATTAATGAAGACCAAGCAATTATGCCTTTATACTACTACATCACAGTTAACATGATTGACACAGATGTTTGGGGCGGTTGGTATACAAACACAATGGACTATCATCCACCAAAGGCTATCTACAAAAAATAATATTAAAGAATATTATATATTTGAATCACTCCTCAATTTGGGGAGTGATTTTTTATAGACTTATATATTGATTTAGTTTATATTTTTGCTATGGAAAAAATAATAAGCAATACACATATTTCAGGAACTATAACAATTCCTAGTTCAAAGAGCCAAACAATAAGAGCATTATTAATTGCTACTTTTGCTAAAAGTAAAAGCATAATTAACAATGCCCTATTATCAAGTGATACAATTAGCTGTATTAATGCATGTAAATCACTAGGAGCAAAAATAGATATTGAAGGAAATAAATTAACAATAGATTCATCTACTCTAGACGCTGACAAATCTCCTTTAACAATAGATTGTGAAAATAGTGGTACAACTCTTTATCTATTATTAGGATTATGTGCTTCCTTAGAGAGAGAAATAACATTTACAGGAGATGAATCTCTAAAAAGCAGACCAGTTGGCCCTTTACTTAATGCTTATAGAGAATTAGGTTGTAGTGTAAGTGATAGTGAATATCCCCCTTTTACAATAAAAGGACCAATTAATAAATCTAAAACAACTATTAATTGTCCAACATCTCAGTATTTATCATCTCTATTATTAGCTTCACTTTTAGCAAAATCCAATGTAGAGATAATAACTCCATTATTATATGAAAAACCATATGTAAAATTAACACTTGATTGGATGAATGAGCAAAATCTATCTTATGAAATCTCAAAAGATTTACAACATTCAAAAATAAAAGGTAATCAAAGTTTTTCAGCTATTAATACATCAATTAATGGAGACTACTCTAGTGCTACATTCTTTTTTGCATTAGCTGCAATTGGAAAAACATCTATTACAATCTTAGGATTAAATAAAAATGATTCACAAGGAGACAAACATACTCTAGATATTTTAGAACAAATGGGATGTACAATAAATTGGATTGAAAATGGAGTCGAAGTAATTGGGCCAAAAGAGTTAAAAGGTGGTACATTCTCCTTAAATTCAATGCCTGATGCACTTCCTGCTCTTTGTGTAGTAGCTGCTTTCTCCAAAGAAAGAGTAATTTTTAATAATGTTCCTCAAGCAAGACTAAAAGAAACTGATAGAATAGATACTATGAATAAAAACCTAAATAGATTAGGCGTCAAAACAAAAGAACTTGCAGATGGTATAGAAATATATGGAAAAGGATCAATCAATGGAGCTAGGGTTAAAGGATATGATGATCATAGAATAATCATGGCAATGGCCATTGCAGGATTATATGCTGATTCTAATCTGACTATTGATAATATCGATGCTGTTAGTGTTACTTTCCCAACTTTCTTTGACTTAGTTGAACAATTAAAAGGATAACAAATGAAAAAATTAGATTTAAGAAGTGATACTATAACTATGCCAAGCGAAGCAATGAGAAAGGCTATCTATATGGCTGATGTTGGAGATGATGTATATAAAGAAGATCCAAGTGTTAATAAACTACAAGATATGGCAGCAACTCTAACTAATAAAGAAGATGCATTGTTTGTTACATCGGGGTCAATGGGAAATCTATTATCACTAATGATTAATGGAGGAGCTACCACTGAAGTTATTTGTGCAGCTAATTCTCATATTGTACAACATGAAATTGGAGCCTGTAGTACAATAGCTTCAATTTTACCAATCACAATTTTCACAGAAACAGGTATTCTAGATTCTAATGATTATGAGCCTTTAATCAAAAATTATGGTATTTATGATATGGCAAGAACTAGCATATTAGAAGTTGAAAATACTATTGGCGGAGAACCTTATCCTATTGAAAATTTAAAAAACATAAAGCAGCTTGCAGAAAAGAGAAATTTAAAAGTACATATGGATGGTGCTAGAGTTTTCAATGCATGTATTGCTCAAAATATAGAGCTAAAGGAAATCACAAAATATTGCGATACTATTACATTTTGTCTCTCTAAAGGTCTTGGATCCCCAATGGGATCAATGCTATGTGGTTCTAAAGACTTTATTAATGAAGCTAGACGTTATAGAAAATTATTAGGCAGTGGTATGAGGCAAATTGGGTTTATGGCAGCTGCTGGTATATATGCACTAGAAAATAATATTGATAGATTAGCAATAGATCACAAAAGAGCTAAAGATATAAAAACTGTTTTAGATAATAATGAAAATATAATTACTTATGGAAATACTTCTACTAATATAGTTTTTTTTAATGAGAAAGAAAAAACTGCAAAAGAAACAATAGAAAAATTAAATACTTTAGGTATTTTAGCAAATGAAGAAGGCTCCTATGTCCGTCTTGTTACAAATTTAAATTTAGATAATAATGATATGGTAAGTCTTTTAGAAAAGCTTAAAACATTATAAAGAAGGACAATTATGAAAGACACAATCATTTGTTATTCTGAAATTGATAACAGTTATTATGTAGCTAAAAAAATAGCTAAGTCACAAGAACATGACAATATTTTTGCATTAAAAGATATAAACGATTCTTTAGAAGTGCCAGAGAGATTAGGGTTTGTTTTACCTCTTGTTGTAGGAGAAGAGGAACAAAAAATAAAAGACAAAATTCGTGAAATTTTCAAAAAGTTCAAAAACCTCGAAAATCTTAAATATGTATATATCATTACTACTTCTGAAATTAAGAATTATAGTTGGTTTCACATTAGATTTGAAGCAATTTTAACTGAATTCGGTGTAGCAACAACTTATTCAAATAACATAAAAATGAAAACTAATTATTATGAAATGAAGAATAAAAACAATGAAATTGAAAATAAAATTAATCTAATATTTAATGAAGTAAAAGAAGAAAAATATAAACTTCCAAAGATGAGAGTATTTACACGATTGTCTACAAATATTAGTTACATAATAGCAAAAAATAAAATAACTAAAACTCAAAGAAAGTAAAAGGAACTTATATATATAATGAAATATGATTTTAAAAACTTAGCAGAAAGAAATAAAACAGCATGTATTAAGTGGGATAAAAAATTCTTAGAGATGTTTTGTGGCAATGAAAATGCAATACCTTATTGGGTTGCTGATATGGAATTTAAGGCAGCTCCAGAAATAACAGACGCTGCTCAAAATGTTGTAAATTTCCAAACATATGGATATTCTGCTTATTCTGATATTAAAGAAATATTTATTAAATTTGCAAAGAAAAGACACAATTTAAACATTCAAGAATCTCAAATTTCTTTTTGCCAAGGTGTATTAAATGCCCTAGCATCGATTTTAAATGTAGTTTGTGAAAAAGGAGACGGTGTTATTGTTCCATTTCCTGCATATAAACCATTTGTAAATATTACTAAAGCAAATGGATATAAATTAATCCCTTGGAAATTAAATCAAAAAGATAATGCATTCGAATTTGATTTTGAAGTATTCGAACAACTATGCAAGGAAGCAAAAGTTTTTATTCTATGCTCACCACATAACCCAAGTTCAAAAGTTTATTCAAGAGAAATTTTAGAAAAAATATGTGACATTGCAAATAAATATGATGTATTTGTTGTTAGTGACGAAATTCATGCTGATCTAGTATTTAAAGACTACAAATTTACATCTTTTATTGAAGTGGCAAAAGAAAAAGGCACAAAAACAATGGTTGCTATGGCTCCTTCAAAAACTTTTAACATTGCCGGAGAATTTTTCTCAGTATCTCTCTTCAATGATTTGGAATTAAAAAAGAAATTTGATGCTTATAGAGAAGCTTTGCATTGTAGTTCATCTCCCTATTTTTCAACTACTTTAGCTCGTGAAGCATATGATAAAGGATATGATTGGTTAATGGAAGCTATCGAAGTTTTAGAAGAAAATGCTAGATTTGTTGAAGAATATATGAAAAATAACATAAAATATATCAAACCATTAAAAGCTGAAGCTTCTTTTATTTGTTTTTGGGATTGTAATGAATTATTACCTTATATTGAAAAAGATGCAAAAGACAATCCTGAACTATATAAATTAAGTAGAAAATCTCAAACAGGAATAGCCTCAATGTTCTTTGCAAATCGTGCAAATATATGCTTAAATGATGGAACTTGGTTTGGAGGCGATGATTATAAAGGCTATGTTAGATTCAATTATGGAACAAGTTTAGACGACATAAAAAATGCACTTAGTAAAATTAAAGAAGCAGTAGATACTCTAATAATAAAATACTCCAATAAATAAGAGGAACCAATGGATAACACTCAACTAAAAGCAATAGATATTGCGGCAAAAGCATTAGTAAATAGATTCGGAGCAATTGAATTAAAATCAATTACAAATAAAATCCATCCAGATTTAAAGGGTGTAAAAGCTCTTTCTATTCATAAAGTATTAAAAGAAACTGAAAGCTCTGAGTATGTTGTAAAAGACGATGTTCTAAAAATAATATATTTTGATATTACTTATGATAGAACAGATGAAGTATTAAAAGCAAAAGAAGAATATAAAAAATGGGATACAATCACTTGGGAAGATATCAAAGACTACCAAGATACCTATGACTTGCCTTTATGTGAGAAAGCTCAACAAATGTTTAATTATTGTTGTTCAATCAACAAAGATTTAATAGAAAATAAACAATTATTCGCTTTTAGATTTTCAAATTATGTAAATACACATAAAATAATTGCTAAATGTTCAATCACAAAGTTTATTTTAGAACCTTTTAAATTACCTACATGGGACATTGAACTAGAAGCTTTAATCATTGAAGCAATATATAATCAAAGTTCATGGTTATGTTATGGAAGGTGTAGAAATGAAAGAATAAGATATTCATGGGTAGATAAAGCTTTTAATTCAGTTGAAAACCTAAATGAAAAAGATTTTGAAAAAATCAATCAATTAGCACAAGCTGCTACAAATTTTTATGGAGTTATTTCTTTAAAAAATTTTCATAAATTAATGAAAATATATTATAAAGATATAAATATAAGTAGAGACGATTTAGATACACTTTTCACAAACTATGAAGAAGAAAGTAATATTTATTATATAAATAAAAACTTAGTAACTGATAGAATATATGATTGGAGTTTCGATTTATTTAAAGATGAATCAATTAGACAAATTGACCCAGAAGGCTTTGATGCTTATAAAAATAATAAAGATAAACAAACAGCCATTGTTCAAATTGATACAAATTTAATAACTCAATATATTTTATCATCAATTAAAAAATTACAAGAAAACAAAAAATTCTTAGTACTAAAAAAAGAAGAATTACTAAAATACTTAGATCTTGCTTATGTTAAAGAAACAGAAAATTATTTAATTCTAGAAAATATTTATAAGAGTTTTAGCGGTAAATACAGTGATAATTTAACTAGATTTAAAATTATTTTTAATCGTTATGCAAACTGCCCAGGAGATAATGCAGCTAATATGATTAGACATTTCATCCTTGCATCTAAATTTGCACAAAACGATGATGATAATATTGAAAAATATTTAATTACCATTCAAAAAGCTTTCAATGAAGCTCCTAGATGGATTAATAATGGATTCAGTGCATTAGAAGTAAAAACAATTAATAATCAATAGAAATATTCATTATCAATATATCTAAGATATGCAACACAACCTTTAACAGAGCTGTTAGGATATAATTTCTTAACAGCTTTTTTATATGTATTTATTTGATTTTCATGAATTTTAGGGACTATTTGTTTATCCGTTTTAAAATCAACAATCAAATAATTACCTTCTTCATCCTTTACTAATAAATCGATAAAACCTTCTAAAACTCTTATTTCTCCATTTTCATCTTCAATTCGATAAAAAAAGCCTACTTCACAACTATTTATATTATTTTTTACATATTTATTATAAAAATTACTAGAAACAAAAGATTTAGCATATATCAAAGCCTGATTTTCTATTTCTTTTATTTGAGCCTTTTTAAGTTTTGAAAGAGAAGAACCTTTTGATAATACACTTTCATCTGTCAATGGTAAAATAATATTTTTCATAATTAATGATTGAACATAAATATGACAAAGTGTACCAAAATCAGCAAAGACATTTTCATTGGCTTCGCTTAATTCTTTTAACAATATATCTACTTTTGTATCGGTGGATTGAATATTATAATCCATCTCAAAATTATGTTCTTTTTCAAAATACTTTGTTACACCAATATTTTTTAATTTAGTATCATATTCTTTTTTCAACACGTTATAATACTTAATATTATTTAAATACTCTCTTCTCTCTATGATAGTTTTTTTCTCAACTTTTACATAATTTTCATATGAACTAACCTCTTCAATATCATAAATTTTAATGAGGGGATTAATATGATCATCATCCATAATTGAGGCATTATATATCATAGATAATAGAGATTTTTCGCTTTTATCTAGAATTTCATTTTCAATAGTAGATCTAATTGTAGCACTCATAATTAAATGAGTTTCACTTCTTGTTAGAGCAACATATAATATTCTCTTTATTTCTGCAATTTCTTTCTCTTTTCTTATTTCATTAGCTCTCTCTACAAATAAACTTCCATACTTTTCATTTTTATATCTCTTATCAATAATTTTACAATGTTTTGGGATTGGAATATTATATTCTATCGAATAATTAAGAGCTTTGGGTCTTATCGAAGTTCCCATATTTGCGACGATTACTATCGGAAATTCTAATCCTTTAGATTTATGGATTGTCATAATCTGAACACCTAAAGCTCTTTCTTTTAAAACATTTACTTCTTCTTCTTTCGAAGAAGATCCAAGAGAATCTCGCATTTCATCAATAAAGAGTGAAAGAGAATACTGATTTGAATCATATCTTTTTGCTAATCTATATAAATAATCAAAGTTATCTAAATATACATGATAATTAGGCTCACAAATATAATAATATCTTAAACCAACTTCCCACCATAAATAATTAAATAATGAAGAAATATCACTATTTTTTGAAAGTTCTATTAACTCATTAAATGTTTTTTCAAGAGATATTAGCTTTTGTTTATCACAACCGTCTTCTAATAGAGTAGAATCAAATAAATTTTCATCATCATAATTTTCAATTATTGTAATAATTGATTTTTCACTTATCGAGCCAAAAGGACCTTTTAATACACTTACATAAGCTAATTTATCATTTGGATAAATAAGTAATTGCAAGATATTGTAAATGTCATTTGTTAAGGCTTCTAAAGGATAAGCTTTATTATCTTGAATAATAAAAGGGATATTCTTTGCTCTTAAAGCTTTCTCAAACTCAATTTGATGAGTCTTACTTCTTAATAATATTGCAATATCATTTACACTTGGTCTCTTAACACCACCATTTTTATCTGGAATTAAATAATCATCACTCGATAACATATTATTAATTATCTTTGCTATTTTAGTAGCCTCACTTTCAGAGGAAGATGCAGCTTCTAAAGAATTTCCTACAAGGGAATCACTTTCTTCAGTTTTAATATATAATTCGATTTTTGGATCTATATTTTCACTAGCAGCTCTATATCCTAAAGGTTCAAAATTAGCTTCAAAACTTTTATTTGCATCAGCAAAAACTTTTTCAAAAGCACTATTAAAATATTTTATTAATTTAGGTTCACTCCTATAATTTGTTTTTAAGTTAATTAAAGTGCCACCTGAATTTTCAATTTCATAAGATAGAGCTTTAAATACAGAAACATCAGCATCCCTAAATTTATATATACTTTGTTTTTCATCTCCTACGAAAAACAATTTATTTGAATCAATTGAATTTATACTAGGAATTCCATCTATTGACAAACTTTTTTTTTCGCTTAATAAATATGTTAAATCTTTTTGTAGTTGGTTATTATCTTGAAATTCATCAACCATTATATATTTAAACTTTTCTTTATAAATATTTCTTAATTTTTTATTAGTAGTTAATATATCAACTGCTAAATGAGAGATGTCACTGAAAGTCAAAATTCCTTGACGACGTTTTTCTTTAAATATTTTGTTTTTTAATATTTCTAAGGCATCAACAACATCTTCTAAATAATCATTTTTTTTAGCAAATAGAATAATATATAAGTTTAAGACAACATCTTTTAATGATTTACAATCTTCTACTATTTCTTCAGTAATAGGGACTTTTTTAGATTTTCTAGGAGTAGTAAATGAAAAATATTCTAATTCTCTTAAAAATTCATCACTATCTATATCTAAAGTTTCAACTCTCTCTCTAAAATCTCTAATATCTGATAAAGATTTTTTAAAACTTGGGCTAAAATCATCATTATCAACTTCACATAGCCCATTCAAAAGAGAAAAAAATGAATCAATTAAATCTGTGAGAGATTCTTTTATTATAACTTCATAATTTTGAAATAAAATTTGTTTATCAAATTCAAGAGGAAAATAAAAACTAGAACTTGCTAACTTTACTAACACATTATCTATTAAATCATCAGGGGAATAAGCTTTTGATAAAAATTCAAACCCTCTATGAATATGCTCTTCTTCTATTAATTCTCTAACACACCTTTTAGTTATTTCAGCAGATTTAACATTATCGATTATAAAATCACTTGGAATACCATATCTTATACAATCTTGTTTAACTATCTGATTACAGAAGGAATCTATTGTTGATATTGTTGCTTTATTAAATAGTGAAAGTTGCTTTTCTATTATCAAAGACTTATCTTTAATTTGCAATAATTGCTTATATATCCTTTCATACATCTCAGCAGCTGCTTTTTTCGTAAATGTTAATGTTAAAATTTCATCACAATTTGCTTTATTTTCTAATAAAATATTTAAAAATCTATATGAAAGAACAGTTGTCTTACCAGCTCCAGCTCCAGCCTTAACAACACAATTATTTAAACAAGTTATAGCAGCTCTTTGTTCTTCATTTAGGTTATGGGTGTTGTTTAATAATTTTTCTACTTTTAATTTTTCAATCATTTTGTTGAATACCTTTTTCTACAGACTTGTCTATAATCACAATTTACACAATGCTCTTTCGATGGAGTTGCTTTAAAATTTCCTTCAAAAATCATTGTTATAATTTTTTTTATCTCATTATCAAAGATTTTATCAATAACTTCTAAATCTCCTGGATATTTCTCATTAAACATATCGCAATATCTACCACTTGATACTGAATAATATGTAGCTTTTGAAACAATCATATTTTGAGATTCTAAAAGCTTTTTATATGCTGGGAATTGATAATCAGGTAGAGTTTCAATATCACTATCAAAGGCTTTTTTATGCCAAGTAGAAGAAACAGGAGTATGCCCACTTTTATAATCAACAATAGCATAATATCCATCATTTAGGTTAATAATTCTATCTATCTTTCCATTTAGGCTATAATAGTACGATTTACCTTCAATTTTTAATTCATTTGTAGAATTGAATTTTCTCTCTACATCTGTGGTTCTAAAAGTATCAAATACTTTAATCTCTATATCAAGAAAATCTTTTCCTAAATTTTTAAATCTATCTCTAATATAAATCTGTGTTGATATTGGGGGAGAGAATTCACTCTCAAAATAATTTTTTAATTCAACATTTTTAATCTCATCAAAAATTTGTAAATATTTTTTATAATTAGAGCTATAAAACTGTCCATCCTCATTCATAATTCTAATAAAAAAATTTTCAAATATTTTATGTATTCTATTTCCTATTTCTATATGAGAATAATCAACTACATTAAATTCATTTTTTTTAGTTTTATATAAATATTTTATTAAAAAAGCATATGGACATTTTTCAAATAAATTAATTGATGTAGATGAAAATTTTAATATCTGATATTCATCATAAGTTTTTATTTTGTTTACTAAATAATTATTAACATCTTCTTCAATATTATTATTAACATAACCATCATCATCAAAATCTAAAACATTAATACTAGCTTTTTTAAATGTTTCAGATTGGAAATTTGTAAATAATCCCTTATTAATATCTTTATTTTTATCCCATAAATTAATTTCATCTATATATGGAGTATTCTCAAATTCAAAATTGGCTTTTTTTATACTATTTCTTTCCATAAATAATGGTGGGGCAATTTGTGCACCTTCATAAGTATTATAACTAAATAAAAAAATTGAATTACCACTATTAAAACAATAATCTTTGATTATACTCGATGTTAAATCTTCTTCTTCTCTAATTTTTTGATCTTCAATTGAGGGAGGTAACAAGGAAAGAGGTTTATCAATTATTTCACTATTTTTGCTATTAATATCAACAACAAAATGATAAGGAATATCTAAAGAAGCAGAAAGAGGATATTCAAAAATTCTAATGCCATCTCTTTCTCCTTGTTCTACATAATTCTCTTTTTCAATTAATCTGAAAAACATTTTAAATATTTGCTTTGTTTTTACAATTTTACAAATATTCATAGCATCTTTTATCATATCTAACTTATCTATTGCAAAACTATAACTTTTTTCACCACTACTTTCTCTCCATCCTTTATCTTCTACAAATAATAAATTTTCCAATAAATGGAGATTCTTTTTTAACTCTGTTACGGTTTCACAAGTATTTATCATTATGACAAAATTCTTAAACTTCCAATAGAAATTTTTAAAATCATTATGTTTTATTAATCTCTTTAGCCAATAATCAGCTTCTACTCGATTACTACCATGATCAATATTAGCGTCAATTGCTAATCTAATAAAATCACGATTAAATTTAATATCTTTAAAAGGGAAAGATCTTTCTAAAAAGAACGTCTTCATATCAGATAGAGCAAAATTATTATCATATAAATCAGATAAATATTTTAAATATTTACCACCTGGATATTTTATTATGCTATAGCCTTTAGCCTTTGAAACAGGAATATCATATCTTTTAGCTTTATATTCAATATCTGAGATATCACTATCAAAATTACATAAAGTAATTGCTATATCCCGGGATAAAATATTTCTATCTAATAGATCTTTTATATTTCTAAATAAATTATTTTGTAACTCTTCAATATTATCAAAAGCGTATAAATTACAATTATTCTCAAAACTATTATTATACTCTAAGCTTTCTACTTCAATTAATTTTATAAAAGATGGATTATTCAATTTTTCAACAAATTTTTTACATCCTGCTTTTGTATCACTGGCAATAATACTATAAGAATTATCTAATACAGATTTAGGAGCATACTTTAATGAAGGATTTTCATAAGAAGGTTCAAACAAACTATTATTCTCTAAAAATTCACAATATTTTTCAAAAAGAATATTAACATCCTCAATTAATTCAATTTCTAAAGTTTCAAAAACTGCATTCTCTTTTAATCTTTTTAATTGTTGAAGGATAATACTTAAATATGAAGTAAACCTATTAATTGATTCTGGATAATCCTTATTTATTAAATATTTTAAATCATATTTTTCAAAAAAATCAATTAGAAATAGTTCTCTAATTTGATTATTAACTTCTTTTAAACCTTCATGAGAAGGTAAAAAATATTCTCTAAATTTATCATAAGATATTACCTTTGAACTTTCGATTACTCCATATTCAGATGCATATTCTATTGCAAAATATCTAGCAACAACCTCATTGTGAAAGACACAAATCTTATTATTATTTAATTCATTAAAAACTAATTGTCTATTCATATTTATACCTAAAGCATTTATCCTTATGATTATTATACTATATAAAAGAAGAATAATGATACTATGAATTATTATTAATCTTATATATCATAGTTGATAAGGGTATTAGAAAAATGAGAGAAGAGAAATATAATAAATTACTATGGTTAGCATCTTTTCTAATTATAACAATGTTTTGGTTATTTTTAGGCTCAACTTTGATAAACCTCTATGCAAATATAATATATAATATTGATAAAAAGTCTATCTTCTTTGATACTGTTTTGTATAATTATATAGGTATCAACTTGCCATTTCTTAGTATTCTTTTGGGATCTTACTTTTGCTTTAAATATATAAACAAAATTAGCATAAAAGAATTAATAAATAATAGCTTAAAAGTTGATTTAAAACTAATAAAAAACACCCTTATTATATGTTTAGGCTATTTATTGTTAATTTCAGTACTTGGTAAAATATTAGATATATACGAGATAAACTATGTTAATTATAATTTCTCAAAGAGATTAATATTTATTATAATTGCTTTAATATTTACCCCGCTTCAAGTTTTTGCAGAAGAAATATTATATCGATCAGTCTTAATAAATACTTTTATAGGTAACTATTCTAGTCTTAAAAACAAAAATATATTATATTCAATTGGATTATCAATAATTATTGGAATTATATTCATTTTCCCTCATTTATTTAATCCTGAAGTAAGTTCTGATTTCTTCTCTGCAACTCTCTATTATTTTATATTTGGAAGTTTTGCAACTTTATCTATTCTAGTAACAAATGGAATAGAAATAGCATTTAGTACTCATCTAGCTAATAATATATTAATTGCTATATTCATTAACTATGAAGAATCTGCATTAACTTCATTATCGTTTTTTATAAAAACAAAAGAAACTAATTTTTCAAAATATTATGATATTATTACTTTAATAATATTATTTATTATTTTATCAATATTAAATAAGAAAAAAATATATGAGTATATAAGACACTAATAAAAGGATTCATAATGACAAAACAGAAAAAAAATAAAATATCTCGACTATTTAAAAACTTAGTAAAATTAATAATTATTTTAATTATCATCTCTATTGCTTCCTTATTTATCGCTCCAAGTGAAGAAGAATGGAAAAACAGAGAAAGTTTAAAAACGTCTTATATTGAAAACTTAGAAATGCCAGCTCCTATTGAAGGAGAGCAGATTATTAATCATGTAGGATATACTCTAAGTTATAATGAAGAATATGAACAAGCGAGTTATGTAGCTTATAAATTAACTCAAAATGAACTTTATGGACCAGCTCAAAGAAAAGATAATTTCAAAGCTGATCCTGCTGTAAAAACTGGTAGTGCTACTTTAGATGATTATAAAAAAAGTGGCTATGATAGAGGTCATTTATGCCCTGCTGCTGATCAAAAAGAAAGTGATAGTGCAATGTCTGATTCCTTCTATATGAGTAATATGAGTCCACAATCTCCTCAGTTTAATAGAGGTATATGGGCAGATTTAGAAGGGACGGTTAGAACTTTTGCCGATAATAATCATGAAATATATGTAGTTACTGGACCTATTTTATCAGATGGACCTTATGAAACTATTGGAAAAAACAAAGTAGCAATTCCAAATTATTATTATAAAGTAATTCTTGATTATAAAGAACCTGAAATTAAAGCTATAGGTTTTATTCTTCCTAATAAAAAAGGAGAAAAAGATTTAGAGGAATATGCAACTAACATCAATCACATTGAATCTATTACTAATATTGATTTCTTTGTTAATCTTCCAAACGATGTTGAAGAAGTAATTGAAAATTCGTTTAATATTAATGATTGGGAATTTAAAGAATTTTATGCTTCAAATGGAAAAGGCTCTTTTAATGAAGATCAAGGAGCAACTGCTACAACAACAAATGAAGAACCTCAAGGTTTTGTAGAGATTCTCAAAGAAGAAGGCTTAAATATTTTAGTGCAAATTAGAAAAACAACAATTGATTTAATAGATGATTTTATTCCCTCCAATATTCTCATCTCTTTAGGAATTATTTAATGAAAAAATATAATACTATTATTATTGGAGCAGGTCCTGCTGGATTGTTTCTTGCTAAAAATTTAGCTGAAAATAATATAAAAACTTTAGTTATAGAAAAAATGTCTTCTCCAGGTAAAAAATTATTAATTACAGGAGGCGGTATGTGTAATCTAAGTAGAACAGATAGCACACAAGACTTCTTATCTCATTATGGAACAGCTTCTAGATTTCTTGGAAATAGTTTTGCAAATTTATCTCCAGAGGATACTGTTGAATGGTTTGAAAAAAGAAATCTACCTCTTTTTTCAAGAGAAGATAATAAAATATTTCCAAAATCAAAAAAAGCTGAAGATGTGCTTAAAACTCTCCTTGATAATAGATTTGAATTAATAACTAATTATAAAATTGAAAATATAAAACGAGAAAACGGTTATTACATTATAGACAACATATATCAATCAACAAATCTTGTAATAGCGACAGGGGGAATGTCTTTCCCTTCCACAGGAGCTACAGGAGATGGATACAATTATGCTAAATCATTTAAACATAACATTAAAGCCGCTCGTGCATCTTTAGCAAGTTTTAAAATCATCAGTGAAAATGTTTCGCAAATTGAAGGGATTTCTCTCCAAAATGTTACCATAACTCTTGATGATTTATATTCAAAAAAGAAGAAAATTAGAAAGAATACTGATGATTTAATATTTACAAGAATTGGAATTTCGGGACCTGTTGTATTAGACATTTCTAAATACGCTACAACAGAGCAAAGTATTTCTCTTAATTTTAACAAACAAATTGAAAAAGAATCTAACAATAAAATGTTATCAAATAGCATTAAACAACAAACAGGATTACCTTCTAGATTTATTAATTATTTATTAAAATCTCTCTCAATAATAGATGATAAAACTATTAATATATCTAAGAAAAAAGTCACATCTATTAATGAAAAATTAAGAAAGTGGGATTTCCAAATATCTTTAAAAGGTCAACTCAAAGGAGCAATGTCTACAGAAGGTGGTATAAAATTAAACGAAGTAGACAAGAAGACACTTGAATCAAAACTTTCAGAACATCTTTACTTCTGCGGTGAAGTTCTTGATTATAGCGGAGATTGTGGTGGTTACAACTTACAAGCCTGTTGGTCAACAGCATATAGTGTTTATTTAGGTATTAAAGAACAACTAAATTAATTTTACCCTAAATATTCTCAAAATTATCGAAAGAATTAATGAAATCAAAGTAAAAGGAATAAAAGTTAATAACATTACAACCTCATAGATTAAAGTTGTTCTATTATCTCTTTTACTTTTATCTCTTTTAAACCTAGATGAAAAAGAACCTAAAACTATTCCATAAACATTACCAATTGTTATTATTCTTATAGCGCCTAATATGCCTAAAGCTTTTTCTTCTCCATATTCTAAGACAATCTTTTTCCAAATATTTTTATCTACCTTAGCCCTCTTTTCTGCATAATATGAAGCAAACATAATTGCATCAAGTTCTTCTTTTGGAATATTATCTCTATCTTCACTATCTAATAATTGTCTAATTTCATTTTCAGATAATCCTGATTCTAAAGCCATTTTTGTATGAGCATAGGAGCATAAAGCACAACCATTAACACTAGTAACAGCTAGCATTATTCTCTCTTGAAATTTTTCACTTATCAAATTTTTTCTTTTTGCTTTACTTAAAAAAGGTATTGTTACAAAACCTTTTATTAAATGATTAAAAGATTCTCTTAAATTATATAATTTTTTACCTAGAGGTTTATTCATGTCATGTCCTTAAATTAATGATACTTAATAAAAACATAATAATGATAACTCAAAAAAATATAAGTGACAAACTTACAATTAGAAGTATTTATGAATAGTTTGTGTAGTTTTAATTAAAATTGTAAAAAACTCAACAATAAAGCTTTATTTAGAATAATTGATATTTTTACACCTGTAAGATTATTTTGAACAAAAAATAATCTAAAAAAGAGGAATATAATAACAGCCCTCCAAAAAAGAGAGCTGTATATAATTTATTTTTTCTTTCCATATAATGGTTTTTTTCTCATAATAAAATATGAAATTATTAATAAAGGAAGTATGAAGACCAAAGAAGAAACTAACACATACTGATAAGAAAAGCCATTTTCTAATCCAAAAAATCTAGTTAATTTATTAAAAAAATTCATAATTCTATTGGGATTATTCATACCAAGTAAAACAAATCTTGGAATAATAAAGGTTATACCAATAGGAATAAAGAGAAAGACAATCCATCTATATAATTTTTCTAATCTAACCCAAAGCGAATATACAAATATACCCACTGCAGAGAAAGCAAAAGCAATGTAGCTATAATATGTAAAATTATACAAAAAGAAAGATAGCTTATTTGCATATTGAATTGAATATTCTCTAGCAGGTCCCATCCAGGATACTGTAAATTCACGTATTCTCATATAATCACTATATTCATATCTAAAGAATAATGTTTTTAATATACTAAATAAAAATGCAAAAATAACTGCTAAACTTAAAAATACTAAAATATTGGAGAAAAATGCTGTTTCTCTGCTTTTTCCGAATTGATTACAAATTAAATCACTATTTCTAGAAAATATTATACTAACTATAAATGAAATTAAACCTACTATAAAATAATTAGGAATTAAATCTTTAACATCAGATAAAGCAAAACTTTCTCCGATTATAAGAGCGAAAAAAACCATTAAAATTGTAACTCCAGCAAAAACTAAATATACAATGCCTGTTGTTTTTAAATAATCTTTTAAAAAATAAGAATAAGTTTTTTTTATATCCATCTCAATTATCCTTTTGTTATCTCAATAAACATTCTTTGAAGATCTACTGTATTAACTTCTACACCCTCTATTGGATTAACATCTGCTTTTACATAAGCAGAATAAATTTTACCTACTTTATTAGTTCCTAAGACGTTCATACCACTTACAATTTGATCAACTAATTCTTTTGGCCCTACAACTTCTCTAACACTTGCACTTAAATCTTCTACAAGACCATTTGCAACAACTTTACCTTTATTAATAATTATTGCTTCACTAGCTAAATTTGATATTTCATCTATTAAGTGTGTACTAACAATATAGCAAACATCATTTTTTTCACTAAAAGAAGACATTAATAACTTATAAAATAAATCTCTATGGGAAGCATCTAAACCTAATACTGGTTCATCAAATAAAACAAATTTAGAACTAGTACAGAAAGCCAAAATTACTTTAAAAATTGAACTATAACCTGTAGATAATTTTGCAATATCTGTTTTTAAATTTAATTCAAAATCTTTTGCAAGTTCTAGTGCATAATCATAGTCAAACGCTTCATCAAAATGTTTTGCGATTTTAAAAACCTCATTAACAGATACACTTCCAAAGAAATCATCATCACTCATCAAATGGATATTTTTCATAAGATTATCATTTGAATATATGTTCGCTCCATCGATTTCAATTGTTCCCTCACTTGGGAATAATCTATTTGAAATTATATTCATAAGAGTACTCTTGCCAGCACCATTTCGACCTAATAGAGCATATATTTTACCTGTTTCAAATTCCATTGATACATTATCTAAAGCATTAACAGTTTTAAATCTTTTAGAAATATTATTTATCTGTAGTTTCATTTTCTATTTCCTTTCCTATTAGTTCAACAATTTCTTGTTTATCAAAACCTAAATTTTTAGCTTCTTTTATTAAAGGTGTAATAAAATCATCTTTAAAAGATATCATTCTTTTTTCTTTTATCATCTCTCTTGCTCCTTCAGCCACAAACATGCCAACACCTCTTTTCTTGAAAATTATATTTTCTTGAACAAGAATATTCATTCCTTTTAATACTGTTGCAGGATTTAGCTTATATCCAACAGAAATTTCAGTAGTAGAAGGAATTTGCTCACCTTCATTATAAATTCCTGTAAAAATATTCTCCTCCAAACTTCTTGCTATTTGAATATAAATAGGAAGATCCTTCTGCTTAAATTCCATAGGCTCTCCTTCATTAACGTTTATTAGTTAATTACTACAGTAACTAACTGTATAACTAAAAGAATTATTTGTCAACATATATTTATTATTGACATAATTCATTTACGATAATATATTATCATATATCGATATAAGCATAAGGACTATCATTCAATGGAATTAACTACAATAATTAAACTTTTCTCTGATCAAACAAGATTAAGAATTATAAACTTATTAAAAAATAACCAGCTTTGTGTTGGAGAAATACAAACTCTATTAGATATCAAACAATCAAATGTTTCTAGACATTTAGAAAAACTTAAAACTACTGGTATAATTATTCAAACAAAAAAAGCTCAATGGGTGTATTATTCACTTAATAAAGAAGCTTTAGAAAAATATTCATTTATCAAAAATCTATTATATAATGATGTTAATAACTATTCTCTTTACAAAGATGATTTAGAAAATTTAATAAATTACAAAAAAAGTAGTTTCTGTTGTCAAGATTTAAAACAAATCGACTATGATTTAAATAAATTAAAAGAAATAGAAGATTAATAAACTTCTATTATGAACAACTATGATGATAAATTTATATCATATGATTTAGTTTTTGGATCCTTTTATAATTTATAAAAAAGAATAAATCTTATATTTTTAATTTTAAAAAAAAGAGGAATCAGAAAATATATAAATCTCTTTTGAAATAAAAATTTTGGTTAAAACAATGCCTAAAAGACAAAATGAATTATAAAAATATAAATCTCTTGTATTATTTTTTCAACTACAAAAGCAACTATGATATTTTATTATTAACATGCAAATGTTTTTTAAACTCAAAAATCTTGTCAATTGGTGATATTACATGCCAAATTAAACACGGTTTTATAAAATTATTTTAGAGGTATTTATTAAAAAATGAACATTCAAATTTTAATGTATATAATCATTTTAATCATCTCTCTAACTATGGCTATGGTCGGAAAAGGGGGAGGCAATTTTTATGTATTAACAATGGTTTTATTTGGAATATCAATGCATAACGCTGCAACAACATCACAATTGATTATGATGGCAACAGCTCTAACTTCAATGATTGTATTTCATAAAAACAAAAGAGTTGATTGGAAATTAGCATTGGTAATTGATCCTCCAACAGATATTATGGCTTTTGTTGGAGGCTATTTTGCTTCAAGTTTTCAAGCACAAACACTTAAAATAATGTTTGCTTCAATATTAATTATTATTTCTATTTTTATGTTTATCCCGATAACAGATAAACCAACTACTTTTAAAAAAAAGTTTGGCTATTGGAATCGAGAGTTTAATGGATATAAATATAGCGTTAATTTATGGATAATGCTCCCTTTAACAGGGGCTGTAGGGTTCTTTGCAGGAGCTCTTGGTATTTCAGGGGGAGCTTTTAAAATACCATTAATGGTAATGCTTTGTGGTATTCCAATGGAAATTGCGGTTGGAACTTCTTCTGCAATGGTAGCAGTTACAGCATTAATGGGATTTATTGGTCACAATATTAATGGTGAATTTAATCCAACACTTGCAATACCTTTAGCAATTATTGCAGTTGCAGGAGGTCTTATAGGTAGTAAATTTGCTCTAAAGAGCAAACCTAAAAACCTAAAACAAATATTTGCTTTTACAAATTTAGCAGCTGGTATAATGATGTTAATTAATATTATTTCAGCTTAAGGATAATATATAGTTGGTTTAAATATATAGGAATAATCATGTATCTTATGATTACTATCTTCTAGCATTCTAAGGATATTTTTTCCAACTTTTTTTCCAACTTCATATGAGGGGCTTATGGAGCAAAGAATTTTTTCTTCTTCCCAAGAATCCCCAGAATAATCAAAACAAGCAAGTTTTCTTGGATATTTAGTTCTTTTTTGAATATGTTTTAATATCATAAAATTACAACAAACTATGGCTGTACTTTTATTTCTTTTTAAAAATTGAGATATTATTCTATCAAATTCTTTTTCTTCCGATATATTATCACTTATTAACCATTTTATATTTTCATCTTTAATTTCTATCTTGTAATTATTTAATGCTTCTATAAAACCTCGATATTTTTCCGTTCCTTGATAATTATCACAATAAAAAATACCCGCTATATCTTTATGTCCTTCTTCTACAATTTGTTTAACAAGCATATGAGCACATTTTTTATCATCAATTATTATTTTTGGGAAATTAGTTTCTGGATAATAGTTATTATAAAAAATACATTTAATATCTTTTTGATCTATTTTTTGATATATATCTAAATTTGGATTCATCAAACTTGCTTTAACTCCATCAATTACTAAAGCATCAAATCCTTTTACACATGCTTGAAGACAGGCTCTTTCATTTGAAAATTTATTATCAGTATAGAATATTCTTAGCTCAATATTTTTATTAACTATTTCTTCTTGAATACCTTTAATAAATAATTTATTTGCAAGTTTATCTTGTCCTTGAATAATAGTTGCTATTCTATATCTACAATTATTTCCAATTATATCATCTTGAAAAGTGATAGGTTTAAAATACGTTCCTGAACCTTTGATTGAATATAATATATTCTCATCTTTTAACATTTTAATAGCTGTTCGAACTGTTTCTCTACTTGCATTAAATTTTGTGCATAAATAAGGTTCAGAAGGTATTTTATTAATAGAATTATATTTATTTTGTTCAATATAGATTTTAATATAATCACAAATTAAATCTTTCTTAAATTTTTTAGCCATAATTCTCTCTATTCAATAGATATAGTAATATCCTCTACTTCTTTAATCCAAGAAGATAATCTATCTCGTAATTCTAATTTGATAGAAAAATACTTGTCATCTTCAATCAAATTGTTTAATTGATAAGGATCTTTTTCCATATCATATAAATAATCATCTTTATAAATTTTTGCTGAAGCTTGAGCCCCTCCATTTACGTTTGGAGCATATATACTATACATGTATTGTTCTGTTCTAATACATCGACCAACTCTACTCTCTGAAATTTGAGCATATACTTCATTAGGTCTATTATCATTTACACCATTAACAACGTCAAGAAGATTTTCTCCTATCATTTCTCCATTATCATCAATATTTGCAATTGATAAAATAGTCTTTGCTAAGGACTCAGTACTCACTAAATGATTAACTACTTTACTTTGATTATATTCTCCACCACTAATAATTAAAGGAACTTTTAATGCAGCATCATGAGCTGTTCTTTTATAATCATCATATCCATTTAAATGATTATCTTTATTTCTTGTATTAAAATGAGAACCATGGTCGCTAACATAAATTATAACAGTATTTTCATAAATATTTTGTTGTTTTAGGCTATCAATTATTCTACCTAAATTTTCATCTAATGAATTGCACTGTCCTAGATAATCAGGATATTCTTCTCTAGCATCTCCACCGCCAAGTGCTTCTAAATCTTTTGGAAGCACATAATCTTTATATTTTTCTTTACTTCCAATTGGACCTTGATAATGATGTGCATTATTTTGATGATGTGGTTCTATATGAGATAAAAATAGCATAAAAGGTTTATCATTATTTCTATTATTAATAAAATCTATAGCATAATCCGTGATGCAATCACATCTATATCCTTCAAATTCACATTTATTATTATTTTCATCAAATACAAACCCACCATAGCCATCAGATGTAAATTCTAATAAATCACTTGCTCTCCAATAGCCGCTATAACCTCCTCTAAGTTCTTTAGGTATAGCAATAGTTTGATAATCTTGAGATGGTTTTTCTTCTAAATCACCAGTTGAAGCTAAATGCCATTTTCCTACATATGCAGTATCATAACCATTTTCTTCAAGATAGTGAGCTATTGTTTTTGAGGTAGAAGGAAGTGCTATTGAATTTCTAAAACACCCTGTATCTGTAGCATGTTTTCCAGTTTGAAAAATAGCTCTGCAAGGGCCACAAACAGGTTGTGGAGAAAAAGCATTTTCAAATTTAACACCCTTTGCAGCTAATTTATCTAGATTTGGTGTTATATCTAAAGGTTGTCCATAACATCCTATTGTGTCTGCTCTTTGTTGATCAGAAAAATATACAACTATATTTGTTTTATTCATTATTAACTTCCTTTTTATTTTGTTGAAATTGACTTTTTAAAATTAAAAATACAGTAATAATTATCATTAATAAAAAGCCAATGCTTATTGGACTTGATACAAATATTGACCAGCTTCCGTCACTTAACACCAAAGATCTTCTAAAGTTTTCTTCTGTAAGAGTTCCTAATACCAGTCCTAACAATATTGGAATTGTCGAAAATCCAAATTTTGTAACAATATAAGCAATTACTGCAAATACAAGCGTTACAGATATATCAAAAAGAGAGGAATTCACACTAAAGGCTCCAGCAAAACAGAACATAACAATAATTGGTGTTAAAACTTCAACAGGAACTGAAATTATTCTTGCAAACCATTTTGTTAAGAATTTTCCTTGTAAATACATAAATATATTAACAAAGATTAAACCAATCATAATGGCATACATAATCGATCCATTCTCAACAAAAAGATTAGGTCCTGGAGTCAATCCATTAATCATTAATGCACCAAGCATAATTGCAACAGAGCCATCTCCTGGAATACCCATTGTTAATAAAGGAATTAATGTTGCTCCAGTTACTGCATTATTTGCAGTTTCACAAGCACTAATACCTTCAATAGAACCATTTCCAAATTCTTCAGGATGCTTACTAATCTTCCTTGATCTATCATAACTAAAGAAACTTGCCATTGAGGCTCCAGTTCCAGGAATAATACCTATAATAACTCCAATTAAAGCTGATAGTATCATTGGTTTTCGAATTTGTTTTTTTTCTTCTTTTGATAGCTTATCACTGTGATTATCCAATGATTTTTTATCTATCTTACCTTTTTTAGGCTGTTTTTCACTTTTTGCTAATACTTCAGATAACGCAAATAAACCAATTAATGATATTACTAAAGCAATTCCAGAATAAAGATTAATATTATTAAAAATAAATCGTGTTCCACCAGACATTGCATCTATTCCAATTGTTGATAAGAAAAGCCCAAAAGCTCCTGTAATTATACCTTTTAATAAACTATTACCTGAGACTCCTGCGATTATAGTTAATCCAAAAGCACATATTAAAAAATACTCAGGAGTGCCCATCATTTGTGCAAATTTAGCTACTTGAGGAGCAAAAAACAATAATACGACAGCTGAAAAAATACCACCAAAAGTTGAAGCTCTTAGTGCAACTGATAAAGCTTTCATACTATGTCCTTTTTTTGTTAATGGATATCCATCTAACATAGTAGCAGCTGCATGGGGAGTTCCTGGTGTTTTAATTAATATTGCTGAAATTGAGCCACCATAAGATCCTGAACAATATATTCCAAGTAAGAACATAAAAGATTCAACAGCACCTAAAGAATAAGTAAAAGGTAAAAAAAGAACTATACATAAAATGACAGTCAATCCGGGAATTGCTCCAAAAATAACTCCCAATAATAATCCTAAATTCATATAGAGAAAATTAGGGACATTAAATAAAAGCTCAAAACCTTGTAAAAATAAATCCATTTTCTATTCTCCTATGGTAGACGTACATGTAGAACATTCTGAAATAAATAACCAATTAGAATTGCTGCAAAAATAATAATTAAATAACTTGAAATCTTCTTAGCTCTAAAATAAAACAACATTAATATTCCAAAAATAATTGAACTTAATATAAAACTTATATAATGTAACATTACTAAAAAGAGAATTAATAAAAAAAGTAAAATTAAAAATTTGACTTCAACTAATAAATTAATTTCTTTATATTCTCTTTCAGTTTTTCTAATTATGGCGACAATTTCTTTAAGCAATAGAATAATTGAAAAAATTAACATAATCCTAAGCATCAAAACAGGAAAGGTTTGTGCTGTTATTTGTGCAGTTGTATTTATCTTTATTTGACTAGGAACTAAATATAATAAAATAGCTGAAACTATTATAAAAAGAATTGATCCAACAGTATTAATAGGTATTTGAACTGAATGAGCTTCTAACCTTTTAGCTTTATTATCAATAAAATTATCAATTTTTTCGATAAATCTATTCATATTATCCCCTTCATATTTATAGGTGACTCATAATTTGAATCACCTATAAAATATTATTTTAATAAAATCTATTATTTATTATCGTTTACGATTTGAATTACGTTTTCGATATGTGCATCCATTTCTTCTGGAGTCCAAGTACTAGGAGCCACCATTAGTTTTTCAAATAATGCTGTCATTTCTGGTTTTTGCATAATTTCTAAATAAGCATCTCTAATTTTTTGAACAACATCTTCAGATGTACCCTTTCTAATTAATAAGAAACAAGTATTAGGATAATAAGCATCAATACCATATGCACCAACTGGTTTAACATCTTTAAATAATTCACTAGTTACATAATCTTTACTGAACATTGTTACAGGAGTGATTAATCCACCTTCTACAGCACCTTTTGCTTGAGATTGGTGAGAAATAGCAAAATCAGTTTCACCTTTTGCTACAGCATCAAGAGCTAAGTTTGCTCCATTGTAACTAACAAGTGTTAATTTTACATCTAATTCTTTAAATAAAGCTTTAGCTAAGAAAGCTTCAGAACCAGCTATACCATTTACAGCAACTTTACATATATTATTTTTACCATATTCTTTTAGTTCATCTAAATTATTAATATTTAAATCAGCATCAGCTGTCATAACAAATGTAGCACTATACATATTCATTACAGGCATAAAATCATCATACTTAAACATTATTGCTTCTTTACCTTCAATGTTTGGAGCAATTGAAAATCCACCTTCACCACCGAAAATTAAATTATGTGTATTACCATCATTTTTTAAGTAGTTAGTTAAAGCAACATTACCACCTGTCCCTAATTCATTAGTTGCTAAAACAGGTTGGCCTAAAATCTCTTCACCAAACACTGCAGCTTGTCTATTTACTAAATCAGCAACACCACCTACAGCCCATGGACAGATAACAGTAATAGGTTCACTTGGCCAATCATTGGCTTCATCTTTTACTTCTTCACTACCATTTGCAAAAATCATTGATAGACTTGTTAAACACAATAACAACATTAATAAAATCTTTTTCATAATTATTTCTCCTTTCTGTTTATATGAGAATCCTAAAAGAGAAATTAGCATCTAGCAATACAGAAAAAAATATTTTTTAAAGGAAATTGTCTAGTTTTTAAGGTTTTATTTTAAGTTGTCTAATTTTATAACTTGAAATTATAACATAACAAGTTCATTATATATAATTGTTATAAAGCAATAAAAAAAGACTAATTATATGATTTTTTTACATATAATCAGTCTCAAATGTTTATTTAATCTATCAGATTAAAATTATAAATTGTATCCTTTAGGATTTTTACTTTGCCAATTCCAAGAGTCTCTGCACATAGTTGTCAAATCATATTTTGCTTCCCAGTTTAACAATTCTTTAGCCTTTGTAGCATCAGCATAACAGGTTGCAATGTCCCCAGGTCGTCTTGGGGCAATTACATATGGAATCTTTATATTATTTGCAGTTTCAAAAGCTTTTATCATATCTAATACACTATAACCAATTCCTGTACCTAAATTTATAACTTCTGTACCTTTATGTTCATATTCACAAGCAGCAACGTGGCCACTAGCTAAATCAACAACATGAATATAATCTCTAACACCTGTTCCATCTGGAGTTGGATAGTCATCTCCAAATACTGAAAGTTTTTCTAATTTACCAACAGCAACTTGACAAATATAAGGCATTAAGTTATTTGGAATTCCAACAGGATCTTCACCAATCATTCCTGATTCATGAGCACCTACTGGATTAAAGTATCTAAGAAGAACAACATCCATTTCTTTATTTGCTACTGCAAAGTCAGTTAAAATTTGTTCAATCATATATTTTGTCCAACCATAAGGATTTGTACAACCTGTTGGCATACCTTCTTTTAAGGGAACTGTTTCTGCAAGACCATAAACAGTTGCTGAAGAACTAAATACAATTTTATTAACATTATATTCTTTCATCAATTCACAAATTGTTAATGCAGAATCAATATTATTTCTATAATATGCTAAAGGTTTTGATACAGATTCCCCCACAGCTTTATAACCAGCAAAATGGATTACAGCATCAATTTTATTTTCTTCGAAAATAACTCTTGTAGCTTCTTTATCACAAACATCCACTTCATAAAATGGGATTTCTTTACCAACAATTTTTTCTACTCTTTTAATAGCTTCTTTTTGACTATTATAAAGATTATCAACAATAATTGGTTCATGATTTGCTTTTACCAACTCAATACAAGTATGAGAAGCAATATAACCAGCTCCACCTGTTAATAAAATTTTCATATAAGTTTCCTCTTTAATTTGATATCTAAATCTATTGTCTAGTAAAAAAAGTTTTTTGTTAAGGGGAAAATATCTATTTTATTTGCATAATATTCTACTATTTTAAAATCTATAATACATTAGTCTTATTTTTTCTTGAAAAAACTATATATATAAAGTATTTTTGTCTTTATGAATTATTATTGTATAGCTTGCAAAGTATCAAAAGAAGATAAAGTAAAAAATGAGATAATTTTCTTATTTAATAAAATTAAAGATGAAATAGGGAAATTTGAAGTAATCTTTCCCACAAAACAATTCAAGGTAAAAAAAGGTAAGGTGAAAGAAGATATAATTAAGCCTTTAACTCCTGGATATATATTTATTAAAACAGAATTTGCTATAAATAAATTTGCAAGAGATATAAAACTAATAAATGATAGTTATGGCTTAGTACAAAGCATGAAACTTGATTCAAATGAAAACAATATTGTTTATGAACTGCAAAGAGATGATTTAAAATATGCGAAATGGATTTTTACTAATAATGGAAATATTAGACCTTCCAAAATAACTTTAGAAATTGGTGAAATAGTAAATGTAATATCTGGACCTCTTGCTTCCTTTAACGGTCAAATAATTAAAGTTGATAAAAGAAATAATAAAGTGTGCTTATATTCTGAAAATTCTGGAACTTTAAATAGAGTATGGGTCCCTGTAGAAATTGTAAATAAAGAAGATATTAAATCAGATGAAGTTATATTAAAAGAATTTGCGAAAGTATACTAAAAAACTGTTGGCTAAAATAATAATATTAACCAACAGTTAAAGTATTTTAGTTTTCTTTTACGTATGCAGTTCCAAGTTTAGCAGGAACATTAAAGGATTTCCTACTTATTGTTAATACAATTGTTAAAATATAAGGTAATGCAATAAATAATTCATTAGGCAATGATATTGAAGAACTTGATTGCATTAGAATGGCAAAGGCTTCTGCTAATCCAAAAATAATTGTACCAATAAAAGCTCCTATTGGATTCCAGTTTCCTAAGAAACAAATTGCAAAGGCAATCCAACCTCTACCTCCAATTATATTAGTTGTAAACATTCCTAAATAACCAATCGAATAAAAAGCTCCAGCAACACCACACATTAAACCTGAAACCATAACTGTAATAAATCTCACTTTTGAAACGTTTATACCAGATACATCTACAGCCTCAGGATTTTCTCCTGTCGACCTAATCACTAAACCAAGAGATGTTTTATAAAGTATAAAAAAACCTAAAGGAACTAAAATATACATAACGTAAGTTAATATATTCTGATTAAAGAAAATTGCTCCAATTATCGGAATATGAGACAATAAAGGAATTGCTATTTTTTGTAAAGGTTCAACAGTTAATGGAGATAGAGGAACTCCAAAAACAACCCTATGCAAGAAAGCACATAAGCCAGCAATTAAAATATTTATTGCAGTACCTGTAACAATTTGATGTTGCTTAAGTGTAACTGTAAGAAAAGCATATAATATAGCGACTAATAAACCTGCAATAGCAGCGAATAATAAACCCATTCCTAAACTTCCTGAAATATATGCTGCTGTAAATCCAGCCCATGCTCCCATTAAAAAGATACCTTCAATAGCAGTAACCATCATACCAGTACGTTCTGAAAAAACTTCTGAAAGAGCACCAAATAATAAAGGGGTACTCATCATTATAGCTCTTGATAATAAATTAACTAACATTAATTATCCCCCTCTAATAATAGTTTCTTTTCTCTATTAACTTCTAATTTATTTCTGACAAAATATGAAATGATTACAAAGACCATTACAAAACCTTCCATCAAGTCAATAATACTTGAAGGAACTCCTGAAATTTGACCCATTATAGTACCTCCAACATGTAAAGCTCCAAAAAGAATAGAAGCAAAAATGATACCAATAGGATTTGCATTTGCTAAAATAGCTATACCTATACCAATAGCTCCTATAGAAGGATTAAAGCCTTGTAATAACATATGTTGAACACCATTTACTTCTGTAACACCTGCAAGACCTGCTAAACCACCACTAACAAAAAAAGCAAATACAAATATTAATTCAGGGTTAACACCACTCATTCTAGCAGCTTCTTGATTTTGACCAACAGCTCTAATTCTAAAGCCTAAAGTTGTTCTGTATAATAAAAGCCATACCAATATAGCTACAACAACAGCTAATATAAATCCGAAATGTAATCTAGTTCCTGGAACAATTTTAAACAACCATGTACTTCTTGCTAATGAATCAGTTTGAGGGTATTCTCCCTTGGATTCTATTAAAACAGTTCTAAGTAAATAATTCATTAAATTTAAAGCTACATAAGTGCTCATCATACTAATAAGAAATTCATTTGCTTTAAATCGAGCTTTAAAATATCCAATTAATCCACCCCAAATTCCACTTAAAATAAAGGAAAATATAACAGATAATACAATAGCAATAGGATGAGGTATTAACAAAGAAATAGATACCGCAGTTAAAGATCCAATATAAAATTGACCTTGAGCTCCAATGTTAAATAAATTAGCCTTAAATGTGAATGCAAAAGCTAGAGATGTAAAAATCAAAGGAGTAGCTTTAACAAAAATCTCTCCTATAGTATATCCATCTCTAAACATTGAAGAGAATAATAAAGCAAAAACTGAAATAGGGTTTTTACCTAAAAATAAAATCATAATCCCACTTAAAATTAACCCTAAAATAACAGCTAAGAAGCTAGTGATTAAAATATCACGAGTCTTTTTATCCATTAATATCCTCCTTCTCTTCTTTATAACCAGCCATTAATAAACCAATTTTTTCACTATCTAATTCTGAAGCTTTATAAATACCTTGAATTTCTCCTTTAAAGAATATTGCTACTCTATCACATAAAGTAAAAATTTCTGAAAGTTCAGTAGACACAAGCATAACTGCTTTATTATTTTCTTTCTCTCTTATTATAGAATTATGAACATTGTTAATTGCTCCTAAATCAAGACCTCTTGTTGGTTGGTCAAAAATAATAAAATCACCACAATTTTCAACTTCTCTACCTACGATTACTTTTTGTTGATTTCCTCCAGATAATTCCTTAGCTAAAGAAGCAGGACCAGGAGCTTTTACTTTAAAGTCATTAATAATTTTATTAGTTTTATCGTTTAATTTTTTTCTATCAATTAATCCATTTTTTGTCCATTCTTTTGAATAACTTGTTTTTAATAGAATATTTTCAGATAAACTCATAGACATAACCATACCATATCTATGTCTATCGGATGGAACATAACCCATACCTAAAGCAATTCTTTCCTTAATGGATAATTTTGTAATATCTAAATCATTAAATTTAATAGACCCTTTATCCGCTTTCAATGCACCACAAATAGTCATACATAATTCTTGTTGACCATTTCCTGAAACACCTGCAATACCAAAAATTTCACCTTTATGAATATCAAATGAAATATTATTTATTAATGGAATACCATCTCTACTTTTCACTGTTAAATTATTAACTGATAAATAAACATCTTCACTGTAAGTTGATAAGTTATTTCTCTCAATTTGTTCAAAGGAATCTTCTATCATCATTTTTGATAATTTATTTTCATCAGTATCTTCTTTTTTTACATTTCCATAAATTCTACCAGATCTCATAACAATAATTCTATTTGCTACAGACATAACTTCTTTCAATTTATGAGTAATAAAAATTACAGCATTACCTTGCTTTGAAAAATCTTTAACAAAGTTCATTAGATTATCTATTTCTTGAGGTGTCAAAACTGCTGTTGGTTCATCCATAATTAATAAATTCGCTTCAAGATATAAGGCTTTTAAAATTTCAACTTTTTGTTGTTCTCCAACAGTTAAATCTTTAATTTTCTTCTTTGCATCAACTTTTAATTCATACTTATTTGCAAGTTCCTGTATTTTTTGTTCTTCATAAGTCCAATTAATTTTACCTTTAGTATTTCCTAAGATAATATTTTCAGTAACAGTATGAGCAGGCACTAAAGAAAAATGTTGCTGTATCATTGAAATTCTATGTTTCATTGCATCTTTAGGAGATTTAATAAAAATTTGTTGCCCATTTTTATAAATTTCGCCTTCATCTGCATTGTACAAACCATAAAGAATTTTCATACAGGTACTTTTACCAGCACCATTCTCACCTAAAAGAGCTAAAACTTCACCTCTGTTTACAGAAAAAGAGACATCTTTATTTGCAATAACTTTAGCAAAATATTTAGAAATACCTCTAAGTTCAAAAAAAGGTTTATCCATTATTCAATCCTATTTTTTATTTATCATTTTTATTTTTAGAAATATTTTGTTTATAGTTAAGATCTAACTATAAACAAAAATCTCTTTTAATTATCTATATTACACAAAATCCCAAAAGGGATAATGTGTAATTAATTCATTTTTATTTGAACATTGATTCAAAATCAATTTCACCTGCTACAGCTTTTGCCATTCCAGCTTCAACGTTTGCAATTGTTTCTGATGAAATTAAATCAGTATAGATAGGTTTAAAGATACCTTCTTTAATACCTGCTTCATGAACTTTACCACCATCTAAAGTGCCTTCATAATATTTTTGAACAGCCCAAGTATAGAAAGTTTGGAAATCAAATAATACAGAAGCAACAACAGTACCAGGAGCTGTATCATTTTGGTTACTTGAGAAACCAACAAATTTTGCACCTTTTTCTTTTGCTGCTTGAATAGCACCTAAACCAACTTGGTTAGCATATACAAATAATGTATCAGCACCGTTATCAATCATTGTTTCAGCCATTTGTTTACCTAAAGCAATATCAGACCAACTATTTGCATAAGAACGAGTTGCTTTAGCTCCACTAATACCTCTATCTTTAGCAATATCAACTGATACAGCTTCATAAACATCTAATAGTTTTTCCATTGCTTCATTAGGGAATCCACCAATTGTTGCAAATTTACCGTTTTCAGTTACTTCACCAGCAATTAAAGAAGCTACAAAGCTTGCTTCATATTCTTTTGGGAATATAGGAGAAACATTTGCATAATCTGCTCTAAAACCATTAACAACACAGAATGTTGAATCTGGATATTCACCAGCAATTTTATTTGCTGCATCATCAAATTGAGTACCAGCAGCCATTATTAAATCATAACCTCTTTCAGCATAATTTCTGAAAGTTGATTCATAATCTGAAGCTTGTACATTTTCTAAATATTCCATCTTAGTACCTAATTGTTCATTACAAGCTACTAAACCAGCGTAGTTAGTTGCATTCCAAGATTGGTCATTAATTGGACCAGGTAAAATTAAAACAATTTTTAAATCGCCAATACTTTTTTCTCCAGAACTTACTGCTTCTTCATTACTTCCTTGAGCGAAAACAGATGTCAAAGACAAACTTGCAATCAATAATAATGTTAATAATTTTTTCATTATTCTCTCCTCTTTATTAACGTTCTTTTCTTACATTATTTTAGATTATATACCTATAACTCGAATCTAAATAATATAAACCTACATACTCATTCTTTATGCAAAAAACATGCCAACTTTTAAAAAACTTCTCTATTTTCATATAATATAATAAATTATTTAAAAATTTCATTTGTAAAAAATTAAAACATGATTTACAATTGTCCTAAAATAGTACATTCAGTGTTCAATACTGTACTATAATTATAATATGTACTATGACAAAATAGGAGAAAAATGTGCATTTATTATTAATAGATGATAATCAACAATTATATGAGGTTTTACAAGACAATTTTTCATTTGTAGGTCATTACTTGTTTTATGCAAGTAATACAAAAGAAGCCTTTAAAGTATTAAATGAAGAACAGATAAATTTAATATTATTAGATGTAAGATTAGGAAATGAAAATGGTGTTGATACTTTACAAGAAATAAAACAAAAATTTAATAGCATCCCTATAATTATGATAACTGGTTATGCTACTGTTGAAACAGCTGTAAAAGCTATGCAACTCGGAGCTTATGATTTTGTAAAAAAACCAATTGATTTTAACACTCTATGTGCAAGGATAGATTCAGCTACACAAAATATTATTTACAAAAAAGAAAATGAAAATCTTAAAAAAAGATTAAAAGAAAGCTCTCCTATTTTCTCAAGTAATAATTCAGAATTTAATAATACAATAAATCGAGCAAGAAAATTAGCTGCTTCCGACATTTCAATATTAATTACAGGAGAAAATGGATGTGGTAAAGAACTATTAGCCGATTTTATATATAAAAATTCTAATAGGATTAGTGAGAAATTTATAAAAATAAACTGTGCTGCTTTTCCAGAAGCTTTATTAGATAATGAATTATTTGGGCATGAAAAAGGTGCCTATACAGGTGCTGAAAGTGATTATATAGGAGTTTTTGAACAAGCGAATAAAGGAACTCTTCTCTTAGATGAAATAGGAGATATGCCAACTACCCTACAAGCTAAAATATTAAGAGTAATACAAAATCAAGAAGTTAGAAGAATTGGAAGTAAAAAAACAAAAAAAATAGATGTTAGATTTATAGCTGCTACAAACAAAGATCTTACAAGTATGATTGAAGAAGGTTCTTTTCGAGAAGATTTGTTTTATAGATTAAATGGAGGCTATTTAAAAATACCTGCATTAAGAAATAGAAAAGAAGATTTAGATGATTTAATTAATAATTTACTTTTAGAGATAAGTAAAAACACAAAAACCTCAAGAAAATATTTAAGTAATAAAGTGAAAGATGTTTTTTTCAATTATAAATGGCCTGGAAATATTAGAGAATTAAAAAATGCATTGCTTTATGCTGCAACTATTTCACAAGATGATGAGATTCAAATTGAGGATTTACCTCCAAGTTTTGAATTTTATACTACAAAAAAAGTTGATGATTTAAGTATTTTACAACAAAGAGAAAAAGATTTAATAAAAAAGATTTTATTAAGAAATAATAATAATAAAACTGAAACAGCAAAATTTCTTAATATGAGTAGAAATACTTTATATTTGAAAATAAAAAAATATGGAATAAAAATTGATGAATAATAATATTGTTGAAATGAATAATATTTGTTTGAATTACAATGCTGTTAGAGCATTAAATCACACCTCTATAACTTTTAAAAGAGGTAATATTCATGCTTTAGTTGGAGAGCATGGTGCTGGAAAATCAAGCATAGGATTGATACTCTCAGGCTTGCAAAAACCAAATTCTGGTACAATTTTTTTTGATGGAAATAAATATTCATCTTTAAAAACAAAATTTGCAAAAAATAACAAAATAGAATTTGTTCATCAACAACTCTTACTTAATCCATATTTTACAGTAGCTGAAAATTTATTTTTTTGTGACAATAAATCACCTTTCTTCTCTCTAAATTTAAAGAAAAAAATACAAGATTTAGCAAATAATTATATTAATGAATTAGGCTTTGATATTGATGCAAAAAAAATTACAAAAAATTTAACTTTATCAGAAAAAGCTCTCATTGCAATATTGGCAAAAATAAAAAAAAATCCATCTGTTTTAATATTAGATGAATCATTAGATAAAATATCTGCTAAAGATTTTTCCATTTTAAAACCTGCACTTTATAACTTAAAAAATAACGGAACTCTTATATTAATTATGACTCATAAAATTGACTGGATTTATGATATTGCAGATACTATATCTGTTATTAAAAATGGGAAGAATATTTTTACTGAAGATATCCAAAGCATTGGAAAGATGCAAATAATAAAAATGGCTTATACTCAATTTTCAGAAAATCCTCGAATAGAACATCAAATGACATCTTTTTATCATTTAATACGCTATAATGAAGCAATCCTTGAAAGTTTACCAGTTAATTTAATTATTTTAAATAATGATGGATATTTAAAACTAATTAATAAATACTTCATAAACAATTTTAGTTTAGATATTGAAGAATATGTAGATAAACCTGTTGAATTATTACTAAATAATACTAATGATACGACCCTTAATCAAATTATTAATATATTCCAAACAACAGAAGATAGCACAATCTTTCACCTTTCTATATGTATCAATAATATTAAAGGAATTTATAATGTTCATTACTCCCCTATTTACGATGATAAAGAAAAAATAGGAGCAATGATAATTTTTTATGATATTACTGAATACGATTCAATGCAACAAGACAATCAATTATCTGAAAAACTCTCTTCAATTGGATTACTTTCAGCCGGAGTTGCTCATGAAATTAACAATCCATTAGAAATAATATCAAATTATCTTACTAATATTAAATTTAGATATAATGATCCACCCCTAATTAATATAGTTAATAAACTATCAAAACAGGTGGATTACATAACAAAAATCATTAGCAACCTTCAAAACTTTTCAAATTTAAATAAAGTATCTGTAGAAACTGTTAATTTAAATGATTTAGTTAAAGAAATGATAGATTTACTAAAAATAAACGCTAAATTAAAAAACATTAAAATTTCTTTAATAGAAGAAACTATAAATGCAATTGTATTTATAAATGAAAATGAGCTCAAACAAGCTGTTTTAAATGTAATAAAAAATAGTTTTGAATCTATTAAATCTGATGGAGAGGTAACCATTTTAATTCATCAAAATAATAATAATACAAAATTAATTATCAAAGACACAGGACTTGGAATTGATGATAGTAAAGATTATTTTACGCCTTTTTATTCTACAAAATCTCATAATGGAGTGAATACAGGTTTAGGATTATCGTTAGTTTATGGCATTATTACAAAATATAAAGGTGCAATTACTATTAACAATCGTATTGATGGAATCAAAGGGTGCATAGTAGAAATTTCACTACCAATGATTATATAATTCATACTAATTATTATTAATGTCCACGGTGAAAAAACTATAATAAATAGAATTTGACAAAATTATATTTTGCCTGTATCCTATTACCAAATAAAATAAATATAGGAGCTCAAAATGGCAACTGTAAATCTAAAAAACATCTGTAAGATTTATGATGGTAATGTTAAAGCTGTAGACAATGTTAACATCGATATCGAAGACAGAGAGTTTGTGGTTCTTGTAGGACCTTCCGGTTGTGGTAAATCTACCACATTAAGAATGGTAGCTGGATTAGAAGATATTTCTTCTGGTGAATTAACAATTGACGGTAAAGTCGTTAATGATGTACCACCAAAAGATAGAGATATCGCAATGGTATTCCAAAACTACGCATTATATCCTCATATGACAGTTTATGATAACATGGCATTTGGTCTAAAGATTCGTAAATTCGATAAAGCTGAAATTGAACAAAGAGTTCGTGAAGCTGCAAAAATTCTTGACATTGAAGAATTATTAGAAAGAAAACCTAAAGCATTATCAGGTGGTCAAAGACAACGTGTTGCTGTAGGTCGTGCTATTGTTCGTCAACCAAAAGTATTCTTATTCGATGAACCTTTATCTAACCTTGATGCTAAATTACGTGTTCAAATGAGAGCTGAAATCTCTGGATTACACCATAGATTACAAGCTACAATGATCTATGTAACTCACGACCAAGTTGAAGCTTTAACTATGGCTGATAAAATTGTTGTTATGAAGTTTGGTGTTATTCAACAAATTGGTAAACCATTAGAATTATATAATGAACCAGTTAACAAATTCGTAGCAGGATTCATCGGCTCCCCTCCAATGAACTTCATTGAAACAAAAGTTGAAGCTGAAGGCGAAGACGTATTTGTAGACGAAGGTACTTTCAGACTTAAAGTTACTGCTGAACAAGCAAAAGCTCTTAAAGGTTATGTTGGTAAATCTGTTACATTCGGTATTCGTCCAGAAGATGTACAATACAGTGAAAAAGCTGTTAAAGATGCAACAATCACAGGTAGTGTTTCTGTTGTAGAACCTTTAGGTAGCGAAACTCACGTTTATGTAGCAACTTCTAAGGCTCAAGTAATTGGTAAAATTGCTCCTGAATTTGAAGTACACCCTGATGATAAGGTAGCTTTAACTCCTACAATGGAAAAAGCAAAATTCTTCGATTTAGAAAGCGAATTAACAATTATCTAATAGCATTTTGCTACAAAACAAGGCTGTTCAATAGAACAGCCTTTATTTATTTTTTATTATAATTCAATTTTTATATTAAAATATTTTATCAAAAATAACTTCAACAGATTTTTTTGCATTATATTCATCAACTACGAAATAAATAGAAAGCGAAGATGCTCCAATTACGCTTTGATAAACATTAATTTCATTTTCACTTAAAGCTTCAATACATTTTTTTGTATTATTAATATCGCTATCTATATTTTGACCAACAACACCAACTAGTGCTAAAGAATCAGTTATTATAACTTCATCCATATTCAATATACTTATAAATTGTTGTTTAATATTTTCAATTACATCTTTATCAATAGCTTTAAATAAACAAGTGTACGAATCTACTCCTTGAGCTTCAAAATGTGCTACAACTCCATTAGATTTAAAAATAGATTGCATTTTATTCTTTACATCTAAATCTTTAAATAGCATTAATTTTTTTGCAAATAATTTAATAAAGTTTGATTCTTTAGAAACTCCAATAGCACCATCATTATTTTTAGAAGCTACAATAAAGGTACCTTTTGCTTCAGGATCATTAGTATTTTTAATATTAATTGCAATACCTTCTTCCATAACTGGAGCAATAGCATCTGCATGGAAAACACTAGCACCAAAAGCAGATAATTCTCTTACTTCACTATATGTCATTGTTTCAATTGGATATGCCTTTTTAATATATCTTGGATCTGCATTATAACAACCAGCAACATCTGTCCAGTTTTCATATACAGAAGCCTTAACAGCTTTTGCTAAAATAGCACCAGTAATATCAGAACCACCTCGTGAGAAAGTCGTAATTACACCATCTTTATTAACGCCATAGAATCCTGGAATTATATATTTTTTTCCATCTTCGATAACATTAGATATTTTTGTCCAAGTTTCATCAGCAGCGTAACCATTATCATCAATAGTTATTAATTTAGCTGCATTTACAAACTCAAAATCAAAATATTCAGCAATTAATATTGCGTTTAAATATTCCCCTCTAGAGGCTGCAAAATTTTCATCTGCATTAAGGTTAATTTCAGCTTTAATATCTTTTAAAGCTTCTTCCATTTTGGATGTATCTAGTTCAAAATCTTTCATTATTTCTAAAAATCTAGTTTCAATTTTAGAAAATGAAGCTTCACAATTACCAACTTCTTTTACTTCTTTACAACAGGTATAGAGTAAGTCAGTAACTTTTGTATCTGAACTATCTCTTTTTCCTGGAGCAGAAACTACTACGATTTGTCTTTCTGTATTTGAATTAATAATAGCTTTTACTTTTTCTAATTGCTTTGCACTAGCAACTGAACTACCACCGAATTTACATACTATCATATGCTTGCTCCTTACAATATATAAAGTTAATATATAGATAGTTGGGTTTTTCATCAAGTGATAAGGCATAAAATAAGGGGAGAGCCCTCAAAACTCTCCCCAATGGAATATGTTAACTATTTGGAGACCTAACTTGCTATAAGTTATACTTATAGATTCCATATTTGTTCCATTTTGAAACGAAAGACATAATCTTTGAATATGTATATCATAAGGCAACATTGTCAATAAGGCAAGATTTTTTTTATTTTTCATGCTTACCTTATGCGTAGTTTAATTATGCTCTCTTTTCACAAAAACCTTTTATTAAAGATGCATTTGAGTAAATACTCACCTCCCCATTTTTTATATTTACTAATGAAGGAGCTTGCATAATACCAAATTCTTTTGCTAAATCAACATTAACAGTAGCATCAATTACTTCATATTTTATACCAGCTTCATCTAAAAAACGTTTTGCAATTTTACAATTTGGACAAGTTGGAGTTGTAAAAAGCATCATTCTATTATCAGATTCAACTTCCATATTTTTATTATCTTTTACAGATTTTACTCTATCTTTTTTTTCTAAAGTACTTGTCTTAAAATTATACTCTTGTCTTTTTTCAAATTCTTTACTTTTCCCAATATTCCAGTTTTGTACAGGTCTATAGTATCCAGTAATTCTACTATAAACTTCTGCAGGACCACCACATTTAGGACATGTAAAATGTTCTCCTGCAATATATCCATGCTCTGGACATATTGAATAAGTTGGACTAATTGTATAATAAGGCAATTTGAAGTTTTCAGAAATTTTCTTTACCATTAGAGCTGCTTCTTTCCATGAAGATAATTTCTCTCCAATAAATGAATGAAAAACAGTTCCAGATGTATAAAGTGTTTGTAAATCATCTTGGTGTTCTAAAGCTTCAAAAACGTCTGAAGTATAATCTACTGCTAAGTGAGAACTATTTGTATAATAAGGTCTATCATCATCTTCACTAGCTGTTATTATTCCAGGGTAATGTTTTTTATCATGTAAAGCTAATCTAAATGAAGTACTTTCTGCTGGAGTTGCTTCTAAGTTATATAAATCACCATATTTTTCTTGGTAATCAGACAATTTACCTCTCATATGATTTAATACATCTTGACCAAACTTTTTACCTTTCTCACTTGAAATATTATCACTAATCCAAGAAGCATTAAGACATGTCTCATTCATACCAACTAAACCAATTGTTGAGAAGTGATTATCAAAAGAACCTAAATACCTCTTTGTATAAGGATATAAACCTTCTGCTAATAATCTTGATACAATATTTCTCTTAACTTTTAAGCTTCTTGCAGCTAAATCCATTAAGCGATCTAGTTTTTCATAGAATTCAATTTCTGATTTTGATGTATAAGCAATACGAGGTAAATTGATTGTAACAACACCAATACTACCTGTTGATTCTCCACTACCAAAGAAACCACCACTCTTCTTTCTTAATTCTCTTAAATCTAGACGTAATCTACAACACATAGATCTAACATCACTTGGTTCCATATCACTATTTACATAATTTGAGAAATATGGAGTTCCATATTTTGCTGTCATTTCAAATAATAATTTATTATTTTCAGTTTCAGACCAATCAAAATCTCTTGTAATTGAATATGTTGGAATTGGATATTGGAAACCACGACCGTCCGCATCTCCATTAATAAATACTTCAATAAAAGCTTTATTAATCATATCCATTTCTTTTTTACAATCTTTATATTTGAAATCCATCTCTTTTCCACCAACAATAGCAGGTAGTTCTGCTAAGTCAGCAGGAACTGTCCAGTCTAAAGTAATATTTGAGAAAGGAGCTTGAGTTCCCCAGCGAGAAGGAGTATTAACACCGAAAACAAAAGATTCGATATTTTGTTTTACTTGTTCATATGATAAATTATCAACTTTTACAAAAGGAGCTAAATATGTATCAAAAGATGAAAAAGCTTGAGCTCCAGCCCATTCATTTTGAAGAATACCCAAGAAGTTTACCATTTGATTACATAATGAAGATAAGTGCTTTGCAGGTTTACTTGTAATCTTCCCAGCAATACCACCAAGACCTTCTTTTATTAATTGTTTTAATGACCAACCAGCACAATAACCTGTTAACATTGATAAATCATGAATATGGAAATCACCATTTCTATGGGCATTTCCAATCTCTTCATCATAAATTTCTGATAACCAATAATTTGCAGTAATTGCACCACTATTTGATAAAATCAAACCACCTACTGAATATGTAACTGTTGAGTTTTCTTTTACTCTCCAGTCATCCAATCTTAAATAGCCATCAACAACGTCTTTGTAGTCAACAATTGTTGATCTCATATTTCTAATTTTTTCTCTTTGTTTTCTATATAAAATGTAAGATTTTGCTACATCACCATATCCGGATAATTGAAGGATATTTTCAACAGAATCTTGAATTGCTTCAACAGTAATTAAATTGTTTTCCACTTTTTCTTCAAAGTTAGAAGTAGTTTGCAATGCTAATAAGTCAATAACACTTGAATTAAAATTTCTTCCTGAAGCTCTAAAAGCTTTTTCTATTGCATGTGAAATTCTAGCTATATCAAATTCAACAATACTACCATCTCTCTTTGCTACTTTATACATATCATACCTCTCAAAGTCTAATTTGCTACAGAATACTTATCAGCACAAAAATAAGTGTTCTACAAAATTTAATCTATCATACTTTTTTTTAATACGCAACATATATTGTGTATATTTTTTTCAAACACACTATAGATAGTGTTTTATTGATTATCAAAGAACTCCTCTAACTTCTACAAAATCTATATAACTTTTTAATATATTTTGAATAGATTTCATTTCAAAATCATTAAATCCCGTTAAATTTTGTTTTATATTAGAGCCTCTATCTTCAAATTTTTGTAAATATAATTTTTGGTTTTTATTTAACCAATTACCAATTCCTTCAATTTCTTTATCACCATGTAATTCTTTTACTAAAGTCGTTCTAAATTCATGATCAACAGACGTTGATTGAAGAATGTTTACACTTTCTTCAATAACACTTATATCAAAATTTTCTACACCAATAGCTTTAGAATAACCATCTTTCGAACTCTTTAAATCCATAGCTACATAGTCAACTAATTTATTAGTAATAAGGTCCTCTAATTTATCAGGAAAAGAACCATTTGTATCTAATTTAACTAAATAGCCTAAATCTTTTAAATATTTAAAAAAATCATCTACATTTTTTTGGATTAAAGGTTCTCCTCCTGTAACACAAACTCCATCTAAATAACGCGATCTTTGTTTTAAAAATTTATCTAATTCATCACTATCCACTAAAGGTTCTCTCTCAGGATTTAAAACTAAAGCTGCATTTTGACAAAAAGGACATCTAAAATTACATCCTCCTGTAAATAAGGTACAAGCTAAATGATTAGGGTAATCTAATAATGTAGATTTAACTATTCCGTGGAATACCATATTACAAACCTCCCTTGAAAATGAAATATTCTATAAAATTTGACAAATTCCATAACACCCTGTAGTTTAATTATATAATAGCATTATTAAAGGAATCTTTTTTTATTAAGACCAAAACAAAAATATATAATAAAGGAAAACCTTACTACTTATCATAAGTTAATTGTGATAAAAATTTTAGGAGAAACATGTTTAAATTAGCATTTAGAGGAATTTTAAGATATAAGAATAGAACAATAATAACATCTTTAGTAATTGCAATAGCGGTATTATTTTCTATTTCCATGCATACTTTAATAACAGGTGTTAAATTAGATTCCGAAAAAAACTTAATCTACAATGACACATCAAGCGCAAAAATATATGCAAAAAAATACTTTGAAGACAGAGATTATCTTCCAATTGATTATTTAATAAGTCAAGAAGAAGGAGAAAAAGTTGAAGCTCTTTTAAATCAAAATAATTATAATAAATATACAAAAGAATTTGTATCTTCTGCAGATATTATGTTCTATGAAGATCCCTACCCAATATCAGGATCGCTTGCAGTAACACTAAAAGCATTAGATAGCAACAATCTAGAGGCTTATAATTTTATAGACGCAAAAATTAAAGGAGATTGGATTGATAAAAACAAAGAAGGAGTTGTTTTAGGAGCGAAACTTGCTGATGATATTAAAGCAGAGGTCGGATATTACATAACTGTTCAAACAAAAGGGAAAGGAGGCTTTATTCAAGCTTTTGACATTCCTATAACTGGAATAATTACAACAGGTGATCCCATCGTTGATTCAACAACTATATTCTTTGATTTAGAATCAATTGACTATTATTTAGAATTAGAAGGATCTTTTACAAGTTATTCAATTTCTTTTTCAAACAATGTTGCAAAAATTAAAGAAATATCAAAAGAAGAGACTCTAAATTTAAACAAAATTATTAAACCAATAGGTCTTGAGGCATATGCTTGGGATGAAATAGCAGAAGATGTTATTAAATTCCAAAATGCAGATTCAGGATTTGGATATATATTTCTTGCATTTACTTTCATTATTGCAATAGTAGGAATAACAAATACAATGCTTATGTCAATTAGTGAAAGAAAAAATGAAATTGCCATGTTAAAAGCCCTTGGATATAAAACAAGTTATATTCAATTGATATTTTCTTTAGAAGGATTATTTTTAGGTATAATAGGAACAGTTATTGGCACTATTATAGGTTTAGCAATATCTTTTTATTATCAAAAAAATGGAATTGATTTTTCTATTTTTATGAATGATACAGCAACTATTGGCTATAGAATAAATGCAATTATGCACTCATATATATACATATCACATATAATTATAATTATTATTATATCAATCTTAGTATCAATGATTTCAGCATTTTTTGCAGTTAAAAGAATTTCAAAATATGAAATAATGAAACTCTTTAGAGATATTTAAAAATATAACAAACATATTATTTTTCCTACCTTATCATTTTTACAAAAATTTACTAATTATTTAATTTTATCCAAAAAATATTAGTAATTCTATATGAAAATAAAAAAATTTTTAGTATTTCCTAAATTTTTTAATAAATTAATGTTTTCCTACTTGCATTATTTATTTATTAGATATACATTGCGTGTGTAAAAATAAGATACATAAATTTTGTAGGAGAATATAAACAAATGAACAACGAATCAGACATTTCATGGATTATTAAAAAACATGAAACAAAAGACATTTCAAAAGCTAAAGAAATGTTCCCTATTGAAACTGCAAGATTAGCTCGTAGATTACACAGCCAAATTCCAGGATATCACATGACCCGTCTTGCTGCTTTACCTAATTTAGCAAACATGTTAGGTGTTGGTGGTATATATGTTAAAGATGAAGGCGAAAGAATGGAACTAAATAGTTTCAAAGTAATGGGTGGTAGTTTTGCTCTCTTTAGATATTTCCAAGATAAATTAAATCTTAGAGATGAACAATTATCTTTTGAATATTTAACAAGTGATGAAATTAAAGCAAAATTAGGAACAATTACTTTTGCAAGTGCTACAGATGGCAACCATGGTAGAGGTATTGCTTGGGCATCTAAAATGCTAGGTCATGACTGTATGATCTATGTTCATAGTGAAACTAGCCAAGCAAGAATTGATGCTATTAGAGCTTACGGAGCAACAGTTAAAGTAATTGAAGGAAACTATGACAATGCCGTTAAACAATGTGTGATTGATGCAAAAGCTAATGGATGGGAAGTAATCAGTGATACAAGCTGGGATGGCTATACAGAAGTTCCAACAAGAATCATGCAAGGTTACACTACTATGTTATTAGAAACACAAAAACAATTTAGTAGCCAAGGTATTGATTTCCCAACTCACGTATTTGTACAAGCAGGAGTTGGTGCATTAGCTGCTGCAGTAATTGGTTTTTATAGTGCATTAAGCGAAGGCCAAACCCCACCTAAATTTATTGTTGTTGAACCAGATCAAGCTGGTTGTATTTTTGCAAGTGCAAAAGAAGATGATGGTGAAGTCCATACAGTAGATGGTTCATTATCCACAATCATGGCAGGCTTAGCATGTGGAGAACCGTCTCCAATTGCTTGGGAAGTACTTAAAGAGTGTGCTGATGTATTTATTGAAGTTCCAGATTATGTTGCTGCTAGAGGTATGAGAATAATGGCAACACCTTTAAAAGGTGATCCAATAATTATTAGCGGAGAAAGTGGCGCAGTAACACTTGGAGCTTTATATCAATTATTAACACTTCCAGGTAATGAAGAACTAAAAGAATACTTAGCTTTAGATCATAATTCTAACATTTTATTTATCAATACTGAAGGAAATACTGATCCAAAGAGTTTTAGACAAATCATTTGGGATGGAGCTGATAAAGTTCCTTCAAAATATGCAACAAAAAGATAATTATATAAATTATAAAATTTTAGTCCTTATTATTAAGGACTATTTTTTTAATTATACATATGAATGCTTTTCAACATTGTTGACAACTAATAAGTAAAAATTTAAAATGATAAAAGAAAGGAAGATAGAAAATGGATGAAAAACAAATCGGCTTACATATAAAAAAATTAAGATTACAACAAAAAATTACTCAACAAGAAGTAGCTGATTTTTGTGGATTCTCAAAAAGCCTTCTTTCTAAAATTGAACATGGAACTACAGTACCACCGCTTGGAACTTTAATAAAAATAGCTACAGCATTACACACAACTTTATCAACTCTAGTTGGTGAAGATATGAATTCTGATACTATTTTTGATAGTTCAGAAAAAACAAAAACACAATTATTTAAAACTAGCAAAGGTTATAAAATGTTCCCATTTGCTAGTGAAAATGTTAGTAAAAAAATGCAACCAATTCTTTACGTAGTAAAGAAAAATGAATTAAAAGCTCATTTTGCAGCACATGCTGGAGAAGAATTTTATTATATACTTGAAGGTGAAATGAAATTAAGAATTGCAAATACCTTATATCATTTAAAACCTGGAGATGGAATATATTTTAACTCTTCAAATGAACATGAAACTATTCCTATAACTGATGAAGTTAAACTTCTAAATATTATCACTGAGTAAATTATAATTACTAATATTATTTATTAAAACAAGTTTATTTATACTTTCATTTTAAGCTCAAAAAAAGAGAGAAATATTTTAATTGACGATTCAACATTGTTGAACTATAATAAAACCTGTAGAATATAAATCAACAAAAGGAGTTTATATGGAAGGAACAAATTCAGGAAAGAAAAAACAATTGGGATATTCATCTCAATTTGCTTTAGTAATCTCTCTTATTGCTGGATGTGTAGGAACTGGTAATATTTGGAGATTTCCAAGAGTAGCTGCTACAAATGGAGGAGGAACCTTTATAGTAGCTTGGACAATAATGTGGGCATTAGTTTGTATTCCGATTATGCTAGGTGAACATGTGATTGGAAGAGCAACTAGACATGGTACTCCAGGTGCTTTTAGAGACTTTATTGGAAAGAAATTTGCTTGGATGGGAGTTGTTGTTGCAATAACAATGGCTGGAGTTGCAGCTTATTATTCAACAATTATTGCATGGGTATTACAATATTTAGGATTGTCAATAAGTAAAGGATACTATGGAATTGAAGATAAGCAAGCTCTATTTGATTCAATTTCTAATGGAAATATTATAACTGTAATATTATTTATATTAGTTCTTGCTCTATCAGCCTTCATTGTTCTAAAGGGTGTAAAAGGAATCGAAAAAGCTAATAAATTTTTTATTCCTGTTTTATTTGCTTGTTTATTAATTTCAGCATTTAATTCACTTCGTCTTCCTGGATCTTCTGCAGGATTACATTATCTATTTCATATAGATTTCCAAGATTTATTAAGTTATAAAGTTTGGCTAGAAGCATTAACTCAAGCTGTTTGGTCAGCCGGTCCTGGATGGGGACTTGTAATTACTTTAGCAGTTTTTTCTAGGGCAAAATCTGATGTAGGTTTAACGACAATTACTCAAGGATTTGGAGATAATGCAGGAGCGTTATTAGCTGCTTTAGTAGTTCTTCCTGCAATATTTGCGGTAGCTCCAACTATTGCAGCAGCAGAAGAAATTTGTCACGGAGGAAATAATGGACTTACTTTCGTTTCAATGACTTCCATTTTTGAAAATATGCCAGGTGGATATTTAGTTTCTATTCTTTTCTTTACAAGCCTTTTTGTTGCAGCAATATCTTCAAATGTTTGTCACTTCATGATTTGTTCTCTTCCTTTTGTTGACTCAGGAATGAAAAAAGAAAAAGCAGTTAAATTAATGTTCATAATTCTTTTAATCTGGGGATTACCATCAGCTTGGAATATTAAATTCTTATCAAATCAAGACTGGGTATTTGGACAACTAATGGTTGTTGGATCAATGTTTAGTTGTTTTGCAATTATAAAATTTGGAACTAAGAAAATTAGAGAACAATTCATAAATAATAAATATAAAGGAGTTCACATCGGTTTCTGGTGGGAAATTTGTATTAAAATTATCGCTCCAATCATTGTAGTTACTATGTTTGTTTGGTGGAGTGTACAATCAATTGGTTGGGAAGCAAATTGGTGGAATCCATTAGGTGTATTCAGCTTAGGTACATTTATTGTTCAAGGAGGATTAATAATATTAGTTTCTATTTTATTTAATAAAAAAGTATCTGATTCAATTAAAGTTAAACATTTCGATGGTGAATCATTCCCACCTATCCCAGACAATGGATTTAGCGGCTAAAAGGAGAAAAAGATGACATTAAGTTCAATTATAATGATGATATTATGTTTAGGATTCTATTTTGGAGGATTTGCATTAGTAATTTTCAAAATAGGAAAAATGAAAAATATTGACGATTAAACAAATATACCTATATGGATTTGATAAAAATTCATATAGGTAATAATAAGAGGAAACATGAACAAAATTGCTGAATATATAGAAACAAAATATTCAAAAGATATAATTAATTTAACTAGCAAACTAGTATCAATAAAAAGTGTAACGGGTAACGAAGACAAAATAGTAAATTTTGTAAAAGAAAAAATGATATCTCTTGGATTTATTGATGTAACAATTGATGAATTTGGAAATGTTTTTGGAAAACTTGGATCTGGACCTACAAATATATTGTTTGACTCTCACCTTGACACAGTTGAAGAAGGAATATTATCACTCTGGAATAACAATCCTTTTTCTGGTGCAATTATTGACAATAAGATTTATGGAAGAGGATCTGCTGATATGAAAGCAGGATTTGTAGCATCTCTCTATAGTGCTTTAGCTGCTAAAGATCTTGGTTTAATTGACGGTAAAACAGTATATATTATTGGTTCAATTATGGAAGAAGATTATGAGGGAGAAGCCTTAAAGTTTATCCTTGACAATCATATAAAAAATAGTGATGTTATAGTTATTTGCGAGCCAAGTTCTCTAAATATTGCAAGAGGTCATAAAGGTAGAGCGTTAATAGAAATAACAACAGAGGGTAAATCTGCTCATGGTTCAGCGCCTAATTTTGGAAAAAATGCAGTATATCCTATGATTGATATCTTAAATAAAGTAAAGAAACTAGAGCAAATATCATGTAAGAACCCAGAAAGTGGAACAATTGCATTAACTAAGATTGATGTAGATTCCGTTTCATATAATGCAATTCCTGGATCATGTACTATTTGGTTAGACAGAAGAATAACTAATAAAGAATCAAAAGAAGATATAATAAATCAAATGAATGATTTAGTTAAAGATACAGCAGCGACGTGGAAATTTACAACTCATAATCAAAGAACATGGACAGGTAAAAAATTCATATCTGAAATTTATTATCCTTCTTGGGAATTTGATGAAGAAGATAAAAATATTAAAATAATGAAAAAAGCTTATGAAAACACATTAGAAGACAAAGCGAATATAGTACTTTGGGATTTTAGCACAAATGGTGTTACATCTGCAGGATTATTTAATATTCCAACAATAGGAATTGGACCTGGGAATCCCAAAATAGCCCATCAAACCAATGAGTTTTGTTCCATAGAGGAATTATTAAAAGCAACAGAAATATATTGTTCATTTATAATGAATTATAAATAAGAGGAAATAATATGAAAGAATTATTTTTAGAAAAAGAAGAAATAAAAAACAGAATAAAAATATGCCAAGATAATATAAAAAACAATAATTTATCAGGAATGGTATTAACAACAGAAAGTAATATAACCTATTTTACAGGATATAGAACCCATGCCCCTTGGACAACATTTACAAGACCTATTTGGTTATTTATTCCAAGAGAAAATATACCAATATTATTTGTTCAAACATTTGTCGTACCTGAAGCGAAAGAAAAGAGTTATTGTTGTGATGTAAAATGTTTTGATTCATTAAAAGGTCCATCAATAGATCAAATAGTTACAATTATGAAAAATATAAACATGATTGAAGGTAATATTGGTTGGGAATTAGGATATGAACAAAGACTAGGGATTCAAATTGATACTTTCTTAGAGTTAAGAAAAACTTTATCAAAAGCAAATTTTATAGATGCTGCAGATATTTTATGGGATCAAAGAATAATTAAATCTCCTTATGAGATTGAATGTCATCAAAGAGCTTGTTCAGCAACAAGTTATGCTCATGATAAAATTTTTAATGAAGTTCATGCAGGAATGAGCGAATTAGAAATCACTAGAAGAGTACAACAATTAATGTTAGAAGGAGGTGCTGAATATCCTGGATTTGTAATTATTGCTTCCGGTGAAGGTAATTATGAACAAATAAGTGGAATTAGTAGCAATAGGACTCTTCAAGAAGGAGATATGTTATGGCTTGATTTAGGCGCAACTTATCAAGGTTATTGGTCAGATTTTTGTCGAGCAGGTATTGTTGGTGAAATTTCACAAGAACAAAATGATATGCAAGATTTAGTTCATGAAGTAACAATGAATGCAATCTCAGAATTAGCACCTGGTGTTCCTGTTTCTCACATAGCTAAAGTTTGTGCAAATGAATTAATAAAAAAAGGCTTTGATGCCTCTTTTGAATGTGGTCGAATGGGTCATGGAATGGGTCTCTTAAGTACAGAACCTTCATCAGTTACTCCATTTGATAAAACAATATTAGAAGAAGGTATGATAATTAATTTAGAACCAGGTATTGTAACCTCAAAAGGGGTTTATGATATCGAAGAAAATATGGTTATAACAAATGATGGTTATAAAATATTATCAGGTGGTTCTAGGAAATTACATAAAATTTCCAAATAAAACCCCTTAAATACAACATTCTACCTTATCTTTTTTTAGATAAGGTAGTTTTTTTTATTGACTTCAATATTTATATAGTTTAAGTTTATAATATAAACCACTTTAGGAAATAAACATGAAAGAAACAGAAATAAAAGAAGCTCTAGACAATATTAAAGAATTAAGAACATTAATAGAAAAAAAACAAAAACAATTAGCTCCTATGATATTTTCAAAAGATTTTGTAAATACACTTTTATCGGCATCTTTAGTAATATTTATTACTACAATAGTAATTGGATTCGGTTATTTAAATTATCCATCCTTTTGGAATTTCCCTTTATTCCTAAAAGCATTAATTATTTTGTTAGTGATTGGGAATTTTATTCAATTATCAATAAGAAAATTAAAAGCTTTTAATAAAAATTTAAATATACCTTTAGCTGAAAGTTTAAATGATTTTCTTAATGCAGATTTCATAACCACAGTCTTTTTAGGATTCTTTTTCATTATAATTTTTGCAAAAATAACAAATTTAAATTGGGTATATTTACCTTTAATAACAGTCTTTTATGGGTTAATTGTAATTAATTTTTCAGAAAAACTTAGTATTATTGAATTTAAATATATGGGATATATAACAATTCTAATTGGAACTATAAGCATGCTTTTCTTACAAATTCCATTATTATTATTAGGATTTGCAATGTATAGTCTTATATTTTTCTCATATTTCCTTATCCTTAACACTTCAAGGAGAAAATACGAATAATGAGATATCCCAATTTAGATAAGTTAATACACGAACAAAGTAGATTAAAAATATTAATCTATCTTTCGGATAAATCTCCTCAATTAACAACATTTACAACATTAAAAAAAGCTTTATCTATGACTAGCGGAAACCTTAGCATACAGTTAAAAAAACTTGAGCAAGAACAATGGATTACACAAAACAAAAAAATAGAAAAAAACAAAGTCAAAACCTATATAAAAATAACTCAAAATGGGGAAAAAGCTTTGAATCAATATTTAAATGATTTAGAAAAATTATTATCTAATCTTAAAGGAGACAAGAATGAGTCTGATAAAAACAATTAATTTATCAAAAATTTACAAATCTCAAAGTGAAGAAGTTCATGCATTGATAGACCTTTCAGTAGAAATAGAAAAAAGAGAACTTCTTGCCATTTCAGGCCCATCAGGTAGTGGAAAAACAACACTACTTAATTTGATTGGTCTACTAGATGATATTTCAGATGGAGATATAGAACTAGATGGAATTAAATATTCAACTTTACAAAAAAAAGAACAAACAGAAATTAGAAAAAATATGATTGGAATGATTTTCCAATCTTATAACTTAATTCCAGTTTTATCCGCTTACGAAAATGTTGAAATGGCTCTTAATTGTTTATCATCAGATCAACTTGCAAAACTAAATATCCATAATAAAAAAGATAAAAAAGATATTTGTTACAACTCATTAAAAGATGTTGGTCTCGATAATCTAGAAAACAGAAGACCTTATGAATTATCAGGAGGACAACAACAAAGAATATCAATAGCTCGAGCAATTGTCAAAAATCCTTCAGTTTTATTAGCTGATGAACCCACTGCAAATTTAGACAAAACAAATAGCATGCATATTTTAGATTTAATTTCTAAATTAAATGAAGAAAAAAATTTAACATGTATCTATTCCTCTCACGATAAATTAGTTCTTGATCATGTTAAAAGAATTATTAAACTTGAGGATGGTCGCCTATGTTTAAATTAGCTTTAAGAGGCGTTTCAAGATATAGAAAAAGAACATTAATTACTGCATTTGCTATTGCAATAGCTGTTGTATTTTCAATATTTATGAAATCATTATTAACTGGTGTCGCATTAGATTCTGATAAAAACTTAATCTATAATGATACCTCAAGCGCCAAAATTTATGCTCAAGGATATTTTGAAGAGAGAAATTATTTACCAATTGATTTTCTAATCAATCAAGAACAAGCAACAGAGCTTGAATCACTGTTAAATCAAAATGGATATAATAATTTTACAAAAGAATTTATCTCATCAGCAGATATTATGTTCTATGAAAACCCTTATCCTATCTCAGGATCTCTAACAGTTACTTTAAAAGCTTTAGATAGTGATAATTTAAGTGCATATAATTTTAATGATGCTAAAATTGATGGAGAATGGATTGATGAAAATAAAGAAGGCGTTGTATTAGGAGCAAAACTTGCTGATGATATAAAAGCTGAAGTTGGATATTATATTACTGTACAAACAAAAGGAAAAGGTGGTTTTATACAAGCCTTTGATATTCCAATAACAGGAATTATAACATCAGGAGACCCAATAATTGATTCATCAACTATGTTTTTTGATTTAGAAACGATAGATTACTATCTTGAATTAGAAGGTTTTGCTACAAGTTATGCAGTATCTTATTCAAACAATGTAGCAAAAATAAAAAGTATAACCGATGAAGAAACTGCCAATCTAAATAATGTAATTAAAACTACAGGATTAGAAGCACATGCATGGAACGAAATTGCTGAGGAAATTATCAAATTACAAAATTCAAAAGGTGGTTTTTCTAATATCTTTTTATTCTTCACTTTTGTAATTGCAATAGTTGGTATTAGTAATACTATGTTAATGTCAATAAGCGAAAGAAAAAACGAAATTGCAATGCTCAAAACACTTGGATATGAAAATAAATTCATCAAGGGATTATTTACATTAGAAGGAACAATAATAGGAATACTAGGAATTATTGTTGGTTTTATTATAGGGTTATTATTAGCTTTATATTTTCAAGAATATGGAATTGATATAACTGGATTAATGGGCGATGCTGATATTGGATATAGAATAAATGGAGTTATGCATTCTTTTGTTTCAATAGGACAAATATTAATAATCTTAATTCTAAGTCTATTTGTATCAATATCTACCGCATATTTCGCTGTCAGAAGAACAGGAAGAGGCGAAATTGCAGAAATGTTTAGGAGGATATAGTTATGTTAAAATTAGCTTGGAAAAATATATTTAGAAACAAAAGACGTTCTCTTTTATCAGCTAGCGCAATTTTCTTTGCAGTATTATTTGTAGCATCTATGCTTTCTTTATATGAAGCTATGGTAAATGATATGAGAGAAAATACTATTAACCATCAACTTGGAAATATAAATGTAAAAACAAAAAAATATATTGAAAATGAAAGAATTCTACCTTTACAATTTTACATAGAAAATGTCTATGAAAAAATAGATATAATAAATAAGGTTGATGGTGTTCAAGGTGCAACTCCCGTTACAAAAATTCCTGCTATGACATTCTTAGGGGATGAAACAAACAATGTAATGATTTATGGTATAGATTTTGAAACAAGCCGCTACTTTGATTTAGGAACACTGAACGAAGGTTCCTTTCCAAATAATAGCAAAGAAGTTTTAATCAGTTCAAAACTTGCTAATGAAATGAATATTAGAAGTGGTGATTCATTTACATTCTTAACAAAAACAGCTATTGGAGGTTCTAATGCTCTTGGTGTTACAGTTTCAGGAATTTATTCATCAAATGATTTAGATATGAATAATCTTAATTTCTTTATTTCAGTTGACCAACTAAGTAAAACATTAAGAATGAATAATGGAGCTACTGAAATATTGGTATTTACTGATTCAAAAGTAAATGATGAAGAAATTCAAAATGCATTAAATGATGAAACCTTATCCGCATTAAGTTGGACAAAGAATTCTCTAATTGGACAGTTGATGGATTATATGAAGATTATATATGGATTTATACAAGTAATATTCTTATTATTCGCCTCAACAATCATATTAAATACAACTATGATGAGTATAATCGAAAGAAAGAGAGAAATTGCAACTCTTGTTTCTTTAGGCTACAGTCCTCATTGGGTAAGAAGATTATTTCTCTTAGAAACAGCACTATTAACATTAATTGCAAGTATTGTAGGAAGTATTCTTGGAGGTATAGTAATTTCAACATTAAACAAAACAGGGTTAGATATGATTGCAATGGGTGGAGAAAGTGTAAGTGGCTTTGCTATGAGCAATATGGTCTATCCATATTTACCATTTGAAAATTTTGTTATTCTATGTCTAATAGCTATATTAATTAGTGGATTGACTTGTTTCTTCCCTACAAGAAGAGTATTAAAAGTTGAACCAGCAAAAGCATTACATGATGAAACTTAAGGAGATAAAAAATGAAAAAAAGAATAATAATACTGTTAATTGCAATATCAATATTATCAAATAATATATTTGCAATTGATACAGAAACAATAATAAAAAACTATGATAAAAACACAATATTTAACACATCTATTTTAGAAAGCACTGTTATTATAAAAGACTCCTTAGGGACATCAACACAAAAAATAATTTCACATGCTAGAAAAAATGGAGATACATTAATTGAAATTACTGAAGGCCCAGATGCTGGTCAAAAAGTATTGAGATTAAATTCTGCTATTTTCTTATATTATCCTGATGCAAATCAAATAATCAGATTACAAGGAGCGGCATTAAAAGAATCCTTTATGGGATCCGACTTCTCATATGAAGATTTATCAGGTGATGAATCAATTATTAATAAATATGAATATGAATTAGAAGAAGAAACAGACACTTCATATATTGTTAATTTAAAAGCGAAATCAAGAAAAGAACCTTATCAAAGACAAAAGTTAACTATTGATAAAGAAACTTTTGTTTGTACATATGCTGTTTTAATGAGTTCTAGTGGAAGAAAATTAAGAGAAATGACTTCCTCTGATATTAGACAAGTAGGAAATAAATACGTAGCATTCAATGTAAAAATGGTTGACTTATTAAAGAATCAAGGTTCAACTACAATGAAAATAGAATCTCTAAAAGTAGATATTCCAATAGATAGTGAACTCTTTACAACCGATAATTTATCTTGGTAGGCTCTTTATGAAAAAAATAAATTTAATTATTTTATTAAGTCTTATATTAATAACAAAGTTATTTAGTGCTCCAACTATAAAGGGAGATTTCTCCCTTTTAAGTAGTGTATCATTTGATGATAACTTAAATACAACAATAATGAGTTCTTCTGAATTAAATATTTTGCTTAATTCAAAATCAAATAATGTTATTTACAATGTAAAAGATTCTTTAATATTTAACAATTTACCTCTAAATCAAAATGATATTACAAACACTATAGAACAAGCATACTTAAAATTTAGAATTCCATTTAAGGAAAATTATCTAATTTTTAACTTTGGTAAAACACCTTTAGATATTGGAGGAGATTGGATTTTTAATAGTGGAACACCTTTTGAAACTATTAATCTAGCGACTTTAGAAGAAGCACCTAATCCTTGGATTGCCAGTGTAAAACATAAACTATATCAAAATGAAAATTTTGAAAGCTTAAATATAGAGTTAATTGCTAAACTTCCAGTAGAAGATACAGACACTAAAATAGGGAGTAGACTCTCTTACGATATTAACAATGAATATTTTGGAACATTAGAAACTTCTTTTTTGACTGATTCAGTAGAAAGTATTTTATCTGGAGGATATTCAGGTACTTTATATTTTGATTATGGAATTTATGGTAAAGTTGATTTACAAGATTTAAATGATTTTGAAGCTTCTTTATATCTATTAAAATTAATTGATGATTATACTTTTAAATTTGAAGCATTATATGATAATGAAGTAAATACATACGTATTCTTACCCACTTTATCATACAATATTGATTCTAAATCAACCATTTCTATTGCATTAAATTCCGCAAATATTAATAATGATTGGACACTAATTCCAACTGTTATTTTAAATCAGAATATAGTGCAAGGTTTAGATTTTACTTTAAATTATTTATATTCCACAATGGAAAATCATAATATCAGTTTTACGATTTCACACAAATTCTAACAAATGTAACAAATTCCTGCTATTTGGGATTTGTTACGTATTTATATTGTATTAATTATTAACTTTTTGATAGCTATAATAAAAAATACATACTATAATTTAATTTATGAAAACAAATTCAAAAGACAACAAAAAAGCTTATTATTCTTGGGCTATCTATGATTGGGCAAACAGTGCTTTTGCAACAACCGTAATGGCGGGATTTTTCCCTGTATTCTTTAGTTCTTATTGGACAAAAGGAGCATCTACAGCTACTACGACATTTTATTTAGGTCTTGGAAATAGTTTTGGATCATTACTTGTTGCTATCCTAGCTCCTTTTTTAGGAGCAATTGCAGACCATGGCAGTTATAAAAAGAAATTCTTAGTGACTTTCGCTTTCTTAGGTTGTTTGACAACAGCAAATTTAAGTCTAGTTCATATGGGGCATTGGCAGTTTGCTTTAATTTTATACATTTTAGGATGTATTGGCTTCTCAGGTGCAAATACATTTTATGATTCTTTATTACCTTCTGTTGCTTCTGAAGAAAAAGTTGATTTTGTTTCTTCTCTTGGCTATGGACTTGGGTATATTGGTGGAGGATTATTATTCTTAATTAATGTACTAATGTATCTCAATCCTCAATTATTTAAACTTGCAGATGAAAATGCTGCCGTTAAAGTTTCCTTTATTATGGTAGGCCTTTGGTGGTTACTATTTACTATACCTTTAATATTATATGTAAAAGAAGAAAAAAATGAAAACAATGCAACTATAAGAGAATCAATTAATATTGGTCGAAAAGAATTTGTTTCAACTGTTAAATCATTAAGACAACTTCCCACTTTATTAACTTTCTTGATTGCTTATTGGTTCTATATTGATGGTGTAGATACTATTGTTAGAATGTCTGTTGATTTTGGAACATCTTTAGGATTTCCTGCAAGTTCTTTAATAGTGGCACTATTATTAACTCAATTTGTAGCATTCCCTGCTGCAATAGGATACAGCTATTTTGGCAAAAAAATTGGTATTAAAAATGCATTACTAGTTGCTATAGGAGGATATACAATAATTGCTCTTCTAGGTGCTTTTATGACAAAAGAATTCCACTTTTATTTACTTGCCGCTGGGATTGGATTGTTCCAGGGAGGAATTCAAGCACTATCTCGATCTTTCTATACTAGACTAATTCCAAAAGATAGAAGTGCTGAATTCTTTGGATTCTTTAATATGCTAGGTAAATTTGCAGCTATTCTAGGACCCCTTCTTTTAGGATTAACAACTTTAATCACAAAAAATAATAGATATGGTATTGTTTCACTAATTATTTTATTTATTATCGGAGGAGTGTTATTATATAGAATTGATATTTCAAAAAATGATGAAGAATTAAAACAATTTATTGAAACTAAATCACAAAAACAAATTTAAACCATTTCGAATATTTGACTTCTGCTTTAAACAGAAGTCAAATTTTTTTAATATACACTATTTCCTTTACTATCAATTGCTACTATACAAGGAAAATCTTTTATTTTTAATTTAATTAAAGCTTCTGGACCTAAGTCTTCAAACGCAACGGGTGATTTTTCAATAATTTTTGAATTGTATAGAGCACCACATCCTCCAAAAGCAGCTAAATATATCCCATTATTTCTAATAATAGATTCAATAACTTTAATATTTCTCGGGCCTTTTCCTATCATTGCTTTTAAACCTAAATCTAATAATCTAGGAGCGAAAGCATCCATTCGGGCGCTAGTAGTGGGTCCACAAGATCCAATAATATAACCTTTTGGTGCTGGAGATGGTCCCATATAATAAATAGTTTGATTTTTGATATCAAAAGGTAATTCTTGATTATTATCTAACAATTCAAACATTTTCTTATGAGCTTGATCTCTAGCTACAAATATTTCACCTGTCAATCTAACTTCATCATAAATTTTAAGAGAGTTTATTTTATCATCATCAAAAGGAAGATTTATATTAATCATTTAAACATCCTTTATATATAAAATGAGCTTTTCTATCCGCCCAACAATTTATCGAAACAGCTAAAGGCAACCCCGCTATATGAGTTGGTTCTTGCTCTATATGCACAAATAGAGCTGTTGTTTTACCACCAAATCCAGCAGCTCCAATATTTGTATTATTTATCTCTACTAAGATTTCTCTTTCTAAATCCTGATATCTTATGTCTTTGTTCTTTTTATCAACATCTCGAATTAAAGCTCGTTTTGATAAATATGCTGCTCTTTCCATAGTACCACCAAGTCCAATACCTACACAAATAGGGGGACAAGGTTTCCCTCCAGCTTTTTTTATAATATCAATAACAGCATCAATAACACCATCTCTTGAAGCTGTAGGATTTAACATATTTATAGCACAACAGTTTTCAGATCCAAATCCTTTTAGTAATACATTGATTTCAATATCTTCGCCATCTACTAAATTATAAGTAATAATTGGAGGTAAATTATTTTTTGTATTTAATCTATCAAAAACAGGTTCTTCAACAACACTCTTTCTATAATTTGCTTCATCACTAGCTAAATTACAAGCTTCAATTATCGCTTTTTCTATAGAAGCAATTGAACTTTTATTTTCTCTTCCAATATCCACAAAAACATCAAACATTCCAGTATCTTGACACATAGGTATTTTTGTTTCTTTTGCTAATTTTAAATTTTCTATAATGCTGTCTAAAACAACTAGAGAAGCTTTTGATTGCTTCGAATAATTTTTTGCTTCAGTATCACGAGCTTGAAAAATTAATGATAAAATAGAATCGTCTAATTCTGTAGCACTCTTAATTAAAGATTCTTTTAATCCCTTTATAAAATTATTCATTTATATTATCCCTTGCTGATACTAATGTTAAATATGATTTTAAGATTTGATATCCAATTGCACAACCAACAACTAATCCTAAACCATCAGATACAATATCTAAAAGTTCAAATTGACGTCCAACTTTACTTTGAATAATTTCAATAATCACGCCTAAAATCAGACCACAAACTATTGTAAAAAAAGATGGCAAAATGACCCAATTAGAGTCTACTATATCTCTATCTCTATGATGAGTATTGAAAGATACTTTAATAAAGGCAAAATACAAACATAATCCCAATCCTGAATAAGCTATCATATGAGCTCCCTTATCACCAAAAGGATTAAAGGCTATTGAACTCAATTTTTCACCTGAAATTAAGCTTAAATAAGAAATAATAGCTGTTAAAACAATACTTAATATTACGCCCAAAAGACTAATATCATGTAATCTCTTTTTTAGTTTATCGTTATTCAAACAAATCTCCTTGTCTCATATCAAATTCATCCATTCTTTTTTGTAATTGCTGAATAAACTTTGATTTATCATAAAATTTTCTTGGAGCTGCTAATCTATGAGGAGGAGTTTCACACAATAATCTTTGAATAATTATATTTGGATTTAATCTCCTAAGAAAATAAATACAAGTTTCAATAGCTCTTTTTGAACTTGCAACGGTTAATTCTCCTCTTATATATTCATCGAATAAAGCAGTTCCTCCTAAAATATCTAAATTATGAATTTTTACAGCTTCAATATTTAAATCATTAATTAAATTAATAGTATTATCATATTCTTTATTACTTTCACTAGGTAAGCCTGTTATAATATGAGTAGATACTTTTATACCTTTTTCATGTAATTTGTTAACAGATTCAATAAACTTTGAAATATTATGGCCACGATTAATTCTTTCTAAAGTTCTATCATTTCCACTCTGAAGACCAACCTCAACCCAAATATCATCAACTTTATCTTTATATGAAACTAATAATTCAATTACATCATCCTCTAAACAATCAGGTCTTGTTGATACAATAAATTCAGTAAAAGGATATAGAGAAAGACCTTTATCAAATAATTCTTTTAATTCTTCAACAGAAGCATAAGTACTTGTCCATGCTTGAAAATATAAACTTAAAGCTTGTGCTTCGTATCTTTCAAATAAGAACTTTTTTCCTTTTTCGACCTGTTCTTCTAATGATTTTAGACGTCTTTCTAAACTTATTTGTTTACGTGGACCTCTATCAGCTATTACTTGTTGAAAACTACTTGTCCTCTTCCAAATGCCTTCACCTTTTCTCTGATAAGTAGCACTTGCTCCTGTTGCATCACAAAAAACGCACCCACCACTTCTATCTTTTTCTCTATTTGGACACGAGAAACCACCATCTACACCTATTCGATAAACACTTTTTGAATAAGTATCTAATAGATATTGTTTATATGTCCTCCATGGAAGGTCTCTACTCATACAAACTCCATAACAAGGCTAAAGTTACCATTAATCGAATATCCAGCTCCAAATACAATATCACCAAACTCTGTTTTTAGTCCTATTCCACTATATATACCAACACCAACTTCTGTAATACTTGGGAAATTGTTAGGATTATCTATCATAAAATTCCCTGGATTTGTATAAATATGAGTAATAGGATTATATTTATCATATCCATAAAATTTAAATCCAGCTTGGAAATATAAATCTCTATATATATTATATAAGTTTCTTTGATATGCTAATCCCAAAAAAGTATATTCTCTAGTAAACGCACCAAAATAGAAACCAGGTATATTTGTATAACCTCCTAAATCAAAATAGGATGAAGTTAATTGATAATTAGCAGTAGAAAAACCTAAGCCAAAATTTAATTTTAATGAATTTATCTTATCTATATTAAAATCATATTTTCCATTCATATTAATATATACTGATTTATTTTTATCATTAAAGAAAAATGTTGCTATCCCATTTACACCATATCCATAATTTGAAAAAAGAGAATTTTCTGAATTTAAAAAGGCAAAACTTAAATCAATTTCAAGAGAATTTATTAAAGAATCTTCAAAAGAAACCGTCTCAAAACCACTAGGCAAAGTTGTAGAATTTAAAGCAACTAAACTATAACCCAATAATGCTTCAAAAGATAATTTATTAGAAAAACGCAAATCATAACCAGCTCCAACAGTAAATCCATAGTTATAAGAAGGGACATAATTTGTTACATACTTATTATTTGCAGGAGATAAAGAACCTAATTTTGTTGCGAAATGAAAAAAACCTATCATTTCATATTCATTATCATTATAGATTTCAGTTCCTATTTTAGCATTTACATTTGTTGTTTCTGAAACTGATAAGTTTAAATCTATAGTAATATTATCGGCAACAATTTCTCTTATACTACTATGAATATTAAATAAATAGTAAAACCAAGCTCTATTCAAAGAATTTGAAGAAAATCCTGTTTTTAATAAAGTACTAAAATCAATTTTTGAAGGAGATGTATTCCAATCTCGCATATCAATCTCTAATATCCCTGCATTATCGATTACATTTGTTGGTTGATAATTAAAAGAAACAGTTGAGATACCATTTAAAGATGCAAAGGAATGAATATCATTTTCTAATTGTTCTAAATAATTCTCATCTAGTCTATTATTTATGTATTTATTAAAAATATTTGTGTAAGAATATGTTTTATCAAAATTAACTCCTACAAATTTAACTGAGTTAATTAGTGGATCTAATATTGTAGAATAATGACTTATTGTATCTTCTGTTACAAATTCTAACTCTCTATATTTTTTAATATCATCTCTTATTTTAATCAAAGCTTCTTTATTTTCTTCGAAAGCTTCATATCCTTTTTCTAAAATTTCATCAAATTTTGCTATATCTAATACTAAATACTCGCCAACCTCAGGTTTTATTACAATATCACTAGCCTTTTGACTCTCTTCTCTATTACCAAAAGTTACCAATCTTGAAGTCTGGATAGCAGCTCCTGATAATGAAGAAAAGGCTTCAATATCTTGTAATCCATCACTTGAAACATCGACACTTATTATAATATCAGCGCCCCAATCTTGTGCTAATTGAACAGGTAAATTATCTACAAGTCCACCATCCATACAATAAGTTCCATCTCTTAATAAATAAGGAGGGAAAATAATTGGCAAAGACATTGTTGCTCTCATAGCATCCGAAATATAACCACTTTCAATAACTTTTTCACTACCTGTTGTTATATCTGTAGCCATTGCTTTAAAAGGTATATATAAAGTGGAAAAATCAACATTTCCAGGAGACTTAATTGTTGATTTGTTTATAAAAGATACAATACCTTGATCAGATAAAAGTCCTGGATTATTTCCTATTCCTTTTTCATTAAAACCAAAAGATATTTTTAAACCTCCATCATTTTGTATTAAAGATGGAGGAGTTACACTATATGTATTTGGCGTATCAATTACAGCGTTAAATAAAGAATTATTATGAATCATTGTTTTTATATCTTTGCTTGTATAACCTAAAGCATAATAGGCTCCAATTAAACCACCCATGCTTGTTCCACAAATAAAATCAATAGGTATCCCTAACTTTTGAATTTCTTCAACAACTGCAACTTCTGCAAAACCTTTAGCACCACCTCCTGATAAAACTAATGCGACTTTGGGGTAAGTAGCATACAGTGAAGAAATTGAAAGAGATAAAATAATAAATAAGATTTGTAATTTTTTTTTCATTTTATTTTCCTAATTTTGATGAAATTAAATTACTATAACCATTTAAGAAAGAATTATAATCCAATTCTTTCTTCCCCTGTAATTGAAGTCTATTTATAATAATAGCACCTTTCCCACAAGAAATAATAATACCTTGATTTTTCTTTTTACCAATAACTATACCAGGTTCTGGATAATTTTCATCAATTACCTCAAAAACACCTAAAATAAATAATGTCTTACCATCAAATATTGTTGAAGCTTTTGGCCAAGGATAAAAAGCTCTAATTTGAGAACTAATATCTATAGCATTATTGTTCCAATCGATAAAGGAGTCTTCCTTACTAAATAACTTTGTATATGAAACTTCTCCTACTTGTTTATATGGAATAATTTCATTTTTACTCAATCTATTAAAAGTATTTACTGCAAAAGAGGCACTTAAATCTGCGACTTTTCTACTTAATGATAAAGTTGTATCATTTTTACAAATATCAAAATCAAAAGTATCTAATACATCTCCACTATCAACTTCCAAACTTAATTTTTGAATAGTAATAGCACTCTTTTCCAAATTATTTAAAATAGCATATTGTATAGGAGAGCTTCCTCTAAATTGAGGTAATCTAGAAGGATGGATATTATAGCAGCCCAAAGGAAACATTGATAAAAGAGTGGGACCAAAAATTTTCCCATAAGCAAAACAAATTAAAATATCACAATTATATGAAGCAATTTCTTTTAAAGCATTACCTCTTAATCGTTCAGGTTGAAAAACTGGTATATTCAAGTTATTTGCTTCAACTTTGATAGGAGATGGAATTAACTTTTTACTTCTTCCTTTAGGTTTATCAGGATTTGTTAAGACTAATCCAATTTCAAAATTATCTGCTAAAGCTCTAAATGTAGGAACTCCTATTTCTGCAGTACCTGCAAATAAGATTCTCATTGTACAGATCCTTTTTTTAATTTATTTCTTCTTTCATAGGCTCTAATTAATTTTGTTCTAGATTTTTCATCTAAACGATCTGCAAATAAAACACCATTTAAATGATCATTTTCATGTTGTAGTGCTCGAGCTAGTAAGCCATCTGCTTCTAATCTAAAAGTTTTACCAGAAACATCTTGAGCTTGAATAGTAACTTTTTCACTGCGTGATAGATATGCATAAACACCTGGAATAGATAAACAACCTTCTTCCATTTCACATTCTTGCATAGAAGTCTCTACTATTTCTGGATTGATAAATTCTTTTCTAATCCCTCTATGATCATCAACTACAAATATTCGTAAATCAACACCAACCTGTGGACCAGCTAAACCAACACCATCAGCTTCATCCATTTTTTCAAACATTGCATCAACTAACAATTTTAAACCAGAATCAAATTTTTCAACTTTTCTTGCTTTTTTTCTTAATATTTCTTCACCAATTGTATAAATCTCTAACATTTTAACACCTCATACAATAATTATATTTTTATTAATTCTCATAATTCAAATTAGTGTTTTATTATATTTAACTATATTAATAGGAAACAATTAATTCAAATATGATTAATTTCTTTTTCTAAAATTATTATATTATAATTATTTTTTAAAATCTATTGTTTACACTATATTATAATCTTGATAAATTCTACCTTAAAAATATCATTAAATATAAAACACTTAAGCTTATTTAAAGTAATTTTTAACTTACAAAATAAACTTAAGTGAACATTATAAAATTATTGTTAAATATTAATATTTATTCAGCTCTATACACCCCTTTTAAAATAAAACTATTTGAAAAAGAGTCTTTTGTATTATCTATTAATGAATCGAAATAACTTACATCAAGACTTGCAGAAGTTGTTATATCTCCAATTTCTTTTTCAAAAGTTACTACTCCTGAAATTTGGTTTGCTTCTAAAACTGTAGTATATTCTTGATCCAATGATACTTTAAAGGCAAAATTATCAAAATATGAATCTTTTATAACAACATTAACACCATAATTGTATAATTTGCTACTTCCAACTTCTGTACTAAAACTATTATTATATTCTAAGGATAATGAAAATTTATCAAAACTAATATCACTAGATACATTATATGATGTTTCATAATGAGTTAAACTACTATCAACTCCATCAATTTTCAAAGATGCCACATAAGCTTCTTTAAATTTAGCTCCTAACCTAGCTGAGAATTTACCAATTTCTAATTGATAACTTCTCCATCTAACTTCTCCAGAATGAGTTGAGGAAATATCATTATCAGTAGAATTTTGAATAGCTGTAATTATTGTATTATCACTAGTTTGACTTATTAATGATTTGGAATTTGTTCCGGCATAAAGATAATTATAATCCAAACTAAATGTTCCTAAAATATAATATTGAGGAGTATCAAAACCAAGATTGATATTTTGGATTTGATTTGCTATATCACTTTCTGAAACATCAGCAGTTGTGCTTAAACTAGGTTTAATTAGAGGAATAATTTCATTTAATAAAATATCTTTTATATTATCTTGTTCAAAAGAATATCCAGCTCTATAAGAATAATCTCCAACATAATTTTCAATATTTAAACCTATAGAAAGTTCATCTGTTGGAACTGAGGCTCCTAAACTTCTATAAGCAAAATCTGTTTTTCGAATCCATGTCTCAGTTCCAATTTTTGGTAAATCTAAAGTTAATCCATAACTAATACCCCATAAATCTTTATTAATCGCACCAGAGACTAAACCATTCGAAGGTAAAAAGTAATCTAAGACAGGAATAATAGAATGAATCTTATCTAAATAACCAATATATGTAGATAAATCATAAGAGCTATTATTTGCAATATCAGTTACTAATTGATTAATATCTAAAATAGAACTTGAATCTTCATTATATAAAGAGAAGGAAAATGATCCATCAAGATTATAATTATCTGTATTTATACCACTTCCTATACCTAAAATAAAATTTTCTTCTGGATTAATTCCATCCAATCCATATAAAACTCCAATATCAGATGTTGCACCAGATATTTTTAAATTATTATATGTACCTTGAAGAGAACTAATAAAGGATAAGTTTGTTTGGAAATACCAAACCTCTTTTGCTTTTAGAGAGAATTGTAATCCCAAGAAATTTTGAGGCCATGATACTTGATACAATCCTAAATTTGTTAATCCTTTACTCACATTAATTTCTAAAATTGGAATATCTATAGATAAAGAGGACCCTCTAAAATTAAGTTTGCTTATTGTTTCTTTTTGGTAATCAACATTTTGATCTCCAAATTGATATACTAATAATTTATCTAAAATAGAAAACTTTAATAACATTTGATTATTATTATAGAATTTCCTTGGAACTTCATTAGAATAATCAAATTCATTTTCAAAATCGATTGGATTATATAAATTTAAGATATTTTGTAAATCAGCTTGTAAAGTATTAGGATATATCTCAAGTATATCTACTATTTGAATTGAATCTCCTAATGTTCCAATCAAATCAATTTTTATTGGACCAGCCTGTAATTCTAAATTTCCACTTAATCCATAATTAATGTTAAATATATTTGATATATCTTTAAATAAATCATTTATATTTGTTGTTTCAGAATTTTTCCCCATATCAAAAATATATTCTGCTTCAACAAAAGAATTAGCATCACTTGAAATTTTAAAGAACGGTTCTTTCTTTTCAACTGTAATAAAATTAAAAGTTTCAGTATTTTCATTTCCGTATCTATCTACTAAGTCAATGGATAAAATTCTTTCTTTTTGGTCTTCAGTATCAATTAATATCGATAAATATTGATTAAACGCTCCAGCTTTTGTACTCTTTTGATTATCTACAGTAATATCAAAACTTGCTAAAGCACTTTCATCTATTATTTCAAAAACAATAAGTTGCTGGTTATTTTGATATAGCTCAAATTTGTTTGGCGAAATCAATTTAAGAGACGGTGCATTTTCATCTTTAATTATTTTAGTATACTTATTACCAATCTTAGGATATCGATATATTTCATCATCAGTATTTTTCAATACAGCAAAATATTCAAATTCTTCATCTTTTTCAAGATAACTATAAGGTATAATTGTAGTCCAAGTGTTATCTTTTTTTTCAAATTCTGAATATAAAGGTTCATTTTTACCTTTTTGATAAAAGAATAAGCGAGCCTCTTCAATCGTGCCCTCATTAGTTGAAGGCTCAATTGTTATTTTTAAATCTTCATAAGCAGGAATTTCATTAGAGATATCTAATTCAAATCCAAATAATGAGGTTGCACAAATTACAATATAAGTAATAAATATTAAACTTTTTTTTCTCATAATGATTTCCCCTTAATTATTATTATTTTCAAGTGTTGATAAAAATGAATTTGTTTGTTTCTCTAGATTCAAATCAGGAGAAGAACTATTTCCAGGTCCAAAAGGTTTTGAAAATCTAGGTATTATTTTTCTATCAATAGAAGATCCTAAATTGAAATAATTAATAGTAGTTGTTTTATTATTAGTTGGAAGAGTATATGTTCCATCATTAATCATGTCGCCTTTTTCATCTAAATCTTGTTTTTCTAATGGTTGTTTAACAATACCGTCTTTTAAATCTACACTGATATAATCTGATTCTTCTGTACCATCCTTTCCTATCGCAGTGACTGTTATTACATGTATACCTTCAGTTAAATTATTTAAAGTTGCAAAGTTTAATATTTTACCACTACCTAGATAACCACTTTCATGAGATAACCAGATAATTGATTCAGAATTAATTTCACTTCCATCACTATCGATTGCATCTACTTCAAGATTTATGTTTGCACCTTTTTGAATAATTATTGTATTGTCTTCTGATTTTATATTTACATAAACTTTATCAATTACATCAATTATTACTTTGGTACTAGATAATAATTCTTTTCCATCATAGGCTTGAGCTGTTATAGTTCTCTTTCCAGCTTTCAAGTTAATCTTATTTAAATCCAGAGAATACCCTTCTCCCACAGAATCTAAATCAATATCAGTTTTCCATAAAATAGTTTTTACATTATCTAAACTCTCAATAGTTGCATTTATAATAACTTTATCTTTTGTCTTATCAAAAGATAAAGGAGCATCATCAATAAAGATACCTTCTCTATTTGGATATAAGTTTAAACTCATTACATGTGATTTAAGAGCTCCATATTCTAAAGCTTTAACATCAATTTCATAAACACCTTCTTTACCAAATACTTGAGGTGATAATGTTGTTATTGCTACTCTATTATCTTCACTAAATACCCAATCACAATTAATACCAATTTCATTTAGTGTTAATGTTAACTCTGGAGATTTGTATCCAGTTAATGCAACTTCTACAGGGATTGTTTGACCTTTTCTATAAACAGAACTAGATAAAGGTTTTACAATTTGAATTGAAGAGTCATCAGTAAATTCTAATAAATAATCATTTGAATATACTTCTTGAGAATCTCCAGTCTTTAAATAAGAATCTTTTATTATTACAGAAATAAGAGCTGATGTTCTTTCAAGATTTTTTAATTCAGTGAAAGAGAATTCTACATTTTTTCCAACTTTTGTTAATGTTGTTTCATTTTGTATAATTTTCCAAACAACTTCAGGATTATTTCCTCCTAAATATGAAACCTTTAACGCTAGATTTTCAGAATCAGAGCTTATTAAGTATTGTGGTAAATCATCATTAATATTGAGTTCAATATTATTAATTGGTTCATATGTTTCAATAATAATTTCATCCATACCTTTTAATAAATGCTCGTCTTCAACACTTGCTACGATTTCATAAGATTTTATACTTTCTGGGATAAATATAAAAGGATTTCCTTTACCAATTTCTATACCGTCCTGTAAAGACCAAATAATATTACCGTTATATTCTTGATCATCATTTACAGTAGCAGATAATACAATAGGATCACCGATTTTATAAAGCTTTTCACTAATTGAGTCATTTATTATTACCTCAGGCTTTGAATTAACACTAAAATCAATTGAAGCGTTTTCACTAATTCCATCTCTTTCATAAATAGCCTTCAAAGTATAAATTCCTGCTAAATTCGGAGCTCTTAAATTTTGTATATTAGTAACAAGTTTTCCATCTAAATACCAACTTAATCCACTTTCAATATAATTTTCAGGCAATCCTTGAAGAGTTGGATAAATTGGAGTATCTTGATTAACTATACTGCTATGAGGCCAATTTATATTTAATGAAAGTGGTTCATTCTTAATATCAATAATTATAGTTTTTCTTGCACGTTCTTGATTGTTTGAATCAGTAAAGGATACAGTAATTTCATACTCTCCTATTTCATTTGGAACAAATTTTGCTTTTTGGGTATTAAATTCATTTGAAGATACTTTAATATTATTTAAATTATTTACAACCCAACTATATGTACCGTCTATCTCTTGTGAAAGAGAAGCGACAAGAGGTATATCAAATCCTTTATAATATTCATAACTTTCAATTGGTGATAAAATTTGTATAGGTAATGTTTTTTCAACAACCTCAATAGTAATATTTTTTATTGTAGAATCACCCATTGAATCTGTTGCTATTGCTGTTAATGTATGTTTTCCAGCACTATTTAAAATAAAGTTTGAATAATCTTCTAATATAATACCATCTAATTTAACAATAACCTCTAAATCATCTTTGTTATCTTCAACATCACTAGAAACAACAGAAATATCTAAATAATCACCAGTGTATTGAATTTCCTTTGATTGTAGTCCTAGTGTAGGTGGAGTATTTTTGTGTAAAGTAAACGTTGATAAACTATTACTAGATTGTCCATAGGCTTCTGTTGTTAATTTGATTTGAAGAGAGCCTGTCATATCTTTTGGATCAAATTCTGAATTAGCACCAACTGCAATTATTTCATCATTTATTTCCCAAATATATTCAGCACCGATTTCACCTTTTGCTGATAATTCAATCTTATCACCTTCACTGTATATTATTGTTTCACTATTTACTGGAATTAAAATAGATGGATCTACAATATCCCTTACTTTAATAGTTCTAGTATCTGTTGTTCTAATCATATTATTAAATTTATATTGAGCATAAATATCATAAGTTCCAATTTTATCTGCAGGGAAGGTGTATGAGAGACCTTTATTTTTTGTAGCTTTTTCATTTATGAACCAAGTTATATTTCTTGCAGCATCAGTTAGACTAACTTTTGATCCTACAACTTTATCAACACTTGCCATACAATTAATAGGATTATCAACTATTATTTCTACTGAAGACTTTGGATTAATCATATTTAATTGGAAATCAGTAAGTGTTTCAAAGTTTACAAGTTTTGTTACTGTATTATTTAATATATCTACAACACTTGCTTCAACTGTATGTCTACCAGGATTAAGTTTTCCTAATTGAACTATTTTATTGTTGCTATTATTGACTGTTTTATTGTCAAATTTCCAGAAAATATTTTTAGGTTCTCCAGAATATATCTCTAATTTTCCAAGAATATAATCATCAGGAGATAATCTTTGACCTTCAATAGGAAGTATTAAATCAGTTACCAAAGGCTTATAAACTGATATATTATGAGTATAAATAGATTCTCTACCTACAATATCATAAGCTACAATTTTTATTGTATGATTTTTTGCTGATAAAGATTTCAAGTTAAATTCATTATTACTACTACTCTTGTAATATATGCCATCAATAAAACAACTATAATTAGATACAAATCTACTATTTGAAGAATCTATCTTAATTCTAATTTCATCTCCTTGTAACACAGCAATAGGAGCGTTAACTGATGTTATTTTAGGTTGTTCAAAGATCTCTACATCAAAAGATTCTCTAATATTATTTGGAGTATAATCAGATAATGTACCATTAGGAAGTCTTACAGATTTTGCAATACCTTCTAAACTTATTGTATGTGTTCCAGATCTGAAAGAAATTGTTTTATTATTTGTTTTTCTTCCATCGACTTTCCAAATTAATTCATCAACTCCGTAGGAAGTACTACTTAATGAAATGCTTTGACCACTAGCTTTATATATTTTACTAGAAGTTGTATTTGCATAATAATAAGGTTTAATAATTTCAACTCTATATTCTTTTTCTAATTTTAAACCATTTCTATAACCAATTACCTTAATTATATCGTAATCATTTTGATAATGATAATATCTGTCATTGAAATTAGATCTGTTTCTGCTTGGATATGAATATTGATATTTAGGTTGGTATCTAAAGGAAGAACCACTAGTTTTTCTTACTCCATTTACATACCATTCAAAAGTTTCATTAGCATTCCCATAAGCTTTAATATTATAGGTCATACCTGATATTACTCTATCATTATTTTTAATAACATCAATATCAAATTGAGGAGGGGTCATATCTTTCATCGTAAAGGAAATAGTTTGTTCTTCTGTCTCTTGAATTTCTGAATCAGTTGAAATTTCTAAAAATCCTTGAATTGATAAAGTATGACTGCCAACTTTTAGAGTTTTCCAATCATATTCTAAAGAGACCTCATTACCATCTAATTTCAATACATATCTATCTAAATCATTTAATGTTAAATTCAAACTTTCAATTTGAGATAAAGCATATGTTTTCCCATTTTCTGGAAAATTAATTCTAGCTATTGGATTATTAACATTAACAGTCCATTCTTTCGATACAGCCCTATTATAAACATCCTTACTTAGAGCTTTAACTTTATATATTCCTTCCTTCCAGTTTTCATAAGACAATTCAGATCCTTCATAAGTATATACAACTTGATTTCTATAATAATCTGTTATACTCCATTGAGTTGGAAGAAGTTCTGCTCCTTGCGATACAGCAATATTAAATGTTAAAGGTTTATTAATTATATGTTTTATAATATTAGCTTCAGGAATACTTGATATTATTTCAGGATCTTTGTCACTATAGGACACAATATTTATTTCATTAGAATAGTCAGAATAATTTTCTGTTCCACCATTTTCTGCTAAAGCTTTTGCTTCCCATCCTGCTTGAATAGTATGTTTTCCAATAGATGAAAATTGTTTATTCCAAGAATATTGTTTTTTGCCATCAATTAGCCAGAATAATTTTCCATCCTTTACACTAGCTTCGATATTAATCGTAGCTGAAAGCGGATAATCTGTAATAGATGGGGTAGTAATTGTTACTTTTGGATAGAGGACAGTACAATATTGAGTCTTTGAATTAGACAAACCATCTTCATCTTCTACACTATATGTAATCCAAATTTGATTATATCTTTCACTAGTATATTTACTTGGAATTATTCTTGAAGAATATAATGATGCACTTGTAGAATATCCATTAGAATCATAATAAGAAACGGACCAAGTACTTTTCTTAATTTCTGAAGTAGAATCAACATTTGCTTTTAGATTATAAGTTTCACCTTCCATAAATGTATTTGGATAAGAAGGGTTAACAAAAGTAATTTTTGGAGGATACTTTTGAATTACATTAAATGGAATTTTTTCTGATTCTTTTTCATAAGTAGAAACACGTCCATTTTCATCTATGACGTTCCAAACACCTCTAACACTAAAGTAATAAGTATTAGGAGAATATCCTTCTAATTCTATTTTTCCATTAGGAACTTCTTTTCCATTAATCAAATAGAATAATTTAATTGCATTAGGAGCAATAACAGAAGGGTTTAAAGTAGTCAATGTTGAATAAGTAGCATTTGCAGTTATATTAGAAATTTGTATTTGAGGATCAATAACAAAAACATTTATAGAAGCTGAATCAGATTGTCCAAAGATATCTGTCACTGTATAAGTAACCTCATAATTCCCTGGTTTCGTTGGTTTAAAATTAGCTTCACTATCATTGGACCCAAGACTTCCAGAAGCTGCCCCAGAATATGTCCATTCAAATGATTTAATGTCATTGTATGATGTATATTTTGATTGAATATTTAGATTTGTGTTTGGTAAAATTTGAACATTTCCTTCAGGTAATTCAATCATAGCCAAAGGTGCTTTACCTATTACTTTAATTGGGATCTTTTCTGTTTCAATTATATTTGTATTTCCTAAATAATCTTCAACACTTGTAGCTTTTGCATATATATTAAAATTACCTATTTCAGAGAACTTATAATTGATATTAGCTCCATTCCCAATAGGTTTGTCATTTAAATACCATTCAATTGATTCTATATTTTTTGTTTTTTGAGGATTTTGATCAATTGAGAAAGTTACAACAGCATCTTGGAAAATATTTTCTACAGAATAATAATCTAAAGCAACTTTTGGCTCTTTTACTGTTAAATATATATTATCAGAATCTACTTCTAATCCTAAATTATCTTCTATATGTAAATAAGCGACTAGATTATCTATATTAAATTCTTCATTTGGTGTATATCTAACATTTACTCCATCAAAAGAATCTTGCCCAATATACCAGGTAGCATCATCTTGAATACAATTATCACTATAAACAGGAGTACCTGTAAACTGATATGTATTTCCTAATAACAAAATAGCATGATTTTCAGGTTTATTTATAGTTAATGAAATATCAGTATGATTTTTTGTGGTAAAAGTACCACCATAATTTGATGAATCAGAGAAGAAAGGTGTTCCATCTTTATTTATTGGCATTACATACCAACTGTATGTAGTACTAGGGTTTAAATAATAATTAATTTGGTAATTATCAGAATAAGATTTAACAGATTTATCATTAATATACACTCTATATTCAGAAACCCAAGAAGAATAATCATCATTAAAACTCCAATTAAATTTAGGCATGAAAGGATTATCATTTTGGATAGAAATAGTTGTAGAAAATTTTGGAGTTGGGAATTTAATTTCAAATACTTTATCTTTAATTAAATTTGTATAAGCATCTCTATACTCTATTCTAAAGTTATATGTTTCTCCTGCTCTAAAATCAATATCTTTTAAATCAAAGGTTACTATACCATCCGATATATCTCCAGGGTATCCTTTTAAAGCAGTACTATCGCTTGATGTTACTCGTTGATGGAATTTTCTAAGAGATTCATTTTCCATATCAATACCATTTATAATTAGTTCAGTGGTAGAATCATTTGGAATTGATCCATCACTATAATATGGTATTTCTGGAACTTTAATTGTTAATGTTTTATCTTTAACAGTTGGTTTTTTTATTATTTCTAATTCTTCAATACGCGCAACTTTAAATGTAACTGTTTGCTTTGCTTTTAATTCTCTACCTGTTACTATATCATTTTCAGTTAATACTTCAGAAGCCAATAATGATATTTTATATTCTCCTTCAGGAATATCTCTATTAGAAGAAGTAAAAAAACTCTCTGTTATTTGATCTATATCACTAATACCAAATGCTTCTCTTATAGAATCCGGTACATTACTTCCTTTATAATATTGAATATAATTTAATAAATCCTTATTAGTAAAAGTAAAGGTTTCATTTGGTCCAAAATATTTTAAAAATTTAGCAGTTGCTGTAGTATCTCCTGAAATTGAGGAGCTATCAATTTCTATTTCTAATTCAAGCAAAAGATATGCAGGGGTTTGATCATTTTCTATATATATAGAAGCCATATCAAGATTTAAAATATCTCCAATACCAAAATTTGCTTTTCTATTTGATACAACAATATCATCAGGTTGTGTTAAATAGCGTCCAATAGATCGCTGAACTTTTGCAAAAAGTGGCGTTGCAATAATAATTGATAATAAAATAATGAATAAACTTCTAAATATAACCTTCTTTTTCATATACCCCTCCAAAATAGTAAACTACTAACAAATAAATAATTTTCACATACCAATAATATTGTGTTTCAAAAATAATCAGCTGTCAATAGAAAAAAAGAAAGCTTTAAAAAATCTAAACATTTTATATTAAATTATGATTAAATTCATAACTATTCTAAAGTTATTATAACAAATTTAATTATATACAAATAATTTATTTTACTATAAACAAATATAATAAATTCACATAAGTGGTAATATCATATTAAAACTATTAAGAATGAAAATAAACTTTTTAAGATATTTGCAAGGGGTCAACATCAATTTCAAGATAAATATTATTTGGAATTTTATAATGTTTTAGAGTTTCTTTTACTAACCATTGACAGTAATTAATCTTTTCATGTTGCAATAATATATTGTATCTATAATTATTAGATATTTTATAAATACTACATTCATTTGGTCCATATATTTCAACAGAATCATTCTTAACATGTTCTAAAGATTGATTTATCTGATTCATTTTATTTGCAAATTGAAGAGTGAAATCATAAGTTAAATCTTTATTCATTCCTCTAAATACTAAATTTAATTGTCTTGAAAAAGGAGGAAAATCAGTTAACTCTCTTATTTTCAATTCTTCTTCATAAAAAGAATTTCTATCATTATAAATAGCTTTTTGTATTGCAATATTATCAGGTTGAAGAGTTTGAATAACAACTTCACCCTTGTTACTAAATCTTCCAGCTCTACCAGCAACTTGTGTAATTAAAGAATATGTTCTCTCTTGTGATCTAAAATCAGGGATATTCATTGCTGAATCAGCTAAAATTATACCAACAAGTTCAACATTAGGAAAATTAAAACCCTTAGCGACCATTTGTGTTCCTAATAAAATATCAGTTTTTCCACTTTTAAAATTATCCAAAACTTTGAAGATATTTTCTTTATTTTTAGCAACATCACCATCTAGTCTGTCAACTTTAGCTAAAGGAAATAAAGTCTTTATTTCCTCTTCAACCATCTCTGTCCCAAAGCCTCTAAAACCAATATCTAAACTGCCACACTCAGGACAAACTGTTATAGGGGCTGATTTATATCCACAATAATGACACACCATAGAATTATTATGCTTGTGATATGTAAGAGAAATAGAGCAATTTGGACATTTCATCTCATAACCACAACTTTTACAATTAAAATAATAAGAAAAACCTCTTCTATTTAAAAATAAAATTACTTGCTTTTTCTTTTTTAAAGTCTTATCTATATCTTTTTTTAATTCTGTTGAAATAATTGTATTTTCAAATAGCATATTTACTACTTTCATAACTGGAAGTTGTCCAAATCCAACGCGATTTAATAATTCTATCTTTTCTATTTTTTTTTCTTTCATTAATTTAAAAGCTTCAAGAGATGGCGTAGCACTTCCCATAATTAAAATTGCATTATTCTTTGAACATAAATGTTGAGCAATTTGCCTTGCATGATATCGAGGAGTTTGAGAACTTTTATAAGAATTCTCATGTTCTTCATCAATTATCACCAAACCTAAATTATGAAAAGGAGCAAAAATAGCACTTCTAACACCTATAACAATAGAAACTTCATTATTTAATATTTTTCTCCATTGTTCTAAACGTTGGCTAGCTGTCATAGCAGAATGTAAAATAGCAACACCTTCACTAAATCTATGACTAACTTGTTGAATTAATTGGTGAGTTAAAGTAATCTCAGGAACCAAATATATAACCTGCTTTCCTTCTTTTATTATTTCTTTTGCGTATCTAAAATAGATTTCACTTTTACCAGATCCTGTTACACCATATAAATAATATAGATTATTTTCTCTCTTTTTAAGAGTATTTAAAGCAGTTTCTTGCTCTATTGATAAAGTATCAACTTCTTTTGTAGAAATATCTTCTTCATTAATGCTCATTGACAAAGCTTTTTCTCTTTTACCGCTTGGAATTTGAAGAGATAACGCTTCTCCAAAAGAACAAAGATAGAAAGATGATATCCATTTTGCTAATTCAATTTGATTGTTATCAAATAAAATCTCTTTATCAACTACTCTTTTAATTTTCTTTATTTTATATGTAGTTTCATATTCTTCAACTACATCAATAACATAACCAATTTTAGAATAACTCCTAAAGGGTACATTTACTCTAATACCAACTTTAACAAGCTCATTCATTTCTTCTGGTATTTTATATGTAAAATCTGTATTTAGTGGCAAATCAAACAATACTTTTGCAAACATGATTATCCTTTAGATATTTATTAATTTTTCTAATTTTTGAAGATCTTCCCAAACAGGTTTTCTCCAATTTAAATTTCTCAATACTGCAGCAGGGTGATAAGTCACAATTGTAGGGATTCTATTATAAAACTTTATTTTACCTCTCATATCTTTTAATGGAAAGTCATTTTCAAATAATGCATTTGCCGCAATCTTTCCAAGCACTAAAATAGTTTTTGGTTCTACTAATTCTATTTGCCTTATTAAATAAGGTAAACATATTTGAACCATTTCTTTTGTTGGATTTGAGTTACTAAAACATTTTACAACATTTGTAAAATAAATATCGCTTTTGAAATCTAAATTAATAGCACTTAACCATCTTTCCAAATATTGACCACTTTTGCCAACAAATAAATCATTTTGAAAATCTTCATCTTTTCCAGGACTTTCACCTATTACCATTAATTTAGGATATAAATCACCTTTACCAAAAATACTTTGACTTCTTATATTTGAAGCTGGACACTTACTACACTTTATAACAATATCATTAAGTTCTTGAAAACTATTCAATGAATTAGAAGCTTTTTGAAATATATTGATTTCTTTTTTTTCTTTTTTTTCAACTTTTAATTCTGTTATCATTTGCTCTAATTTTATAGAGCTTTTAGATATATCATTATTTTTTTTTATTTTAATATTTTTATCTCTAACTACATCTGCTAAATAATCTTCACCTAAACTAATTTTAGTTTTATCAATTAAGTCAATTAACTCATCAAATTGATTATTCATCTCTAATTCCCTCAGGGTTTGTAAGAGGTATAGCTGTTTCTTCAAACCAACTATATTCATTTTCATCATAAGAAACTTCTAATAAAAACAAACCATTAGGATTTGCAGTTCTTTCAGCCATTTTTCTATTTTTACTATCTAAAGCCTCTTTAAACTCTTCACTTGATTTTTTCTTAATAGCAAAATCTAATTGAGTACCTACTAAGGATCTCACCATTTTATATAAAAAAGCATTCCCACAAATTGTATAAGTTAATACATCATAACCCCATTTATCTTTTTCAAAGGCCCAATAACTTTCATATATATCTCTACATTTTGAAGGACTCATATCTTTACTAGCCACAAAGGTTGTAAAATCATGAGTTCCAACTATATATTTTGCATATGAATTAAGAACCTCAAGGGGTGGGAATTTTTTTGTTTTAGCCACAAAACCATTATCTGTAGCTGTCATTTCATTTTCTCTTTTTAAATAATATCTATATTTTCTAGCATAAGCGGTATATCTTGAATGAAAAGTTCCATCGACAATTTCACAATCTAAAATTCTAACTGTAGCAGGTAAATTACAATTAATAACATTAAGAAAAGCAAGAGGTGGTATATTCTTATCAATTATATCAAAATGACAAACTTGCCCCATTGCATGAACCCCACTATCTGTTCTTCCTGAGCCAATAACTTTAATATTCTCACCAAGCATTTTAAATAAAGCTTTTTCTATCGCTTGTTGAACTGCAACACCATTTTTTTGAGTTTGCCAACCTACAAAGGCTCTACCATCGTAAGATATAATCATCTTATATCTTACTTTACCTTCTTCTAAATCTAATAATGGAGGTCTTCTCCAATCAACTCTTGCCATCTATTTCCTCTACCATTACAACCGCAACTGCACAAGGATCATCGTGACTAATAGAAACTTGAGTATTAATATTATTAAAGTTTTCTAAAGTTTTCCCTTCTAATTGAATTACAGGTTGTCCACTTTCTAGGTTTGTTACTAATATTTCAGAGGGAATCAATTTTGTAAAGCCCACACCAAGAGCTTTTGCTAAAGCTTCTTTTGCTGCAAAGCGACCTGCAAGATATTCATATCTTATTTTATCATTATTTAAACTATTTGCTTTAATTACTTCTTCTTTATTGAATAATCTATTAATTGCATGTTCACTTAAATTAGACATTCTTTTAATATTTACTATATCAACACCTATTTTGTTCAACATTTAATCCTTTAATTTGAAAGAGACTTTTACCCTTTGAGGATTTGCAACTAAATTTATATTCCCTTTTGAAAACATTTTTTCATCGTAATCTAAAATAACATTAGTTATTGATATGCCTTCTTTCTTTACACTTGAAAAATCAATTGTAGCATTAATTAAATTAGGATCAATTAAGTAAATTAAATCTTGATTACCAACTATATTAATTTCTACTGAATTAGGGATTAAACTCTCAGCTTCATAATCAGAGGGAAGATTTACCTCTAAAGCAATAGTAACTGTTCGAGAAGAATGATTAAAATAATAAAAAAAAGAAAATACACAAACTGCTAATACTATGCTTATTATTTTTACTTTCCAATTTTCCAATAATAAAAATGAAATTTTATCTCTAATCATCTTTATCATCCCTCTCATGTTCAGAAATATCTTTATTACTAAACCAAGTTAGCAATACTCTCTTTATATTATCAATTTCTAGATCATAAAACAATCTAGCATTATTAGCTAATGTTATAGCACCGGTTTCTTCAGAAACTACTATTACAATAGAGTCTGTTTCTTCACTAATACCTAATGCGGCTCTATGTCTTGTTCCAAAAGTTTTTTTAATATCAGTTTGCTCACTCAATGGAAGATAACAACCTGCCGCTTTAATTTTACCATCTTGAATTACCATTGCACCATCGTGTAAAGGTGTATCATGGTCAAATACTGTTAGTATTAATTGAGGTGATAAATCTGCATTTAAAACAGTTCCTGAGCTAATTACCGAATTTAAACTATCACGACGTGAGAACACTAATAGTGCCCCACGCCTTTTACTTTGTAAAGTTATACAAGCATTTAATACTATTTCTATTTGATCTGAATAATTACTAATAGAACTAAGTTTTAATCGAGTTTTTCCCAGTCCTTCAGTTAAGAAAGATCGTCTAAGCTCAGCTTGGAAAATAATGCATAAAAAAACTAAATAAGGTATTGCAAGCAAATTAAATATTCTAATCAAAATTGAAAGATTAAAAATATAACAAACCCCATATATTGCTAAAGCTGAAAATATCATCTTTAACATTCTTTGTATTTTAGTTCTATCCAAAGCCATATAAAATTGATAAAAAGCCCAAGCTAAAAAAGATACTTGTATAATACTCTTTATAATTTCAATAACTTCATTATTAAAAAAATTATTCATCATTTCCCTTTAAAATAAATTAAAATTCAGTATTTTCTTCTCCGATCCAATTTAAAGTTTTAGAAACAGCTTTTTTCCATTTCTTAAGCTTTCCTTCTCTCTTTTCTTGATCCATTCCTGGATTCCACCTCTTTTCTTCCTTCCAATGAGAGCTTAAATCATCTAAGGAATCATAAATACCCACACTAATACCTGCTGCATAAGCTGCGCCTAAGGCTGTTGTTTCAACAACTTCAGGTCTAATTACAGGAATTCCTAATAAATCAGCTTGGAATTGCATTAACGGATTACTATTGGTTAATCCTCCATCTACTTTTAATTCAGTCATTGTTATTGATGAATCTTTTTCCATTGTTTGGAAAATATCATATGCTTGGAAAGCTGTAGAATTAAGTATAGCTTTACATAAATGAGCTCTTGTTGCAAAACCAGTTAATCCTGCAATAATACCACGAGCATCACTTCTCCAATAAGGAGCAAATAAACCACTAAAAGCTGGCACAATATATACACCACCACAATCATCTACACTAGCTGCTAATTCATCTAATTCTTTCGGATTTGAAACAATTTCTAAATTATCTCTTGCCCATTGTACCAAACTACCTGCAACTGCAATAGAACCTTCTAGAGCATATTTTGGTTTTTCTTTTCCAATTTGATAAGCAACTGTTGTTAATAATCCATTTTCTGAAATACAAGCTTTTTCTCCTGTATTTACTAATAAGAAACAACCTGTTCCATATGTACTTTTTCCAAGACCTTCAGTAAAACAAGCTTGTCCAAATAAAGCTGATTGTTGATCTCCTAAAATACCACAAACAGGAACTTTTGATCCTAAAACTCCATCTTCTGTTGTATATCCATAAATTTCTCCAGCTGATGGAACAATTTTTGGTAATGGTTTTTTAGAGATATTAAATAGTGATAATAATTCATCATCCCATTGTAAAGTATTAATGTCCATCAATACATATCTAGAAGCATTTGATACATCTGTTACATGAGCACTATGTCCTGTTAAGTTCCAAGTTAACCATGTATCTATTGTACCAAATACAGCATCTCCTGACTCACAGGCCTCTCTAAGCCCTTTAACATTATCTAATAACCAAACAATCTTGCTCATTGCAAAATATGGACTTAATCTTAAACCAGATTTTTTAGCTAACCACTTTGCATCTATTTTATTTTCTAGAGTATCAATATAATCAGAACCTCTCAAATCTTGCCAAACAATTGCATTATACCAAACTTTACCTGTTTTTGGATTCCAAGCTAAAACTGTTTCTCTTTGGTTTGTTATTCCAATTCCTGAAATATCAGAACCTTTAAGATTTGATTTTTTTAAAGCTTCCTTAATACATATTTCACTGTTTTCCCAAATTTCATAAGCGTTATGCTCTACCCAACCTGGTTTAGGAAATATCTGTTTATGTTCTAATTGATGGGATGATACAATATCCCCCTCTTCACTAAATATAATAAATCTTGTAGAAGTTGTTCCTTGGTCTAAGGATCCAATATATTTCATGTTTATCTCCTCCTCTTTATTTTAAAACAATTATATATTATATTACTTTCTTTTACAAAGAAAATAATTGGATTTCCATATTTATTCTTCCCAAGGGAATGATATCTCCCAACTTTTTCTAAGTTGATCCATAATTTCCATCATTTTTAAAATTTCACTATGTGGCATTTGTTTTGGTTCAATTAAGCCTTCTTCAATAGCATCAAAACTTGCTCTTACTTGATATTCAAAACCTGTAATTTGTTCAGGTGGTAAAATTTCTTCTACTAATTCACCATTTTCATTATATATACTTATTTTTTCAGGATTATTTATATTTTCAATTTCTAAATATCCTTTTGATCCATATATTATTCCTTTACGATTTAACTTTGAATAAACGCTAGCATTTATAGTAGCTAAAATACCATTATTATAAACAAAAGTAACATTTTCGATTCCGTCAACACCACTCTTCATTTTAATAACAGTTGAATTAATTTTACTAATATCTGTTCCTAAAAACATACAAGTAAAGTTTATTGGATAAACTGTTAAATCTAATAATGCTCCACCGGCTAATTCTTTTTTATAAATTCTTTCTTTATCAGCAACATTATATCCTAAATTTGAATCTACATAGCTAATATTGCCAATAATCCCACTTTCTAGTAATTGTTCAATAATAAATCTCGAAGGTAGATATCGTGTCCATATTGCTTCTGCTAAAAAAACATTTTTTTCATGGGATAATTCAATCACTTTTTTTGCTTCTTCTAAATTTGAAGTAAAAGCTTTCTCACATAATACTGGTTTATTATGATTAATAGCTAACTCAATTATTTTTGCATGATGTGAATGCGGAACTGCAATATATACTAAATCAACTTTATCATCTTTTAGCAAATCTTCATAAGATCCATAAGCTATCTCAGCAAGGTATTTTTCCTTAAAATCATTAGCTTTTTCAATAGATCTTGAAGCGACTGCATATAAATTTACATCATCCATTCCATTGACAGTATTTGCCATATTAGAGGCAATATTTCCAAGTCCAATAATTCCTAAGTTTTTCATAAAGACTCCCATATTTGTTTATTACTTATAGTATAGCTTATAAATATAAAATTGTAACCGTTATTAATTAAAATACCATTTATTCTATAGCTTTTTATCTAATTTTTTTACACCTTTAATTAACCAAATAACTGTTACTAATGTCGATAAAATATCTGCTGAAGGAAACGCAAACCAAACGCCCAACAAGCCAAAATAAGACGGCAAAAGCAAAACTAATGGTATTAAAAAGATAAACTGTCTACTCATTCCTAAAAATATTGTAGATCCACTTTTACCAAGTGCCTGGAAATATGTGGTACCACAAGCTTGTATTCCTAATAATGTCATTGTTGATATTACAATTCTAAGAGCTACAACTCCAATATCTAACAAATCATTATCACTGGTAAACATAGTTAATAATGATCTTGGAAATAGTAAAGTAACTAAAGAAAAAACAAAGCCAATAATAGTAGTTATTATAATAGTAACTTTTAAAACTTCTTTAACTCTATCAAAATTCTTTGCTCCATAATTATATCCAATAATAGGCTGTAATCCTTGATTCATTCCAAATATTGGCATTAATACTAATGTTAAGAATCTATTTACCATACCAAAGGCTGCTATTGATAAATCACCACCATAAAGCCCAGCCATATTATTAACAGCTAATGCCATCACAGAAGCTCCTGCTTGCCTAATAAATGTTGCAACCCCAATAGTAACAATTTCTTTTATATAAATAAATTTTAATTTAAAATATTTTATTTTAAATTTTAAAGCAGACTTTCCTCTTAAAAAATAAGAAAGAGCATAAAAAGAGCTAATAATTTGAGAGATAATAGTAGCATATGCTGCACCTGAAATCCCCATTTTGAACACAAAGATAAAAATAGGGTCTAATATAATATTAGAAAAAGTTCCTAATATCATGATACGCATTGATACTTTAGCTGACCCTTCAGCTCTTAAAATATTATTTGCACACATTGAAAATGATAAAAAAGGAGCACCAAATAATATAATTCTCATATAATTTATTGCATAAGGAAGAATATCTTCTGTAGCTCCAAAAATTACTAATATATTATCTAAATACAATTGACCCACTATAAAAATAATTAATGAAGTTATAAAAGCAAGTACAAAAGCATTGGATGCTGCCTTTACAGCATAAGCTTCTTTTCCCTCCCCTAACTTTCTAGAAATTACGGAAGCTACTCCTACCCCATACATAAGAGCAAAAGCTCCAATTATCATTTGAAAAGGGAAAGCAATCGTTAATCCAGCAATAGCTAAGGGACCTGCTCCATGCCCTACAAATATTGTATCAATTACATTATATAAAGCATTGCTCATCATTCCAATCATTGCAGGAATTGATAATTTAAATAATAAAGGGGTTATTTTTTCTTTCCCTAAAAAATCATAAGAATCATTACTCACTATAAACTCTCCCAAAAAGTATATATTTTTTTTAAAAAAAATTATAATTTATTATATAGCTCTTACTTTTTGTAAACTAAAAAACATAAATAGTCAATTTTTAAAGTTATTGACATATGCCTAAAATATTATTATGATATATAAAACAAAGAATAAATAAGGAGTTCTATTGTGAAAATCGCAGTAACTTATTCAAATGGATTAATTGAACAACATTTTGGTCAAACAAAAGAATTCAAAGTATATACTATAGAGAATAACAAAATTGTTAATCAAGAAATAGTATCAACACTAGGATATGCTCATGGAACATTAATTAATTTATTAGTTTCTAACCAAATTAATACTTTAATTTGTGGAGGTTTAGGTCAAGGTGCAAAAGATTTATTATCTAGAGCAAATATTACACTATTACCAGGCGTAAACAAAAGTGCAGATGAAGCTGTTAATGACTATATTAATAATTCATTAAATTATAATCCTAATGTTGCATGTTCCGGAGGACATCACGACCATGACAATTCTCATGGCGACGGTCATAAATGTAATCACTAAACGATTAATGCAATTAGGGTTCCCCATGCTCTAATTGCATTTTTATTACTATTTGCCATAACAATTTTATTATAAAATAAAACGGAGAAACTATGCCAAGACCAAAAAAATGCAGAAGAATATCAGGTGGAATGCCAGAATATACAAGATTTGGCCCAAAAGGGAAAAGAAACAATTCAGCTATAATAATGACAATTGATGAATATGAAACATTAAGATTGATTGATTACGAAAATCTAATGCAAGAAGAAGCTGCTAAAAAACTTAATGTTGCAAGAACTACAACTCAAGCAATTTATTCAACAGCTAGAAAGAAAGTTTCAACAGCTCTTGTTGAAGGCAAAGACATAATTATCGAGGGTGGTGATATAGAATTCCCTCCTCACTGTCGAAATAAACACAAAAAATGTAAAGAATTCATCAATAATGATGAGTAAGGATTATATCTAACTTTTTATTAATTTACATTTCCCCCTTTAATGAGTAATTTGTTACACATTACACAAAAAATAACTATAAAAACAAAAAAAATTAAATTTTTTGTTGACTTCTAATTCCTTTTTTTCAATAATATTTTGTAATGAAAGGAATTAATTTTATGCATAAAAAAATACTACTTATTTTATTATTATTATCCATATCTACTACAAGTCTCTTTAGTGGAAATAAAAAAATTCATTTAGAAGGATTTGTTCCAGATAGCAATCAAATCATAATAGATTATGAAAATAACAATAAAATTACATTAAGTAATAATTTTGCATATTATCTTTTTACAAATGAATTAGGTGAAAAAACAAATATTAATAATGGATATTATATTAATGTTTTTATGATTTGATTAAAAAAATTATTAAAAAATATTGACTTATACAAACTTATAACATATTATTTTTTTAAGTGGGCTTGCACATTCTCATTTTATTAGCAGAGTAAATTGTTTTTCTTTATAATATATCGTTTTTTATGATAGATTCCCCTATTTATCTTAAGATTACTAGTTTTTTTATAAACTTTGCAGTAATTTGTTTTATCTATTGATTACAACAAGCCTACATTGGTCCAATTATTATTAATTGGACCATTATTTTTTTATTATATATATTTTTTTCCTTGACTATTTCACCGAATGAAATTAATCTAAATATAAGAAAATGAGGTAAATAACAAAACAGAAAAATTTTTAAACCAAAAACTTATAATTAAATAAATACTTTTTATCTAATTATTAAATATTCATAACTTCTTATATAATGTAAATGATACGATAAGGATG